>Ga0210386_10004999_pt1 | contig 10847 bp, 9 predicted proteins | sample IncBWH32OmetaG_FD_160091 | JGI IMG/M metagenome (GOLD analysis project Ga0210386, IMG submission 160091) | Forest soil microbial communities from Barre Woods Harvard Forest LTER site, Petersham, Massachusetts, United States - Inc-BW-H-32-O ... | reverse complement strand
ATATTGCCACGCCCCAAGCATCCGGCAAGACATCTCCTCAGATCGTGGGGCGGCGCGGGCCGCTCACGGCAGAGCAAAGCAAGACGATACTGGAACGGCTGGGCACCGATGCGGGCGATGACGCGCTGCTCAAGCGCCATACCGCATATGAAGAAGCGATATCGGAAAGCCCTCTGATCGCCGGCAACCGGACCCGACTATTGCGGGACGGACCTCAGACATTCAAGGCCATGTTCGCCGCGATACAGGGCGCGACCAATAACATCAACCTGGAATATTACATCTTCGAGGATGTGGAGAGCGATGGCGTGCATTTGGGCGACCTGCTCATTGCCAAGCGTCAGGCGGGTGTCGCCGTCAATGTCATCTATGATAGCTACGGATCGGGCAGCACGGCCGCGATATTTCTGGACCGGTTGAAGCAGGCCGGGATCAATCTGGTTTCGTTCAATCCGGTCGACCCACTGGAGTCGAAGGTACCCTATTCCTTCAACGACCGGGACCATCGCAAGATTCTAGTTGTGGATGGGAAGATCGCGATTATAGGCGGTGTTAATCTCAGCACAGCCTATCAAAGCAATCCGATCGGCAAGTCCGGCGGTCCGTCCGGCTCGACCCAGGAGCAGTGGCGCGATACCGATCTCCAGATCGAGGGGCCTGCCACCGCGGAATTGCAGAAGTTGTTCCTGGATCACTGGATCAAGCAAAAGGGACCGCCGCTGGACCAATCCGCCATGTTTCCGACCGCGGCGCCAAGAGGCAATGCCGTCGCGCGCGTGCTGGGAAGCACGCCTGACAACGGGATTCCCTTGTATTATGTCACGCTCCTCACCGCGATCAGAACCGCCGAAAAGAGCGTCAAGATCACGACCGCCTATTTCGCGCCCACCGAGCAGGAAATGGAGGCCCTGACCCAAGCAGCGAGGCGCGGCGTGGATGTCCGCCTGATGTTGCCGGCGAGCAGCGATTCCCCATTGTCCATCGCCGTCGCCCACGCCCGCTATTCCGAGCTGCTGGACGCGGGCGTGAAGATCTATGAGATACACGATGTGGTCCTTCACTCAAAGACCGTGGTGGTGGACGGCGTGTGGTCGGTGATCGGTTCGTCCAATTTCGATCACCGAAGCGTCATCTTCAACGATGAAGTCGATGTCGTCGTTCTGGGCAGTGACGCGACGCAAGAACTGGAAGATCTGTTCCAGGCTAATCAAGCTGCCGCCGAGCGCATCGAGATCAGGGCCTGGAACTCTCGCCCGATATGGGTGCGACTGAGGGAAACATACTCTCTTGCGTGGGAGAATCTGTTGTGAGGTTGCATCACGCGGCTCTCGCGGTTGCCTTGTTGCTGGTTGAGTCCCCCGCACAGGCCCTGGGTCCGCAATCACCCTGCGCCTTGGCAGGGGCGCCTGCTTATCCGTCGCCCGATGCGCCGCCAACCATTCGGATTTGGCAAGGTAAAGAACTGGATCAAGTCAATTGGCACGCTCCGAGCTGTACTGGTTGGCCTGAAGAGTCACGCTCAAGGCTTATCGTCACCCTGAGCGGCAGCTTCCACTTTGATGGTCCGATGAGCGCGCTGTTGGCGCGGGTCGGGACGATCTCTGCCTTGCGAAGCATCCAGTACTGGTCGACGACGGATAGAAAATGGGGACCATTGAGCAATGATGCGTCCGCGCTCACCGGGCCGGATTCGAAATCCCGCCGCGCCGATTTTTCCGCGTCGGAATTGGTGAAAGGCGCGGAATTGTATTACTGGGAGGATGATACCCGCACGGGCCCTGCGTTTATCACCTACGAGTGTCTGAAAGCGCGCCCGAGCGCTTTATCATGTCTAGCGAAAACGTTACGCCCATACGGCGGTACTGGTTCACCTTGTTCAAGCCCGGCGCCCTTCAGTCGGTACTCGTTATCGAGCATGTAGCGCCGGGTATTTTCGGTGCATTTGTTCTCAACAGAAGTGGGGACGGCGCAAGCGCGCTTACGGCGGGGCACGAAAGTTCGTATGTCAATCGCGCCGCCGCGCTCTATCGCGAGCTTGCCGGCATCAAGACGGACCAGGAGCCCCCCGCGGCGCCATAAAGAAGAGCTTACAAAAGTCTGCGAATGCACGCCGAGCCAAGAGAACGCCGGCAACCCCTCATCCGACCATAGTTTTCATGAGCGCGGAAATCTTGATTGACGCGAAATTGGAGAAGGTATCGGAGACTGCATAGGGCATTCAGTGTTCCAGCGTCGCGGAGCTGATGGACGAGGTTCCGTATCACGAGAGAATGGACCAGGTTGTAACGAGAAAATGTCGGCGTCTGCGTCTCGAATGGCCACAGTGAAGACGTGTCCACTATGATCAGGGGGTGCTTGACATCCGGGCACTAGCGCGCGACGGGGTCGGCACTGCTGACATCGCCCGGCGTTTGGGTATCCGGAGTGGGCTGATTATCGCGAATGCCATTGTAAATTCGCGCCCAACACGGCCCCCCCGCGATGTCTTCCAATCTCATTGAATTGATTGCACAAGATATGAATGGGAGGGGTCGCGTTTCGCGTCCAACCTCGACTCCGGCGAAATTTCGGCTTTGCACGCATTCTCAACGAGATCCTCGTATTCTGAGTCAACCCCTGTCAGGATTCAAACACGTAACAAGCTCCCCATTCAGGCACTGTCAAAGTGGTGGGACAATCTCGAAAATAAGCATTGGGAAACATCGGGAGGGAAGGGAGTCCCACTTTCAGATAACCTATTGAAATAGCTCAGTTACGGAACTTCCCTAGGGCGCGCCATTCATCGCCACGCGGACCGCGTGGCGATGAATGCCAAGGCCGGGCGCGCGTCAGCGACTTGAGCCCGGCTGCGGCGTGCCTTGTTAGCGAGCGCAGCGAGGTTACAAAAACTGAGCGCCTCTTCGAGCGGCGAAGCCGCGAGGGAGGCGCCATGCTTGCCTGCCATCACGGGCGCAATTTCTGGGTCCCCGCCTTCGCTGCGCCAAAAGCAGTCATTCGTGGTGCGGTGCGTGAAATCAAGATTTTCTCTAACGCCTCCATCAGCCACAATTTTCTAGCGAAGCACGCTGATGGGATTGGCGCGCGCAACGCCCAACGTGTGACTGAACAGAGTTGCCCAAGCGACAATGAGGGCCAGTGCCCCCACGCCAATGAAGGTGAGCGGATTGAGGGAAATTCGGTCAGCAAACCCCTGAAGCCACCCGTTGAGATAGTACCAGGCAAGCGGCCAAGCGATCAGGTTGGCGAAAAGCACTGGCATGGAAAATTGCCGCAATAGCAACAGGACCATGTCTTGCGTGCTGGCGCCGAACACCTTGCGAATCCCGATTTCTCGCGTTCTCCGTTTTGCGGTGAAGGACGCGACACCAAACAAACCAAGTACGGCGATGAAGATCGCGAGGCCGACGAATACGCCAAACATTTGGCCCTGCCGCAGGTCAGCGCTGTATAGCGATCGAAAGCCGTCATCCAGAAATCTACGCGCAATAGCGGTTTGCGGCGCCAAAGCGCGCCAAGTCCGATCGATAAAGGAGAGAGTTCCAGGCAATTGCTCCCCGCGAACGCGCACCGATATGAGTTGAGCTTCATCGCGGTCGAAATAAAATACCGAGGGCTTGGCCGCTTCGCGAGCACCATGGAATTTCGCGTCTCCGATCACGCCAACGACAATGAAACGAATATTGTCCAATATCAGAGTACGCCCCACAGCTTGCTGCGGCGTTAGTCCCAGGCGAGCAGCGCCGGCCTGGTTGAGCATCACGCTATGACCTTCGTTATTCACCGGGTTTTGGCCATTGTTGGTCCCAGATCTGAGGGGCGTCGTGACTTGATCGTTTGCGATCTGATCGTCTGCACGCTCTCGCGCAAAATCACGACCCGCGAGCAGCGGAATTCCATAGAGCGCGCGAAACCCAGGCCCTATGTTTATCCAATTGACGATGGCGTTGTCGGTTGCGCCCGCCAGCCGGGCATTTGCGAGCGGGTCTGCGTTGGTGAACGGGACGTCGCTGGATTGTGCCGCCGCTTCAATGCCGGGATAGGAAGCAAGTTTCTGCAGCAGGCTTTCGCGCGAAGCGGCAGTGAGTGCCGATCCCGTATAGAGTGTGACGATGTGGTCGTGCCGGAAGCCGAGCTGTACCTGGCGGGCATGATCGATCTGGTTGAATACAACCAGGGTACATATGCCTAACGCAATTGAGACCGCATATTGGAATACGACGACGCCCGAGCGCAAAAGCGTCGAACCACCACCTAAGCTGCGGCCTCCCCGTAGCACCGAAGCCGGGCGAATGCCGGAAAGCAAAAGGGCCGGATAGGCGCCGCTCAGGAGACCGGCCCCGACTGCGATCGCTGCACTCAACGCCAGAATTGGCCAATCGGCCAGATAGCTGAAAGTAATCGGCGTTTCCAAAAACGCTCTGAACTGAGGCAACAGGACTTCGACCAGCGCCAACGCAAAAATCAGAGCCACCAGCGCGAAAAGCACTGCTTCACAAAGGAACTGGACGACGAGTTGCGAGCGCCGGGCGCCGAAAGTTTTCCGCACCGCCGATTCCCGTGCGCGGAGCGTGGCTTGGGCAGTCGCCAGGTTCGCGAAGTTGAAGCAGGCCATCAATATGATCAGTACGCCTATGGCCCCCACGCCATATACGGTGGTCCAATTGCCGGACGGCGTGATGGTTCTATTTCGGGCTCCATCCAGATGCACGCGTTGAAACGGCGTCAGGCGCATTGAGTAAAGAGCGTGTCCTGGCAAATGGATGCCGAGCTGGCCCAATCTCGGACCGACTTCACGATCAAGGATTGGGTTGAGTTTGTCCAATATCCATCTTGAATCAGCACCCGGGGCCAACCTAAGAAAAGCGTAACTGTCGGGCTTGCTCCAATCTTGCCGATGGACCTTTCCAATGGTGTCGGCGAGCGAAATGTTCGGGAGTAAGATATCCGCCGAAAGTTGGCTATTGTGCGGGATGTCCTTGAACACACCGGTGACCTTCAGGGCGATCGAACCCGTCCGGCAAGCCACCATTTCGGTTGGGCAGCTAGGCCGATTGACGGTCATCATCTTTCCAACGGGGTCGTCGTCGCCAAAATATTTGCGCGCCAAGGTCTCTGACAACACGATTGATTGCGGTTGCGCCAAGGCGCTCGCGGCATCACCGCGCGCCATGGGCAGGTTCAAAAAAGTAATGAAATTTGGATCGACGGCGCGGACTGGTTCGGCGAACTGCTTTGCGCCGTAGTTGAAGGTCATGTATTCGGTATCAAGCCGCGTGAAAGCGACAACGCCCGGTATTTCGTCATGCATGGCTCGCGCAGCCATGAAAGGAACCGTGGCAATATCTTGCGGCAGCCGGCCCGGTGGCCTATTCGTTGCTTCAAGCCGATAAAGGTTTTCGGTGCCGGGCAGCCAACGATCGTAGGACAGCTGATCGTGTATAAACAGAGCGGTGAAAACTGTGCAGACTAACCCAATCGCCAGCCCGCTCACGCTAATGGCACTGTAGAGCTTGTGGCGGACAAGATTACGTATAGCGATCGTCAGATAGTTACGCAGCACGTGTGCCTCCAGCTCGGTGCAAAAGGGGCGGAGTGGCAAATAGCGCCTGGTCAGGATCAATAGAACAGCCCAGGGCGAGGCGGGAGATGCTGATGAAACAGCGGAGCTTGTGCCGGGCAATGACGCGCGGGGCGGTGACCAGGTCGTTGTAGAACATCATGCCTCCCCGAAAGCCACGCCTTCCGGTTGCTCGTTAGCAACTTCCATGCCGCCCAAAAGGCGCTGGATTCCAATGAATTAGGTTGCCCCATAAAGCGCTGCGTCCGTAGCCGCACACTGGTACCGGACACATGTTCGCTTTCGGACAGTTCAGGTTTTTAGGCATGTTTACGGGTGGAACAATCGCTCCGGGAGGCCGTTCTCAAACCTTGGGTTATGAGAAATATCGTGGATCCCGATCAAGACCTCTTGGACGAACTGGACAGGCAAGAGGGGCCGGGATGGTTTCTCGTCATAACGGGAGCAGCCGGACTGGCAGCGCTAGCCGGCCTGATCGCCTATTTCACTATGGTGTTGGAATTGCGCACGAGCGGTGAAATCGCCGCCGATGTTGCGATATTGACGTTCGCCGGTTCGGCAGCAGTGCTGAGCATCGGCTTCTACAAGTTCAGGTAATCGGCTCGGCTCGCGTAGTGGCCTCGGCTCCGATCCATGTCGGCTTGGTGTTTAAAGGGCATTCCTTCCGACACGAACCGGAAAGCCCTGCTTGCGCGACAGGGCCTCTATACTGACCGGCGCGAGGAAACGTCATCTCTGCCACATAATGTTAAGCAGCGTCTGTAGCGCGGGTGGCCACCGGATGAACAAAGCCGCTATCGGAATAGCGATTGCGATCAGCGCCGCAACCAAGGCCGTCAGTGCAATCCTTTTGGCGGTCCTGGCAGCGCCGGCATTCTCCTCAACCGAGCTGGCGGCGGCGCAGGCGATGTTTTTGGCCTCGCGCGCTACGGCGCTGGCATCCTCGGCCCGCTTATCGGCATCCTCGGCGCGCTTGTTGGCGCCCTCGGCCGCGTCTCTAGCCGAGAGCGCTACTTCATTTGACCTACGCGCAAGGAGAATTTGCGCTTCGCCGTCCGCATCTTTGCGATCCTTCGTGTCGCTTCGCGTTTGCACTTCGTTGTGTTCTTCTTCGCGATCAGCTTCCTCCATGTCCTTTTGATGGAGCCATTCCTTTGCCAGAGCACTATAGTTCGCAGGCCACTGCCCAGACGAAATCAAGTCCCGGACGGTTTGAGCGCCCAGTTGCTCCATATTGGCGAGCACACGGTCAGCTTTCTCTTGCAGAGCGCGCCCCATTTCTCTTCGGTTAATCCGCCAACGCGCCAATTCCTCAATGGTTTCAATCCGTGGCCAATCTCCAGCAATCAGTCGCTTGCGTTGCCCTGGCGAATGGTGGCAGCCAGCTCGTTATTGGCCGGAATCCCGTTGAGCGTTGCGCACTCGGGCCTAATGGAGGATAGCCCTACCTCGCCGCCCCGCGCACCGGCCCGAGCCGCTCCTTGCCGACGGCGAAGTCATCGATCCAGACGGTGAAGCCTTCGCCGGTGGCGGGCTGGTAATTGGTGAACCCGACGGACAGGGTCTGGAATGCGGCGGGAATTTCGATGCCCTCATAATTGCCCGCGCCCTTGTGCTGGCCGATGTCGGCGACTTCCTTGCCGTTGACAAAGAACTGGTATGTCTGTGTGGCGTTATCGGCGTGCCACTCCAGCAAGGTCCAGTCGTCGTTGAATTTCTGCATGGTCGCGGACTTGGGGCCGAATTCCTTGCGCCCGTTCGGCGGCTGGACATTGTAGAACCAGCCATAGTCACCGGTGGGATAGAACAGCAAGGTGGCCAGACGCACATCGATCAGGTCATTCGCCAGCGGGCTGGTGCCTTTGCCATCGACCAAGGTGGCATGGATAAGCCTGCCGGTGGGCAGCGGCGTGGGCGTCTTGACCTTGAAGTAAAGCCGGCCCCAATGCTCGCCGCCAAGTGCGGCGACCTTGGCGGGGTCAAGGCTGATGAAGCGTCCGCCTCTCACCGCAGGCTCGATCCTCAGCGCATGTTTGCCGCTGTGGGCTACGCCTTCTTCGACGGCGACATCGCCGGTTTTGGTGAATCCGGCCGGAATGGCGCCGGCGGGCGTCGATTCAAAATCCTCCGATACGATGACACCAGGCGAAGATGGCTGGTTCATGGCGGCACAGCCCGACACACCAATACCCATCACCATTGCCGCAGCCGCGAATGAATTCTTCATGGAAGGTCCCCGGTCCCTGTTGAACGATTGTGGTTACCAGCCTTGTACAGCGACTCGGCCATGGATGCGACCGAGGGCCGGACGGCGTCCGACAAATAAATACTCCCGTCCTTGTCCTCAAAGTGCCATTTTCAGGTCCGACCCTGAAGCCGGGAAGCTGGCGATGCGAATTTCCGCGAGGCAGCTTGAAGCGAAGGGTGAACCCATGACAAATGTCCTCAGGCATATTGTTCGCTCAACCATTGTGCTGGCGGGTTTTGCGCCTGCCGCCGGCCAGGCACAGGATATCTCGCGGATCGCCTCGGTGAGGCTCTATCCGGGGACCGCCATCGTCGAGCGGACCGCGAGTATCAATGCTTCCACGACGCATTTCACTTTTTCCTGTCTGCCGGCCGAACTTGACGAAAGCAGCGTTCAGATCAGCGCCGGCAATGGCGCGCAGGTCGGTGAACTGTCGGTGTCAACCAAGCCGCGCGGTCTCAATGACCCCTGCGAAAATTCGGACATGGCCCGGAAAATCCAGGCACTCCAGCACCAGAAGGATATGCTGACCGTGCGGCTGAGTGCGCTGGAAAACTCGCGCAGCTACCTCAAGAACATAACGACCAACACCGATGGCAAGGCCAATGCCGCTGCCGGCGCGACAGCCGCGGCGCTGTCGATCATGAAGGCCTCGGAAGACATGGGGCTGCGCCAGCTCGATGCCCAGGCGCAGATCGATGCCTTGGACAAGGCGCTCGAGCCCCTGTTGGACGAGAAGAAGCGCACCCAGGAAAATGACGGATCGGTCAAAAGCATCAGCGCCGATGTTGCCGCGAATGGCCCGGCCGAACTGCATCTGACCTATCGCGTGTCAGGGCCGGGCTGGACGCCGGGATATCGCGCGACATTGAACACCAAGACCGGGGCGGTGCAGATCGAGCGCCTCGCCATGGTGGCGCAAGCCACCGGTGAAGACTGGACCAATGCCCGCCTTGTACTGTTGACGGGCCAGCCCGGCCGCAATGCCGCGTCGCGGGAGCCGTCGACCTGGCACGTGAACATCATGACGCCCGCGACGGCCAAATATTATCCTGCGCATCCAGCAGCGGTGATGTCTGCGCCGGCACCGATGCCGTCATTGGAGCAGGTGGCTGTGAGCGCGGCTCGCATTGCGCCACTCTATGACGTCAGCAGTTTCATCGGCGACTATGATGTGGAGTTCGATATTTCCAAGCCGATCACGGTGCCCTCCAGCGGACAGAAAATCAGCCTCAGTCTGGGGCGTTACACGGCAGCCGCGGAAACCTATGTCAAGGTCACGCCGGTCAACAGCACGGGCGGCTTTCTGACCGCGGAAATCGACGCCCCGGAAGGCGTGTGGTTGCCGGGCAGGATGGATATCTACCGCGATGACAGCTATGCCGGCCAAGTCTATTACACCCCGGCCACGACAAAGAAGCAGAGCCTGAGCTTCGGGCAGGACGATCTTATCAGCGTCCGGAAATTGCCGGAGCGTAGCGATCACGACACCAAGGGATTCATCGTGCCGCAGGGTGAGCGCCTGATTGAGCATCACTATGCGATCGAAAACAGGCATACGATTCCGGTTTCGGTGCATGTCTTGGAGTCGACGCCGGTGTCCGAGGATGAACAGATCAAGGTCGACAGCAAGTTCAATCTCAATCCCGATGAAAAGGATTGGCAGGGCATCCCCGGCGTGGTGTTGTGGCGGCTGGGCCTGGACGCCGGCAAGCGGCAGGAATTGATTGCCAATTACAAGATCGACTATCCGAAAGACGCGCAGATAACCGGCGCCGGGTATTAGGGAAACCTGGCCGCCTTACGTGCTTGCCGATTTGCGCTGGGCTCTGAAGGCCGGCAATCACTTGCCGGCCTTCAGCCTGGCGTCCTCGGCCTTGAAATGCTCGACGAGGTCCTTGGAATATTTTTCCATCATGACTTGCTGCTGGGCCAGGGGTGGCAAGCCAAGATCACGGCGTAACGCGTCCGAGACGAGATTGCGATCATAGGGCTCCTGGGTCCAATGCCCATTAAGGCTGAACTTTCCCTGATGATCGAGCAGCTGATACTGTGTGCCGTATATTTGCTTTTGTCCGATGCGCTGCAAATAGCGATCAAGAGTAGCGCCGGCGATCCAAAGCGCGGCCTTGTGACCTTTGGCGACGGCGATCATCGCCAAGCTATGCGCCAGCAGATAATCATCCGGCGTATCGCCATGCTGGAAGATAAATGCCGCCTCCTCGAAGTCCAACCCGGTTTTTAGCGCGTCTCTTGCCAGGAGATCGCGAACCTTGGCGCGGCGTTGCTCATCGTCCCACGCCCCTCTAAAGCCAGGCTGGCGCACGCGCTGATCGTCTGCAAAAATCACCTTCATGTCGCGGTTGTCGGCTGGGGGCGCGGATGCCTTGGAATTCGCTTCGGCAAATGCCGGAACAGACAGGCCGGCAATCAGCGTCACCAGCAATGCGGCTTTCATAATTTCACCTGACATCGAAACACATGATTTAACCGCGCAATCGGGTGCCGAGTATAAACTTTTCTAAACCAAGTGGTTTTGAAGCCTTTTCCGGGACTCCGCGTTAGCGGTTCGGGTTTTGAAGGGTCTCTCCATGCGTCTTTCCATGACTGCAATCACTGTCTCGGCGCTTCTGACAGGCAGTGCCGTGGCACAAACACCGGACCAGGCGGCCAACTCAGGCGCGGGTGACAGCAGCAACACCGTCCAGGCCGGAAACACGATGGCCGCCGACAATAGCGGTACGGCCGGCGGGAGCGCCGCCCTGGCTGAGAGGTTGAGTGACGGCACACTTGCCGAATCCGCCAATACGACAGCGCTGGCAACGTCCACATATCACCAGCCCACGGGCTTTCTCCCCGGCATGAAGCCGTAAGCGCGGAGGCCCTGGCGCCCAGAGTCTATCGCCCCAGCGTCTCCTTCATCCGGGTGGCGATTTCGCTCTGCTGGAAGAGCAGGCTTTTGTCGGGAGTCATCTTGTACAGCCCGCTGAGATAGGCGAGGTCGTTCCTGGTGATGTCGCT
>Ga0210386_10004997_pt1 | contig 10848 bp, 9 predicted proteins | sample IncBWH32OmetaG_FD_160091 | JGI IMG/M metagenome (GOLD analysis project Ga0210386, IMG submission 160091) | Forest soil microbial communities from Barre Woods Harvard Forest LTER site, Petersham, Massachusetts, United States - Inc-BW-H-32-O ... | reverse complement strand
AATGAGGACGGCGGGTGGGGCGCTTTCGACCACGAAAACAATCTGCAATTCTTGAATCATATTCCCTTCGCGGATCACAACGCGATGCTCGATCCTTCCACCGCGGATGTTACCGCGCGCGCTATTGAATGTCTGGGGCAGATGGGCTGGTCCGCGAATCATCCGGTCTTACAGCGGGCTCGCGCGTTTGTCCGTCACGAGCAATCCGCCGACGGATCGTGGTTCGGCCGCTGGGGCGTGAACTATATTTACGGCAGCAGCGGAGTGCTGCGCGCGCTGGAGACGTTGGAACTTTCGAAAGATTCCGACTGCCAGGCTGCCGCAAAATGGCTGCGCTCGGTGCAGAATCCTGACGGCGGTTTTGGCGAATCAATCCTTTCCTATTACGATCCCGCGGTCAAAGGTCAAGGTAAGAGCACCGCTTCGCAAACGGCGTGGGCCATTATTGGATTGCTCGCGGTTGCCGGACCTGACGATCCATCTGTTCAGCGCGCAGTCGCTTGGCTCCTGGGCCATCAGAATGAAAATGGAACGTGGGACGAAGCTGAGTTCACTGGCACCGGTTTTCCCTGCGTCTTCTATTTGAAGTACCACCTATATCGCAACGCCTTCCCGCTGTACGCGCTTGCCCGTTATGAGAACATGCGAAAAGGACGGCGCAGGTTCGCCGGCGTTCAGATTCCTGCCGAAGAATTGCAGAGCTGCAACGCGTTACGGACCTAAGCAATGCGAATTCCCCTGGCTGTAAATCACCGCTGCGCAGCCTGCAACGGGAAAGCTTCCCATTCATTGCGGAACAATGCAGCGCACTCTGGTCGGTTTACCAGGCCGCCAGCTGGACGATCCAAGGGCCTCGTTTCCTGATGAAGACGCTCGTTACCGGCGCTACCGGATTTGTGGGCAGCCACGTCGCACGGCAACTTGTCGCCGCAGGACATTTCGTTCGCGTTCTGGTTCGACCTGCGGGCAATTTGAAGGCGCTGGAGGGAGCGGCGATCGAGCCTGTGGAAGGCGATCTCCGCGATGCTGCCTCGCTTGGCCGCGCCATGCAAAGTGTGCAGCGTGTTTATCACCTTGCCGCTGATTACCGGCTGTGGACCAAGAATCCTGCTGAAATCTATGACAGCAACGTGGAAGGTACGCGGCGCTTAATCGAAGCTGCGCAACGCGCCGGCGTCGAGCGCATCGTATATACCAGCACAGTTGCCACCATCGCTGTTCCTCGTCATGGCGCGCTGCCGAACGAGGAAACGCGAGCTACGGTGGACGAAATGATCGGTCACTACAAGCGTTCCAAGTTCCTGGCCGAGGAAGTCGCGCTGAAGGCCGCGAGATCGGGCGTCCCGGTGGTGATTGTCAATCCCACAGCGCCAGTGGGGCCGGGCGACTGGAAGCCGACTCCCACCGGCCGTATCATTCTTGATTTTCTCATGGGCAAGATGCCAGCGTACGTGGACACGGGATTGAACGTCGCGCCGGTGGAAGACGTCGCCGCGGGTCACTTGCTTGCTGCCGAGAAGGGGCGAGTTGGCGAGCGCTACATTCTGGGCGGACGCAACATGACACTGAAGCAAATTCTAGAAGCGCTTGCCGCCATCACCGGACGCTCTGCTCCGCGGATTCGCTTGCCGCACGCTGTGGCGCTGATGGCTGGATACGCGGATGAAATGTTTTCGCGCGTGATGGGCCGCGAGCCGCAGATTCCGGTCGAGGGCGTAAAGATGTCGCGGCATAAAATGTTTGTCGAAAGCGATAAAGCCCAAAGGGAACTGGGTTACAAGCCAACCAAGGTTGAAGCAGCTTTGGAGCGCGCCGTTCGGTGGTACGAAAAGGATGGTTACACTCTGAATCGCGCGGCAACCAAGCGTATCGTGCATGCCGCGGCCTAAGAGGTTGCGTTGAAGGTTCTTCTCACATTTGCGGTTGAGCCCGAGTTCGCCCCCCTGCGGAAATTGCGGCAGTTTGAGGAATTCCGTATTGGCGACGTTTCCGTTTATCAGGCGCGAATCGGCAGGGCCACGGTCGACGTGGTTGTAACGGGAATGGGGCCGGCGAACGCCCAGCGTGCTGCGGAAGCCGCGATGTCTGTGCCTCATACGATCTGCATCTGTTCGGGATTTTGTGGGGCGCTGAAATCCGAGCACCATGTTGGGGACATTCTCGCGGCGCGCGTGGTCCAGCAGATGGGCAAGAACAAGACGATAGAATGCTCGCAAGGGCTGGCGACAAACGCCTGGGGCGACGGTGCAAAACAGGCGCAGCGTTTTCTAAGCAGCGAGAAGATTGTGGCAACGGCGGAGGAGAAAGCGCGATTGGCACCGTTCGCTGACGCAGTGGACATGGAAAGTTTCGCGATTCTATCGGTTGCGCACGAACGCAAACTTTCCGCGGTCGCGATTCGGGTTGTTTCCGACCGGTTCGATCAAGACGTTCCGGTTGATTTCAGTGCTACGGTAGATGAAAAGGGAAGAGTTCGAATCGCCGGAGTTCTCAAGTACGTTGCGTATAACCCTATAAACATTCCGGCGCTTATTCGACTCGGTCGCGAAAGCAAGACGGCTGCGGAAGGGCTTGCCAGTTTTCTCGAGGCCTATATCAAGAAGATTTCGCTTTCTACTCATGGATGGCCCCAGGGGAATCTTTCGGATGTAGCCAGCCGACAGGCAGCGCGTGCAAAATAACTTGAGCCACACCATCGAACACATCGAATCGCACCACCCGCCGCGCAAATCGGGGCAGATGCGTGCGGGTGTGTACCGCGGCAAAGGACAAGTCGTCGTCGAATCCGTGCCGATTCCCGAAATTGGCGAAGGCGAATTGCTGTTCCGCGTGGCCGCGTGTGGAATCTGCGGAACCGACATCAAGAAGATTCATCACGGGTTTGTTGAGCCGCCGCAGATTCTCGGCCACGAGCTTGCCGGAACCGTGGTCGCGGTGGGGAAGGGCGTCTTGAAATTCAAGCCGGGCGATCGTGTGGTTAGCTTTCATCACATTCCGTGCGGCAACTGTTTTTACTGCGAACGGCAACTTTTCTCCCAGTGCGCGGGTTATAAGAAAACAGGACTCACAGCCGGATTCGATCCCAACGGCGGCGGGTTCGCTGAATACGTTCGCGCGATGCCCTGGATTGTCGGGCGAGGAATGATTGCGCTGCCTGCAGGCGTGAGCTTCGAAGAGGCTACATTCGTAGAGCCGGTCAATACTTGCCTGAAAGCGGTGCGCAAAGCGCGGGTTTCGCCGGGGGAGACGGTTCTCGTCATCGGGCAGGGGCCCATCGGAATGCTGCTGATGATTCTAGCCAAGTACGAAGGCGCCGAAGTCTACGCCAGCGATCCGATGCCGGGGCGCAGGGCCGCTAGCCTTCGTTTCGGCGCGAAGGAAGCTTTCGATCCAGGCAGCAAAAATTTGCAGCAGGAAATTCGCCAGAGGACGGCTGGCCGTGGCGCGGACGCGGTTTTGCTAGCCGTGCCTAACCCGGCATTGGTTCCTGAAGCTTTGGCGCTCGCGCGTCCGGGCGGACGCGTGCTACTGTTTGCTCATAACGATCCGGTACTGCGCCTGGAGTTTCCCGCAGCCGCGGTTGGCGTGGAAGAAAAGGAAATTCTTGGCAGCTACAGCGCGGACGTGGACGACCAAGCCGAGTCCGCTGCGCTGGTTTTCGAGCGGCGATTGCCTGTGCGCGAACTAATCTCCCATCGCTTTCCACTGGAGCAAATAGCCGAAGCGCTGGAATTAGCGGCTCGTCCATCGGATAATACATTGAAAGTAGTTATAAGGCACGAATGAGCAATCCTACACAAAAGAATGGACACATGACGGCGGCCGTCCTGTACGGCGCGGAAGATTTAAAAATCGAGACTGTGGACATTCCCAAGGTCGGCGACGACGAGGTTTTGGTCCGCGTGGCAGTGGCGCTGACCTGCGGCACCGACCTGAAAGTATGGAAGCGCGGATATCACGCGCGCATGATTCAACCGCCGTCTCTTTTCGGTCATGAGCTTGCCGGCGTGGTCGAAGAAAAAGGCAGCGGCGTAAATGGCGGCGTGCGCAGCGGCATGCGCGTCCTGCCCGCAAATTCCGCGCCGTGCGGCGCTTGTTTCTTCTGCCGCAAAGGCCAGCCGAATCTCTGCGAGGATTTGCTGTTCAATAATGGCGCCTACGCGGAATACATCCGTATCCCCGGGCGGATTGTGCGCCAGAATATGCTGGAAATTCCGGACGGCGTGTCATTTCAGGATGCCGCGATGGCCGAACCGCTTGCCTGTGTGCTGCGTGGAATCCACGAAACAGGCATCCAGCCGGGTGACACTGCGGTTGTGATCGGCTGCGGCGCGATCGGCTTGAAGTTCATTCGCATCCTTTCGCAGCGAAACGTCCGAGTTATCGCCATCGGCAAGCGAGCCAGCCAAATGAAGACTGCGGAACGGCTGGGCGCCGTCGCTACCTTTGATGTCGATGAAATCGACAATCCGGTTGAAATGGTCAAGCAATTGACAGAAGGCGCTCGCGGCGCGGACGCCGTCATTGAAGCCGTGGGCCGCTCCATCACGTGGGAATGGGCGCTTCAAATGGTGCGCAAGGGTGGAACCGTGAATCTTTTTGGCGGATGCCCCTCAGGAAGCGAAGTAAAAATCGACCCCGCTTCGCTGCATTATTCCGAAATTACGATCAAGTCCACCTTCCATCACACGCCCCGGTTCATGCGCGAAGCCATGGACACCATCGCGCGAGGCGAGATTCGTTCGAGCGACTTCATCACCGGCGAAGTGCCGCTCGAGGGATTGCCAAAAGTTTTTGAGGACATGAAGAATAGGAACGGCGAGCTCAAGACCGCCGTGATTCCTTAATTGCCTCCTGCTGCCAACTCTGATGCTGGCCACACCTGAACTGGAAATCGCGCGCAATCTGCCACCGGCGAATTGCGCTCCCTTCGAGGCCCAGCGTTACACGCGCTGGCTGGCGACGCATCACTACGAAAATTTCAACGTCGTCTCCTGGTTGCTGCCACGGCGTTTGCATCAGCATTTTTACAACCTGTACGCGTACTGTCGATGGTCCGACGATTTAGGTGACGAAGTGGCTGACCCCGTGCGCGCACTGGAATTACTCGATTCCTGGGAAGATGAACTGCGACTGATCTATGGCCGCAACGGCGGTCCTTCACATCCCGTATTGATCGCGCTCGGTGAAACGATCCGCGAGAAAAATATTCCGATCCAACCCTTCAGTGACTTGCTGCGCGCTTTCCGCCAGGACCAAACCGTTCATCGTTATCAAACGTGGGAAGACGTCCTGGAATACTGCGTGTACTCGGCCAATCCAGTGGGGCGCCTGGTTCTGTACCTTTGCGACTATCGCGATGAGGCCCGCCAAAAGCTGTCGGACCAAACCTGCACCGCCTTGCAATTGGCTAATTTCTGGCAGGACGTTTCACGCGATCTCGAAAAAGGACGCATCTACATTCCGCTCGACGCTCTCGCCGGTCACCGACTGACTGAAGCAGACATTGTTAACAGACGTTTCGACGATCGCTACGTCACGCTGATGAAAGCTTTGATCGCGCGCACGCGGGCGATCTTCCAGGCCGGAATGCCTCTGGCGAAAACCGTCGAACCGTTTCTGCGCGCGGATCTCGAGATGTTCAGTCGAGGAGGGTTGGCTATACTTGATGCCGTTGGAGCTTCGGGATACAACACGCTCGAACATCGTCCCGCACTCACCAAGTGGACGCAGATCGGTCTTTTGGGCCGCACGCTCATGACCATGCCATTTTCGCGCCGCTCCGGCAGTTTGCCAGCCGGCGTCTCGGACACTGCTAACCAGTTCGGGCCATCCCGGTCGACAGGAGTAACGAGGATTCGCCCGGCTGCACCTACGGCGCCGTATTCTGAATCCGTTCGCGCTTCTTACTCCGAATGTAATCGCATCGCGCGCGCCGCGCGCAGCAGCTTTTATCTCGCGTTTTTCGGCTTGCCCAAGGAAAAACGCAACGCGCTGTACGCGCTCTACGCGTTCATGCGGCTGGTGGACAACGTTTCCGATGAGCCCGGTGCGCTGGAATCGAAGCGCCACGGCCTCGCCCGGTGGCGGTCGATGCTCGATGAAGCCGTTGCCGGCCGCACCGACTCCCACACGATTCTCCCGGCGCTGGCGGACACGATTACCCGTTTCGACATCCCCACGCGTTATTTCCACGATTTGATTCTCGGCGCGGAAATGGATTTGACGGTCGCGACTTACGCGACATTCGATCGCCTGTCCGAATATTGCTATCGAGTCGCCGGAACGGTGGGCCTCACGTGCCTGCACGTCTTCGGCTTCGACGATCCAAAGGCGCCCGATCTTGCCGAGCGCCTCGGACTGGCGTTTCAACTCACGAACATCATCCGTGATGTGGGCAGCGATTACGCAATGGGACGCATTTATCTTCCGCAGGAGGACCTCGACCGCTTCGGAGTGCGCGCAGAAGAGTTGGGCGGCCCGGTGACTCCGAAGCTCCAGCAGCTGCTCGAGTACGCGGCCGACCGGGCGTGGCAGATGTATCGCGAAGGCGCGCCGTTGATCACACAAGTGCACTCGGACAGCCGTGCTACTCTTTGGGCGCTGGTTCGTACTTACAGCAGCCTGCTTGCGCGAATCGAAGAACGCGATTTCGACGTTTTTGGTCCGCGCGTTTCGCTCTCCAATGTCGAAAAAATCCAATATCTGCTAACGGCGGGCCTCGCGGCGCGAGGGACCGGCTGGTGGAAGGGTGATGCCCTCGCAAAGCGTTCTAGTGATCGGCGGCGGCCTGGCGGGGCTGTCCTCCGCCGTCGCGCTGGCTGAAGCGGGCCTTCGCGTTCGCTTGGTAGAAAAACGTCCTCACCTCGGCGGCCGCGCCACTTCCTACACGCTGCCAGACGGCGGTGAAGTGGACAATTGCCAGCATGTGACGCTGGGATGCTGCACGAATCTGGCGGATTTTTATTCCCGCGTCGGCGCCGGAGACAAAGTTCGCTTCTACGACCGTTTGTATTTTGTAGATGCGCACGGCCAGCGGTCCACCATCGAGGCAGCGCCATTACCACCCCCTTTACATATGGCGCCGTCGTTCATGCTTTTCGGCGCACTCACTTTCGCGGACAAGCGTGCCATCGCGAGGGCGATGCTGGCGATCGCCACCTCGGGCGGCCATCCCCCAGGCATCGGGGGCATCTCGATGCTGGATTGGTTGCACCGCATGAAGCAAACAGTGGATTCAATCGAGCGGTTCTGGCGCGTTGTGCTGGTCAGTGCACTCGATGAAGAGCTGTCGCGCACGGACGCCCGCTACGGGATTGAGGTTTTCTGGAAAGCGTTCCTCGGGAATCGCACCGGCTATCGCGTGGGGATTCCCGTCGTGCCGCTTGCCGATCTGTATGAAGGCTCCCGCGTTGGGATCGTTCAGCGGGGAGGGGAAGTCAATTTGCGCTGCGGAGTCCGCGAGATTCGTACTCGCGACAATCGGTTTGAAAGCGCCGTGCTCGATGACGGAACAGAGATTCGCGCAGACGCCTGCGTTTCCGCCGTGCCCCACGATGTGCTGCTGAGTCTCCTGGCCAGGGAGTTTACCGAATCGGAGGGGCCTCTTGCGGGTTTGCGGCATATCAGGACCTCACCGATTACCGGCGTCCATCTTTGGTACGACCGGCAAGTGATGGCCGAGCCGTTTCTGACTTTGCTGGACCACACGACGCAATGGGTCTTCAACAAGACACTCCTATATCGGCCGGATGAAACCAATGGACACGCCGAACGTCCAAGCCAGAAGCCAGCCGTGCCGGCTGACGGCGAAGGGCAATACCTGCAGCTGGTTATCAGCGCCTCGTACGATCTGATTCCGCGCTCACGGCAGGAGATTATCGATATGTGCCGGCGCGAGCTTGCAGATGTTTTGCCGGCAACCTCAGAAGCCCAGTTGCGAAAGGCCACTGTAATCAAGGAAGTGAACGCCACCTTTTCGCCGGAGCCGGGCGTGGACCGCTGGCGTCCGGGGCAACAGAGTACGATCGAGGATCTTTATCTCGCCGGCGATTGGACTCGGACTGACTGGCCCGCGACTATGGAGGGTGCGGTCCGGAGCGGGTATCTCGCAGCCGAAGCGTTGCTTGCGGCGTCCGGCCAGCCGCGCAGGTTCCTCCAGTCGGATTTGCCGCTTGAAGGGCTCTCGAAATTTTGGGCGAACCGAAACCAACAGGTAATCGAATGAGCAGGCTCCCAACTCCAAACTTGGTTCCGTCGGCTGTGTTGCTGCCCCGCACTGTTCTCGGAAAAATCATGTTGCATTTGCCCCGGCAGAGGTATTCTATAGGGAGTACGGCAGCCAGTCCTGGCGGCCTCGCAATCGCGGCACTCGCGCCAGTTTTTTTGCCAGAGCGTTATTCCGACCTCGGTCAATGCATGTACGAGTTGCTTTCCGCGTGGGGTCTTATCTCGCAATTTGGATTTTGTATGAAAGCGCATCCAAGTGACAACTGATTGGACCGAATCCGCCAGTCGAATTCGGCCCTGCGATAGCTAGTTTCTTTGCATGTGCGATGATGTCCGCCTCAAATAAGTTTTGGGCAGAGTTTCCTTCCGCCGCTATTGTCGGTGGGATCATTGGGGTGCTCGGTCGAACCAGCGCAACCGCCGATGTTTTATCGCGCTTGGTTCGATTGCCTCACCACATCGGAGTTTGAGATAGCCGTTTGTATCAACACTTTTAAAGAGTGACGCATTAACCCCCTAGGAGGTCCGATGGACCGGAAGTATAAGCAGAGGGGCTACAGCGACCGCGACGCTCAAGATAAGAAAAGAGAGCGTAGCGAGCGCCCACCCAGCGGAGAGCCCCGCCCGAAGCAAGACGCTATGGGCCCGCGTACCCCGCGCATGGTGGGAACCGTGATGAGGGCGCGGTGCTCGAGTTGTGGTGCCGTCCTGATGCCCGGTTTTGACCCGAATGGCGAGTGTCCTCGCTGCCATACTGCGTTGCATTGTTGCAAGCAATGCGTGCACTTCGATACGGGCAAGCAATTCGAGTGCACTCAGCCGATTCCCGATCGCATCGCAAAGAAGGACGCCAAGAACGATTGCACGTTCTTCGAGTTTCGGATGACGGTGGAAAAGGACACTTCGCCGGTAACGTACGCCTCCGCTGCTCCTGCACCTGTAAGCCCCGGACGTCCGAACGACGCGCGCAAGGCTTTCGAAGATCTCTTTAAAAAATAGTTTTTCCCGCACGGCGGCTTCCTCCAGCCCCTCAATCATCTGGACTGGTTTCGTCGTTTTCTCTCTTTGCAGGTGTATCCCGCTATTTCGGTGGCAATGGAAATAGCGTGGGCTCTTTGGAGGGCTGATCCGCAATCGCTTCCAGTTGCGGATAGTGGCTGCGCAGCGTATCTGGAACCTTCACTTTTTTTCCAGTGAGCAAGTGAATGAGTTGCAGCGCGTTCACGATTCCCTTGGCCTGAAAGTGATTGTTGGTGACGACAAATGTGGCACGCGTGCTTTCCGCCACATGTTCGACGCGCTTGGCCCAGGGCTCCAGTTCTTCTTCCGAGTAAAGGTAGTTGTAGCGTTCCGCCGGCGGAGACGCTGGGTCGTCGCTAAACCATGTGTCATATCTGCGTCCGTGCAGTCGAACGTAGCCGATCGGCGAGGTCACCCGCTCGCTCGGTTTGATCGAGCGGCCGATCACGGGCTGATCAATATTGCAGAAGCCGACGCCGCGCTCGTGCAAAAGTTCGTAAAATTCCTTTTGCGCCCAGGAGGCATGCCGTACTTCCACGGCGAGCGGGTAGTCCTTGAAGTCATCGAGGATGTGGTTCAAGCGCACGAGACTGTCCGGCGTGTTATGAAACGAAAAAGGGAATTGCAGTAACACCGCACCGAGCCGGTTCGCATCACGCAGAACATCGAACCCGGCGCGCACGAGCTTAACGTCTCCGGCAGTTGTGTCGCCTTCATGCGTGAATCTCTGCCACAACTTTGCAGTAAATAGAAAACGAGAATTCGCGGCGATGCGGTCGAGCCACTGCGCTGTTAGATCCGGCTTTAGCGGCGAGTAGAACGACGTGTTGATTTCGATCGTGTCAAAAAAATCCGCCAAAAACGTCGCTTCGTGAAATTCCTTCTCATGGCGGGCGGGGTACAGCACGCCTTTCCAATCCGAATAAGACCAGCCCGCAGGGCCAACGTAAATTCGCGACGGATTGGGGTTTGGGGATTTCAGATTCAAGGGCATTGGCGATTCTGCTGGTCTATAGCGAGTCGCTCCGGTTGGGTTGCAACTGACTGCGCACCGCGCTATGCTGGCCTTGCTTCAATGCGAATACCCCCTCCATTCGTAAACCAAGCTAACCTAGGGTGCTCGAATGAAAATAACATACAGTCACATCGAACCCGAGTTTCAGACCGATATCGAACATGAAACTGAACGTCACGCGGAAAAGCTGAATCGTCTTCTGAAACGCTATGCAGCAGATCTAGTGTATTTGCACGGCTCTTTGGAAAAAACACCCAGGAAAACGGAGTTCAATTTCTCGGTGAACCTCAATCTTCCGACTGGCACTCTTCACGCCACCGGCGTGGGATCGGACGCTCTCGGCAGCGCCAAAGCCGCGTTCGCCGAACTCGAGAAGCAAGTGAAGAAACACCAGGCAAAACTTCGCAAAGACTACGTTTGGAAGCGGAAGCGCGCGATCGGCGCGCCCGCGCCACACGAAGCCGCGTCATCCGATTAAGCACTCGGCGGATGCGCCGCTAGGATCGGGCGCGGTCGCTGTGGAAGTGTTGTCGCGTAAGGTCGGCCAGCGACCGCCTGCTAAGCTCCCTGGCACGGTACTCAAT
>Ga0210386_10004993_pt1 | contig 10853 bp, 10 predicted proteins | sample IncBWH32OmetaG_FD_160091 | JGI IMG/M metagenome (GOLD analysis project Ga0210386, IMG submission 160091) | Forest soil microbial communities from Barre Woods Harvard Forest LTER site, Petersham, Massachusetts, United States - Inc-BW-H-32-O ... | reverse complement strand
CGTGCCGTCGGCGTTCCTGTCAGGCATTACCGGGCAGTTCTTCCGTCAATTCGCGGTCACCATCGCGGCTTCCACGGTGATCTCCTGCTTCGTTTCGCTGACGCTGAGCCCAATGCTGTGCGCCTTGCTGCTGCACGGGCATGCGACGGCCCCGGCATCACGGAGCCTGCCGGCGCGGCTGTTGAACGCGGGCTTCGGTGCGTTCAACCGTGGCTTTGATTGGCTGTCGTTCGGCTATGGACGCGTGACCCGCCGGCTGGTCCGGACCTTGGGAGTGGTGCTCGTGGTCTACGTCGGGCTGATCGCCACGGCCGGATTTGAGCTGTCGCGTGCGCCCCCGGATTCATTCCAGAGCAGGACCAGGGATATCTCATCACGGTCGTGCAGCTGCCGCCCGGCGCTTCCCTGGCGCGAACCGAACAAGTCGTAAAGCGCGCCGTCGACATCATTCTGACGACACCTGGTGTCGAGCACGTCGCGCCATTCGCCGGCCTGGACGCGACAACGTTCACCATCGGATCGAATTCCGGCACCATCTTTTCGGGGCTGCCGTCGCTGTACAATCATGAAGTCCCCGGCGTGACCGCAAACTCCGTGCTGGCCGATCTGCGCAAGCGCCTGTCGGTGATCCAGGACGCTTACGTCCTGACGATCCCACCCCCGCCGGTGCAGGGCATCGGCAATGCCGGCGGCTTCAAGATGATGCTGCAGGACAGAGCCGGACTGGGTTCGCAGGCGCTGGTCGACGCGGCACGCTCGCTTGTCGCCGCCGCCAATCAGGATCCGGCGTTCGCCGGTGTGTTTACCCTGCTGAATACGGGGTCGCCCTCGATCTACGCGGATATCGATCGTGTGAAAGCGGAGAAGGTCGGCCTGACGCCATCGGACGTGTTCAACACCCTGCAGGTCTATCTTGGATCGCAATATGTCAACGACTTCAATATGCTTGGCCGGACATACCAGGTCATCGTGCAGGCGGACGGGCGCTTTCGCCGTGACAGCCAGGACCTGACACGCCTGAAGGCGCGTAACACGGCCGGCGAGATGGTTCCGATCGGAACGGTCGCTGATCTGAGGAGCGCGACGATTCCGTATCGTGTGCCGCGCTATAACCTATATCCCGCGGCCGAGGTGCAGGGCGTCGCAGCGCCGAATGTCTCGACTGGCACAGCGTTGCACCGCATGGAGGAACTGGCGAACCAGGTGCTGCCGCCTGGCATCGGCTACGAATGGACCGAGATCGCGTTTCAGCAGGAACAGAAGGGCACGCCGACGGTCCTGGTGTTCGGAATGGCCGCTCTGTTCGTGTTCCTGGTGCTCGCCGCGAAATACGAAAGCTGGAAGGCGCCGCTCGCAGTCGTGTTGATTGTGCCGATGTGTCTGCTGGCCTCGGTCAGTGGCCTGTTGTTCCGTGGCATGCCGATCGACATTCTGGCGCAGATCGGCTTCGTGGTTCTGGTCGGGCTGGCGGCCAAGAACGCCATTTTGATCGTGGAGTTCGCGCGCCAGAAGCAGGATGAGGGCAGCAGCGCGGCCGAGGCGGCCGTGCATGCCGCACGCACCCGGCTACGGCCCATCCTGATGACGTCGCTCGCGTTCATCCTCGGCGTTGCACCGCTGGTCGTGGCGACCGGCGCCGGCGCCGAGATGCGACAATCGCTCGGCACGGCGGTGTTCGGTGGCATGCTAGGTGTGACTGCGTTCGGTCTGATCTTCACACCGGCCTTCTATACATTGGTGCAGCGGATGGGATTTGCCCGGCGCCGCTACGCAGTCGCCCACAGCGACAATGTCGAGACGGCGAGCCCACGCCCCGGGTAGGAAGAGATCGGGAGCTAAGGGCCTGCCGGGAAATAAACGAATCGCGTCGGCGCAAAAACCAGAGTCGCCTCCACGGGTGACGCAGCCAGACCGGAGCACTTATTTCCCGACGGGCCCTTCGCTACGCCCTATCGGCCAAATCACCTGTTTAAGCCTGCAGGGCATGATCTGAGAGAACGACGCATCGTGGCGATGAGCGAGCTCTCGCTAAGTTCCATCATAGAGGCCATCAGCGGCTTCAGGTCGACCAATCGCCGGTCGCCGAGCAGGCCTGATCGCGCTCCCGAGTGAACATCAGGTATTACGTTGGGCTAGTATTGAGGTTTGGACTTGTGTTGCCAGTGAGCCATCGTTGAGGAGCAACGCGGCTTGGCTGCCAGCCCCGTGTCCGGTTGGGTCAAACAGGATCTGCGCCGCGCCGTTGATGTTCGCGACGGAGACGTAGTTCCCTAACTGAGAGATATCGGCCAGGCTCACGTGCGTTTCGGCCAGCAAGGAACTCAGGTCGAGCTGATCGCCGGCGGTAGGATTGAAGCCTGTGACCTGATCTGATCCCCCCTGAGTGTAGCACCAACGTGTCATCTGCCGCGCCCGAGATGAACTGAATGCTATGGTTGCCTGTCCCAGGATCGATGAGTTGGTCGGATCCGCTGATCATGATCGAAGTGCTGTCTGGTGCGGGTTCCGCCTGCGCGGAAGGGGCGGGCGTTGATATGACGCTGGCTGGCGCGAATGTGACTGCGCTACTGGTCTCCGGCGCTGAGGTGATTGCGGGGATGGTGGTCCCTGTGCCGTGAGGTCCGCTGTAATAGACCGTGCTGCTGGTGCCGTTCGAATTATACGTGGTGATCGAGGACCCACCGCTCGTGTAGTCGAACGTCTCGCTGGTCAATGTCCCACTGGGCGCCCCGGTGCTGGGGTCGGTGCCGCTGTAATACGGGGCGGTCTGCGTCACCGTGCTGGACGGATTGTAGGTATAGACGATCGACGTGCCGTTGGTGTTGTCCACAACGTCGGAGAGCAGCGCTCCGGCGGGTGCTCCGTTGGCGGGATTGGTGCCGCTGTATTCGGAGATGGTCTGCGTGACGGTGCTGGTCGGATTGTAGGCATAGACCAGCGTCGTGCCATTGGTGTTGTTCACCACATCGGAGATCAGCGTCCCGGTGGGTGCCCCGGTGGTGGGGTCCGTGCCGCCCCATTGCTGGGCGGTCTGCGTGACGGTGCTGGTCGGGTTATAGGCATAGATCAGCGACGTGCCGTTGGTGTTGTCCACCACATCCGAGATCTGCGACCCAGAGGGCGCCCCGGTGGTGGTGTTGGTGCCGCTATATTCGGACGCCGTCAGCGTCACCGTGCTGGTCGGATTATACGTGTACGCATACGATGTCCCATCACTGTTGTCCACAATCAGCGGTGGAACCGCAACCGCCGTAGCGATAACCGTCGTCGAGCTGTCCGTGGCACTGGCGCCCGGCGTGTCGGTATCGGTGATGGTGAAGGTGGTGGTGACAGTCTGGCCACGGCGACCTGCTTCGCCGTGGGTGTGAACACCAGGCCGTCAAGCGCGGTGGTGACCGCGGCGGCGGTGCCGGCGTCGGTATAGATGCCAGTAGACGCATCGTCGCTGCCGCCGCCCAGGTTCGACAGAGTGCCATTGGCCGCAGCGGAGAGCGTCACCATGACCGTCTTGGTCTGACCGGAATTCACATCCGCATGGGCTTGAGATGTGCAAACAGCCTCTCGCCGACGCCGATCCCAGCAAGGTACCAAGCTTCAGGTGCGGTGCCACCGACCAGTTGCCGCAGCCAAACTCCAGCGTCGCGACGCCAAACTCTGCCGTGGTGCGCAGCAGGTCCGGCAACACCAGATCAGGCAATCCATCCGTGACGAGACCGATACGCATGGCGCACGCCGTTCGCTATGCGGTGTCGGGCAACATCAATGCCGTCGTCGTGATTGCCGCGCGACACAGGACGGGCTGTTGGCGTTCCCGTGTGGGCTGGCGTGACGCCAAGTACAACGGTTGTTCCAACCCGCTGGATCGCTGGTCGTGCCGTCCTGCATTACACTGCCGCTGGTTGCACGGCGCGCCCGGTCGCTGCCGCCTCAACCGCAGCATCGGCCAGAAGCAGGGCGCGCAATCCGTCCTCGCCGTTTGGCTGGATCGCGACGCCCTCGCTGATCGCGTCAATGAACGCACTCAGTTCGGCGCGATACGCGGCTGCGTAACGGTCCAGAAAGGACGGCAGCACCGGGTTCGAGCGGAATCCTTGCGCGTCGGCCAGTTGCACCGTCGTCGGAAACACGTTGCCAGAACGCAGCATGCCTGCGGCGCCGTGCGCTTCGATGCGCTGGTCGTAGCCATAAGTGGCGCGGCGCGAGTTGGAGATCTGGCATAGCCGCCCCGACGCCGTGCGCAGTGTCACCACCGCGGTATCGACGTCGCCGGCCGCGCCGATCGCCGGGTCAATCAGACAGGATGCGGCGGCAGAGACCGACACCGGTTCCTCCTCCAGCAGGAACCGCGCCATGTCGAGGTCATGGATCATCATGTCGCGGAACAATCCGCCGGAGCTTGCAACATACGAGATTGGCGGTGGCGACGGGTCGCGGCTGATGATTGTCAGCAGCTCCAGCCGACCGATCTCGCCCGCATCGAGCCGTGCCTTCAACGCGGCGAAATGTGGATCGAACCGCCGGTTGAATCCCACCATCAATGTCACGCCTGCCTGGTGCACCGCGGCAAGGCACGGTCGAACCCGCGCTGCCGATAGATCGATCGGCTTCTCGCAGAACACCGGACGTCCCTGCGCGGCCGCCTGCTCGATGTAGTCGGCGTGCGTTGGCGTCGGCGAGCAGATCACCAGCGCGTCGGCCCGGGTGGCATCGTCCAGGCGCAGCACGCGTGTGCCCAATGCATCGGCCAGGCCCGAGGCGGCGGCCGGATCGGTGTCGGCGATGCCCGCCAGCCTGGCGCCTGGATGCGCGGCGATGTTGCCAGCATGGATGCGCCCGATCCGCCCCGCGCCGAGCACCGCGATCTCCAGCATTGTGCCCTCCCGGCGATTCCGCGAACAATCCTGCCAGGGAGAAACGCACATGGCCACGATCCGCTTGACCGCTGCCCAGGCCCTGGTCCGCTACCTTGCCGCGCAGCGGGGCGAGTTGGACGGCACGGAGTTGCCGCTGTTCGCCGGCGTGTGGGCGATCTTCGGCCATGGCAACGTCGTCGCGCTGGGCGAGGCATTGTATGCCGCGCGCGATACGCTGCCGACCTTTCGCGCCCATAACGAGCAGGCGATGGGCCATGCCGCGATCGCCTTTGCCAAGGCAAGCAAGCGCCGCCGCATGATGGCCTGCACCAGTTCGATCGGTCCGGGGGCCAGTAACATGGTGACCGCGGCGGCGCTGGCGCATGTGAACCGGCTGCCAGTGCTGTTCCTGCCGGGCGATGTGTTTGCGTCGCGCCGGCCGGATCCGGTGCTGCAGCAACTGGAAGACTGGGCCGACGCAACGGTGTCGGTGAATGACTGCTTCCGTCCCGTGTCCCGGTTCTTCGATCGTATCACACGCCCGGAACAATTGCTGGTGGCGCTGCCACGCGCGATGCAGGTGCTGACTGATCCGGCGGAGTGCGGACCGGTGACGTTGGCGCTGTGCCAGGACACGCAGGCCGAGGCATTCGATTGGCCGGAAGCGTTCTTCACGCCGCACCTGTGGCGACCGCGCCGCCCGCGGCCCGATGCGGAGGAGCTGGCGGCAGCCGTTGCGGCACTGCGAGGCGCGCGCACGCCGCTGATCGTTGCCGGCGGTGGCGTGCAGTATTCCGATGCCGCCGATATCCTGGCGCGCTTCGCGACCGTGCATCGCGTTCCGGTCGCCGAGACACAGGCCGGCAAGGGGACGCTGACGCACGACGACGCTATGAATCTGGGCGCGATCGGCGTCACCGGGACCACGGCAGCAAATCGTGCCGCCGCGCAAGCCGACGTCGTGCTGGCCATTGGCACGCGCTTGCAGGATTTCACGACAGGGTCGCGACGCCTGTTCCGTGGCCGGATCATCAGCCTGAATGTGCAGTCGTTCGATGCCGGCAAGCACAATGCCGTGCCGCTGGTCGCGGACGCACGCGAAGGCCTCGCCGCACTTGATACCGCTTTGGCAACATATCAAGGGCCGGCATCGTGGATGGGGGAGATATTCGGCTGGCGCGAGGCCTGGCGGGCGCAGGCTGTGCTGGCGACGGCGCCCGCCAAGGCCTTGCTACCCAGCGATGCGCAGGTCATCGGCGCGGTGCAGCGCGCAGTCGTGCCGGGCACCGCGGTCGTGTGTGCGGCCGGTGGGTTGCCAGGTGAACTGCACAAGCTATGGCAGGCAGAAGGGCCGGGCACCTATCACCTGGAATACGGCTACTCCTGCATGGGCTACGAGATTGCCGGCGGGCTTGGCGTGAAGCTCGCGAATCCCGCCCGCGAGGTCGTCGTGATGGTCGGCGACGGCAGCTACCTGATGCTGAACTCCGAGATTGCCACGTCGGTGATGCTGGGCCTTAAGCTCACAATCGTGCTATTGGACAATGGCGGGTTCGGCTGTATCGACCGCTTGCAGCGTGTTGCCGGCGGGGCCGGCTTCAACAACCTGCTGGCGGATGCGCGGCACGAGACTTTGCCTACCATCGACTTCCGTGCCCATGCGGCGAGTCTTGGTGCGATTGCGGAACAGGTCGCCGATCTCGACGCGCTGGAAGATGCCATCCGTCGTGCTCAGGCCGCGCCCCGCACGACAGTCATAGTCATTACCACCGACCCACGCGTATCGACCCAGGCAGGTGGCCATTGGTGGGATGTTTCGGTTCCCGAAGTGTCGGCACGCGAAGAAGTCCGCGCCGCCCGCGCCGTCTACGAAGCTGCATTGGCGAGACAACCGTAGGGCGAAACACGCTCCGCTATTCTGCCCTACTTGGCAATCAGGCTCACATGCGCCGCGACAATGCGCCAGCCTTCCGGCATCCGCACCCAGGTCTGCATCTGCCGGCCGATCTTCCCTGGCACCGTCTCGCGCTCGAACAACGTCGATGCCGTCGCGAAATCATCCCCGTGCGTCGTGATCACGGTCCGGAAGATCCGCCGCATCAGGCCCACCGGTGACCGCGCGCCACGAAAGGCGGCAATTTCACCGGCGCCACACAGATTCTCACCGATGCCGTAGCGGATCGTATGTTCGCTGTTCCAGAACAGCTCGGTCAACGTCACCACGTCGTTGCTGACCAACGCCGTCTCGTAGCGCGCGAACGCCGCTTCCACCTCAGCCCGCACCTTCGGACGATTGATCTCCACCCCCTCACGCCTCCGGTTGCGGCGCATACGCCAGATCGCGCAGCTCCAGGTTATGCGCGATGCGCAACGCTACTTCCTCCCGCCACGGAGCCGTAATAATCTGCACGCCGATCGGCATCGTATCCGGCAGCGACACCGGCACGGCAACCACCGGCAGGCCAATGAACGAAATCGGCTGTGTGTAGATCCCGATATTCGGCCGCAGCGGCATCTCCACCCCATTCAGCACGAACGTCTTCTGTCCGATCAGCGGTGCCGTGCAAGGTGTCGCCGGCGCCAGAATGGCGTCGAACCGGTCGAACAGCTTCAACACCTCGTTGCGATACCAGCGGCGAAATTTCTGCGCCTGCTGCACAAACGCCGCCGGCACCAGTGTACCCGCGATCAACCGGTCGCGCACATCGGGATCGAACGCCGCTGCCTGTGAGCGCAACCGCTCCAGATGCAGCGCCGCGCCCTCGGCCGTGCTGATCACGTAAGCCGCGGACCGCGCCCGAGCGACCTCGGGCAGTTCCATCTGCGTTGTGGCATGCAACGCCGCGGCGATGTGATCGAGTGCGGCCAGTGCCTCGGGTGCCAAGCCGGCCTTGAAATATCCCCCCGCAACCGCGACCTTCAGCTCCCCGATCCCCGCGTCCAGCCCTTCTGATGCCAGGTCAATCGGTCGATCGGCGCACACCGGATCGTATGGATCGGGCCCCTGCATCGCATCATACGCCAGCGCCAGGTCAACCACCGACCGCGCCAGCGGACCAAGATGATCAAGCGACGAAACGAACGGAAAACTGCCCGCGCGCGACAGCCGCCCATAGGTCGGCTTCAGCCCGAAAATTCCGCAGAACGAGGCCGGCACGCGGATCGATCCGTTGGTATCGGACCCAAGCGCGATCGGCACCAGCCCGCCCGCCACCGCGCCGCCAGACCCGGACGACGATCCACCCGTCATACGCGTCAGGTCATGCGGATTGTGCGCGGCGCCATCGTGCGCATTCTCGCCGGTGAAGTCATAGGCGTATTCGCCCATGTTCAGCGCGCCCACCAGGATCGCGCCCGCCCGTTCCAGCCGCGTGACCAATGTGCCATCCGCGGTCGCCGGCTTATGCGCGCGATTGATGCGCGACCCCGCCACGGTCGGCAGCCCGGCAATATCGATCAGGTTCTTCACCGCGAACGGCACACCGGCCAGCGGGCCGACATTCTGCCCGGCCTGCCGCGCCGCATCGATCGCATCGGCCCGAGCGCGCGCACGTTCCGCCGTCACCGTGGTGAAGCAGTTGTACCCGCCATCCCGTTCGACAATCCGTTCTAGGGTCGCGTCAATCACGTCAGAGGCGAACAGATTGCCCTCGGCAACCTTGTGTGCGATCTCCGCTGCTGTCGTGAACCGCTGGTCGGTCATGCCTGGAATACGGGCGCCGGATCGGCCTCGTCGGGCAACGGAAACGCCAGCACATTTTGCGCGTGCCCCACGGTGATGCCCAGATGCAGACGGATCGCCGCGCGCCATGCCGGATCAACCGGGATGCCCAGCACCGCGGTGCCGACGTCAATCCACGCATCCAGCTCCTGATCGGTCATGCGGCCGCCCTCGCACACCACGCGCGCCACCCGCCGAACGGCGTGATGTCCTTGGCGCCTGCGACCCCCGCGGTCTCGGCCAGAAAGCCCAAACACGGCCCGTCGGACAGGTCGACCGTGCCGAAGCCCAGCGGGGACGGCACCTGTGCCAGCAGCCCGCCAACCGCCTCGGTGGGGAGGGCCCACACCTCTCCACCGATGGCGGCACCGTCGGCCGCACGCAGCATCCCCGGTCGATGGCCCAACGCGTACATTCGGTATACTGGCGCGGTGTGCGCCTCGCGCAGGAAACGCCCGCCAAGGCTGGTCAACTGATGGTTGAGTGGCAGGCCCGACATATGCGCCCCAATACAGAACAACCCGGTCTCGTCCGGACGCAGTATATCGAACTGTGCTGGTGGGGGCAGTGTCGTTGCAGCCAAGCTGCGGTGCAGCGCGTCCGCGATCCCCGCCAACCGCCCCTCCGACCACGCCGGCCCCAGCAGCGTCATGCCGACCGGCAGTTCCGCCGTATCCAACCCCGCTGGCACCGCGAACCCCGCGAGGTCGCACAGGTTCACGAAGTTGGTGAACGTGCCTAGCCGGCTGTTGACGCCGACCGGGTCGGCCTCGACCTCGGCGAGCGTCGGGCAGAACGGCGTCGTGGGCAGCAGCAGTGCGTCGTAGTGTGTGAACAGGGTCTCGGCCAGGCGCCGTACCGCCGCCAACTGGTGGAATGCGTCGAAGGCATCCACCGTGCGGCGGCTCAACCCTGCCTGCAGGATCGTCCGCGTCACCGGAAGCAAGCTCGCGGGCGGCGCCTCAATCACCGCGCGCAACGCCGCACTGCGCTCCGCCACCCAAGGTCCATCATAGAGCAGCCGCGCGATGGCCAGGAACGGCCCGACGTCGACTGGCTCGGCCCCCAGCGCCTGGGCCGCGCGCGCCAGTCCCGCCGCTGTTGCCGCATTGCATAACCCCGCCACATCGCCGACCGCGATGCGCGGCTTGGGTGGCGCCCGACCACGCCGCAGATGCGGATACGGCGCGCGGCGTGCGTACGGGTCCGCCGCATCGAACCCGGCGATCACGCGCTGCACGGCCAGTGCCTCGTCCACGGTGCGCGCGAACACCGAGATGGTGTCGAGCGACCGGCACGCCGGCACCGCGCCGCGCGTCGACACGCTGCCGATTGTCGGCTTCAGCCCGACGATGTTGCCGAACGCGGCCGGCACGCGGCCCGACCCCGCGGTGTCGGTCCCCAGCGCGAACGGCACGATCCCCGCGGCGACCGCCACGCCCGATCCGGACGACGACCCGCCCGGCACGCGCGTCGCATCGAACACGTTGCGCGGCACCCCGTACGGGCTGCGCGTGCCGACCAATCCGGTCGCGAACTGATCGAGATTGGTCTTGCCCAGAAGGATGGCGCCGGCGTCCAGCAGGTGTTGCACCGCTGGCGCTGTCTCTGCGGCGGTATAGGCATAGTCCGGACACGCGGCCGTTGTCGGCAGCCCGGCCACGTCGATATTGTCCTTCACCGCGAACGGCACGCCCCACAGCGGACGTCCTTGCGCGCCGTCCGCCTCCAGCACGCGCGCGCGCGCAATCACCTCGGCATCTGGCAGCCGGGTGATCCAGATCGCCGCGTCCGCGTGGGCGCGTTCAGCGGCCAGCGCTGCTTCGACCGCTTGGGTTGGTCTCATTCGGCGGGTTCTGCCTCCGAAAAGGCATCGGCGGCAATAGGCCCGGCGGCGGCTTCGGGATGACGGGTCAGGCCCACACAGATCGCCCCGAGCAGCAGGTAGCCCAGCGCCACGCCCGACGAATTGCCGAAGCCCAGTGCGGTGCCGTTGATGAAACCGAAGAAAGCCAGCACCGCGCCGATCAGCGCATACATCGCCGCCCGGTCGAACCGCCGGTCGATGATGAACGCCGCGATCGCCCCCAACACCAGCCCGGCAAGCGTCGCGCCGCCACCAAACAGCCGCATCCCCTGGTAGACCACGCCATGCGCGGCCAGCGCGGCCATCCCCACCTTCTCTGCCGACGTTCCCGCCGTCGCCAGCGCGCCATCCACCTGCGAATGCGCCCACTCGGCCACGTTCGGTAGCAGCGCCAGGATCACCGCCGGGGCAT
>Ga0210386_10004992_pt1 | contig 10853 bp, 7 predicted proteins | sample IncBWH32OmetaG_FD_160091 | JGI IMG/M metagenome (GOLD analysis project Ga0210386, IMG submission 160091) | Forest soil microbial communities from Barre Woods Harvard Forest LTER site, Petersham, Massachusetts, United States - Inc-BW-H-32-O ... | reverse complement strand
CGTGGCAGCGTGGAAAGTGATCATGCAACTAAAGCATGAACCCGCCGCGATAGTCCTGACTCGTCAACCTTTGCCGACTTTCGACCGGTCCAAGTACGCGCCGGCCGCTGGCGTTGCCAAAGGCGCGTATGTTTTGGCCGATGCGTCCGACGGCAAGCCGGAAGCCATTCTGATGGGAACCGGGAGCGAAGTATCTCTTTGCGTGACCGCTTACGAACAACTCACCTCAGCAGGAATCAAAGCTCGCGTAGTCAGCATGCCATCGTGGGACATTTTCGAAAAGCAAAGCGAAGATTACAAGAAACAGGTCCTGCCGCCCGCGGTGAAAGCGCGAGTTTCAGTGGAGGCGGCGTCCACGTTCGGCTGGTCGCAGTACGTCGGACCAACCGGCAAAATGATCGGAATGCGCCGCTTCGGCGCGTCCGCCCCGATCAAAGACGTGCTGAAGAAATTCGGCTTCACCGCGGACAAAGTAGTCGAAGCAGCGCGAGAAGCAATCGCCCTGTCAAAATAAGGTTTTGAAGTCATCCTCAGGGGACGCAGTCCGGAAGGATCTGGCGCGGAGTGGCATAACTCTCATCCCCGCACCCCGCGAATCGGCACAGACTTTTACGATAATGGAGGCAACAATGGCAACCGGAATCATTGAGAGCGCAAAAGCAACCAACCCGCTAAAAGATCTCCTCCAGTACGGCCAATCCGTATGGCTGGATTACATCCGTCGCGACCTGCTCACCAGCGGCGAACTCAAACGCCTAATTGACGAGGACGGTCTTCGCGGCATGACCTCAAATCCCGCCATCTTCGAAAAGGCGATCGCGGACAGCACGTTGTACCGCGACATCCTGCAGTCCCTGAAATCCAGGACCGATCTCGATGCCAAAGGCCGCTACGAGGTTCTCGCCATCCGCGACATTCAGGATGCCGCCGACTTCTTGCGCCCGGTGTACGACAGCTCAAAACGCCGCGACGGATACGTCAGCCTCGAAGTATCTCCATATCTCGCTCGCGATACCGAAGGCACTCTGGCAGAAGCGCGTCGACTTTGGAAAACCGTGGGCCGCGAAAACGTGATGATCAAAGTTCCGGGCACGGCCGAGGGCATTCCAGCTTTCCAGCAACTGATCAGCGAAGGCATCAACATTAATGTAACGTTGCTGTTCTCGCAGGAAGTTTATAAACGCGTGGCGGAAGCCTACATTGCCGGCCTCGAACAACTGTCCGCGCGCGGAGGCGATGTCAGCAAAATCGCCAGTGTAGCCAGCTTCTTCATCAGCCGAATTGACAGTTCCGTGGATGCCATCGTCGGTGAGCGCCTCAAGGCTTCCAAGGACCAGCGCGAGCAAGAGCAATTGAAGAGTATCCTTGGCTCGGTTGCGATTGCGAATGGCAAACAAACCTATGTCAGCTATCAAAAACTCTTCAGCGGTGATCGCTGGAAAGCCTTAGCCACCAAAGGAGCACAGACGCAGCGTGTGCTCTGGGCCAGCACCAGCACCAAGAATCCCAACTATCGCGACGTGCTGTACGTGGAAGAACTGATCGGGCCGGATACCGTCAACACGATTCCGCCAGCGACGCTGGATGCTTTCCGTGACCACGGTCGAGCGCGGCCCAGCTTGACTGAAGACGTTGAATCATCCAATCGAACTATGGAGACTGCGGCCAAGCTCGGGATCTCGATGAAAGAAGTCACCGACAAGCTGACGGACGACGGGGTCCGCCTCTTCGCCGAGGCCTTCGACAAAGTGCTGAAAGCCGTGGAAAAAAGTTCGAAGTGACAACCTCGAAAGCCGGGCAAGTTCGTGAAGCGCCGCACTGAAACGAATATCGTAGCGCCGGCATCTTGCCGGCTGTCGCGAGGGCGTCTTGCCCTCGCTTCTGCAAAGCGTGCGCCACTGGATTCGCCAGAACTAGAAAAACGATTTAATATTGGGTGAAGCGCTATGAAGCCGGGAATGATCGAATCACACTCTCGCGAAGCGACGGCCCGTAAATCAGAAACCCGCCGCAAAACACTGCTTAAGTCTCGTCAGCTTTCAATTAGAGGGTAATGGCTATGGCTCTGACAGAAGCGCTTCAGGAAACACAGCAACACCGCCCGGGCAGGCCGGCGGATTCTTGCGTAATGGTGATCTTTGGAGCCGGCGGCGATTTGACCGGTCGCAAGCTCATTCCCGCACTTTATAACCTGGCCAAAGCCGAACTGCTCTCTCGCGAATTCGCCATTGTTGGTACATCGCATCGCAAGATGTCAAACGAAGACTTCCGCCAAAAGATCGCTGAAGATATAAAGCACTACGCTGGCGGGGATGTAGACCAGGACATCGTCGAATGGTTTCTCAAACGTTTGTACTACGTGAGCGGCGAATTCAACGACAAGAATGTTTATGTACAGTTGAAGGATTTTCTAAAGAAAGTCGACCAGGATCACACTACGCACGGCAATGTTTTCTTCTATCTGGCGACTGCCCCGAATTATTTTGGCCCGATCGTGGAACAGTTGGCAGCGGTTGGGCTGATGGAAGAAGACAATCAGCATTGGCGCCGGGTCATCATCGAAAAGCCTTTCGGGCACGACCTGGAGTCGGCGAAGACTCTAAACGTCCAACTACTGAAGGTTGCCAAAGAAAAGCAGATTTATCGCATTGATCATTATCTGGGCAAGGAAACCGTCCAGAACATTTTGGCCTTTCGATTCGCCAATGGAATCTTCGAGCCCATCTGGAATCGCCGTTATATCGATCACATCCAGATCTCGGTCGCCGAAACCGTAGGAGTAGAACAGCGCGGCAGCTATTACGATCAAGCGGGCGCGTTGCGTGACATGGTGCCCAACCACATCATGCAACTGATTAGCCTGACTTCCATGGAGCCGCCCATCTCGTTTCACGCCGACGCGGTGCGGGATGAGCAGGCCAAGATTCTCCATGCCATCCAACCCATCACCGCGGAAGAAGTGCTTACCAGAACGGTGCGCGGGCAATACGGACCCGGCATCATCAAAGGTCAGCATGTGCCCGGCTATCGTGAAGAAGGCGACGTTCCGCCCGACTCAAAAACCGAGACGTTTGTCGCCATGAAGCTGCTCATCGACAACTGGCGCTGGGCCGACGTTCCTTTCTATCTGCGCACCGGAAAGCGCTTGGCAGCGCAGAATACGCACATCGTAATTCAGTTCCGAAGAGCCCCGTTCGTTCTCTTCCGTGACACGCCGGTCGAGAATCTAATGCCCAACCAACTGGTGCTGCACATTCAACCAGAGGAAGGAATCTCGTTGCAATTCGCGGCCAAGGTTCCTGGACCGATTATGCGGCTGGGCGCGGTTGACATGAATTTTGAGTATGCCGACTACTTCGGAACCCAGCCCAGCACGGGTTATGAACGACTGCTCCACGATTGCATGATCGGCGACCAGACTCTGTTCCAGCGCGCGGACATGGTCGAAGCCGGATGGTGTGTAGTGAGTCCTCTCTTAGATGTCTGGAAGGCGCTGCCTCCCCGCAATTTCCCCAACTACGCCTCCGGCACGTGGGGTCCGAAAGAGGCCGATGATTTGCTCGAGCGCGACGGCCGTCACTGGAGGAACTTCGAAGAATGATCCTGGCAGGCGACATTGGAGGAACGAATGCGAGGCTGGCCTTCTTCGATGTTGCGGACGGCAACTTCCGACTGATGTCCGCATCCGTTTTCCCTAGCCGCGAATACGCTGGCCTGGATCAGATCGTCTCCAAGTTTGTCGAGTCTGCAAAACTGCATCCTGATGCTGCCTGCTTTGGCGTGCCCGGCCCGGTTCGCAACGGACGGGTTGAAACCTCCAACCTTCCGTGGGTCATTGAGTCCGCCCGTCTCGCCGACGAGCTCAATTTGAAGAAGACCATTCTCATCAACGATCTCGAAGCCAACGCCTGGGGAATTGCCGCTCTCGATCCGGAAGATGTCGTATCTCTGAACCAGGTGAAAGGAAACCCTGAGGGCAACCAGGCCGTCATCTCCGCCGGCACCGGACTGGGCGAGGCCGGCATGTATTGGGATGGATCGCGATATCGCATCTTCGCGACCGAGGGGGGCCACGCCGATTTTGCGCCGCGCAACGAATTGGAGATGGAGTTGTTCCGCTACCTCTCCGGCCGTCATGGGCACGTCAGTTACGAACGCATTGTCTCGGGTCCCGGCCTGGTCAACGTGTTCCACTTCCTGCGCGACACCGGCCGCGGAACGGAGCCGCAGTGGCTTACCGATGAGATGGTGCACGGCGACCCTGCGCCTGCTATCTCCAGGGCCGCGCTCGACGGCAAGTGCGGGTTGTGCGAACAAGCGGTGGATCTTTTCGTCTCTGTCTTTGGCGCGGAGACGGGCAACCTTGCTCTCAAGCTGATGGCCACCGGCGGAGTTTACCTGGGCGGTGGCATTGCTCCCAAGATGCTGGCCAAATTGTCCGGGCCATTGTTCATGAGTGCATTCGTCGGAAAAGGCCGGATGCAGCCTCTGCTCGAAGCCATGCCGGTCAAAGTCATCACCAATGACAAAACCGCATTGATGGGAGCCGCTCACTGCGCCGCCATCAACGGACCGGCGTGAAGTTCCTGCCTGCCGACTCCGCTCACGATCCCGAGGAATGACTGTAACCGCGATGTTGCACCAGTTACCTCTGGCTTCGCGCTGTCGTCTTCGCCGCGACCGCACCTCACATGGGACCTCTATCATTGACAGGACGCGCTCATTCGTATCTGATTAAGACGTCCCGCCTCCCCGATGAGCAATTCCCAACGTGGGACGCAGCACCCCCTGAGGCGAAACGACCCCGAGTTTCCGGAATCGGTTTCCCGCCATACAAATTTATCTTTGGGGTTCCAGTCATGAAACGCGTCAGGATCTCTGTTATCTCTGTTTTGATTTTATGCACATGCCTCGTGTCCGTGGCATGGAGTCAGCAAAACCATAACATTCCGCAGGTTGGTTCAACATGTAATCGTTCTCATCCAGGAAAATCGCACGCCGGGCAATCTGTTTGGTAGCGATGCCTTTGCCAGCCAGCGCCAACTCCCGGGCGCGGACCTGGTCCAACATGGGTTGTGCGGTCCCAAACAAATTCCTCTCCAGCCCCTCAATCTGGCGAACGCTTGCGACCCCAAACACTCGCACAAACGGGCGTGGATTCCCATTCGGACAGGGGGGAGTTCCGCTGAGCGAGCGCCATGCCGACCGTATTTCCCCAACGGGGAAATCCTCATCGTGCCACACGGCTCGCACGAGAGATGCTACGAGTGGCATGTAATGGCAATGCGACTAGCAGGGATCGGAGGTTTAGGATCAGAGAGCAGCCAACGTCGCCAGAGGGTCGTGCTAAAACGTGAACCGCACCGAGAACTGCACCACGCGGGGAAGGCCGTTTGGGCTGATTTCCTGCAGGGTCCCAAAATTGCCCGGGCCGGAGTTGGGCACCAGGTAGCAGGTCTGCTTCAAGGTTGCGCCGTCACCGCAGTTGGTCCCAATTGGGTTGTATTGCAACTGGTTGATCCCGTTGCCATTCTGCACGTAGTAGTTGGCGTGGTTGAACAAATTGAAGGCTTGCGCCTCAAGTTGCAGTACCTTGCCTTCCCTGAGTGAAAAACTGCGGGCCAGCCCAACGTCGATCCTCTCCAACCACGGGCCGTAGAAAGAATTCAATCCAATTCCCGGCGTAGGGCCAGCGCCATTGATGCCCCCCGCGGTGTTTGCAGTATCTTCGTTAAAGGCGGTATCGTTCAAGTTCCCGTTGGCGCCGTCGCAATTGCTGAATGACTGGGTCGAGCTAGTGCAGGCAGGACTCAACAACCCCGCGTATGGACGGCCGGAAGAGAACTCCATGACACTGCTTAGCGTCCAACCTGAGAGCAGCGCGCGACCAGTGTCGGAACCCGTTAGTCTTTCCAACCTGGGCTGGTAAACGCCCGCAAAACTAATTCGATGTCGTTGGTCTAACAGCGAAGGAGCGTGCGTATTGCTGAAGTCGAACTGATTGTTGAAGTCCATCCCATTCAGCATGATGCTCTTGGCGAAGGTATAAGAGAATTGCAGCGAAATGCCTCGCGACATGCGGCGCTGCAACTGTACGAAGAAGGAGTTGTAATAGTTTTGCGCGGGGCTGATCAGTTCGTTGATCTGGCCCAGGTTGGGATTGATGCGGCCCTCCGTCAGCAGACCATTATCCATATTCGGCAGGGTGATGGTCGGCCCACTGCAGGGCGCTGTGGTTGCACCGGGAGGGCACGTGATGTATGTCGTCGTGCCTTGCAACGGATTCAGATTCGCGTCATAAGCGCTGCCCGAAAGAAGGTGCACTCCGTGGTTCCACATGGTGCCGATGCTTACAGTTGTGTTCTCGAAAATCTCGCGCTCAATCTGCAAACTCGCCTGCAATATATAGGGCACCCGAAACTGTGGAGAAACCAGGGAAATGTCCGGGGAAGCCGTGAACAGAGCGGAATTACCTGGCAGGACATTGGGAAATGTTGGCTCCTGCCGGTTCGGCGGACCCGCGGTGTAACTGACACTTGCCGAAGACTGCTGTGACGCCAGACCGTTCGAGACCACCGCGTTCCGATAGTTCAACCCGTTCATGTTGGTGTAGAAGTCCCCAAATCCTCCGCGCACCACAGTCTTTGATGTGGGCTGCCAGGAAAATCCGAGGCGCGGCGCCAGCCGCCGAAACTGGTTGGGATACTGTCCGGTAAGTGGAAACGCCGGATTTTCCGCCGGCTGGGAGTAAACCTGGAAGTCCTCGCGCAAGCCCATTTCTATGGTCAACTGCGGCAAGGCTCGAAAGGTATCCTGCACGTAGAATCCGTAATATGGCACAGCAAAATGAAAAGTCGGGTTTCCCGCAGACTGACTGAAGACGTTATATTCGCCGAGCGCAAAAGCCTCCAGATTCGAAAATTCGTAGCTGCCGAGGAACGACCCGCGGTCGACGGCCTCGTTCGGGTCCGCACCGCCATCGTTGTTGTCGGAATCCCATGCGCGATTGAAATCGAAGCCGAATTGCAACGTGTGTTTGCCAATCACGTAGTCGACCCGGTCGGCGAGAGAGTACTGCCTTTCAAAAACCCTTCCCACCGAGAACGGAGCGTTGCCCAGAATAAAAGCGGCCGGGCTATCCAGAATCAACGTGGGAGTGTTTGGAGCCAACCCGGTCGGGGTCGAGATCTCATTGTCTTGCGAAGTCCCGGCGTGAAATTCGTTCAGCAGTGTTGGGGAGAACGTGTGCGTCCATCCCAGGCCGGCCTGGAAGGTATGAACGTAGGCGTTCGCCAGGGTTTGCGTCCCGTAGTTTCCCACTGTAGGGTCGGTGATGACGCCACCGGGCGAGCTGAACCGATTCAAATTCAAGCTGAGGAACAGCCTATCCCGGGCACTCGCCTGATAGTCCAGCCGCGGTGAAATCACCCAGTCATTACGCTGTCTTGCTTTGGTGCCGAGATTGGAATTCAGCGCGTTCACGGTGTTCGACACTTGCTGGAGGTATACCGGATTGGTCGGGTCAGGCGCGGTATCACCGCCCGGTAACGGCAAGGGCCCGTTGGGCGGGGGTAGCGTCGTACCCGCTGGAATTCCAAAGTTGGCACTCAAAAAAGCAGGTAAGTTTGCCGGCGTGGTTGCCAATGCAGGATTGATGACAGAAATCGGATTGTTCCGCAGTTGCTGCTCATAATCGACGAAGAACCACACACGGTTTCGCAGGATCGGCCCGCCCACCCCGGCGCCGAATTGCTGCAAAGCATCCAGCGGCTTAGGAAAGCCGGCGGCTTTGTCGATGGCGTCGTTCGCTCCGGTCGCCGAGTTCCGGTTGTAGTAGAACGCGCTGCCGTGGAACGCGTTGCTTCCCGACCGGGTCACAGTATTCACAAAACCCGCTCCACCTCCATAGACCGCCGAGTACGGACTCACTGAGACCTGAAACTCCTGGATCGCGTCCTCGCCATACAGGTACGGGATGCGGTAACGGCCTATGACGTCGGCGAAGTAGTTGTTGGTAGCGTTGCTTCCGTCAACGGTGAAAGCATTGGAGCCGTTTCCATTGGCGTATCCGGTGTCCTCTCCGCCCTGTTGTCCGGCCATGCTCACGAGATCAGTGTCGCCGTCATAGCTGGTATTCGGTGAGAGCACCGTAAACGCAGTGTATTTTCGTCCGTTGAGTGGCAATTCCTCAATGAACGACCGATCCAGCACGGTGCTGGCGGAGGATTCTTCTGGCCGCAGCAATGGCGTCGTCCCGATTACTTTGACAGTATCTGCGCTGGCTCCCACCTGCAGCTTCATATCCTGTGAAGTGCTGTTTCCTATGCGCACTTGAACCAACGCCTGGACATCGCGAAAACCCTTGAGACTTGCCGTGATGGAATAGGTGCCCGGCGTGATTACCGGAAATCGGTAAAGTCCCGCACGGTTTGTCTCGGCAGACTGCTGCACGCCGGTCGCGAGGTTCCGCGTAACCACCGACGCGCCCGGCACTACTGCTCCACTCGGGTCTGTCACCCGTCCGCCAAGCGAGCCCGTCATCACCACATTCTGAGCGGTCAGCAACGCGCAACTCACCAACACGACCAGAATGCTGCCTATCGCCAGTCGATTGGCCCAGGGAAGCGTTTTCTCGCTTGCTCTAACGACGGATTCCCTTCTCGCCCTCGTCCCCACTGAGAATTCGCCAGAATCACAGGAAGTAATCTTGCCGCAGATCTGGAAACCTAGCTTCGTTTTAATGGCCACATTCGAGAACTCCTCTCTGCGCTAGGGATGCTCCTCCGCGCTACTCTGCTGTCGCATCGAAACGGAAAAAATAGCAAACTCTGCCTGGTACTACCAGCAAATCGTATTTATACGTGGTCAATGCCTGTAGCCATATCGGTGGTCGAACGGCGGACAGGCCGGAAGGTTTCGCAGAACACTCGTTTGGATGCCGACCCAGAGGGCATGAGCAGTCGCCCCTAGGTTGCGAGTGGATTTTACTCGCAAAAAGAAACCGCTATTGCAGAGTGTTCATAATGATTGCAGTGCAACTTTTTGATTGCGTCTCAGGAATTCACAAGCATTTAATTTTGTGGTCATCAGCAAGTCATACAGCGCTGGTAAGATGAAATGGTGTTATCTATCGACGGAGTTCGCATGGGCCTGCGGCCCACCTAATGGGGATGGAAGTGCATTGCTAAGGTTCATTGATTCCAAACAGGTTACTCGGGACTTTCGAGGAAGTGCTCGGCGAATTCTCCGCAGTGGGATAAGCTGTTCTGCCAATGGCTTAAGGGCGCGTTTGTCATCGACAAAATGAACACACTTCGTTCCTTCTTCGAAACTACTCTCTGGGCCCAACTCGGACCGCTGGAGCGACAAGTCCTCGGTGCGGTGTGGAGCCGGGGAAGTGCCACCGTTCATGAAGTGAGAGAAGATGTCACGATCTGGCAGACGTATACAACGATCATGACGACCATGGACCGTCTCTTTAAGAAGGGACTCTTCGACCGCACTCCCGACGGAAGGGCGTTTCGCTATTCGGCCCGGTATAGCCCGCAGGAACTGCAGAGCATGAGCGCGGCGAATAGTGTCAAACAGATTCTAGAATCTCAGTATGCGTTGCTGCATCTTTCCTATTTTGTGGAGGCGGTCGGTGCGCACGACGCAAGACTGCTTGACCAGTTGCAGGCTCTAGTCGAGCGTCAGCGGGCACAGCTGGGGAAGGGAGAACAGAAGTGACATTTGCCGCGCGGGGCCTGCTTGTCTCGCTTGCGTTTTTCGCCGTAGGGTACTGCCTAGTATCCGCGCTGGTGGTGCTCACATGGGCGGGCGCCCAGCGCGTGTGCTGGAAGCCTTCGTCGAGTTCGGCCAATTTGCTGTTCGGACTGCGGATCGTACCTTTTGCCTTCTCCGTGGGTGTTAGTGTGTTCTTTACTTTTCCATCATTCTGGCTATTTGAGCGGAGATCCCTCGACGAGGACACCGGAACTTTCGTTCTCGGGTTGTGTTCTCTGCTGATTCTAGGGGCTGGCTTGTTTCGGATGCTCTGGGCCGAGGCCAGAACGAAGCGCGCTGTGACTCGGTGGCGATCGTCAGCGAACAGCAGCGCGGCCGGTAGGATCGTTCCTACGATCAGGGCCTCGGACGGTGCACCCCCTCTGATTCTTGTCGGTATTCGAAGACCCAGGGTGATGGTCTCCGATATGGCGGTGACAGTGCTCAAGGACGACGAGCTAGAGCTAGCGGTCCGCCACGAACTGGCGCACATGCGCTCATGGGACAACCTGAAAAAGGCCTTAATAAGTGCGACTCCATTCCCTGGAATGAGCAGCCTTGAGCATGCCTGGCGTGAGGCGGCTGAACTGGCCGCGGATGACTCTGCGGTGACGAATCGTCGGGAAGCGTTGGCCTTGGCGGCGGCTTTGATCAAACTTTCTAGATCCTGTCAGCTTTGGGCCGAGCCTGCGCTTGCGACTGGGCTCGTCAGCGGATCAACTTCGATCGGGGTGCGCTTAGAGCGACTGATCGAGTGGCGTGTGGCTAGTCGCCGCCACGTCAGGTGGCCTCTCACCATTCTTGTGCTGTTTACGATGATAGCCGGCATCGTCGGGAACTATAGCGTCGCTCTTTTTATCACCCATCGGTTAACTGAACTCCTCGTACCCTAGGTGCATGCCCCGTCAGGCTTGCTGTTTCAACAGTGGAGTTCGCGCCGGTCGCGACCGAAACCATTGTTTACTATAGCGATCCAACCAGAACTCATTAGTAGCGATTTTCTCAACTGACGAAATCAAGATGGGATGAGTTCTAAATAGCGCCCAGCGCCACAACGAATCAAGCGGAACTGGGAGATGGGACGGAGA
>Ga0210386_10004989_pt1 | contig 10858 bp, 11 predicted proteins | sample IncBWH32OmetaG_FD_160091 | JGI IMG/M metagenome (GOLD analysis project Ga0210386, IMG submission 160091) | Forest soil microbial communities from Barre Woods Harvard Forest LTER site, Petersham, Massachusetts, United States - Inc-BW-H-32-O ... | reverse complement strand
GGGTGCGCCCAAGGGGGCGCTGGGCACCCATCGTTCTCTCACCACCAATATTTTCGCCATGCCCTTCTCGAATGCGCGCAACGCACTTCGTAAAGGGACCCCCTCCGGCCTTCGCACCGCAAGCGTTGCTACGGCCACCTCCCCCTCAAGCGCTGCGCGCGAGGGGGAGGTGGGGCCTGAGAAACAGCGGGTCACGCTGCTCGCGGTGCCGTTCTTCCATGTCATCGGCAGCCTCTCCGTCCTGCTGCCCGGCATGGCAATGGGCGGCAAGCTTGTGCTGATGCGCAAGTTCGAGGCGCGCGAAGCAGCACACCTGATCGCCCGCGAGAAGGTGACGGTGACGGGCGGCGTCCCCGCCGTGGCACTGTCGTTGCTGAACGAGGCGCAAGGCGCTGATTTGTCCTCCCTGGAACTGGTGACCTATGGCGGCGCACCCTCGCCGGTGTCGCTGCCCGCCCGCATCTTCGCGGAACTGGGCGCCTGGCCGGGCCAGGGCTGGGGCATGACCGAGACCTCGGCCACCTGCACCAGCCACTCGGGGCGGGACTTTCTCCAACGCCCCGCAAGTTGCGGACCGGCTCTGCCGGTCTCAAGCCTCAAGGTGATGGAGAGCGGCAAGTTGCTTGCGCCCGGCATGGCCGGCGAGCTTTGGGCTTTCGGCCCCAATATCGTGAAGGGCTATTGGAACAGGCCAGCCGAGACGATCCAGACCTTCCGCGACGGCTGGCTCAAGACCGGCGATCTGGCCATGCTGGATGAGGAAGGCTTCCTCACCATCCTGGACCGGCGCCAGGACATGCTGATCCGGGGCGGAGAAAACATCTATTGCAGCGAAGTGGAAAATATCCTGGTCCAACATCCCGCCGTGGCCGATGCCGCCCTGGTCGGACTGCCGCACCCCGTGCTGGGCGAGGTACCGGCGGCGCTGGTCGAGGCCAGGCCCGGCGCGAAGGTGAGTGAAGGCGAGCTTCAGGATCATGTCCGCCAGCACCTGGCGGCCTTCAAGGTGCCGGTGCGCGTGGCGGTGTCGGATGCACCGTTGCCGCGCAATGACGCCGGAAAGCTGATGAAACAGCAGCTGCGCAAGGTGTTCGAAAGGTGAGGGACTTGATCGTCAACCGCGCCATCACCATCGCCGGCCGGGAGCTGGAAGAGCGCTTCATCCGCAGCTCCGGCCCCGGCGGGCAGAATGTCAACAAAGTCGCCAGCGCCGTGCAATTGCGCTTTGACGTGCTGAATTCCGCGAGCCTGACGGAAACGGTGCGCGCCGCGCTGCTGAACCTGGCCTCCATCACACGCGAGGGCGTGCTGGTGATCACCGCCCAGCGTTTCCGCGAGCAGGAAAAGAACCGCAGCGATGCGCGCGACCGGCTGGCCGGCATCATCCGCCGCGCGGCCCAGCCCAAAAGGCCGCGGCGCCCGACGAAAATTCCCGGCGCCAGCCGCAAGAAGCGGCTGGACGACAAGAAGCGCCGCGCAGACACCAAGCGGAACCGCTCAGGACTTGATTGATCAAGGCTTGGTCAAGGCCTCGCCAGCATGTCGACCACCAGATCGCACATGCGGCCGGGATCGAAGGGCTTGACCAGGGTGCGGATTTCGCGGGCCTTCAGCGCCGCGGGCGGCGGACGGTCGGTGGGATAGGCCGTCATCATCAGGACTTTCAACTCCGGGCGCATCTTCAGGGACGCTTCCACCAGCTCGTAACCGTTCATGTTGGGCATGACGACGTCGGAGAGCAGCAGCGACGCTCCCGGATTGGCCCTGAGCAGCTTCAGCGCTTCCAGCCCGTCGGCGGCCTCCGAGACCTGAACGCCCTTGCTCGCGAGCAATTCGGCGATCAGGGCGCGCAGCTGGGCCTCATCTTCAGCAAGGATTACCTGTGTCATGGCATCTGCCTGGGCTCTTCCTTCCGGCGGATTTGACCTTCGTTTCCTGCGTCAACTCCAGCCCCTCCTGAACGGTGCCAAAGTATTTCCGGATATGGCTAAAATCTGGCAAATTGCAAGTTCCGGTTGTGAATGGTCCTTCCGAAACAGGATTGTCACCGCCGGTCAGTATACTGACAAACTTGCGTCACGGCAGAAGTCGCTTAACGGTCAAACGCGCGTCACGGTAAGTCTTTCATCGCGTTATTGAATCGTCGCAATCGGAGCTATGATGTGACGATGGTGGAATCGGTTCTTCGGTTACGGCCTGCCGCCTGGCCTCTTGTGATCGGCATGATTGCGGGTGGAGCCGTGGCCCTGTTTGCCGGTGCCGGCCTGTTCTGGGCGCTGGTGGCGCTGGCGCTCGCCGCTCTTCTGATCGCCCAGTTCGTCACGTTCCAGGAACCGATCCGGCCGGTGGAGGAAAAGACCGACGACCCTGTGGCGTCCCTGCCCCCCATGACACGGGTTCTGCTGGACCAGCTTCCGATACCGGTGATGCTTCTGGACGACGACGAGCGTGTGCTGTTCGTCAATCATTCCATGCGCGATGTGCTGGGGCCGGGGCTGGACAGGAAGCGCGCCTCCTCGGTGTTGCGCAATCCCGATGTGCTGGGGGCGATTGCCGAAGCCCGGCGCGGCTTTTCCAGCAATGTGCCCTTCAGCCTGCCGGTGCCGATCGAGCGTCATTTCCAGGCCTATGCCGCGCGCATCAGCGTCATCCCGCCCGTCACCGCGCTTCTGCTTCACGATCTGACCGTCATCCGGCGCAGCGAACAGATGCGCGCCGATTTCATTGCCAATGCCAGCCACGAATTGCGCACGCCGCTGGCGGCGGTGTCGGGCTTCATCGAGACCTTGCGCGGCCACGCCAAGGAAGACGAAGTGGCGCGCGACCAGTTCCTCGACATCATGGCAACCGAGGCCGCCCGCATGCGCCGGCTGATCGAGGATCTGCTTTCGCTCACCCGCATCGAGATGAACGAGCATGTCAAGCCGGAGGGCCGTATCGGGCTGGAAGGGGTGGTGCGCCAGGCCGCGGCCGCGCTCAAGCCCCTGGCCGCCCAGGACCGCATCACGGTCACGGTGGAAAGCCAGCCCGGCCTGTCTCCGGTGTTAGGCGACCATGACGAGTTGGTGCAGCTGTTCCAGAACCTGATCCACAATGCCATCAAATATGGCCGGGAAAATGGGAAGGTTCAGGCCAGCCTGAGCCAGCAGGATGCGTTGATCGCCGTCGCGGTGAAGGATGACGGCGAAGGCATCGCCCAGAGCGCCATCCCGCGCCTGACCGAGCGCTTCTACCGGGTGGATGTGAAGCGGTCGCGCGAACGCGGCGGTACCGGGCTGGGGCTCGCCATCGTCAAGCACATCGTCAACCGCCATCAGGGCCGGCTCAGCATCGAAAGCAAACTGGGCGTCGGCAGCACTTTCACCGTGTTTTTGCCCGCTGCTGCAGCCGAACCGCCCGCGAAAACAATACAAGCGGAGCCTGTCACGGAAATGTTATAAAATAGTCGCATAGGAGTGGCGGGAAGGTCCTAGTTCAGAGCCTCGACAGATAGAAAGCCGGGAAGCGATGACCGAACATACTGTGAAGTCCTTCGGGGAACAGCTCGAGGCCCTGTCGGCGCTGGTTGCGCAGATGGGCGGCCTGGCCGAGGCACAATTCGCGGCAGCGATCGAAGCCATTGCCCGGCGCGACAGCGTGGCGGCGGAACGGGCCGTGGCCGGCGATACCCGTATCGACGAGGTCCAGCAGGAGATCGAGGACCGCGCTCTCAAACTGCTCGCCCTGCGCCAGCCTATGGCGGTGGACCTGCGCGAGACGCTGGCCGCGGTCAAGACCGCCGCCGAATTGGAACGCATCGGCGACCTGGCCAAGAACATCGCCAAGCGCGCCCTGGTGCTCAACCGCGAGCCGCCCATCCGGCTGACCCAGAGCCTGGCGCGCATGGGCAAGGCGGCGCAGAACCAATTGAAAGAGGTGCTGGACTCTTTCACCAGCCGCAATGCCGAGGAAGCCGAGGCGGTGTGGAATCGCGACGGCGAGATCGACGAGATCTACAACAGCCTGTTCCGCGAGCTGCTGACCTATATGATGGAAGATCCGCGCACCATCGGGCTCTGCACGCATCTTCTGTTCGTCGCCAAGAATATCGAGCGCGCCGGCGATCATTGCACCAACATCGCAGAGGTCGTGTACCACATGGTCCGCGCCGGCCATCTCGCCGCCACGCGGCCCAAGTCGGATACCACCAGCGAAACCTCCGTTCCCTACGAGACCCACGCATGAGCAAGCCCACCGTCCTGGTTGCCGAAGACGAAAGCGCCTTGGTCACGCTGCTGCGCTACAATCTGGAGCGCGAGGGCTATCGTGTGCTGGAAGCGCGCGACGGCGAAGAGGCCCTCTTGGTGGCGGCGGAGGAACAGCCCGACCTGGTGGTGCTGGACTGGATGCTGCCGCAGCTTTCCGGCATCGAGGTTTGCCGCCGCCTGCGTGGCCGCCAGGATACCCGCAACGTACCCATCATCATGCTGACGGCGCGCGGCGAGGAATCGGACCGCATCCGGGGCCTGGATACCGGCGCAGACGACTATCTGACCAAGCCCTTTTCGATGACCGAACTTCTGGCGCGGCTGCGCGCGGTCTTGAGACGCATCCGCCCCAGCCTGGCGGAAGATGTGGTCAGCGTCGGCGATATCGAGATGGACCGCGCCGCCCACCGGGTGCGCCGCGCCGGGGTGGAAGTGCACCTGGGACCCACCGAGTACCGCCTGCTGGATCACCTGATCCAGCATCCGGGCCGGGTGTTCAGCCGCGAACAGCTTTTGGACGCGGTCTGGGGCAGCGATGTCTATGTCGAGGCACGCACGGTCGACGTCCATGTCGGCCGGTTGCGCAAGGCCCTCAACATCGAGGGCGCCGCCGATCCCATCCGCACCGTGCGCTCGGCCGGCTATTCGCTGGATTCCGCCAATATCGGCACCACCACCACCACCGCCGCGTGATTCCTGCACCTTCCTTGGCGGTTTGACCCGTCGCAGGTTCTGGCCTAATGGGCCAGAGCCAAACGGGGGAATTCATGCAGGCGCCGCGTTCGCTCGGCATCATCGGCCATGGCGATTTTGGCCTTTTCCTGGAAATGCTGGCGCGCCGCTTTGCGCCGGGCCTGAAGGTGCGCGTCCATGCGCGCAAAGAGACGCCGGATGGCGTGCGCTTCTTCACCCTGGACGAGGCCTGCGGCTGCGATGTGGTGATCATCGCCGTCTCCATCCGCGCCTTCGCCGAAATGCTGGCCCAGGTGCTGCCACGGCTTTCCCCGGGCGCCATCCTGGTGGACGTCAACACGGTCAAGGCCCATCCGGCGAAACTGCTGAGGGAGATGGCCCAGGGCGTGCGCTATGTCACCACCCATCCCATGTTCGGGCCCTACAGCTTCGAGAAGCAGGGGGCGAGCCTGAAGGGCCTGCGCCTGGTCATCGCCGAACACACGCTGGGGCAAAGCGAGATGGCGGCGGCAATTGCCTGGCTCAAGGGACTTGGCCTGGACGTGATGGAGATGACGCCCGAGGCCCATGACCGCATGCTGGCCGAGACCCTGTTCCTGACCCATTACGTGGCGCAGGCCGTGGCGCGCGGCGGCTTTGTGCGCACCGACATCGATACGCTGTCGTTCGGCTTCCTGATGGATGCGGTGGAAAGCGTGAAAAGCGACACCGAGCTTTTCCGCGATGTTTTCGCCTTCAATCCCTATTGCGAGGAGATCATCGCCCGGTTCGAAAAGGCGGAAGCTGAAGTCCACGCGCTGCTAGAGAAGCCCTAGACCGCGGTTCTTTGGCTTAGCTTTTCTTATGAGCGAAGCGAGTTAGAAAAGCTTGCCCCGCTTCGAGCCCGCGTTAGGCGGGCGAGGGCGGTGCGTCGTGTCGCACTACGCTGTCGCTAGCGACCGTCGCGCGTGCTCACGTACTCTGGGTACGCTCCGCGCGTTGCTCACGCTGTCGCTAGGCAACCCTGCTCACGCCGCAAAATCCCTCGCGGTCGTATTCCCGTGACGTTTCACAGCTTCAGAGCAGCTTGCGGATCGGCGCTTCCAACTCTTCCGGTTTTGTTTGCGGCGCAAAGCGCGCCACCGGCTCGCCGTCGCGGCCGATCAGGAATTTGGTGAAGTTCCATTTGATCCCTTCAGTGCCGAGAAATCCTGGTTTGGCCTGGGACAGATACTGGAACAGTGGATGGGCACTGGGACCCTTCACGTCCACCTTGGCGAACATGGGGAAAGTGACGCCGTAATTCTTCTGGCAGAAGGCGCCGATCTCCGCTTCGTTGCCGGGCTCCTGGCCGCCGAACTGGTTGCAAGGAAAACCAAGGACCGTCAGCCCTTCGGGCTCCAGCTTGCGGTAGAGTGTCTCCAGCCCTGCATATTGCGGGGTGAAGCCGCATTCACTGGCGGTGTTGACGATGACGAGAACGCGCCCGCGCCAATTCCCCAGCCCAACCTCTTCGCCGGCAAGTGTGGCGGCGTTGTAATTGTAAATCGTCATGGCAGTGAGCCTGCCACGGCCGTTATGGCAGCCGCCAGCTCAACTGCTAACTGGCCATCCGGCCTTTGTTGTCCTTGGCTTCGCGACGGGTCTGCTGCGGCTGATAGGCCTTGCGGGCATGGGCTTCGCAATAGGGCGAGCCGGATTTGGGGGAACGGCCGCAGAAGTGGAATTCGGACGCGGCCGGATCGCCGATCGGCCAGCGGCACATGCGGTCGCTGATGGTCAATACGGTGGCGTGGCTGCCATCCTCCAGCGTCAGGGGATCTTCTTCCACGACCGGCACGGCAGGCAGGTGATTACGGACGCTGGGCGCCTTGGGCGCCATCGGCAGGCGCGGGCGTTCACTGCGGGAGGGGCTGGCCCGGCCCGCCAGGCCCAGCCGGTGGACCTTGCCGATCACCGCATTGCGGGTTACCCCGCCCAGGGCACGCGCAATCTGGCTGGCCGAAAGCCCCTCGGTCCACAAAGTCTTGAGCTGCTCCACCCGGTCTTCTGACCAATTCACCTGTGTCATGGTTGTCGCTCCTGCCTGCCAGGGCGGGCTCGCCTTTAACCCCCCGGTTACTAAATACAGTAGCTCGCCCCCATTATCGCACAAGAGTTGCCGTGCCCTCCCTGGCCCTTGTCCACATGAATCAGCGGACCTCTGCTGTTGGCAAACCCAAGGCCAGGGATAGAGGCGAAACAAAATTGCGCATCGCTTTTGCCCCAAATGCTACCGTAGGTAACTGTTGTTCACTGCGTTTGAGCGGGGCGACCTTCGCGAATGTCCAACAAAGTCGAGATTGGAGAGGCAAAGAACATGAGCAACAACTGGTTCAGCCGCCCCTGTATTTCTCCGAGGGGATTATCCTTCTGGGTGTTCCTTGCGCTGACGGTATACCCCCCATTGTCCCGTCTCGTTCAAAGGCTCGATCCTGCGGGGCAACCGGGCCCAACTGAGCTATCGCACACGATGTGGGATCTTATATCCAGCGCGGGAGTGGCGCTGGGAATTGCCCTTGTCGTTGCACTCGTTGCTTCCGCCGGGGCCTACATCAGGCGAACTAGCAATAGCGTCCCCAGTCTCTAAGTTCGCAGTTCTTCAAGCCCGGCCGCGGATTGGCTCTTTGCACATCATCCGACCGGGATTGCTAAGCGCAATGGCCTTCGCCGTCCGCTCTGCATCTGTCTCCTTGCACTCATTCCAGCGGAAGGAAAATTCATCGCAATAACGATGGCGATGTTCCTTGCTCACGCTGCGGAATGAGCCGGTGATGCCGCGCTTCAGCACGGTGCCAAGTGCATCACTCTTGCCCCATTGGACTTCGAATCTGCCGTGCGCGCAGCCCTGGCCACTGGCAAGATGCTGGACAAGCCTATGCGCAAGACCATGCGTCCCAAGCCGAAGGGAAAGCGCCCCTAGGTGCGCCACTCTCGTTCGAGGCGTTTGTGTTGGGTCATCATGGCAAGGTCACGGTAGCCAGCGGCAACCCTTAGCCACGCCGCTTTGGCAGTCTCATCTTTGGCCCTTTCGGCCATGCCTTCCGCCTCGTCGGCGTGGGCAACGTAGTCCTCATAGCAATAAGCCAAGCCCTAACCCCCGGTATTCTCGGGGCGACAAACGTCACAAGGGTACATTCGTTCCCTCCGAGCGCATCAAGGCGAAGGGGAAGACATGAAAAAGGGCCCGGGAAATGGGGGAACCGGGCCCTTTCTCTAGCTGGAGACTGTGGGGGCCCGTTCGAAGGGCAGGCTCCCAGGCACTTAATACGCACAAGTGTAAACGGTTCCCATCGTTATATTGAAAAGGCTATAACGCCTCGCAGCCCCCGTAGGCCGGGCTCAGAGCTTCCGTTTCAGAGCTTCCGTTTCAGTGTGCGCCGCCAGTGCGTCCAGCACACAGAATGGGACATTGATGAAAGGGATCATCTTCAGCTTTTTCGTGGGCGCCCTGCTGGCGCTTATCGTCCAGCCTTTGCTTTTCCCGGATGGGTTTCTCACGGCCTTGCAACGAGAGGTCTATCATCTCGTTGGCCGATGAAGGGCAGGGCTGAGCGCCCTAGGATTGCGCGCTCAGCCCCCTTCCCAGCCCTTTGGTCATCGACCTGGAAGGTTCCTGATTTTCGCAACGCGTCACTGATGAGGTGTAAACGGCGGCGACACAGTTTTAGGCTTTAGACCCAGAGTTGGTGTGAGGTTTGCCAACAGCATAGTTCCCTGAATCAGCGGACCTGTGCTGTTGGCAAACCCAAGCCAGGACGGGTCGCCTGGCGAACCGCGAGCGTTATGTATGACTAAATATCATTGGTGGAATGGCAATGAAGTTCCTGTAAACATCTAGCCCTCCCGACCAGATGAGACCCCATTGGGGAGGGCATGGATCGAAGGGCTCGGAGGCTGGAAACAGCCACCGGGCCCTCATCTTTTGGATTTTCGGTTGAAAGGGCGGCCCTCGTTGAATATTCGCGTGACGTGCCGGGACAACGAATGGAGAAATTCATAGGCAGCTTTTCTTAGGCGTGTTTCTGGCGCTGTTCTTCCAGCCCTTCATGTTTCAGCGCGGCTTAAGAGGCGTAGGCTCGGCTCAAGACTTCCGTTTCCGTGTGGAGCGCCAGGGCGTCCGGCACGCAGAATGGGAAATCGATGAAAGGGATCATCTTCAGCTTTTTCGTGGGCGCCTTGCTGGCGCTCATTCTCCAGCCATTCATTTTCCCGGTCGGCTTTCTTTCCACCTTGCAGCAAGGGTTCAACACTCTCTTTGGCCGATGAAGGCCGAACGCCGATGGGAAGGCGCTCGCCCCGATTCCGAGCCCAGGTAGATGACCAAGAAAGGGACGGGGCGAGATAATCCGCTGTCCGGCGCTGTCAGAAAATCTTACACGGCATGGCCTGATTAGGGGCCAAGCGGTTGATTTGGTTTACTGCACAAATTGGCACAACCGTTGCTTGTCAAATGTCAGAGTGAGCGCTGTGCCCAGAAATGGGTTGGGGTTTAGAGCGATCCTTGAGAGAGGGCTGGGCGATTCGAAGGCGTCCGGCCCTTTCGTTTACCATAAGACATTGTTTTTTCTTGATATTTCCAAACTGCAGTTGCTGCAGGCAACAGCCGTCTCATAATGGCTGCGCTGCGGTCTGCTTGTCCTTCGAAGCCTAGGGGCCTAAGCCGGGCTTGGCAGTGCCATTACCCCAACTGCCAAGCCCACGGTTCTTCCCAACCCAAATCCGGATCCGTCACGTACATGGATTCTCCGTACGGTTCGATGCGAATGCGGGGGAACCGAAGCGTCCCATGAGCATTAGAGCGTCCAGGGCTTGTTATGGGACAGGACGACCAGATCAGCCATATCCGGGCTTTGCGCGACCGGGCCGATGAGGTCAGGGCCGTCGCTTCGTCCATTCACGACAAGGAATGCCGCGCGGTCCTGGTGCGGTTGGCCGATTCCTACGAGTCGATGGTCGAGGCCGCGCAGAAAGCCTATGTGATCGGCCGCAGTCCGAAGTGACGGCGCTTGCGCCTTGCCTGGAACGGGCAGGCCCGCGGCCGCAGGATTCCAACGGACTCCACTCCCTGGAGGGTTGCCATCGCCAACAATAGTTTCATAATGGAACTGCTGGGGTCGATTTCTTTCCTTCGAAGCTTAAGGCCTGAGCTGGGCTTGACGGCCGTGCACCCCATCCGCCGCCAAGCCCAAGGCCTTCGGCTCACATTCCGGGCGGCCGATCCCGGCCAGCCTCAATTTCGTGACCAGCGCGTTCCGCTGAACGGCAACGCGCCTGCACGCATAGCGGTCATGCGAGCGACGGCGGCGGGGTTGAAGGACTGCCATGGAAAGCGGATAAACGAGCCCTTCCATCCTGGAACTATGCTTCCATTTCATCGTCTGCAGAGGAGTTCGTCGTGTTTCCGGCATTGCTTCCCACCTATAACCGGACGGATATCGCCTTCGTCCGCGGCGAGGGTTCCTACCTCTTCGCCGAGGATGGCAAGCGATATCTGGATTTCGGGGCGGGCATCGCCGTCAATGCTTTCGGGCATGCCAATCCGCGGATGCTCAAGGCCCTGACCGATCAGGCGGGCAGGCTGTGGCACACCTCGAACCTTTACCGCGTGCCGGGACAGGAAACCCTGGCCGGGAAACTGGTTGCCAACAGCTTTGCCGACACCTGCTTCTTCGTGAATTCCGGCACCGAAGCGATCGAACTCGCCATCAAGATGGCGCGCCGCCATCACTTTGCCGGCGGCCATCCCGAACGCTTCCACATCATCACCTTCGAGGGCGCCTTTCATGGCCGCACCTATGCCGCGATCAACGCCGGCGGCAACGAGAAATATCTGGAAGGCTTCGGACCGCGCATGCCCGGATTCCTCCAGATTCAGGCAGGTAACCTCGATGCGGTCA
>Ga0210386_10004988_pt1 | contig 10859 bp, 8 predicted proteins | sample IncBWH32OmetaG_FD_160091 | JGI IMG/M metagenome (GOLD analysis project Ga0210386, IMG submission 160091) | Forest soil microbial communities from Barre Woods Harvard Forest LTER site, Petersham, Massachusetts, United States - Inc-BW-H-32-O ... | reverse complement strand
AGAGATTCTGCGACGGTCGAGATCGTGACACCCAGGATCTCCGCGATTTCCCGGTACCGAAAGCCTTCGGTGCGCAGGTGCAAGCACTGTTGTTGTTGGGGAGAAAGCTTTGAAATCGTGACGTACAGCCTGGCCATCTTTTCCTTGAAGATCAGCAGTTCTTCGGGACCGGGACTGGGGTCAGATCTCGACTCAACCAGCTCGGACCACTCCTCCGCCGTGGTAGGCGTAAGGCGCTTTCGGCTCTTGATTCCGTTAAGCCCCAGGTTGTGAGCGACGCGAAACATCCAACCCTTCAGGTTCTCGATCCGCGTGCCGCCGTGAAGCTGGAGGTAGAGGCGCAGGAATGTTTCCTGGATGATTTCGTCGGCGTCTTCGGGAGCGATGTGTGTGCAAACCAAGTACCGGTAGATAGGGACCCGGAAGGTATCGAATAATCCGATGATCTGTTCTTCGATCTTCAGGGCAGTCTGACCCTCGTTTGCGGCGAGACCAATGGGCAGGCAGATATCGGCGCCTACGACACTCGCTGATCCAGAACCTATCTGTATTCGCCCCATGCCCCTGAAGCCCGCCGCTCGCCAGACCCGAACGCTCGATTAACGACCAGCGAAAACGATACGGGCCCTCTCCCCCGACATCCTTATAGTAGGTAATGACAATTGGTGGGTACGTTTTTATGACAAGCCCGCAAGTTTTTGTCATGAAATATCTGTATGAGGGAAATTCAAAAAACGATGTGTACTGTTTACGCTTTCGAGTTAATTGTCGTGCGCCGCAACATCGTCCTTTTGGCTCGTGGGTGGTTGTGGCTGGCAAGTGGCACGGGGTGCCGCCAAAAAAAATGCAGATCGTATCTCATTTTCGGCGGGATCTGCAGTCCTCCTGTGTTATATAGGCATTCCGATTTTGCCTCCTGCGAGCCCTGCAGAGAATGAACGAAGCCGAGTGGTATTGCTCGACGTCGTCACGGAATACGTGAACCGGGGAGAAACGGAAAGGTCCCGCAATGAACCAATTGAACTCGCTTTTTCGAGTGATTCTCCGCTACGGTTGCCTCCTGCTCACGTTGCTTCTGGCGGTACAGGTGCCGGCGGCAGACCGCGTCCCGTTGACCCCGGAAGCGCTGGTCCGGGACGTCGATCTGTTCAGCTTCGAATCTCTTCTTCCCTCGCCGGACAGCAAGTGGATCGTCTTTGAAGCGGGCGATCCCTCGAAGCACATGCAGTTTGACTACGTCGGCCAGCGCAGCACGAAATCCGGTTTCCCCATGCTCGCGAGCGCACTCGCGTTCGGCGTCTGGGTGAGTGAGGTCTCGACCGGCACTTCCTTCCAGCTCACATCGGAACAGGGCTCGAGCTGGAATCCGAATTGGTCGCCGGACAGCCGTTATCTTGCGTTTTATTCCGACCGCTCGGGAGATGCCGCGCTCTGGGTGTGGGACCGCGAAACAAAAAGAGCCAGGCAGGTATCGGACGCGCCGATCCGCTCCTCCTGGTGGCGGGAACGGCCGGAGTGGAGTTCGGACGGAAAGACGGTCATTTGCAAAATCCTGCCGCAAGGCATGACGCGCGAAGATATGTTGCGGTTATCGCCGCTCTACCGGCAGCACGTAGCTTCCGAAGGTCCCGCGCCTGCCGACAGCAAAGCGCCGACGGTGCATGTATATTCGCATCATCCCGGCGAGGCAAAAACAAACGAAATCAAGGGTAGCACCGCCGAACTCGAAGCGGTCGACTTCCTGGAGTCCGGTTATCTGGCGGATCTCGCGCGCATCGATGTCGCGACCGGAAAAGTCACGCGCCTGGCGAAACGGCTGCGGCCTATGTTCTATTCCTATTCCCCCGATCACACCACGCTCTCGATTCTCAACGTGGAGGGAATGGTTCCGAACACGCAACAGCTCGCCTATTCGCTGAAATTGTTGAACCTCGCCGACTTGAATCTGCGCACGGTCGTTGCTCGAGGATTCCTTGACGCCAACAATCTCACCACGCGAGTCACCTGGTCGCCGGACGGAACCGAACTGGCCTACACCGACACCGGAAAAACAGAGGAGCGCGCCTGTTACGTAGTGAATGTCAAAACCGGGAACAAACTGAAAATCTCGTCCCAGATACCGGAGTCCTCTTCGGATTTTTCCTGGGGACCGCCCCTTTGGGACAAGAACGGCAGGTTCATCTATCTCCTGGACAGCACCGCCGGACGACTTTGGGAAGTCTCCGCGGATGGGGAGAAAACGCGCGAAGTGGTGAAGATACCCGGCCTCCTAATTAGCGACCTGGCCGTCTCGGAAGCGACCGGCACTTATTGGTCGCCCGACCTTGGGACGACGGCGTACATCCGCACGCACGACCCCGCGTCAAAGAAGGATGCGCTTTATTCACTCCGCGTCGAGAGTGGCGAGACCGCCAAGCTCTACGGGGGCGATGAATCGATCAGCGCGCGGGAGATGGGTGCGCTGATTGGCGTAACGCAAGGCTCGGGGACGCTCATCTATTCCTCCCAGTCCGCTTCACGCCCCGAAGATGTGTGGGCCTTGCAGCTGAATCAATCGAAGCCTGCGCCGCTTTCTAATCTCAACCCGCAATACAATTCGGCCAGCATGGGCCAAGTGAAAATGATCGAATGGAAATCGCTCCGCGGAGAATCCTTGCGCGGCACGTTGCTGTTGCCCGGCAAATACCAGGAAGGAGAAAAGTATCCGCTCGTGGTCTGGGTATACGGCGGCCAGATGGGCTCGGACTACGGCAACCGGTTCGGCTTTGGATGGGGCTCGACGTTCAACCCGCAGATGTGGGCTTCGCGCGGATATGCGGTCTTGTTTCCAGACATCCCTCTGCACCCCGGCACGCCGGTCGATGACTTGGTCTCCGCGGTGATTCCCGGAGTCAATAAAACCGTAGAACTGGGAATCGTCGACCCGGAACGCCTCGCGCTCATGTGCCATAGCTTTGGCGGTTACAACACGATTGCCTTGCTCACGCGCACGACGATCTTTAAGGCGGCGATCGCCACGAGTTCGGCCACCACCAATCTGTTTGAAGGCTACACGAGTTTTGAAGGCGGCATCGCTCCCTGGATGGGCTACTACGAGGAAGGTCAGGGCGGGATGAAGGGAACGCCGTGGGAATTCAAGGAGCGTTACTACGACAACTCCCCGATTTTTTTTCTGGACCGCGTGCAGACTCCGCTGCTCCTCGAGCGCGGTTCTACCGATCTGATCTCTCGAAACAGCGGAAACGTGTTCAACGCGTTGCGCCGACTGAATAAGGAAGTTGAATTCCTGGAATACGATCAAGAGGAACACGTCGTTCAGCAGCCTGTCAATGTCATCGACTTCTGGAACCGCCGCATCGATTGGGTGAGTCGCTACTTGGAGGTGAAGCCTGCGGCTGCCACCCACCCTGTGGATCCTCATACGCAATAAAAATAAAGGGAAGCTCGCAGCAGCGCAACGCTGGCGGACGCACAGAGAAAAATTGGAGCGATACTTGGTACACTGCATATTCGAAGCGCAAGACATGGCGCGCGGGCCTGTCCTACGATGCCTTTATGGCCCGTCCACTTTCGATGGCTCACTACTTCCCCGCCAACTGGGCTCACTACAAGGGTCTCCGGTCTCAGCTTCGCTCCGATAAACGCGAACCCGGCGCCCTTGACAGCGCGGGCAGCTAGTCGCCCAGCGCCAGGAAGAGCATTTGCTTTTTTATACACCGCTCCGCGTTGCACAAAGGGCAAAACGCAAGAACACAAAAGCAGAGAACCATGCAAACGGAGAGAATCACGTTGCATTTCCCGCAGGGCAGTTCGGACAAGGTGTCCCACCTGCAGCCAGAAGAGGCACAAGCCACTGCGCGCGGTAAAGATGCGACGTTGGCACGCCCATAACTTTAATTCCACAATCTTGCACTCTCCGGGCGATCAGTATCTAATACTTCGCCGGAGGCATCATGGACATACTAGCGGCTCTGAAACAGGAAGAAGCAAAGCTCGAACGGCAGTTGACCGGCGTTCGAGGAGCGATCGTGGCCTTAGGTGGCGCGAGGACACCTACTGCTAGCGGTTCAGACCATCGCAAGAAGAAGACGCGTGCGAAGAGGGTTGTGTCTGCCGCTCTGCGCGCAAGGCTCTCCAAGTTGGCAAAGGAGCGCTGGGCACGAATCAAGGCCGGGAAGCAGAAGACCAAGAAGGCGGCGTAGATCGAAAAGAATAGATGAAGCAATCGTTGTCCACGAATTTCGGTGGTCGAGAGGAAATGCTCAAGCCCGGTGCCGGTTGAAAAATCGTACCGATCCCCTAGCGCAGCGACTGTGGCTTGCGGCGAACAAATTGCGCGCAAGCTCCGGTTCCTTGCCAAGTTCGCGGCTCGTGAATGAGCCAGCACGATTTGATGAGATCGCTCACGGGTCCCCATCGTGATTTCTGCCGCTGCGCTTGGCCGGATTCTACGGAAGATCGTTGAAGTTATGGAAACGGAGTCGGCGCAAATCTCTGGGCGAAAGGCCCCTTCGGCGTACCACGGTACAGCGAGCGTTCCGGGTGAAAACCGTCGAGGGCGAGAACCGCCAGTTCGCCGCTTGCTCCGTCTTCCCGCAGGCTCACGCAAATGGTTCTCGATGAACGACTTCCGGGCACTCTGAACGTTGGGGGCACACGCTGCCCGCGATCCTCCTGGCTATCCTCTATATAGGGCTTATTGAGATCAGCCCGCGAACGCTTGTTCTGCTCCTTGCCTCGACCGTCGCCGGCGCTTGGTGCGACGCAGGAATCGTTGCCCGACTTTTCCGGCGGGCCGTGCAGCTTGGGGTGGGATCCGCGCTTGTTGCCTTGGTCGGCTTTCTGACCCTCTGCCGGCAGCACGCGCTTCCGCTCTTAAGCCGCGACCGTCATTTCGATCTCGTGCCGGGAATCGAAAGACTCGCCTGCTAAGCCCCCTATCCGTCCATAGACTAGACTGCTGGCGAGGGCTCGCAGTCATTTCTCACGCGGTGGTCTTCTTGCTTCCGGGGACCTGTCGCCGACGATGCGCATCGCGACTGCCGTGACCCGGCCGACGATTTCTGCTTCGGCTGGGTAATCGAAGGTGCGAACTTCTTGGTGCGCATGCGCGTGAGGGATAACGATCAACCTTCCACGCTCGATCTCGCACCAGCTGCACACATATCCATCCCGCAACTCGGTGAAGTAAATCGGCCGGTCGAAATCGGTTTTCCACGGCGCGGGGCTGATTTTTCTCTGTGCCGAGTCGATCTGCACGAGAGAACCGGGCCGAATGATCGGATAGAGCGTAAAGTCCTCGATACCAATATAGCCATACATTGACGTGCGCAGGTCGAGATGCTGCAAGAGACCCAGCGGCACTGCCTCCCACCTTTCCACGGCTCGGGCCAACAGGTTCGTTCTCTCGAACCGAAAATCAGGCTTAAATTCGACGGGCAGCGACACCGCTTCGGTTTCAGGTTCCCCCAGGCTTTCGAGCAGATGTGTCTTCGGCAGGTGGATCGAAGCCATGTCGCGGCGAAGGTCTCCCATCTGCAGGCCATAAAGGGCGGCCACTTCCGTATAGTTGCGGCCGTAAATCACGCTGATCGCTGCCATGCGGAACATGCGTGGCTGGAACCGGCCGTTCTCGATGTCGGTCACCCAGTTGTGCGAAAGAAAGAACTCCTCGTTTTGGTGCTTGGTAGCGATCTGCCGGCTCATCGCTTGCACCGCACGTGTGGACAAGCCTAGCTTCTCGCGCCACGCCTTCAGGCGCTTGCCAGCGAGCGCATTCACTCTGTTTACGTCCATGGGCGGGCATCCTACTCCTAGAGTTAATCAATGTCCAGCCACGTTACCTTCTCAGCTATATCGAACCTCTTGTCCGCGTGGAGAAAACATCCCGACTGGTCGGAAATCCGGCCAGTCGCACGATTTGTTGCTTCTGTGGACTCAATCTTGGCTATATGCCGGAGAATGGACCTCCCTGCGAATCGCCGCGCTCATCAAGTGCGACAGGTCCTCTCCTCGCGAGGTTTGACCCTTTATCGGGTCTCGGAGCTCTCCGCCGAGATCTTCGGCCGGTCCTCGCTGTCTTACGTACCTCACAACCTGTCCTTCGACACCCAAGATCCTGGGTCGATTCCCACGTTTCAGCAGATGCTGGCGATCAGTCACATCACAGACTATCGGCTGAGCGACTGGTTCCGAGTGTTCGGATTTGATTTGGACTTGGTTCCGCGGCTCCGTTTGCTGATTCCCCGAAAACGCACCACGCTGCTCGATTCCTCGGTCTACGATTTTCACGCTTGGATTCCTTGGCTCTCCGACCGCGCGCGTGCGGTTCCACCGCCGCCCATCACTCCGTTGGGACAACTCTTGGCGCGGGCCGCACCGCGGCGGGCGATGAACCTACTCACACTGGGAGGGAAGAAATTTCTCTACGGCAAGGTCGGAGAGGAAGATGTCCACGCGTTTCCGCATCTCGCGCCCGGCAGCGTCGTGCGCATCGATCCAAGACGTTCCGAGGAAGCGTCCCGTGAAGCGGGACGACCGGGTGAAAGACGGCTTTTCTTTGTGGAGCACGACTTCGGATACTCGTGCTCGCAACTCGTCATGCTCACGAAGGACCGGGTTGTGCTGCACTCGCCGGAACTTCCTTGTACCCAGATCGAGCTGACGCTCGGCAAGGAGGCCCGCATCCTGGGACGGATCGACGCCGAAATTCGACCCCTCACCGGCCACAGCATCGGAAGAGCCGCGGCCGAGCGAGCAGTTTTGCCTAAGCCACGTGCTCTGGGCTCACCGCATTTGAAAGCGAACCTCCGGGATCTTCTGCGGAGCTCTCGTCTGCGGGCGGGCCTCTCTTTCCGGGAGGCATCTTTGGCGAGCCGCTGGATCGCAAACCTGCTCTCCGACGAGTCCTATTTCGCCGCGACCAGCACACTCTCCGACTATGAAATGCTGTCCTCCCCACCGCGGCACATCCAAAAAGCAATCACTCTGTGCGTTCTATATTCGATCGATTTCGGGGAATTTCTAGCAGCGTCCGGCTTGCCCCTCGACCGGGAGGGGCGCGACTCGATGCCGGATGAGCTTGTGCCCCGCGAGGTGCCGGACCGGGAGAGCCCGCCAAGTCTCGCAGTTGAGGGGCAAGGTTTCGTCGAGAAAGCCGGATTTCTCGCCCCGCTGCTCGAGCGATGGGGGGAGGTTCCACTGTTCCTCAGGCATTCACTCGATGAGCTCACCGGTCTCAAGAGCGCTTCGCTTTCGGACCTGTATTGGGTGGGCGGCGATGAGGCGCCGATCCATCCTTGGCTCGCCCGCGCCAGCCTGGTCGCGATTAATCGGCGCATCAAGAAACCCGCTCAGGCAAAAGCGACGATCGACCAGCCGCTGTACCTCGTCCTTCAGCGCGATGGCAGTTATTTGTGCGGGTGTTGCGCCCTGCACGATGGCGAACTCATCGTTCATTTGTACCCCGGTGTGCCGCTTGGTGCGCGGCGATTTCGCAACGGGATCGACGCGGAAGTGATTGGGCAGGTCACGGCCATCTTGCGGCGTTTGCCTTAGGGCTTTGCCGAACGCTCCTGCGTTCTCCGTAAGAAGAACGCTCCGCATCAGGACCTCGTACTAACTACGATCCTTGGTTGTGAACAACCTGGTCGGTTGTGATGAAAACGATTTGCATTCCCTTTCTCAAACGGACATTCCCGCTTGTCGATGTTACAAGCGAGGCGTCGCCTTTCCTCGTAACTACGTATTGAAGTTCCACGCCCCGCATGTTGTATGCTCCGACACTTTTGTGGTCGAGAGGGCCGACCACTGCCTTTATCTCGCGGACATGAATATTAGGGTTTACCTCGGCATCGATTCTCGACCCCTCCGCTGGCGCAATTGCTTGAATCCTGAAGTTCCCAGCGCGTTGTTCACCGTCTCTTAGAATAACTCGATCGAATACGATGCTGACCACAGACTTGAGGTCCTCCGACGAGAATACCTGCGCTCCAACAACACGGCCACCCAAGACGGTTCCTTTCGGCAGCCATACTTCATGGTCCGACCTCAAATCCTCGACTAGCTCAGCTTCTACGGAATCATTGGGTTCGGCGCTCGCCGTATCCAGATCTGTTCTTAACTTAGCGAGGACGGGAATGTCCTTCGGCAGATTAATCGATTGAGCCGATACGCCTGAGGCGCTGTCTTTGGATGAGGCGCTGGAGCTAGCCTGCGCCAACGCAACGGTTCGAAGCCCGGCAAAAAGGATAAAGATCAAAGATATGTTCCGCAGCCTCACAAGGCCTCCTTTTCGATGGATTATACGCCGCTGACGACGGTGCCCGGCCAAGTGCGAAGCAAAGAGACTATTTCACAAGCATCCGTTATGATAGACATCATTCTACAAACTAGAAGTGATATCCATGGGACGCCACTTAGTTTTGATCGCGGTGCTTTGCTCGCTGTCAAACCCAAGCAAGATGTTTGCCTTGCCTGCAACTCAAGCGACCACGCCAAGCCAGAACACTCCTCAGCAGCCCGGAAAGTCCGTAAGCATCCCTAACAACACGCAAGTTCTGGGAAAACTGCTAACGAATCTGGATGCGGGTCAGGCCAAAGTCGGCGACCCTGTGGATGTTCGGATCAATGAAGACATCAAATCGGGCCATCATGTTCGCGTGAAAAGCGGTTCGACTTTGAACGGTCACATCACCTCAGTTCAACCCTTCTCCTCTGAAACATCCCAGTGCATTGTTGCAATTCTGTTTGACCGCATTACCGTGAAGAACGGCGAGCAGATGCGTCTTAACCTAGACATCCAGGCCCTCGCGCCTGAAATGGATGTTAAAGTCGATACGCTCGAGGACGTACGGGGTATGAATGGAGTCCAGCAGGATGCGTTAGCGGCCGGCCATTTGGACGTGGTGACGGGAACGATCGATGGCCTCAGCCATGAGAGCAGGGGAGTTTACGGACTGAAAGGCATTTCGATCGCGAACCAGACGGAAAAAGGGGAGCGTATTTCCCTCGTGGTTTCGAAATCTGGAAATGTACAGTTGAAAAAGGGCTCGCAGTTGGTTTTGCGAGTGGTCGTTCGAAAATCGAGTTTGCATGAGACCTCCCCCGCACCGGTTACCAGCGCCCTGAATGAAAATGCTGCTTTCGTCGTGCCACCCAGCGTTGACGATTTTGTTCCGCCAGTTTCGCCCGGCGTAACCTGCAATCTACCCGCAGTTCTGCAAGGTGTGGGTACGCGAATGTCTCAACTCGTGGAAAACCTAGAGAAATTCAGTGCTACCGAACATATTGACCATTACAGAGTCGACTCTGCAGGCGCGCTGGGCTCCGAAGAAACGCGATCTTTTGAATACGTCGTTACAGTGTTGCAGGATCCAGTTTCCGGCTTTCAATTGGACGAATATCGCAACGGCAGCACCGATCCCGCGCAATTCCCAGCTGCCATCGCCACGGAAGCATTGCCGGTTATGGCGCTGATCTTTCACCCACTTTTGGCGTCTGATTTCGAGATGTCATGCGAAGGCCGCGGTCAGTGGGAAGGCCGCCCCGCTTGGCAGGTTCGCTTCGAACAGCGCAAGGATCGCCCGAATCGCATCCGTTATTACAAAATTAGCGGCAACTACTATCCCGTGGCGCTCAAGGGGCGCGCCTGGATCGATGTGTCCACGTCGCAGGTGTTGGGGCTCGAAACTGATCTGGTGCAGCCGGTCAAAGTGATTGATCTCAAGTACGAGCATCTTTCGATCGAGTATGGCGAAGTGCAATTCCATTCGCACACCGTGCAGCTTTGGCTGCCGAAGACAGCCGAACTTTACTGGGAGCGTCACGGACATCGCTACTATCGCCGCCACGATTTTAGCGGCTTTAAAGTTTTTGCCGTGGACACGCATCAAAATCAAAACCTTCCGAAAGGGTCTTACAGTTTCACCAACACTTCCAGCCAGGATGTGATGGGCGTGCTTACGATCACCCCGGTCGCGAGTTCAAACCTTAAGGCAGTGTCGGTCAAATTTGTAGTCCCAGCGGGCGGCAGCGTCCTCAAATCTCTTGGCCCCGGCAAGGATGTAGCGATCCCCGGCGAACTCGTGGATTCCGCAAAATATGTCTACCAGGGACCGGAAGGCTCGGTGAACGTAGAGGCAAATCTCGCCACCGAGAGCACACTAGAAGTAATCCCTCAGCCGCAACCTTGACCGCGTCAGTCCTCATAGTTGTTAGTTGACGGAATCGACCTTCAGAGTACCTGTCAACGCCTGGCAAGACGTATTACGAGGCTGCGGCAACTACGACTTCCTTGGAAACCGTCACGGGGAGCAGATTGATGGGGGTGCTCCTTTCCAGCGCCCTTTGCGATACTGTTTCCTCCAGAGGAAAATCTGATTGGCATTCACCGCGTATTTCTGGCTCAACTGCGCTACGGAGGTGTTTCCTTCGAAACTCTCTTCGGCGATCCTTTACTTTAACTCAGCGCTCCAACGCCGCCGTCTCTTCCCGCTAGTGCCCACGATTACCATCACTGATTCACACTCCATTCGTCCAGACGGCTCTCAACGGACGCTTATGGACCTCGTGACGTTCGCCGTCTCTATGAATTGAATTCCTTTTCTGTTTCAGCACCCACAAAGAGTCGAGAACGCTCCGTTTTCTAGGTCACGAGTGCGAACGCCGCCGCAGTGCGGCCGATGGTGCAGCGCAGGCTATGTTCCACGATCCCATTCGCTTGCGGCGTCAGATCTTCCTCTCGCGAACAGAAAGCGCAGTTTGTGGAATTCATCCTGCGCAGGTGCGAGAGTGCCTTAACCGAAAGATACCGTTTCTCGGAGGTAGTCACGATGTTCCAGGTATCGAACACTGTGCGG
>Ga0210386_10004986_pt1 | contig 10862 bp, 7 predicted proteins | sample IncBWH32OmetaG_FD_160091 | JGI IMG/M metagenome (GOLD analysis project Ga0210386, IMG submission 160091) | Forest soil microbial communities from Barre Woods Harvard Forest LTER site, Petersham, Massachusetts, United States - Inc-BW-H-32-O ... | reverse complement strand
AATCCTCTCGGTGCCGTGCAGATGGGCCTGATTTACGTCAATCCGGAAGGCCCTAACGGCAAACCCGATCCGATCGCCGCAGCGCGGGACATCCGCGAGACCTTCGCTCGCATGGCGATGAACGACGAAGAAACGGTTGCGCTGATCGCTGGCGGCCACACCTTTGGCAAAACGCACGGTGCTGGCGCTCCAGCGCACGTCGGTCCCATGCCGGAAGCTGCGAGTATTGAGGAACAAGGACTTGGCTGGGTGTCCAGCTTCAATACTGGTATGGGCGGCGACGCAATCGGCAGCGGCCTGGAAGTTACATGGACCACCACGCCGACGAAGTGGAGCAATAACTTCTTCCAGAACCTCTTCGGCTACGAATGGGAGCTGACCAAGAGCCCGGCCGGTGCGCACCAGTGGAAGCCCAAGGGCGACGCTGGCGCCGGCACAATCCCTGATGCCCACGATCCTTCGAAGCATCACGCGCCTGCCATGCTGACCACGGACCTCTCGTTGCGGTTCGATCCTGTGTACGAAAAAATTTCGAGGCGCTTCTACGAACACCCGGATCAGTTTGCGGACGCATTCGCGCGTGCGTGGTTCAAGCTGACGCACCGCGATATGGGCCCGTTGTCGCGTTATCTTGGCCCTCTCGTACCCAAGGAAGAGTTGATCTGGCAGGACCCGATTCCTGCCGTGAATCACAAACTGGTGGACGAGCAGGACGTTGCCGCCCTGAAGGCCAAAATCCTCGCGTCCGGCCTTTCCATCTCCCAATTGGTCAACACGGCGTGGGCGTCTGCCGCATCGTTCCGCGGCACTGATAAGCGCGGCGGAGCGAACGGCGCTCGCATTCGCCTGGAGCCGCAGAAAAATTGGGAAGCGAACCAGCCAGCTGAACTATCCAAAGTCCTGCCGAAGCTGGAAGCGATCCAGAAAGATTTTAATAACGGACAGTCCGGCGGAAAGAAAATCTCTCTTGCCGATCTGATCGTTCTGGGCGGCTGCGCAGCCGTCGAGGCGGCTGCAAAGAAGGCGGGCCACGACGTGAAGGTTCCCTTCGCGCCGGGCCGCATGGATGCCTCGCAGGAGCAGACTGACGTGCATTCGTTCGCTGTGCTGGAGCCGACCTCGGATGGTTTCCGCAACTACATCCGAAAAGGCCAGGAAGAATGCGCAGCCGAAATGCTGGTGGACAAAGCGCAGCTCATGAATCTGTCCGCGCCTGAGATGACGGTTCTGATAGGCGGCATGCGCGTTTTGGGTGCAAACAACGGGCAGGCCAAGCACGGCGTTTTTACCAAGCGCCCTGAAACCTTGACCAACGACTTCTTCGTGAACCTCCTCGATATGCGCACGAAGTGGAAGAAGTCCGCCGCATCGGAAAGCGTGCTTGAGGGCCGCGATCGAAAAACGGGCGACCTCAAGTGGACAGGCACCGTCGTCGATCTCGTCTTCGGTTCCAACTCCCAGCTTCGCGCCATCGCGGAGGTCTACGGTTGCAGCGACGCGCAGCAGACTTTCGTGCGAGATTTCGTGGCGGCCTGGACCAAGGTGATGAACCTCGATCGCTACGACCTTGCCTGAGTTCTGTTGAAAGTTTTTGGTTTTACTAATGAGCGCAGGGCAGGTTGTCAGATTTTTAAAGTTGAATTTGAGGTGTCCCGTCCTTTAAGGGCGTCAAGGACGGCCATCTCTGAGCGTAGTTAGGAGTCGAACATAGTGCACGAAATTTCCAATTTAACTGAACAATTCGTGGTGTAATGTAATTGGCGTTTTAAGTTGCAGATATGCCACAATAGTAATTGTAATTTAGCGTTCATCTTGTCGGGGTGTGGGGCGCCAATCTGATTTGATTGGTCCTCACTTTGATCTCGCCAAATCGCAAGGGTACCTAAACTTTTTGCAGTAGAGAAATTGCTGGATTTTTCATTCGGTACGGCCAAGACGGTCCTTATTGACCCGGTTGAACGATTGAGCGAATCCCGCGGCCCAGAAAACATGAGCGATTGGAAAGCATTGTTAGGTCGGATTACAGTCTTCGTGGGATCTCCCGCGTCTGGTCCATTTCTTACAGCTCTGGACTTGTATCAGAAAATCTGGGGTGGCAACCCTGAGAGTTTCCAGTCGAGCCCCAATCCCCTTATGCCGTCAATGGCACAAGGCAAACGAGACGGCCTAACCGCAGGATGCATTGTTCAGCCGACACGGATCGATTTTAACCTTAGCCCCTCACCTCCCGCCGAACGGGAGCATGCGGAAGCGGAATTGGCTCTGATTGACGATACCGCCCAACTTCGTGCGGAACTGGCCCGCATTATAGAGTTTGTCGGTGGATTCGTAGTCACAAATTCCGTATCTCGCGTTGGACTTGCATTGCACTTTCTTACGCTGACTCCGAATATCGAAGCTGCTAACAAGGCCTTGATAACGGTAATGCCCAAACAATATCGCGTAGGTGTGACAACCGAAGAGGACTTCGTATTCCAGGTTAATCAACCAAGTATGAGTGAAAATGTTGGAGGAATCAGAATAAACCACGTTACTAAGTGGAATGTGGATCGATTTCAAGTCTTTCGAGTCGCAATTGCACCGAATGCGCCTGTTGTTGACTCAAGAGATATCCCCCAGCATCAAAATGAATTCATAGCAGCGAGCGTTGTCTTCGATAGTAATAATGTGCTTTCGGCTACTCCGCTTGATCCAACGCAACAATCCTCATTATTGAGAGAATGCTTAACGTCTGTGGTAGGAATGCAGCGAATTTTCGGACTAAATGTCGAGGGATTTTAAGGTGGCGTTGCCAACTTATGTCTATATGCAGCCAGTTGCCGTACTGGCAACGTCGGACGTGAAGGAAACCCCAGCTCTCAATGCTCCTCTTGCGAAGAATTATATTAAGCTTAACTCAATTGTTCCTATACCGGCCGCCGAGATAGCTCCTTTAAACCAAGTCTTGATTAAAACATTCTCAGCGACTCCGGTGATTTCGCAACCGCAGCTTGAGAAGGAATACCGAGATCTGGGAGAAGCTCTAACCCAGATGACGGAACTTGATGAAGGGAGCGAGTGGGGAATTGATCCACCGGTGTACCACGCGGCATGTTTCGTTGCAGCTGGTTTGATGATTAATTCGTTTCCAGCCCCGCGCATTTTTAATCACGGTTCCAAATCAGTTGTCTTCAATTGGTCTGACAAAAATAACAACAATCTTTATCTAACCGTGAGTGCAGACAGGATCTCCGCTTTAGTCTCCACTCCCGAACGTATCAAAAAACGGTTGGATTACTCGTCAAATGAACTACTGAACTATCGTAGTCTTTTAGGCTCTATCCGATCTGCGCAGTTACAGCAGCCGATATTGATGCTTGCCAGCGGGACTTCTGATCCACCTGAGTCTGTAGGCTAAAATCATCATGAAATTGGGACGAGTCCTTGATAATGATAGGCTATTCCGCCACTGCGTCTATCCCATTGCTTTCAATACAAAGACATCTAGTTTTGCCAATCAAAAGATGTGGTACTTCAAACCAATGGCCGACGGTGCAATCCACGCTTCACTTGCTTGGGAACGCTATGTCCCTACGCTCGAGGACCTTCACGGCTATGGGTGTCGACTGGCCGCTGGCATAAATGAAAGGAAGCGGCTGCGACAAGGGACAAAGTATCGTGAGAAAGATCGGCATCATTATTGCGGTGCCTACCAGGTAAAAGGAAAAGCAATACGTGCTCTAGCATTTACTCCAGAATTGGATGGGATTGAATCTGCCGACATCGTTCATCAAATCGAGGCAGGAGAGATTGCGCATGTCGATTTACGAATTGTTCTAAAACCTGGAGTTGACGAAGAGGGGACGAAAACAGCGATTGTTGATCGACTCTGGAATGCTTGCTCAGGACCTTTGAAACACACTTGCGATTGCGATAAAGACATCTCCGTCCATCAAAGTTCGAATCTCGGACCTGCGCCTGCAGGAAAATATAGTGATGCACGGCCTAGATTCTTACGCTCCTGGCGCATCGTTAGATTTCGATTGTTCAGGTGGTTGTGGATTAATTCTGTACCCGCGGTGCTCTCCTCACCTGATCCTAGATCTTTCTCCCGTCGGCAATGGATGAAAATCAAATTTCATGTTTGCGAATGGTTATGGAGGCATGCCTCTAGAAACTGAATTCCTCGGTGGGTGGCGCAGACTTTGAGGCACTTTTGAACGTCCGGGTGGCCGACCCTCTCGCGTCTAGAGGGTCGGGGTTTTGACTTTTTCCTGTGCCTGCAACTCAGTGGACAGGATCAACGCTCAACGCGGATCAAGCCGCTCTTGAGATCCGACTAAAAAGAAAAGCTGCTCCAGGGCCTCCCGCGATCATTGAGAAGTTGGTGACATAGATCAACGACGTCCATGTTCTGTGTGGAGCGACCTGCGTAGATGGGTAGTTTGGCGGCGCGGGTCAGACGCTGGGTAATGGGCGGCAACTCCGGTCGAACGGGCAGCATCTCACTACCGACTGGATGATAAGACGCTCTCGCATTGGTGTAATATGTACCGTACTTCTGCCTTTGATGCCTCTCTCGATGTTGGCGCAAACGAGCGAGTATTCGCTTTTTCAGCATCCGGCGTCTCTCGCACAAAAGGAAACTCTCTCCCACGGAGGTTCCGCGTCATCGCTTGCGACCATTCTCGGCACCGTGACGGATAGCAACGGTCAGCCGGTCGAAGGCGCAACCGTTACACTTAGGGGCACTCAACCTACCGATCTCCGCACGGTGACGACAAGCCCCTTGGGATTTTTTGAGTTCGTTGATGTTGCGACCGCAATCTCCCTTCATGTCACCGTCAGTGCCACCGGATTTGAGCAATGGGAGTCACCGGTTATCGTCCTGCAAGCCGGCCAGCGCCAGCAGCTGGACGTGAGCAAGCTTCGGATCGTGGAAGTGCATACCAATGTTACGGTGAGCCCAGAAAGCTCGCATGAGATCGCCCTTCAGCAGGTGGAGGTCGAGGAAAAGCAGCGCGGATTTGGCTTCATTCCCAACTTTTTCACTGTCTATGATCCGAATCCTGCGCCGCTCACCGCCAAACTTAAATTCGATCTCTCTTTCAGAGTTCTTCGAGACCCGTTCACCTTTGCCGGAGTGGCATTCATCTCTGGGGTCGGCCAGGCGGCCGGGAACCCTGCGTATCGTCAGGGCGCAAAAGGCTACGGAGAGCGTTTCGCTGCAAACTACGCCAACCAGTTCACGACGATCATGATCGGGGGTGCTATCCTGCCATCCCTTTTGCACCAGGATCCGCGCTACTACTATCAGGGCACGGGAACGATAAGTTCGCGCGCACTTCACGCTGTCTCCAACATATTCATCACCAAGGGAGACAATGGCAGAACCGAGCCGAACTTTTCAAGCATGGGCGGTGACCTGGCTTCGGCAGCCATCGCCTCTACCTACTATCCTGAACGGAATGAAGAAGCGAGAACGGTGTTGGGAACTTTTGCGCTCAACACTGCATTGCACGTTGCGGTTCGACTGCTTCAAGAATTTGTATTTCATCCTCATAATAGCCCGGTAGTCGATGACACACTGGATCCTGCTGGAACGCGATAACGGCCGGGTGGCCCGGCCTCTGAATTAGAACATTGGGTGCCCCGTCCTACGCGTCTAGTGGTGCGGGGCTTTTTCGTCTGTCCCTCTGCGCGCTGCAAGTTGAAGCAAAAGCCCCGCCCTTGAAGAGCGTCAAGGATGGGGCAACCGAAGTGCAATATGGTAACCATAGATATACGTAATGATGTAGTAATGTATTTTGCAGCGATGGCTATTCTATGCCGTACGAAACCTCGCGCCACCCGTCCAATTTTGCGGAAAGCGAAATGCAGGGCCGCAAATCCATTTTTTTCGTGCCGCTTAATTTTTAATCTGAGTGACGAGTGGAGGGTCGGAGGTCTGCAGGGTTATGTTGAAGCGGAGGCGTCCGAGCAGGGCACCGGAGGGCGTTTCGACGTTGACGCGCCACGCGCCCGCGAGGATGCCGGTTTTTATCGAGTAGGTGCGGTAGCCGCCGCCGCGCCCGCCACGCACGGGAAGCTCGACGCGGCTCAGAGTGGTCCAGCCGCGCTTTGGTTCGTAGAATTGCCACTCATGAACGATTTTCGTATTCAGCGAAGTAGGCGAGAAAACCGCGCTGTAGGCGTAGATCGGCTCGCCGGGCGTGGCGTGAACTGTTTCCACGGGGCGGAAGTAGCGGAACAGGCTGGGAGCTTCGGACTGCACGGCGTAATTTCCATCGTCGTTTCTGGCGATGGCGTGATGCACGCTGGCGTCCTGCAGCGACAGGGGAATAGGAGGAATGAGATTCAGGAAGTAAAGGGCATTGATGGCGATGAAAATGGCGGCGACGCAAGTACGAACTGTCCCGCTTCGGATAATGTCGTCCTGGCCGGCGACGGACTGCAGCAGGCGCAGAAAAAGATACAGCAATGCCAGGCTCAGCGCTCCGCTGAGCAGAAAGATGAGCCGCCCAATGGAATGCAGCATGACGGGCAGGATATAAATCATGAAGCAGAACAGCGACAGGAAAAAGAAACTGAGTTGGAAGGCAAGGCGCGCGTAGTGCGCCTTCAGCCTTTCATTGGCCGCAAAGGCCGCGCCGAGGATCAGGAAGAAAGGCCAACTGGCCCGCAGGCTGCCGCTGCGAAAATAGAATACAAGAAATGTGCTGAGCAGCCCGCCAAAAGCGAATTGCAGCGTGTTGATGAACCAGAAGTGCGCCCGGGACGTGTCCGCGGGATCGCCATCGCGGCTTTCCGTGCGCTCGAGTGTTTCCGGACGATTGAGGTTTTCCGCACGATTGATGAGCAGGATGCACGCGGCAACCACCGCGAGGTGCGCGACGATCCAGAAATTTTCCCGGAACGTATCGACGCGCTTGAGCGTTACGGCGTCAAAGGCAAATCCCCCAAGCAGAGAGATCGAGGAAAAGGGTCTTTCCAGGCGAGCATAGGCCGCACTAAATTGGATGCGCACAGTCTCGCCAGTCATTTTGAAAGGCATGGGCCAAGCGAGAATATCATGTTGTGGCAGATCCCCGCGTCCCTGGCGGTGAATGAGTTTCTTGCCCGTCGCGACCCAACTGGGCGGGTGGCACACCCTTTGAAGGGGAGCAATGCCGATCGGAAGCTGCATAGCAAAGGCATCTCAAAGTGAAATGAAAAAAGCCATCATTTTCGGAGCAACCGGATTCGTAGGCTCGTACCTTATGAGCGAGCTACTCAATAGCTCCGATTACGCAAGAGTGACAGCTGTTGTTCGGAAAAAGTTAAGCATCAGCCATCCAAAGCTAAACACTGTGATCGGCGACTACCATTCCTTGCGTGCTTTGGAAGCTGATCTATCCGGCGACGAGATCTTCCTTGCTCTTGGCACAACCAGGAAAAACTCGCCTGACAAGACAACGTACTACCAGGTGGATCACGATTACCCAGTTCTAGCGGCTCAGATTGCCAAAGCACGAGGAGCGAAATCGGTGTTCCTTGTCACAGCCGTTGGCGCAAATCCTCATTCACATATTTTTTATGTCAGAACCAAAGGCGAAACGGAAAGAGATATCATCGCTCTCGATTTTGAATATACGCACATCTTTCGTCCTTCCATGATCACAGGAAACAGAAAGGAGAAACGGCCTTTGGAAGGGCTAATGATAGGAATTTGGTCTGCAATCGATCCAATTCTGGTGGGCAAAGCTGACAGATATAGGGGGATAACAGGCCAAGATATTGCCAAGGCAATGAAAAATTCCGCGATACACCTGTCGCAGAAGTTAACGATTTATCATTGGAGAGAAATGAATAATCTCGTACGAGGGTAAGGACGTATCGAACACATGTGCGCCAGCTTCTGAATTGTCGGGTGGCCCACGCTTTCGGTTTTAAAGCGTGGGGCTTTTTGGCCTGTAGCTTTGCCTCCAGAATTTCAATTCACTCTAAGGTTTGGGCGGGGCGATCACGGATCGAGGGTACTCAGTTTTGGAGCAAAATGTTCGATTTGATTCTGCGAGAGTAGTGCCCACGCAGATGCCAAATAGAGCAGTCCGGCCACGATCAGAAGCGAACGTATCCCTGTCCACATGGAAAGCGACTCCAGTAACCCGCCTGCTAAAGCACCCAATAGATTTGAACCAAGCGCCTCACTGCTGAACCCTTCAAGTGCAAAGCTTCTGATGAATACAATCCCAGCAAAGAAAATGGGGAGGCAGAGAACAGCGGTCGCTGCCATTGCTTTTAACCAAAACGAATGGAAAAAAAGCTGTTCAAGCGGAACAAAGTAACCTACAGCAATTGCGCATAGCATGCCAAGATAGCCGACTGCGACAGGGATTTTCGGGGTCCATTGCACGATAAAGTTCGAAGCCACGATCAATATCATTAAGCCGGCGATAACAATCGAATTTACTAACCACGTTGTACCGAAGAGCAGCGCCATTTTGCTGATGATTTGGGCCTCAAGCAGAAGGAATCCTGCGCCCAGGAAAAAAAAGTGCCAGCGAAGCGAACTCATGTTTGCTCCTGTCTGGCGCATGAATGACCGACAGAGAACGATGAGCACCAATGACAGAAGGATCACTGATCCGGGCAATCCGGGCTCGTGCTGATAAAAATATGGCCAATCGTCCGTTGTAGGAGAGGCCTTTACCGTTGGGAAATCCTGGTGGGTGTGAACATAATCAGCGAGGGACGGTTGGGCCAGAGCTTGATTAATTCTTGTCGGAGACCCGGCGATGTAGAAACGGCCCGGTGTGCCAAGCGTTGACATGTTTGCTTGCACTTCTACCGGCGCTTGCCCAAATGCATTTTGCAGCAAATCGTTTAACCGTCCGGCAATCCACGGAGTTAGAACATAAAACTTAACAACCATGATGCCGTCAGGTTTAAGTAATCGCTTTGTGGCGCGAATTGCTTCGGTCGTGTAGACGTAGTTGTCAATCCGAATATTGGAGTAGTAAGAGCTTGTGGTGTGGGAATCCAGTAGCGAGAAAACCACCATGTCGTACCGGTTGTTTGTGGTTTCCACATAGCTGCGAGCATCATCCAGAACAGGCGTTACTCGCTGCGAGTCATAAGGCTTTTCGAAGTGGAGTTGCTTGCCTAATTTTAAGATCAGCGGGTCAATTTCTACCGCAGTGACGTGACCGGCGCCGTTGCGAAGTGCAGCAGCGACGTCATTGCCTGTCCCGGCGCCCAGCACCAGGACGGAGGGTGGATCTTTGTAAAAATGATAGGGCAAGTTATACGCATTCCACTCGACGGGTTCCTGCAGGAATTGATTTGGATGTGAAGCGACAAATGAAGGAGATAGATTGAAGATTTGCTGATACCAACTGTCATTCGTCGCAAGCTGATACCCGATGAGTTCGCCGGCCTCGTGGACCGGTGTCACGGTCAGCTTTTGATAGGGCGACCAGTACACCCTGCTTCCACCACCCGGGCCGATCAAAGTTAAACCAATGCAGAAAGTCGGAACAATAATGGAAACCCATCGCAATCGACGAAGCGGCCAAATAAACCAAACCAGCATCGCACCTGCCACAAGAAACCAAACCGGCGGCGGTTGGAACAGAAAGCAGAGCAGGGTGTACAGGCCAATTCCCGCCAAACTGGCAACAATATTGACTGTGTATCCGAAGATTCCGTTTGGAGCATTTTCCAGATACCAACCCACTAACTGGCCAATAGGGACGAACACAAATGAAATCAATGCGAAAATTGGGATGACTATGAGTGTAGCCGCGACCAGGAGAATCAATGAGTTTGACCCCGTAGGAATATAAGGTACGCCCCAGACGTTCACCTCCGAGGTTGCGCCAATATACCCAGGAAGATTAATGATTAACTGTCGCAGGGCAGGCCACGGAAGTTTGACAATTACAGCAAGAGTCGCGAGAGGAACCAGAAGCGACAGCAAACTTATGCGGCGACGCACTAGGTAGCATCCCAGTCCAAATCCCAGGAAACACGCAATCAAGACGAAATTCTTGAAGTAGGCGAAGACTTGGACCTCTGAAGAAACCCAGCGTATCATCAGGAGTTCAAGGAAAAGCCCTAGCACACTCACCAGCGCTAATTTTCCATGACTAAAGCCGCCGAGTTGCTGGGGAGTAAATTCCCATTTTGTTAGCCAGGAGGCGCTGGAAGTGGGTTTGAGATTCTTAACCCCATAGAAGTTAAACAGCCAAATGCTCACAATGCCGCTTAATCCCACCACGAAGTAAAAGGCGACTCCACCGCTCATCATTTCGCTTGCCTCCCACGTTTGAGAAAGAGAACGCGAGGTTCCTTTAAATCATGAACTTCGCATGAAGCTAACTCATCCAGTTGGTAAGAAGTTATTTGTAAAACTCCATAGCATTCAATGCATTTCAAGAACCATTAGCGATAATCGTTAATCCGCTGGAAGTTAAAGAGTTTCGGAATGATTTGTCGGAATTCAGTTCCCCAAACTGTACACAATTGGTAGCAATAATCTTTATTTACTCGCTTTTCAATAAATGGCAGGGGTGAAGGAAAGGGGATCTGCTTGGATCGGCCACGCCAGCGAGATCCGTGCCGGTGTGGAAAGTCTACTCGCTCGAAGGTAGCCAACGCAGTTACAGGATCAAAAGTTCTGATTCGAAGGCTTTACCTCCCGCAAGCAATTAAAACAGCGTCCAACTAGGACTTTGGGGATGCAAACCCCGGCAGATAAATTGCAAACCAGTGTTGCACTGACTTGTTGAGACCTCCCTGATTTCCGTGGGTTGTCTACATTCGTGAACACACCGCCATGCCCTGAATCGTGATTGTATTACATGCGCTTAAGCTTGCGGACTCAGTTCGCTGTAAACCAT
>Ga0210386_10004985_pt1 | contig 10863 bp, 8 predicted proteins | sample IncBWH32OmetaG_FD_160091 | JGI IMG/M metagenome (GOLD analysis project Ga0210386, IMG submission 160091) | Forest soil microbial communities from Barre Woods Harvard Forest LTER site, Petersham, Massachusetts, United States - Inc-BW-H-32-O ... | reverse complement strand
CAGGTTTCCTTGAAGCGATAGCCGACGCCGTACAGGGTTTCGATCATCTCGAAATCGTCGTCCACGACCTTGAACTTCTTGCGCAGCCGCTTGATGTGGCTGTCGATGGTGCGATCGTCGACATAGACCTGATCGTCATAGGCCGCATCCATCAGGGCATTGCGGCTTTTGACCACGCCGGGGCGCGTGGCCAGCGCCTGCAGGATCAGGAATTCCGTCACCGTCAGGGTCACCGGCTCGTTCTTCCAGGTGCAGGTATGACGTTCCGGGTCCATGCGCAGCAGCCCGCGATCGAGCGCCTTGGCGTCGGTTTCCTTTGGCACCGCGGTGGGATCCTTTGGCGCCGCGCGGCGCAGCACGGCCTTGACGCGCTCGACCAGCAGGCGCTGCGAGAACGGCTTGCGAATAAAATCGTCGGCGCCCATTTTGAGGCCGAACAATTCGTCGATTTCCTCATCCTTGGAGGTGAGGAAGATCACCGGCAGATCGGACTTCTGCCGCAGCCGCCGCAACGTCTCCATGCCGTCCATGCGCGGCATCTTGATGTCGAGGATGGCAAGGTCCGGCGGACTGGTGCGGAAGCCGTCGAGCGCGGAAGCGCCATCCGTGTAGGTCATGATGCGATAGCCTTCGGCTTCGAGCGCGATCGAGACGGATGTGAGAATGTTGCGGTCGTCGTCGACCAAGGCGATTGTGGGCATGAGCCTGCTTTCCGAAAACGGTGATAAATGCGAGCAATTCGATGACGCGCCGCATAAGTGGGCTGCGAACGCGGCCAACGAGCAATGCAAGCTGGGCTGAAGTGTGACCGAGTTCCTAAAGCCCTTGGCGACCCGTTTCTGCCGAGCCTATATGGACACCAGTTTACCCGAAAAAAGGCTCTTGTTGCAATGAGATATGCGGATATGACCAATGCAGCCCACGGCTGATTTCAGCGCCCCCCGGCAGGCCCGACTACTGCTGCGGCGGAGCCGGCAGGGGGCCTTGGCGACCCTGATGGCTGGCAGCGGCGATCCCTATTGCTCGCTGGTGAATGTCGCGAGCCACCCCGACGGTTCCCCGATTCTGCTGATTTCGCGTCTCGCGCTCCACACGAAAAACATCCTCGGCGATTCCAGGGTCTCCCTGATGCTGGACGAGCGCGCCGAGGGCGACCCCCTGGAGGGATCGCGGATCATGCTGGCGGGCCGGGCGGTAGAAGCCAGCACCGAGGATCTGGCGATTTTGCGCCGACGTTACCTCAACGCCCATCCATCCTCGGAAGTCTTTGTAGGTTTTAAGGATTTTTCATTTTTCCGGATCCGGCCGACGGCGGCGCATCTGGTCGCGGGGTTCGGCCGGATTGTCGACCTCACACCGGAACAATTGCTGACCGATATTTCCGATGCCGACGAACTGCTCGAGGCCGAACAGGGGGCCATCGACCATATGAATGCCGATCATCGCGACACGATGGACCTTTACGCGACGAGGCTGCTCGGGGCGGATTCGGCCGACTGGCGCTGTACCGGCTGCGATCCTGAAGGCATCGACATGGCGGCCGGGGCGAAGATGCTGCGGCTGGAATTCTCGCGGCGGATTGTCACTACTGTCGCGCTGCGGCAGATTTTGAAGGAACTCGCTGATCAGGCCCGCGCTGCAGCAAGAATTTGTCCGGATCAGGGACCTGCCTTGGAATAAACCAAATAACAAGGGATCAGCTTGGCATGTCCGGTGTTCATCAATATTAGGTCGCCGGACCGGGGCCATATGGCTATATTGAACCAAGGGTCACCGCGACAGGGGCGCGTTTAGCAATATTCGCGCGATCGAGATACGCGGGTTCAGGAGGACTATTCGTGCAAGAGACGGGCGTGCATAACGGTGCCTTCGGCGCCGACAAATTCGGCTTAAAAAAACTCAAGGGCGTGAACTGGAATTTTGGCGCGCCGCAACTTTGTGAGCATGCGGTGCGGGCCGGCGAAGCCGTGCTTTCGGCCGATGGCGCCTTGTGCGCGGACACCGGTGAGTTCACCGGCCGTAGCCCCAAGGACAAGTTCACCGTTCGTGACGCGACCACCGACAAGAACATGTGGTGGGCCGGCAACCAGTCGATCACTTCGGAGCAGTTCGAAACGCTCTATCAGGATTTCCTCAGCCATGCCGAAGGCATGACGCTGTTCGCGCAGGATCTCTATGGCGGCGCCGACCCGAGTTTCCGGATCAAGACCCGGGTCTTTACCGAACTCGCCTGGCATTCGCTGTTCATCCGCACGCTCTTGATCCGCCCGGAGACATCGGAACTCGCGAGCTTCGTGCCTGAGCTCACCATTATCGATCTGCCGAGCTTCCGGGCCGATCCCAAATGCCACGGCTGCAAGTCCGAAAACGTCGTCGCGATCGATTTCGCCCGCAAGATCGTCCTGATCGGCGGGTCTTATTATGCCGGCGAGATGAAGAAGTCGGTGTTCACCACGCTGAACTATTATCTGCCGGACAGGGGCGTAATGCCGATGCATTGCTCGGCCAATGTCGGGCCCGACGGCGATACCGCGATTTTCTTCGGCCTGTCCGGAACCGGAAAGACCACGCTTTCGGCCGACCCGAAACGGACGCTGATCGGCGACGACGAGCATGGCTGGGGCAGCGACGGCATCTTCAATTTCGAGGGCGGCTGCTACGCCAAATGCATCAAGCTGTCGGAAGAGGCCGAGCCCGAAATCTTTGCCGCCAGCAAGCGCTTCGGCGCGGTGCTGGAAAATGTGGTGCTGGACCAACACTCCCGCGAACCGGATTTCGACGACGGCTCAAAGACCGAAAATACCCGTTCGGCCTATCCGCTCGAATTCATCCCCAACGCCTCCAGGACCGGCCGTGCCGGCCAGCCCAAGAACGTGGTGATGCTGGCGGCGGACGCGTTCGGCGTGTTGCCGCCGATTGCCAGGCTGACGCCGGCGCAAGCGATGTATCACTTCCTGTCCGGCTATACCGCCAAGGTGGCGGGGACCGAACGCGGCCTCGGCAACGAGCCGCAGCCGGAATTCTCGACCTGCTTCGGTTCGCCGTTCCTGCCGCGCGACCCGTCGGTCTATGGCAACATGCTGCGCGAGTTGATCGCCAAGCACGATGTCGATTGCTGGCTGGTTAACACCGGCTGGACCGGCGGCAAGTTTGGCACCGGTAGCCGCATGCCGATCAAGGTGACGCGGGCGCTGTTGACCGCGGCCCTGAATGGCTCGTTGCGCAAGGTCGATTTCCGCACCGACAAGTATTTCGGTTTCGCGGTGCCGACCGCGCTTCCGGGCGTGCCGAGCGAGATTCTCGATCCGGTCAACACCTGGAAGGACAAGGCCGAGTTCGACAAGACCGCACGCGCCCTGGTTGGCATGTTCCAGAAGAACTTCGCCAAGTTCGAAGCCCAGGTCGACGCCGACGTCCGCGCCGCTGCCCCCGAAGTGAGGCTCGCGGCGGAGTGAGTTGGAAGCATCGTTTCTCTGAACAAGAAGGGCGGCCGAAAAGGCCGCCCTTCTGCGTTATTGGTGGCGGGTATGGCTCTAAGCCTTGAAATACGCGATCTGGGTGGTTGTCGCGAGCAGGCGGCCGCTGGGCGACCAGAGCTTGCCGGTCTGGTCACCGTAACTCTTGTGAAAGATATTGGCGTCGGCGACGGCCAGAACGCGGCTGATGTCCTCGGCGGCCAGATCTGCGGCATCGGCGTGGAAATAGGTCGTTAGCGAAACCGTGCCGAAGGGTACAAGCTCGCCGCGCGCATGAAAAATGCGGCCGAAGAACGCATCCGAAATCGACATCAGCGACAGCACGTCGATCTTTCGCGGCATACGGTCGCCGATCCAACATTTGGAGAACGCGTTTTGCGGCACGGCCTTTGGCGCGGCACTGAATTTCGGTTCGCCTTCGACAAAGCGAAAATCGTATTGCTTGACCCACGGCGCCGCGACTTTAGCGTAAGGCAACGTCTGTTCGAAGGATGTCGCCTGTGGCAGTTCTGCTGGCTGGTGCGACCATGACGGGCGGCGTTCGGCAAACACTGCGGTGGCAAGTGTGGAGACCTCGCTGCCGCTCTGTCTCAGTTCGACGCACCAGTGCTGCGTCGACCGGTTGGCCTTGACCAGCCGCACGTCGAGATCGAAATCGCCTTGCCCGATCGGTACGCAAAAATTGACGGTCAGCGACAGCGGATCGCCGGATCGTTGCGGATGATCGATCAATGCCCGCAGGATCGTCGCCGCCGTGACGCCCCCGAACGGGCCGACAAAGGCCCAGTAGTCGTCGCTGGTCCGTCCCTGCCAGCAGCTATCGCCGGCAGTGACCCGCGTGGCTTCGTCGAACAGGTGTAGGGCTGTCAGCATCAGAGTCCTTGGAATGCTGGTGCTGCATCGCCCGGTGAGGTGTGCGCGCGACGAAGCAGTCCAGTTTTCTCACAGGCCCGCGATGATAGGGCAACTGCGGTCAACGGGTCGCTTCGCGCTGCGCGCCCGGGTTCCGCAACGCCGGCGGCGAGGCGCCGCGTACCGGCACGTTCCAGATATCCTGCGCATACTCGCGGATGGTGCGGTCGGAGGAGAACCATGCCATCCGCGCGACATTGAGGATGCTGGCCCGCGTCCATGCCGGGACCACCTGCCAGCGGGCATCGATGCCGCGCTGGGCTTCGTAATAAGAGTCGAAATCCGCGCTTACCATATAGTGGTCGAGATGACGCAGCGCGTGCGCGACCGATTCGAACCGGCCGGGATCGTCCGGCGAGAATTCACCGCTGCCAATCGCATTGATTGCGCGCGACAAAGCGGGTGACCGCCGGATGACGTCGGTCGCGTCCAGGCCTTGTTTTCGCCGCACCATCACGTCCATCGCCTCCATGCCGAAGATCGCGATGTTTTCCGCACCGACATTGTCGCGGATTTCGATATTGGCGCCGTCCAGCGTGCCGATGGTCACCGCGCCGTTGAGCGCAAGCTTCATGTTGCCGGTGCCGGAGGCTTCCATGCCGGCGGTCGAAATCTGCTCGGAAAGGTCGGCGGCGGGGATGATCACTTCGGCGAGGCTGACATTATAGTCGGCGAGGAAGGCGATCTTCAGGCGCCCGGCGATAACAGGGTCGTTGTTGACGATTTCGGCGACGTCGTTGATCAGCTTGATGATCAGCTTGGCGTAGCGATAGCTCGCCGCCGCCTTGCCCGCGAAGATCTTGACGCGCGGCACCCACTCACGCTGCGGATCGTCCTTGATCGCGTGGTAGAGCGCGATGGCTTCCAGGATGTTGAGCAGCTGCCGCTTGTATTCATGAATGCGCTTGATCTGGACGTCGAACAGCGCCGATGGATCGACCTTGATGTTGAGGCGCTCATTGATCAGCCGCGCCAGCAAAATCTTGTTGTGGTGCTTGACGGTGCGGAATTGCTGCTGGAACGCATTGTCGCCGGCGTGGGCTTCGAGCAGTTTCAGCTGGGTGGGGTCGTCGAGCACGGCTTCGCCGCAAACCTGGCGCAACAGATCGGTCAGCTTCGGATTGGCCAGCATCAGCCAGCGCCGGAAGGTGATGCCGTTGGTCTTGTTGGTGATGCGGCCGGGATAAAGATGATTGAGATCGTGAAACACGGTCTCCTTCATCAAGTCGGAATGCATCGCCGAGACGCCGTTGATGCAGTGCGATCCGACGAAGGCCAGCTGCCCCATCCGCACCCGTCGGCCGGACTTCTCGTCGATCAGCGAGACCGAGGCGCGGAAATCGACGTCACCGGGACAGCGGGCATCCGCGAGCGCCAGGTGCGCGACATTGATGCGGTAGATGATTTCCAGATGACGCGGCAACAGGCGCTGGAACAGTTCGACCGGCCAGGTCTCGAGCGCTTCCGGCAGCAGCGTATGGTTGGTGTAGGACAGCGTCGCCACCGTGATCCGCCACGCATCGTCCCAGCGGATGTTGTGAAGATCGACCAGAATCCGCATCAGCTCGGTGACGGCGAGGCTGGGATGGGTATCGTTGAGCTGTACCGCGACTTTGGCCGCCAGGCCGCGTACTTGCCCATCCGCCGCCAGGTGACGCTTGACAAGATCCTGCAGCGAGGCCGAGACAAAGAAATATTCCTGCCGCAGCCGCAACTCGCGGCCCGACGGACTCTCGTCATTCGGATAGAGGAACTTGCAGATCGCTTCCGCGCGCGCTTCCTCGGCGCTGGCGCCGAGGAAGTCGCCGGAGTTGAACACGTCGAGCTTGAGCGGATCGGGCGAGCGCGCCGACCACAGCCGTAGCGCGTTGACGTGCTGGCCGCGCCAGCCGACGATCGGGGTGTCGTAGGCGACCGCCTGCACGGTTTCGCCGGGCTGCCAGATCGCGACGTCACGCCCTTTTTCTTCGATGTGTTCGACGCCGCCGCCGAAATGCACCTGGTAGACCACTTCCGGCCGCTGGAATTCCCAGGGGTTGCCGAAGCTGAGCCATTCGTCGGGATATTCGTGCTGCCAGCCCTGCGCGATGATCTGGCGGAACAGGCCGAAATCGTAACGAATGCCATAGCCGATTGCGGGGATCGCCAGCGTCGCCATGCTCTCCATGAAGCACGCCGCGAGCCGCCCCAGACCGCCATTGCCGAGCGCGGCATCCGGTTCGCATTTGCGCAGTTCGGAGAGGCCGACGCCGAGATCGCCGAGCGCCGCTTCGAATACCTGCAGCAGCCCCATGTTGTTCAGCGCATCGGTGAACAGGCGGCCGATCAGAAATTCCAGGCTGAGGTAATAGACCCGCTTGGCGCCGGCGTCGTAGCTCTGCTTTTCGCCGGTTAGCCAGTGGTGCACGATGCGGTCGCGCAGCGCCAGCGCCGCGGCCTTGTACCAGTCGTGCTTGGTGGCCATGCCGGCGTCCTTGCCGATCGCCAGCCGCAGCTTGGCGAGGATGGCGCCCTTGATCTCGGTCAGCGCCAGCTCATCGACGGGTTGGCCGACGGCTGGAAAATTCACCGGGAAAGATTCATCTGACAAGTTGGGTATCCCCCACTGAACGCGGGAATAATACGCGCCTTGTGCCCCGATCGAAACCCACCGCGGGCCTCGATGGTGCAATGCATGCATGATTTTTAGGCAAGGACCGGGCCGATTGCGCGGGAATTTATCGCCAGTTATTGCGGCGAAGAACTGTTATGGGCGAGGTGAGTTTCGGATTTTTCGTCGTCCCGGCGAAGGCCGGACCGACGTTATCCGAGACACTCGTAGTTGGGGATTGGAGCACTCATATGGACCAACTCACAGGCCCCCATGGCTGAGCGTCAGCCCACTTCTTGGCATCCTCAACAGTCAGGTGCTCACCTGAGTTCGCTGGCGAGCAAAAGTACAGGAAGCCGTCCTTTGTTTGTGGTACTGGCCTGCCTTCGTCGATTTGATCCGTTTTCATAGTCAAATCGAGAATAAGCCAAAGTTGCTGGCTTCCGCTTAATCGTTATCTCACGCGGCACGCTTCGGTCGTAAAGCCACGTTCCCGTCGTCACGACTTCTATCTCGTCGCTCATGGCCACGCTCCCGGTGTCGGCCGTTTCTTTGACACTAAAGCCCCGGTTAAAACAGGACCGTACGAAATCATCGGAACAAATTAAGAACACTTTAGCAAGTCTTTGATATATCATCGTGATTCGAGACGATCTCGACACAACATCTATGGTCTATCCGAACTTCCGAGGACTACATGTCCACTATCGCCTTCGACACCTTCGCGCTCACCCGCATCGCCGATTTCGCCCGCTCGCTGTCGCGGCTGCATCAGGCCTCCCGCCGGCGGCCGGTCGATGACGACCAGATCGACCGCGAGTTCAACGCCGTCTGCATGTCGGTGTGGGGCTACACCACGGACGATTTCAGCGACGACCTGTTTTCAACGCAGGATCATGCCTGGCTCGATACGCTCGACGAAGCCCATGCGCGCATCTTCGCAGCCGAGCAGGGCTACGACCTCGTCGACGACCACGGCATGTTGACGGACTGGTGGGGCTATTGCTGGATGATCCTCGCCGAGAAGCGCGGCCTGCTGACGCCGGAGAACCGCGCCGCGGCGCGCGCCCAAATCGAGGAAAAATATCTGTCGGCGCCGAACGTGATCGGCGTCATCGTCGGGCGGTGAAGTTAATTCATACCGTCATTGCGGCGTGGCGGGCAATCAGGTCTCCGTCATTCCGGGATGGTGCGCTGGCGCCAGACCTCAGATGTGCAAATCGGGGAATCTCGAGATTCCGGGTTCGATGCTTTCGCATCGCCCCGGAATGACATTTCGATCGTTGCCTAATTCGCCTCGGCGCGCTTGCCTTTGGCCGACGAGGATTTCGGCGCCGAGCTCATGGGCACGACGACATCGCGGCTAGTCTCAGCCATCGGCGGCTCCGCGCCGATTTCCGCCGCCACCGGCGCTACCTTCATCTCGCCGAGCCGGGCGCGCACGTCGGAGGTCAGGCCTGGATAGGAAGCCACCGGTGTAAATTCGGCGGTCTGGTTGACGCCGACCTTGATGCCGGAATACGCCACCAGCCCGTTGGTGGTGGCGATGACATCGCCCGCGCGCAGCGACGTGTCGAGCGTGAGATCGACCGGCGCCAGTCCCGCGGCGTCGCGGCCGTTGCAGGTGCAGTCGGCGCGCAGCGCCTTGCGATAGGCGTAGGCGTTTTCACTGTCGGCATAACGCTCGCCGGTCGCGGACCACGCACTGTCGATCGAACTGCCGAAGAAAACCTTGGTCGGACTGGCCGGACAGAATGCCTGGCACATCTGAACCGGTGTTGCGTTGGCACGCGACAACGGGAAATACCGGCCGTCGCAACTGCGCACGCAAAATGCGGGTCCGGAGCCGCCTGAAGCGACCGGGCGTGACGGTGCCTGCGCGGGCTGCTGGCCGAACGGATCGGCGAAGAAATTGGCTTGTGCAGGAGCCGGGTGCTGCTGTTTCAAGGCTCCGCCGAACAGGAAATCGAACAGGTTTTCGGCGAATGCCACGCGCGGCGACAGCGCAATGGCGCTGGCGGCGATGGCAACGAGCATCATGCGGCGCCGCACGGGCTGACAAGACAACTCTGTACGCAACGCCAACTCCACCGGACGCCAGAAATTCCACCGTGGCAGGTTGTGCCCCGGCGCGATTCACATTAGTGCGGGATGGTAAACGAGGTATGAGCGGACGCCGGATGGCCGAAAAGAAATGCCAATGCGCAGCCGTGCTTTCGTCAAGCCCGGCCATGACGGCGGAACGATTTCACCGCGCGGACTCTCGTCGCGATCAATCCTTCAAAAATTCGCTCGCTCTGTACAGCGAGCGAAAGGCAAGGCCGGCCTGGGCAAAGGCTTCGGTGGCGCCTTCTTCGCGGTCCACCATGGTGAGGACCAGCGCGACATCGCCGCCGGCGTCGCGCACCGCTTGCACCGCCTTCAGCGCCGATTCGCCGGTCGTGGTGACGTCCTCGACGATCACCACGCGCTTGCCTTGCAGGCTCTCTCCCTTCGCGAGCCCCTCGACGGCCAGCCGGGCGCCGTGTTCCTTCGGCTTCTTGCGCACGAAGAACGCCGCGATCGGATGGCCCTTGAGCCAGGATAGCTGCGCGACCGCGCCGGCGAGCGGCACCGCGCCCATTTCGAGACCGCCGACATAATCGAGACCGTCATCCTTCAGCGTCTCATAGGTCAGTTCCGCGAGCAACGCGGCGCCTTCGGGGTCAAGCATGGTCGGCTTGAGATTGAAGTAGAAATCGCTTTTGCGGCCCGAGGCCAGCACGATTTCGCCGCGGCCGAAGGAGCGCTTGCGAATGATTTCGGCGAGACGGGCGCGAGAGGCTGATTTGGACAAGGCTGATATCTCGTTTAAGGAGGCGCAATCTATCGGTGGTTTCCAGCACATTCCAGAGCAGATGTCGCGCCATCAACAGCCACCCTCATCGTCCCGGCCAAGCGTCTTCGCGCGAGCCGGGACCCACCGTACTCACGATCTAGCTAAATCATTGGCCACCGGTTAGCCGAGAGTGCACGGAGTATGGGTCCCCGCGTGCGCGGGGACGACCCGTGGAAAGTGCGGTTGTACGGCCGACGGGTTCCGGGTACTGGATACACCGCTTTTTCGCGGGGATATGACCAAAAATGACGATCGAACTGCACACCTGGAACACGCCGAACGGCCGCAAGATCAGCGTCGCGCTGGAAGAGATGGGCCTGCCCTACAAGGTGTTCCCGGTGAACATCAGCAAAGGCGAACAGATGGCGCCCGCGTTTCTGGCGATCAGCCCCAACAACAAGATCCCCGCGATCGTCGATCCTGACGGACCCGGTGGCAAGCCCGTCAGCATCTTCGAGTCCGGCGCGATCCTGCTTTATCTTGGCGAGAAGACCGGCAAGTTCCTGCCCGCGCCGCTGATCGAACGCATCCCGGTCTATGAATGGCTGATGTGGCAGATGGGCGGCTTCGGCCCGATGCCGGGGCAGGTGCATCACTTCATCGCGCTGGAGAACGAAACCGACCGCGCCTATGGCCTCAAGCGCTACATGACCGAGACGCGCCGGCTCTACGGCGTGCTGGATCGCCGCCTCGCGGATCGTCAGTTCGTCGCCGGCGCGCTGTCGGTCGCCGACTTTGCCATCCTCGGCTGGGCGTGGCGGCACGAGCGGCACAAGGTGTCGTTCGCCGATTTCCCGAATGTCGGCCGCTGGTACGACGCCCTGATGGCGCGCCCCGGCGTCAAGCGCGGCATCGAAGCGAAGCTGGATTGACACGGGTCTGTCATCATCCGCGAAAGCGGATGATCCAGCACGTAGGGTGGGTAAAGGCGCTTGCGCCGTGCCCACCTTTTTACTCGATGCTGCTGGTGGGCACGCGGAGCCTGTCATCGGGCGCGCATTCGCGCG
>Ga0210386_10004980_pt1 | contig 10869 bp, 8 predicted proteins | sample IncBWH32OmetaG_FD_160091 | JGI IMG/M metagenome (GOLD analysis project Ga0210386, IMG submission 160091) | Forest soil microbial communities from Barre Woods Harvard Forest LTER site, Petersham, Massachusetts, United States - Inc-BW-H-32-O ... | reverse complement strand
TTTTAGCGCTACTTCGCGCACACCGTCACGCCTTCACCGCCCCAAACGACAACCCTCGCGCCAGATACCGCTGCACCACCAGCGACAAGAACACCGGAGGCGCAATCGCCAGGATTGCATTCACCGCCGCAAAATTGAACCGGATCCCCTGCGTATCCCGCGAAGCCAAAATGAACGCCGGCATCGTAACCGCATTTTGGGTTGTAATTGCCGAAGCGAACAACGCTTCATTCCAACAAAACGCAAACACGATGAAAGCCGTCACAATCAACCCATCCAAAGAGAGCGGCAATGCGATCATCCAGAACACCTGCCACAGCGTTGCCCCTTCAATGCGAGCCGCCTCCTCCACTTCCTTGCTAACGTCCCGGAAAATGTCCCGCATAATGATGATACAGAAATTCAGGTTGAACGTGATATAGAGCAGGATCAACCCCACCCGGGTATCAATCAGCCCGGTGGTTGCTAATAGGATATAAAACGGCGAAAGCACCACCACCGGAGGCAAGAGCCGTTGGGACAAAAACCAAAGGGCCATATCCTTGCTGCTCACGTACCTGAAATCGAACCGAGCAAGACTGTACGCAGCCGGGGTCCCGATCAACAACACCAGCATCGTAGAGGCCAACCCAACCAGCGCGCTGTTGCCTAAGCATTTCTGAAGCTGCGGATCACACAAGACTTTGATCCACATATCCAACCTGGGCGTAAACTGTAGAAAAGGAATAATCGCCCCCGGCCTGAATATATCCGCATCGCTTTTAAGTGAGTTATCGACCGCCCACAGGAACGGAATCATCACCCAAATCGCCGCCAACGCAGCGATCGTAATCACAATGCCCTTGGACGCCCACTTCGAGTTACGCCACAGCACGTTTTCCACAGCAACCTATTTTCACGCAAAGATGCAAAGGCGCAAAGAAAACCGCGAATGGACACGAATGGGAACCACGAGGCGGACTTACACAGATAGGGCTTTCCCGTGGAGCGCGCCTCGCTTGCGAGGCCGACCTAGCCGCGGCTGCGATCCCTATCTGCGGTCATTTCACCCCGGAGAATGTTCCCCCGAAAGCTTTCGGGGTTCGGGGCTCCGGTTCGTCTGTCTTCCCTTTGCGCCTTTGCGTGAGATTTTATTTCGTGTCCATTCGCGGTCCCTTCTCGCGCTATTAGATCAATTCTATCCGCGCGGAGCGCGCGCGAGCGCGAAGACCATAATATTGGCGGCCAATAAAATCACTAGAAAGGCACCGATCAACCACCATAACAAATCGATAAAAGCAGTCTGTGCTGATTGCAACGGGACCGCCAGCGGCACCGAAACGACCTGCGCTCCAATTATATCGTTCAGTTTCCAATCGAATCCATTAGCCGTTCCATAAAGCTTGATCATTTCCGCAGGCGCCTTGTCCGCGGTGCTATGGCACTCTAGACAACTAACATTGTTTACTGTGATCGGGCGAGCTAAGAACAGTGATATTCCGTTCGGTGTATCGCGAGCAGCCGACATCTCGCCATGTCCCGTGTCTCCGCGAAAGTGATTAACAATGTCCGTTTCCCAATCTGTCGCTCGATCTCGCGGATTAGTCGGGTTCAGCGTTGCCTCTTTATAAAAGTAGTTAGGAAATTTCTCGCGGAGATATCCAAAGATTTCCGTCGCCGCAAAAGCCGGTACGGATTGCGGATGGAACTCGGTATCCAGCAATTCATCGGACTTTCCTTTGATTGAGTTCAAGAAATCCTCCAAAGCGGTCAGGGCATGCTGTTGTCCAAGCAGAAAGCCGCGCTTCACACTGGCTCGAAGATCGTTCGGAACATTTGGATCAACCGATTTCGGCACTTCTTCGATCGTCTTGCGGAGTGCCGCTACCGCCGTCTGCAGCTTAAAATTCTTTTGCTGAAGCAGCGGAGCAACCTGTTTGGTAGTGTAGGTCCGGCTGGACAACGCGGCCTCCATGATAATACGAGCATTCTGCTCCACGTGCTGGCGCGCGGATTCGACCAATGCGCGTTCGGTAACATAACCGATCGCACCGAAACAGAGGAGCAGGACCGGGATGAAGACGAGGTTAAACTTAAGCAATTTCATTCACGTTCTCCGTCAGAGGCGATAACACATCGAAAACCGACATCGTCACTACGAAAATAGGGGGCGTAACCGCGGCGATAAGACGAAAGCGTTTCCTCGGCCCGCGACGTGGCCCACGACCCCCCTCGCAAGGTTCGCCAATTCAGACCGGTTTTGTACTTGTCTTCGCACCATTCCCATACATTACCGCCCAAACTGGAAATTCCTTCCGGGTTAGGTGCGAATGCACTAACTGGGCCGGTACGAGGGTAAACATCATGATAGCCGGCTATAACTGCCCAATTCTGCGGTGCGCCCGTCCGCGATTCGCTGCCTGCGTAGTTACTGACATCATTGGGCGGAGGAAACCGTTCTCCCCAAGGATATACATTCTTGACGCCGCCGCTTCGTTCCTCCGGGGTACCTCCGGTCTCGCGCCTTAACCCGACCGCGGAACTCCACTCTGCGTCGGTAGGTAGACGATATCGCTGAAACGCCGACAAGATCCCTTCTGCCCTTTCCTTTCGAGTTAACCAATCGCAGAATTGTGCGGCGTCTTCCCAGCTGATACCAACGACAGGATCATCCGAAGTCTGCACAAACCCCGGTTCCTTCCAACTGAGCGAATTCAGCTTGAACCCGTTCTGTGTAACTACGGATGACATCCCTCCCGTGGCGTCATAGCCGGTAGCACCGACAAAAGCTGCAAAATCATGCACCCGTGTTTGCCAAACAGCAAAATGAATCTGACCCATCGGTACGAACTTCATATCGAGACTGTTCGACCACGGTTTTCCCACGACCAACGGCGCTCGACTCACCGGCACCGGTTTCGCCGTAGGTGTCGCTTTTGTGGCTTTTGATTGAACTTCCGGCGTTGGCGATGTGGAGGAGAACCACCAAGTTAAACCGGCACATCCAATCACCGCTAAAAGAATATAGATCCACGGGGATATTCTTTTACGTGGTGCGGTGCCGGACGCGGTTGCAACTCCCATGGGCCCTTTGGCGCCGGTTCCTGTCAGTGAAGTCTGCGCAGCGGGAGTCTGCTCAGAAATGGCGCTCAGACTTGAGTTCCGTATCGCTTGAACCGCCGGCCGCTCAACCGGGAGAGCGGTTAATGCCTCGTAAAATTCGATCGCCGTCTTAAAACTCTGACCCGGCGTTAAACATCGGCGCAGCACCCGGTTTTCATCCTCGGACGCGTTCGCTAGGGGTGTGAACCCACCCGGTTTACCGCCCAGAATCTCGTAAACCAGCAGACCAACCCAAATCACAGCCTGTTCATTGCGTGAACCTCCTCCGATTCCTGGTGAGCCGCCTGTCACCGTGTCATCCGGTTCATGGGCACGGCCCAATGCCTCCATCTTGACTACAAACGCTGGCCATTCATCCAGTGGACACCGGAGTATGAGATCTTCCGATGGCTCCCCGAATCCCTCGGGGAAATGAACCATGATCTGGCGCAGGTCCATTTCGAGCCAAAGATTGGCGGCCAGCGCCGCATCCACAGCTGGCGCTATCTGCTCAAGCAGTAAACAGCTCTCTCTCAACGTGAGCGTTCGACGCACCCGCAGCAGATCGGACAGAACAAATCCGTCCAGCCACTCATACACGGCGAAACAGTAGAATCCCTCTTGTTCAATCGTAAAAACCTTTAGGAAATTGCGATGAGAGACCGCCTGGACTCGTTTCGCTTCCTCCTGAAGGTCATTTAGAACAGGTTCCGACGCCCGAAAGACCCGTAAACCAACTCGGGTCCCTGTGTTCAGGTCTTCACCGTAAAAACTGTGCCTGGGATTCGCCGGGTCGAGATCTTCGATCAGCCGATAACGTCCCTGAACCGTTTCACCAGGCGCGGGGAAGGAGTCCGATCGCGGAGCGTTGCTTAACGTGATTGTCTCAAAATTAATATTCCCTGAGATGGAGGCATCTTCCGGTGGTTGGCGTGTTTGGAGCTTTTCAATGCAAGCCTTCAATTCCGTCCGTAACACGACCGGCGTCTGAATACGGCTTTCTCGATCTTTCTCCAACATTTGACGTAACACGGTTACGACTTCGCGCGGTAGGATGGCCAAGTCATCGAATGGCGGCGTACGATCGAAATGCTGCGCAATCACACTGGCAATTGATCCCACGAATGTCGGTTTGCCGGTCAGCATGAACCATAGGGTCACTCCCAAGGAGTAAATGTCGGATCGGATATCTTCAGCCTGTCTGTCGAGTTGTTCCGGACTCGCGAAATAGGGAGTACCCACAAAACCGCTTGAAGTAAGCGCCGCGCTGGATTGGACCAGGATCGATTTGGCCAGACCGAAATCGATAACCTTCACGATAATTTCGCCGTCACCTTCCGTGACCAGCATCAGGTTGGAGGGCTTAATATCGCGGTGAACCAGGTGTTGGGCTTCTGCCGCGATTAGTGCAGAAGCAACTTGCTGAGCAATTTCCAGCGCGAAAAGACAGTTAAGCGGACCCTCCCGTTTCACCCTCTCCATGACCGTCTCGCCGTTGATGAATTCCATGGCGTAGAAATAGCTCGAGCCATGTTGGCCAAGGTGAAATATCGACGCCACGTTCCGATGCCGAAGCTTGGCGGCGCTTCGCGCCTCCCTTAGAAAACGGCCGGCCGCAGTCGAATCCTCTAATAATCGATCCGAGATAACCTTGAGAGCCACGTCACACCGCAGATTCTTATCGAATGCTTTGTATGTGATCCCCATGGCGCCTCGCCCGAGCTCGACGAGAGAGCCGTCTTCATTCTGCAAGAGCCGGTAATGTTCGAATTCAATCGGTTCAGCCATTTAGGCATCTGCACATCCGTGCCAAACATACGCCAGCAGCTCCGAGCCGGCGCGGAATACAACTCGATCGTTCCGATATCCCCCTAAAATGACGGCGTTACCGCCTTTGCGCAAGCGCTTCGCGGCGCCCGGAGCGTTGCCTTCCGGCAGCCACTGGGTGAGAGACCGCAAGTGGGGTCGCCACCCCTGAAACCGACCTCCCCGAGGCACCACTTCACTCACTCCATTCAGTCCACTACGTCCACTCACTCGCCCCACACCTTCCCCTCGCCATCCGCCACCCGGTTTGCTATCAGCTATCTGTGTAGCTCCCAATGATTACCGTCATACTGGTTACTGATTACTTCCCCGGTCGATGAACCAACCCCCAGAAAACGACAGTCCTCCCGATTCCTACCCGGCCGCGATCGGCCGAATGATCAAACCGTGGTTTTCCTTCGCAGTAGTCGGCCTGTTCGTCTTTGCCTGCTTTTACACCTTAAAGCTCGCAAAAGATCTATTTCTTCCTATCGTACTCGCCGGTTTTCTCGGGTTCCTCCTGACTCCCGTTACCCGTTTTTTAAGAAAAATCGGTTTAACCGAATTCTGGGCGCCGCTGATTGGAACCCTAGGTTTCCTCACTCTCCTACTCTGTTTATTCGGCGCCCTCTGGTTCTCCTTAGCCCAGTTCCAACCGGATTTACCTCAATACCTCGATCACATCCAAGAACGCCTGGCGCCAATCATCGATTCCGTCCAGAAAAGCTCCGCATCGATGGATCGCCTCAGCAATTGGCTGAATCCCGGCAGCAACCGCGAGGTGAGTGTTCGCGGGCCGAGCATCATTGAAATAGCACTTAGCAACGCCCCTACTTTCCTAGCCCTCATCATCGTCGTCCACGTGCTCGCGTTCTTCCTGCTCCTTTACGGAGCCCGCCTGCTCAAAAAATTCGTCGATATGATCCCCGGCGTATCCGAAAAACAAAACGTCGTCGAAATCGCAGCCGAGATCGAACAGACAGCAGCCCGTTACTTTACCTCAGTCACATTGATTAATGCCGCCCTCGGAGCAAGCGTCTGGATCGCAGTCGGCTTATTAGGATTGCCGCACCCCATCCTTTGGGGTGTCGCCGCATTTTTACTCCACTATATCCCCTTCGTCGGAGCCACCGGCGGCATCATCGCTATGACGCTGGTTTCCCTGATCCATTTCGACTCCGTCTGGTACGCATTCCTCCCTCCTCTGGCCTATCTCCTGTGCGCCGCTGTCGAAGGTAATCTCGCCACCCCCCTATTTCTTGGCCGTTGGCTAATCTTGAACCCCATCGCCATCATCCTCTCCTTCCTCCTTTGGTCCTACCTCTGGGGCGTAGCCGGCACCCTCCTCGCCGTCCCTATCCTCGCCACCTTCAAAATCTTCTGCGACCGCATCGACCCCTTAAAAAGATTAGGCTCTTTCCTAGGCCACCCCTAGCTCGTCGCGCATCCCCATTCGTCTCTCGTACTCGTCCTCGTCGTCGTCCTCGTCCTCGAAATCGTTGCGCAGGTTGGAGTGGAGTCGATTTCGCGGACAGGTGCCCGGGTTTCGTCCCGAAGGGACCAACTGATCGTAGCCTGGCAGTTTACTGCCAGGGCATGCAAGAAACCGAACCCGTCCCGTAGGGAACGGTATGTTTGGGTGGGAAGAACGTTCCTCAACCTTGATTCGCGAACCTCTCAGTAGACCAAGTCAGACCGTGCCCTACAGGACGGCCCTTTTTTGTAAACGCATTCCAGGCGGTGAACTGCCAGGCTACCTTCATCTAGTCCCTCCGGGACGAAACGCGGGCACCCTGTTTACATTTTCGACTCCACATCAAGGTCGGCACCGAATCGCCGTATCGCCCTTTCACGTCTCACTAGAGAGTCGCCCCGCCGCCGCCGCAATAGCATCTCGCCCCAGTCCCGACTTAACAATCCGAATCAGTTCTTCCTCGGTCGTCTCCGAAGTCGACGCATCCATTACAATTTCCCCCGAGTGCAAAAAGTTAATCCGATCGCACACCTCAAAAACCTGATTGTAACTATGCACGATCAGAATAATCGACACCTTACGTTCCCGGCGCAGATTCTGAATCAGACCCAGCACATTCGCGCCCTCGCGTACACCCAGCGCGGCTAACGGCTCATCCAACACCAGCACCGTCGGCGACGAATAAATCGAGCGAGCCACGGCCACCGACTGCCGTTGCCCGCCGGACAGCAGTTCCACCTTACTATTCACACTCGGGATATTGATTCCTAACGTACCGAGATAAGTTTCAGCCAGATCTCGCATCTTCCGGTTATCCAAAAGCTTCAGCCCGAGAATGCGTTTGTGATACTCGCGCCCCATGAACATGTTGTGATACACGCTGAGATCTCCGATCAGCGCGAGATCCTGATAAACCGTTTCGATCCCGTGAGCCCGAGCTTCTCGTGGTGAACCGAAATGCACTTCTTTTCCATCCAAAACGATCGTTCCGCTATCCGGTTGATGGAACCCGGACAAAATCTTTATCAGCGTCGATTTTCCCGCACCGTTATCGCCCACTAATGCTAGAACTTCTCCTTGCCGAAGCCTGATACTGACATCCACTAGTGCGGTAACCGCTCCGAAAGTCTTGCTGATACGGCGCATCTCCAGAATCACCGGACTGTCCGTATGCAGCGCTGGAATATCGGCTGCACTCATATGCGTCTCCGGGCACGAATCCGATCAACTTGAACATTCAATATCATCGCGGCTAGAATGCCGGCTCCCAGATAGATATCGGATACCGTCGCTTGTGCACCCATCATCACTAAGCCGTTGTTCAGGGTGGCGACGACAAATGCACCAATCAAAGCACCGATCGCGGTACCGGAGCCCCCCAATAAGGAAGTACCCCCGATCACCGCCGCCGCGATCGCCTGCAACGTCAGAAAAGGTCCTCCGGCGGCAGGATCAGCCGACGAAAACTGGCAAGTGTTCAGGATTCCAGCAAACCCGGCGAACCCTCCCGCAATCATAAAATTATAGACTTTGATCCGATTGGTCCGCACACCGATTTCACGCGCCCCGACGATATTGCTTCCTGTCGCCACCGTGTGCAGACCAAACGTTGTTCGGTGTAAAACCAAGGTCATCGCTAAAATCACGAACACCGCCCATAGAAGAGGACTGAATGCGGTGATTCCATGCCAGGAGAAAATCGAATCGTTGCGCGGATCCAAGAGACTCTGACCGAAAATCGCATTAAACGGTTGTTCCACCGGCGTCACAATTGGTTGGCTGTTATAAATCGAGACCACAACCCCTTGCAGAAGGAAAAGTGTTCCCACCGTTGTGATCAAAGAAGGCACTCGAAATCGCACGGTGATCAGCCCGTTCGCCGCCCCTACCAGTACCGAGAGTGCCACACCCACTAGCGCTCCCACCGCCAAAGGCGTACCCCAGATCGCCGACATCAACGCCATCACATACGGCGCCAGCGAGAACGTACCGCTCACCGAGAGATCGATCTCCCCAGTGATCATCAGCATCACTTCAGCCACCGCGATCAGAGCGAGCCGGCTCGTATCCCGCAGTACCACTCCCAGGAATTGAACATTCAGAAACTGCCCATTACTCCCTACCTGAAAATAGGTGACCAGAAGCAGCGCGATGACCGCGATACTCGCCTCGCGATGACGCGAGAGCAGAAATAATAGCCTCTCCCAAAAGGTGGTCGGCTTCTTGATACCAACCACCCGAGTCCTCTCCGCAACTTTAGTCGTATCCACCTATATATATTTCACCGCTTCCGACTTCGCCCCATCTCCCCCTTTAGCTACGTCGGACAAGACGCGCCTCTGGTACGCTGCACTCCGCTCTGTCCTTCTTTGCGTTCCTTGCGTTCCTTCGCGGCTATTAAGGTTCTCTCACCTTTCACTTTTCACCTATCACTATCCGCTTCGCGCTGTAAGCGCGAAGCCCTACGTCGGCTCCGCGTTCGTCGAACCTTCAAACCGCGACTTACCAAGGTAATGATCAATATTATCCTTCGTCACATAAGCATGACTCGTATCGCAGTCAGTCGGTCCCACTAGCCCGTTCGAAACCTTGTACAAATACATCTGCAGCAGCGGTAAAAACCCTTGTAGATACGCTTGTTGATCGACCGTAAACGCCACGTCACCGCTTTTGATGAAGCCCAGCGTCTGCGGAAACAGATCGAACCCGGCAACCACTACCCCGGATTTAGCCAACCCATATTTATTCGCTACAAACCCGCACGCATACGTGTCAGAACCACCGGTCGCGAACAAGCCGGCCACATCCTTGTGACTCAGATAATAGCTTTCAATTCGCGAGATCTCAGTAGCCGGATCCGGCCCGGCATTCACCACATCGTAGGTAATGCCACTTCCATGATCTTTGATCGCCTGAATATAACCATCTAACCGCGGTTGGGTATTCAGCGATCCGGGGACACCGATCTCCAGCATCACATGCTTCCCGCCTGCCTTCTGCACCAAGGGCAACCACTTCATGGCGGCATTGTAACCGGATTGAAACAACGGCTGACCCACATAGGCCAAACGCTTGTTCGGACTTCCCGCCGGAACGTCCGCATTAAAAGCGATCACCGGAATACCCGCATCACTCGCCGCGTCCACGGCTGCATCGAACGCCTTCGGGTCCACTAAACAAACAGCAATCCCGTCCGCCTTTTCCGCGGCGGCTGTTTGCACCGCGTTGACCATCTCAGACACCACATTTTTCTGAGAGCCCGTCCATTGGTACTGGCACCCAAGCATGGCGCAAGCATCCTGAATCCCGTAAATCGTCGGGGTAAAGAACTGATCCAGTGTGACGTGGCAGACAAAGAAGAACTTGTACGATTTCTTCGGCAACCCACTCGATGGAGGCGCCTCTGCTCCTAATGCTGTATTCAGTCCACTACCCAGGGCTGCACTTCCCAATCCTAATTTTGTCGCCAAGGCAAACGCCCGGCGCCGGCTGATCGCAATCATTTCCGATTGCTGGGGGGTCTCGTTGTCCATTTCTGATGGTTCCTAAAGTTTTGCTAATGAATGCCGCCCAGCATGCTAAATCCAGGCCGGCACAGGGGGATTTGCTTCAATAACCAACAACCTAATTTAAAGCGTAGCATTACTACCATAACCGGCCCCCTGTCAAAAAGAATCACCCCTCCAGACTCTTACGATGTGGCACTTGCACCTCGCCTGAATAACCAAACGTAATCAGACTACGCCAAACCACGCGAGCCATCGTCCTCGTACTCGTCGTCGTCCTCGTCCTCGAAAGCGGTCGGCACCACTTCGCCGTATCGCCGATTCGCCTTTGCCCTGTCCGTTTTCCACGCCAAACGCGAAACCCTGAACGCCGAACCCCAAACGCCAAACGTCAAACGCGCATCACCTTTCACTTTTCACTTCTCACCTTTCACATATGATTCTACCTGCAAAGCGCGCCTCCACGCTTCGCACCCAACTCCCCCAACCGCATACATATGAAGAAGCTTATCACCACGGCTGCCCTGGTTTCGTTGTCCGCACTGGTTCAGTTCGGCACCCCGGCGCGAGCTGCAGACGCCTCCGACTGTTTCAAACCGTTCTCTCCTCAAACTAAAACGCTCCAGTTCAAGGCAAAAAAGCCCCCGTACCGCGTTGCCCTGGCCAATGGTTACATCGGTAACACCTGGCGGATCGAGATGATCAAATGTCTCCAGCAATACGCCGAAGATCCCCAGATCAAACCGTTGATCAAAGAACTCAAAATCGTCAGCACCGGAACCGACGTAGCCGCTCAGATCGGAGCCGTTGATAACTTTATCAACGCCGGGTACGACCTGGTCATCATTAATGCTGTTAGCTCCACCGCCTTCAAGCCGGTGGTCGAACGCGCTAAGCGAGCCGGTGTCATCCTCATCTCCTTCGATAACACCATCGATAGCGACCAAGTCGTTGCCGTTAACGAAGACCAGCTGGAGGCCGGTCGCCTCATGGGCAATTGGA
>Ga0210386_10004976_pt1 | contig 10876 bp, 5 predicted proteins | sample IncBWH32OmetaG_FD_160091 | JGI IMG/M metagenome (GOLD analysis project Ga0210386, IMG submission 160091) | Forest soil microbial communities from Barre Woods Harvard Forest LTER site, Petersham, Massachusetts, United States - Inc-BW-H-32-O ... | reverse complement strand
TACTTCGCACGCACCAGTGCGATGGCTTTCTGCATGTAATCGAGCGATGCGGGATTGTCCCACTTGCCGTAGGTGAGGGGCGGCTTCACGAAGGGGGCCCAATCTTGGCCGGGCCACTCATTGCAGAGGTCGGTGTAGAGGATGGAGTCGATCAGACCGGCCTGCGCGATCAGGTCGAGCGTCTTGATCCAATTTGCCGCCATGACTTCGGGGCCGGTGATGGTCATGCGGGTGTCGGCATCGTCTTTGCGGTACCAGGTGGAGAGGCCGACCTTGATGCCACGGTCGCGACACTTGCCGATGAATTCAAACAGCGCGGGCACGAGGACGATGCGGTTGACATCGGGCGAGCCCCACATCTGGGTATTCCATTCGGGCAACAGGGTCCAGACTTTGTGGGGATCGGCGGCGAGCAGATGCGGGAAGGGATCGATGCGCACGGCGTTGTAGCCGCGTTCCTTGAGTTCATCGAGAGCGCGATCCCAATCTTCGTAGCCTGCGCCGGGCCAGCGGCGCTCGATCCAGGAGAACTCCCACATAGTGATAGCGCGGGGATGTTTGGCGGAGACTGCGATTGTGTTTGGGTTTCGAACGATCGCTGCGGTTGCAGACATCGTGATGGCTCCGCCGAGGAATTCCCTGCGATTCATCTGCTTCTCCAGAATCGTGGCAAGGATACTACTAGGGGCATGGCATCAGAGCCGACGACTGGTTCTGTACGGGTTCAAACTAGATGTGCAACCGTTTGATTGCCTACCCTCCTACTCGCCAAGGTGGCGGCGGAGATCTTCGGGGTGGCTGGAGTGGGCGTAAGCCGTGTCGCGGGAGATGCGCTGATTGCGCACGAGTTCGGCAAGGGACTGTTCCATGGTCTGCATGCCTTCGGAGCGGCCGGTTTCAATGTTGGCTCTGAGCTGATGGTCGTCTCCACGCCGAATCAGATTGCGGATTCCACTGGTGGCCATGAGGATCTCAACTGCCGGATACCGATCGATTCCGTTGATAGCGGGCAAGAGCCGCTGATGAATGACGGCCAGCAGGGCAAGTGAGAGCTGACGTCGCATCTGGGATTGAAAGCCTGCCGGGAAGATGTCGAGGATGCGCGAGACGGTCTGGGCAGCGTCGTTGGTGTGCAGCGAAGTGAGGACGAGGTGCCCGGTCTCGGCGGCGGTCAAGGCGGCGGCCATTGTCTCGCTGTCGCGCATCTCGCCGATGAGGATGACATCGGGATCCTGCCGGAGCACGGCGCGAACTGCCTGGGCAAATCCCGGCGTGTCGGATCCTACCTCGATCTGTTCCACGAGGGAATACTGATTCGGTTGCTGAAATTCGATCGGGTCTTCGATCGTGATGATGTGGTCGCAGCGGCTGCTGTTGATTGCGTTGATGAGGGCCGCCATGGTGGAGGTTTTGCCGCAGCCCGTGGCACCGGTAAGGAGAATCAATCCCTGTCGTCGCTCGGCGAGAGTGGAGAGCGACTGGGGGAGATGGAGGGACTCGAGCGTGGGGATCTGGCTGGGAAGGAGACGGATCGAGGCTGCGATGGTTCCACGCTGGAAGTGGAGGTTTGCGCGAAATCTTCCGGCGGATCCGCGTTCAAAGCAGAAATCCAGGCACTTTTGGTGATTCAACTCTTCAAGCCTGGGCGCCGAGAGGAGAGGCTTTAAAAGAATCCAGATGTCGTCGGAGGAGAGTTCACCCCCCTGGAGTGATTTGAGTGCACCGTTGACGCGCAGGGTCGGAGCCGATCCGTTGACCATGATGACATCAGAAGCGTTCAAGGCAAGGGCTTCTGACAGAAGATGGTCGATGAGCTCTATGGGTTCCGCGGAGGAACCGCTTGGGGCGAATGGCTGAACGCTGCCTGGTGATGATGGATTTTTATCCATACGGAATAATGAAGCTCTCTACGGAACCGGAGTTGTTTGCAGGACGCGTTCGCCGGGGATTTCGCTCTGTGGGGCCGAGATCCAAGGCGCACTGTGCGGAGCCTTGAAAGGCCCGGATTCTGGAGACCCAGGCCCTCAAACATAGCGATTATGAAGCGCTTACGGAACGAATACCTTGATCCGGACGTGCCACTTGGTGCTTTGGCCGGGCTTCAGCGTGACCATGCCAGTATCCATGGAGCCCCATTCCTTACCGAAGGGATCGGCGAAGTTGAACTGATCTTCTACGGCGACAAAGTTTTTGGCGGGCGGAGCGTAGGCCTGGATGGTTTTGATCTCCGGGGAAACGCCTTCGATCTTTACGCCGTACTTGGCAGCGGGGTCGGTCACCGTCACCGTGACAACGCCGTTTTTCCAGTCAAGGTGGCTCCAGTTGTCGTCGTAGAAGTTCTTGTCGAGCGCTTTGCCGTCCTCAGCGCGCAGATCATATTGCCCGCTGACGGGCACGAGCTTACCGGTGGGAAAGACGTTGTCGTAGTTGTCGACCGTTGCCAGCATGGAAGCGGGAACGTGGAGGCGAACCTGGGTGCGGTCGCCGGAGGGAATGTTGAAGTAGGGGTGCCATCCGATTGCCATCGGCTCGGATTCGCTGCCGACGTTCTTGGCCACGACGATGGCGTCCACGGCATCGGCGGTGAGGGTGATGGTGAAGTCTAGATCTGTCTTGGAGAGCCAGTGGCCGCCGAAGTCGCCGGCGTGAATCACACCGGTGACCTGCTTTCCGCCGGGGATTGCCTTTTCGGAGACGTCATCGGTTTTGGCCTTCAGGATGAGGCCGTGCATGGCGTGCCGCTCGGCTCCGGTGAGCTTACCGATATTGTTGGCCGGCAGCGTGATGGTGTGGCCCTCCCACTGGGTGGTGAGGGTTTTGCCGTCTGGGGAGAGCTTGCCGCGAATGCGATTCGGATAGGGGACAAGGAAGGCTGAGCCGAGCCTGTAGGCAAGGTCGCCGTTGTCGTTGTCATCCTGATCCAGCATTTTTTGAGCGCCGGCGGTGTCAGGCGAAGCGAGTACGTCGACGTTTCCGCGGCCAGGAAAGTTGGCTGTGATCTGGAGCAACTCCATGCCGCGCCCCGGCATGACGGTTACGCTGGTGAGTTCCGGTTTGGTCTTGCTGGTGGCGGTGCGCGTGAGGGTGACGATCTTTTGTCCGCCGATCTCGGTGGGTGTCTGGGCCTGAGTGCTCATACCTACCCAGCTTGCCACAGCGGCTGGGAGAACGAAGGAAACAACATAGCTGCGAAGAGAAGGCTTCATCTCGATCCATTCCTGGAAAACGCGTTCGGATTTCCCGAAAATGCTCTACGGCCGAATGATACCCGGCGCATGAAAGCGCATTCCGGAAGCGGCCTCATTCTACGACATCGCGGGTGAGGCGATGGGAAATGCAAAGGAGTGGCGAAGTAGTGTTTGAAAGTGGATCGCCTGCCGGTAAGTCGGCGACTGCCCAGGCTTTATCGGAGAGTCAGTTTAGGCAGGCTTTAGGGGATGTACCTCAGGGCGAACACCTTCGTCCCAGAAAAGTAACCATCGGAAGCACGAATTAGTGATATTGCGTGGTGTGCGATAAACGTTACAATTCGAGCCAATCGGTACGTCCCCTTTCCGCTCAGAGCATGTGCATTCCCATTGCGGCTGCTCCGGTCTCGTCATTTAACGCGTTGCCTCTTCGGGGAGTTCCCCCGAGAAAGGTTCCCGGTCAGTAATATGCGTCCCCTGCATCGGTTGGTTTTTCTGTGTTTTGCCCTGGTATGTCTCTCTGGCGTGTCGTCGAGTGCGCAGAACGCCGCGTCGAAACCCCTGATTGTTGAAAAAGTCAACGAGAACCAACTGGTCGCGCTCAGGGGCAATACGCCGCCTGCGGCCGTCAGCCAAAACGATCGCGGCCGTGTCAGTCCCGGGATGAGCATGTCAGGCATGATCCTGGTTTTGCGCCGCAGCCCGGAGCAGCAAGCCGCATTTGATGCCTTTGTTGCCGGCCAGTACGACGCGACTTCGCCGAATTATCACCATTGGCTCGAGCCGCAGGATGTGGGGGAAAAGTTCGGACCCGCGCTTGCAGACATTGCCACTGTGTCGTCGTGGCTGTCGAGCCACGGCCTTTCGGTCGACCAGGTCTCGAAGGATCGCATGACGATCCGGTTCAGCGGCAACGCGGCGCAGGTGGAGGGGACGTTCCACACCGAGATTCACAACCTGCTGGTGAACGGGGAGCCGCATATCTCCAACATGAGCGACCCGCAGATTCCCATGGCATTAGAGCCAGTGGTCCTGGGACCGAAGGCGCTGCACAATTTCATTCCGAGGCCATTGCATCGGGCGGGAGGCAAGGCAAAGCTCAATCCCGAAACAGGAAAATGGGAGCGTGTGGAGTCAGCCAACCCTGCCAGCGGCGGATTGCGCCCGGATTTTGGATTCACAAACTGCGGAGGAAGTGCCTGCGTTCTCGAAGATGTCGCTCCTTACGACTTTGCGACGATCTACAACGTACTTCCGCTGTGGAACGCGAGTTCGCCTATTGACGGGACCGGGCAGACGATCGCGGTTGCGGGAAGAAGCGATGTGAGAACGACGGACGTCATTGCATTTCGAAGCCTGTTCGGGCTGCCTGCGGGAACCTTCAACACCCTTCATAACGGCGCGGATCCTGGCTACTGCACCAGCACTCTCAGCACGAGCCTTTGCTCGCTTGACGACCAGATTGAAAATGCGCTGGATGTGGAGTGGTCCGGGGCAGTGGCGAAGGGGGCAACAGTAGACCTGGTTGTGACGCAGCAGACGACTACCAACGATGCGATCTACGATTCGGCGGAGTACGCCGTTGACAACAAGGTTGGCTCAATCGTGAATGTCAGCTACGGGTTATGCGAATTAACCTTGGGGACAAGTGGAAATGCTTTGTATAACAGTCTTTGGCAGACTGCCGCTTCGCAAGGGATCGCGGTATTCGCTGCGACGGGGGACTCGGGTTCAGCGTCATGCGATCAGGGGGGCGATGCGGCCGGAACTCCATATGCCGCACAATACGGCTTGAGCGTCAGCGGAATTGCATCGACCGCTTTTGATACCGCTGTGGGAGGGACAGATCTCAATTGGGGAGACACCGCGTCGCCTTATTGGAACTCGACAAATAATTCTGCGAATGGTTCCACGGCGATCGGATATGTACCCGAGACGCCATGGAATGATTCCTGCACTAATCCCCTGGTATTAAGCTTCTTGCAGAGCGAAGCATCCGAACTGGTCAAACTGGGATACAGTGCGCCAAGCCCCACCAATGCGGAATCGGCATGTAATTTTGTGGAGAATTGGTGGATGACCATTGAAGGCCTCGGCGGTGGCAATATTTCATCGCTGGTTGATACTGTCGGCGGTAGCGGCGGAAGCAGCAACTGCACCACGAACGATCAATCGACGGTGGCCAGCTGCACGGGCGGATACGCGAAGCCGAGCTGGCAGGCCGGAGTTACCGGCATTCCAAATGACAATAAGCGCGATATTCCGGACATCTCCTTTTTTGCCGGAAATGGGATTCTGGGGAGCGCATATCTTATCTGCGTTTCGGACTGGGGAGCGTGTTTGACCTCGACAACAACGACAGTGGAGCCGACTGTCGGGGAGATCGGCGGTACCTCGGCTGCGACTCCGGCGATGGCTGGTGTCATGGCGCTGATCAATCAGAAGGCTGGATCAGCCCAGGGCAATCCGAATTCTCAACTCTATGTGCTTGCGGGAAAACAAACCTATTCAAGCTGCTCGGCCGAGACGGTGACTTCTTCGAGCGGCTGCTACTTCAATGACATCGATACGGGAACAATTGCCATGCCGTGCGCTGCTGGATCGCCGAACTGCACGGTGTCAACAAGCGGTGATACGGTTGGAGTGTTGACCGGGTACAGCGCCGGTGTGGGTTATGACGAAGGCACGGGGTTGGGCTCTCTAAACGTGGCCAATGTCGTGAATGCGTTCAGCGAAACGACGACTGGGACGGCCACCGCGACGGTAGCTGTTTCAGCATCACCGTCGAGCATCACGAGTGCGCAGGGAACCACCGTTACCGTAGCCGTGACCGGCGCGAGCGGCACACCCACGGGATCGGTGGTGTTGACTAGCGGAACCTTCACTTCGGCAACCACGAGCCTTACCAGTGGAAGCGCCTCGATTTCGGTTGCCGCAGGTGCGCTCGCGGTGGGTCCGGATACGGTTAAAGCCAGCTATAGCGGCGACCCAACCTACGCTGCCGCGAACGGAACGACCACTGTCACGGTGACGCAGGCCGCTTTACTGACGCCGAACGTAACCGTGGTTCCTGCTCAATCCACGATTGTATCCAATTTCTCGCTCGTGGTGACCGGAACGGTGAGCGGTTCGGGGGGAACGCCAACCGGCACAGTTACTTTGTCGGGTGGAGGGTATACATCGCCGGCTACAGCTCTTACCAGCGGAGCCTATTCGATTACGATTCCGGCAAATAGCTTAAGCGCTGGCGCGGATACGCTAACCGTGGCTTACGGCGGAAATTCAGTGTACGCAACCGCCAACAGCTCGGCAGTCGTGATGGTGACGAAGCCTGTACTGCTGACGCCTACGGTAGCCGTAACCCCGGCATCGACCACCATTGATGCGGGTCAAACCCTGAGCGTACCTGTGACGGTGACGGGCGCAGGGGCGACTCCGACGGGGAACGTGACACTTTCGGGAGGCGGCTACACTTCCTCGGCGCAAACGCTTGTTGGCGGAGCTTACACATTTGCCATTCCGGCAAACAGCCTCAGTGCGGGTGCGGATACCCTGACGGTAAACTACAGCGGCGACACGGTGTATGCAGCCGGCACGGGTACTGCAACGGTAACGGTGACGGCTTCAGCCTATGCTCTGGCGGCAGCAGCCGCGACAGTGGCAAGTCCGGGCGGAACGGCGACATCGACGATCACTCTGACCTCAAGCACCGACTATACCGGGACGGTGACGCTTACGTGCGCACTGACCTCGAGCCCGAGCGGCGCTTCGGATCTGCCGACTTGCTCTCCGACTTCCGGCGCAGGGACGATTACGGTGACAGCTGGCGCTCCGGGTGCGACGGGTTCTGTAACCGTGACCACAACAGCGGCGACTGCCTTGATGAAGAGGCCGCCGATGGGCGGTTGGGCTGAAGCGGGAAGCGGAGCCGCGCTGGCGCTGCTGGTCTTCTTCGGAATCCCGGCGCGTCGTCGCGGATGGCGTGCAATGCTTGGTGCGTTGGTTCTGCTGGCAACACTTGGCAGCCTGGCAGCCTGCGGCGGAGGCAGCGGTTCAAGCAGCGGCGGCGGGGGTGGCAATTCCGGGACCACTACGGGAAGCTATACCTTCACGGTGACAGGAACGGGCAGCGACCCGGCCAAGACTGCTGAAACCGCGACGTTCACGCTAACGGTGAACTAGGGTTCAACCTCGGCACGGTACGGCGGCCCTCCCTATGGGGAGGGCCGCCTTGTTTCTGCATGCGTCAGCGCTGCCGTTTTCCGGATATTGGCGAATTTTCGACGTGCCCTGTACGGCAGCTTATGCGGATAGAATCGGTAAGGATGCAGTGCCGTTCTGCATCAGCCCGCAAAGCGAAAGTGGACTGAACTCTCGATGAAATCCCTGTTGCTGAAAGAGTACGGAAAGTTTGCGATTGCCGATGTGCCGCGGCCGGAGCCAGGCGACCGCGAGGTGCTGGTGTGTGTAGCGGCGTGCGGCATCTGCGGGAGCGATGTTCACGGATACGACGGATCATCGGGACGGCGCATTCCGCCGCTGGTGATGGGGCATGAAGCGGCCGGGGTGATTGTGGCTGTCGGATCCGGTGTGACCGCGTACAAGCAGGGCGACCGTGTAACGTTTGACTCGACGGTTTACTGCGGGCAGTGTGTCTACTGCAGGCGCGGCGAGGTAAATCTGTGCGATCGCCGCGAAGTGATTGGCGTGTCGTGCGGCGAGTATCGCAGGGACGGAGCATTCGCGGAATATATCGCGGTGCCGGAGCGCATCCTTTATCGTTTACCGAGCAAGATGTCGTTTCCCGAAGCGGCGATGCTGGAGGCTACTTCGGTGGCCCTTCATGCGGTGAAAGTGAGCGGCGTGAAGCAGGGCGATACGGCGCTGGTGGTGGGCGCGGGGATGATTGGATTGCTCACCATGCAAGCGTTGCGCGCGGCGGGCGTGGGACGCGTGATGATCGCCGACATCGACGAGACGCGGCTGACGCTGGGCGAACTGCTGGGAGCGGACGAAGCGCTGCGCGGAACGGGCGAAGATATCGCCAAAGCGGTTCTGGCGCGAACGGGCGGCGAGGGTGCGGATGTGGTGTTTGACGCTGTGGGGCGCGCCAAGACGGTTGCGGAGTCGATTGACAGCGTGCGTAAGGGCGGCACGGTCACGCTGATCGGAAACATCGAGCCGGATGTTTCTCTACCTCTGCAGAAGGTGGTCTCGCGGCAGATCAAGATACAGGGCACGGCAGCTTCAGCGGGGGAATACCCGCAGGCGATCGAACTGATTTCAAGTGGACGCATTCAAGTGCGTCCGCTGATCACGGCCGTTGCGCCGCTGGAAGAGGGGCCGAGTTGGTTTGATCGCCTGCACGCCCAGGAGCCGAACTTGATGAAGGTGGTTCTGACCCCGACGGAGGAACCGAACTGACCATGGCGCACATTGAGGCTGCGCAATGACGGATTCACTTTTTGATCTGACCGGCCAGGTTGCCATGGTGACAGGTACCAGCCGCGGACTGGGGCAGTACTTTGCACGGGCGCTGGCCAAGGCGGGCGCAGACCTGGTGCTGACGAGCAGGCGCCGCGAATCCCTACACGCATTTGAGGCGGAGATACGAAGTCTGGGACGGCGAAGCGTCGCGCTCGAACTTGACGTGCGCGACCACGCAAGCATTGAGCGCATGGTGAAGGAGGCCGAAGCCGCGTTCGGGCAGATTCACATCCTGGTGAATAACGCGGGCTGCAACGTGCGCAAGCCGGCGCTGGATGTCACGTGGGACGACTGGAATCTGGTGCTCGACACGAATCTGCGCGGGAGTTTTTTTGTAGCGCAGGCGGTTGCGCGCGGCATGATCGCGCACAATTATGGCCGCATCATCAACATCGGGTCGGTCACCAGTGTTTTTGGGTTTGCGGGGCTGGCGCCATACTGCGCGAGCCGCGGCGGCATCCGCCAATTGACCATGAGCCTGGCGGACGACTGGGGCGGGCACGGAGTTACGGTGAACTGTCTTGCACCCGGCTGGTTCAAGACGGAACAGAACAAGGTGCTCTACGAAGATCCGGAGTGGGTGGAGTATCTGACCGATCGCATTCCGGTGAAACGGCCAGGGCTTCCGCATGATCTGGACGGCGCGGTGGTATTCCTTGCGTCGGAGGCGAGCCGCTACATCACGGGGCAAACTCTTCTGGTGGACGGCGGCATTTCGACGGGCGCCACGCGCGCGACGGTCGCACCAAAACAGTCCAACTGAACGTTGGTAGCAGATCACAAAGAGTAGTCGAGCTTGCAGAAGAAAGATATTCCTTGCCTTAATCAGCGCATCCAAGTGCCAGGATTAGCGTTGTTGACAACGAAATCCTAAAAATGCTTCAATTGCACCGCTGCGCAATCGATTGCGCAGTGGAGTACGTGAAGCGGAACACATCCCCGAAGACGACAAGAATAGAATTTGCCAGCAAGTCGGCAACCGATTTAGGAGACACCGATGCAAACGACTTGTTTTGTGAGGTCGAATCGTCCTGGCCGTGGCGTCGCCACGCCCAAAAATCCAAAATCCAGCTGGTGGATCGCGCTGATGGCGGTGATTGTTCTTTGCGCGATGCCAGCCCATGGGCAGTTCGGCGCGAGTCTTGGCGGCACGGTGCTGGATCCGAGCGGCGCGGCTATTCCCAATGCGACAGTCACACTGACCGACACAGACACCCAGCACACTGAAACGCGGACCACCAATGGGACCGGGTATTACATCTTCAATGCACTTCCACCCGGCAACTATTCGTTGGATGTGAAGGCAGGCGGATTCAAAGACAAAAAGACCGACAACGTTGAAGTGGTGGCGGAGACTCCACGCAACTTCAATGTGAACATGGTGACTGGCGGGGCCACGGAGAGTGTGAGCGTGTCGGCCACAACGCAGCCTGAGTTGCAGACTGCGGATGCCAGCATCGGTTCGACGATCACGAGCGCCGAAGTTGAAAGGCTGCCCATCGTGGGAGGGGATCCCTACGAGTTGCTGCGCACTGCACCCGGTATCACCGGCGACGCGGCGCGCGCAGGAAACGGAGACTCTGTATTTCTGCCCAATGGAGCGGGGCCGGGCGGCTCAAATTCAGGCATCTTCCAGACAGAAAACGGCGTGCAGATTGTGGCCGACGGACAGCGGCAGGCCGACAACAACTTCATGATCGACGGCGTGAGCGTGAACTCGCTTACTCACGGCGGCAATGCCGTGGTCACGCCCAACGAGGAAGCAGTTGGCCAGATGACGGTGATTTCGACGTCCTACGATGCTGTCGACGGACGCAACACCGGAGCGCAGATCAAGGTCGTCACGAAGAGCGGAACGAACAACCTGCATGGCGGCGGTTGGTTTCTTTACGATAATCCGGGATTCAATGCGTACAACAAATACGCCGGACCTGCCGCGGGCATTCCGGTGCGTGACAATAACGCACAGCGCATCTGGGCTGGATCACTGGGGGGTCCGATCGTAAGGAACAAGCTCTTTTTCTTTGCGTCGTACTCCGGCTTCAGCGTTCATCAGAACGCTATCACGAACGAGTGGGTAGAGACGCCGGAGTTTCGTTCTTTGCTGGCAACGGACCGTCCTGGAGGAATCAGCGCTGGAATCTTGAATCTGCCGGGAATGGCGCCGCGTGTCGTCGCAATCAATCCGTCGCTGACGGATT
>Ga0210386_10004974_pt1 | contig 10877 bp, 8 predicted proteins | sample IncBWH32OmetaG_FD_160091 | JGI IMG/M metagenome (GOLD analysis project Ga0210386, IMG submission 160091) | Forest soil microbial communities from Barre Woods Harvard Forest LTER site, Petersham, Massachusetts, United States - Inc-BW-H-32-O ... | reverse complement strand
CGCGCTTCCCCGTCGCTCCGTCCGGCGCGCCCACTTCCATCACCATGGACCGCAAGACGCGCCGCCTGTTTGTCGGCGGCCGCAATCCCAAGATGCTTGTGATGATGGATGCCGACTCAGGAAAAGTGATCGGCGATCCGTTCCCGATCGGCGACCGCGTCGACGCCAACGTATTTGACCCGGAAACAAACATGGTGGCTGCCGCAACACGCGAAGGCACGCTGCACATTTTCCACGAAGATTCCCCCAGCAAACTGACTGAAGTCGAGACCATTAAAACGCAATTCGGCGCAAAAACAATGGGCCTCGATGCAAAGACTCACAAGCTTTTCCTCACAACCTCGGATTTCGGCCCAGCTCCGGCACCCACGGAAAAGCAGCCCAATCCGCAGCCCGTCGCAACACCAGGAACGTTTCGGCTGTTGATTTACGCAAAGTAGTTGGACGTTTTCAGAAGTGCCGGAAGAGATTTGAATCGTATGGGAGGCTCAATGAAACGAATGAAATCAGCGTTCAGCGTTGCCCTCCTGATCCTCGCGGCGGCCGTCGTGGCCTCGGCGCAGGGTCAGGTTACGGCCGTTCGCGCCGGGAAAATGTTTGACCCGAAATCCGGAACCAATCTGGCCAATCAGGTCATCCTAATTACCGGCGATAAAATCACAGATGTCGGCCCGGCTGACAAAGTAAAAATTCCGGCCGGCGCAAAAGTAATCGACCTCAGCCAGTCCACCGTATTGCCCGGGCTGATTGACGGCCACGTTCACCTCACGGACATTCAAGGCGGGTTGCAGCATCAGATGATGGTGGCCCTATTCAGCGCGACGTCCAGCCTGAATGCAGGCTTCACAACGCTGGTCGCAATGGGTTCCCATGGCGGCGGATTTGCCGACGTGGAACTCAAGAAGGCCATCCAGAGCGGACTCGTAAAGGGGCCACGCATTATCACCGCCGGCCCAATCGTCAACATTACGATGCCGGAGAATGTGACTTTCCCGCTGATGAGCACGCCCATGGAGCCGGACATCGAGGTCAGCGGTCCTGACCAGTTTCGCAACGCTGTTCGCGAACTGGCCAAGTACGGCGCAGAGCATGTGAAGATTCACACCACCGGCCCATTCTATTTCGATAAGGACGGCAAGATGTATAACCAGCCGCTCCCCACGCGAGAAGAACTCGCCGCTGTGATCGACGAAGCGCACCGGCGCGGGATGTGGGTCGCCTCACACACCTACGGAGGCGAAGGGCTTAAGATGGCCATCGACCTCGGCCTCGACAACATTCAACACGCAACCGCGGCAGATGATGATGACATCCGCGCCATGGTTCAGAAGCACCTGCCCATCACCTCGACCTTTCTCGATCACCGCCAGGACGAACCGGATGATCTGAAACGGTGGGCTCCGTACAGCCGTTACCGCTTGGTGGAAGTTACCTGGAAGAAAATGCTCGCAGCTGGCGTCATACTTGGCTGGGGCAGCGGCTCCGCGCCGCCGCCAGGCCGCGTCTATAACACCGAGTGCAACTGCTCGCACGGCGTGCAGGGCGAACAGTTCCCGCTGCTTGTAAGCTGGGGAGCAAGCCCTGTGTACACGCTGCGCATGGCGACGACGGTGAATGCGGAAATCATCCGCATGTCGGATAAACTCGGATCGATCGACAAGGGCAAATTCGCTGACATCATCGCCGTTTCCGGCGATCCTTTGCAGGATATTTCACAAATGCAACATGTGAAATTCGTGATGAAGGGCGGCGCGGTGATTAAGAACGATATAGGGATGGCCGGCGCAATGTCCGGGAACTAGCACCAGAAATTTCTGGCGATCGTAACGGCAGCGACCCTCAAGTTTTTTTTGAAATGGGTTTCTGCCGTTACGGTTTGCCGGAGTTCGATCCTCAGTCTTAATTCCCGCCTCGAAATTAATTCCAATTTCAAAGATTTAGGGATTGCGAAGAAATTTATTTCCAAGATTTGCAATTTGGTTGGATCAATGTGGTGCGCTTCGGCTTTGAAGGCGCCGAGGGATGACATCCCAAGGCAACGCTCTGGGTCCAAATTCCCGCACCACGCATGGTGCGCCGTGAAGGGGCGCGAGGGTCCTCCCCCCTTTCCGGGCGGTAAACAACGCGCGGCGCGTTACCCAGGGTGTTACTCCGGGCTGGTTTCCTCCGCGCTGTTGGCGCGAAAAATTCTGGAGATCTTGGGATATTTTTAGCTTAATTCAACTATTGAAGACTCAATGTGCGCAACCGTTGCGCGCGTTCCTGCAATTCCTCCACCCAGGAATCAGCTAATTTCGGTACAGCGGCCAATTCCAGGGTTGCGGCCAAATCCGTTCTCTGGTGATGAAGTATGCGATTGGCGCGCGCAATCGACCATTTGGGATTGGGGCGCTCGATCAGCGTGACCGGAATATGGGGCGCGATATTCCCCTCTTCCAGAACTCGAAAATACCAGCCCGAGCGTCCGTTGCGAATCACCAATCCCGTCAACTCATGCATGCGCCAGCGGCGCGCGAGTTTCCAGCAAGGCTGCCGCGGCTGGCTCACTTCGAACTTCACGCTGCCCACGCGGAAAATGTCGCCAATGCAAACGGATTCTTCGCTTAGACCCGCAATGGTGAGATTTTCGCCGAAAGCTCCGAACGGCAAATCTGGGATGTGTAATTCTTCGCGCCATTTTGGATAGTGATCGGCGCTGTACGCTAAAACTGCCTTATCAACGCCTCCGTGGTTGATCAGATCGGCCTGGGCGTCGCCGTCGAGATTTGTTGCGCTTACTTTGATAGGACCGCTGACTGGTGATTTGAAGAATCCCGTTGTCCAAGGCAGATCATGAGTATCGACTGCGTCATCGCGCCCATAATTTCGGACTGCTCCGATCTGAACTGATTCCAGCACGGCCGGCGGGAGTGCGAAATGATTTGTCATGCTACAGATAATTTATCACCAATCCGAACTGTTCCGGGCTGGATTACGGACGCATAAACCCCCACTTTGGCTTCGTTATTTTGGGCCGCCGTTTTAAGAATTCCGGTGTCCTGGGGCAAATCGGATTGGCTTAACGTGGTCATCACACAGCGTGGACACGGTCCGGTTATTTTTATGCGAACTTCGGGTCCAATCGCGATGACTTTTCCTATCCAGTCATTCTCCACAAATCCTTTCTGATCGCCGGTGTCAGCAATGAGATTGGGGCGAAAACGGCGCGGCTCGAAGCGGCTACGCGGATTGAGTTCGCGTAGCCGATCGAGAGTTCCAGTGGTGAGCAAGTGGAGCGTGGCACAATCGAAGAATGTTCCCTGAGGCATTGCTTCGTCAGTGACAACATCGCGGTTCGAAAGTTCTTCCATATCAGGCCAGTACTCTTCTAAATGCGGATCCTGTGGAGGCGCCGCCAACAGGGTGACGGACCGGCCTAGCTTGGCGGAAAGCGTGGCCGCAAAATCGGGCATCGAGCTGACGGCTACACCTCCATCAGGAAGAGTTACGCGAACCGGAGGCACATGGGCTCCGGCCCGAGGCGATTCGGTGAATACTGCGTGATAGTTGAAAAGATTCGGCCATTTGCGCGGATTTTTTGCGCTGACCACTTTTCCTGTTTCTGCATCGCACAACGCGTAGGATCTGTCACCGAATAGCCCGCCTCCGGTGACTTCCGCTGCGTTCAAGGCCTCTCCCATCATGGATTTCACGGGATACCGGTGAAGGCTTGCGAGTAGGCCCAAGTTATTCATCATGCTGCTCCGCTCGTAGGATTTAGTTGGCCTTCAGCAATTGGTGGAATTGCGGAAGATGTGGAAACCATTTGACCCATTGTGGATTCTTCCAGAACTTTGCGAATGCCATCCATTTCCGAGTGGCTGCGGCTGCGCATCGAAACCATAACGATGCCAATCGCGATATATGCCAGGAAAATATAGGGGAAATAATTTAGAGGCGCGGCGGGCACCGGATAAACTGTCCCGACAATTGGTACCAGCAAAAGAAGAAGAGAGATCACGGCGACGGCGATGTGATGCGGTTTCAATTCGCCAATTTTCTTCAAGTAAAACGGCGTCGCGAGGGAGATCAATACGTAAGCACCGCAGAAGCCCATCGCACCGAATAATCCGGCGTCGTTGAACGCGTCCAACGGCGCCATCTGCCATCCTCCCACCGCTGCATACGATAGCACGATGAAGCTTGTAGGAATCAGAAACTGAATCGCGGCAAATAAGGAGATCGCGATGTGCGGCGTGAGATTTTCTTTATGCGAGCTGCCAATGGAAACTGGAAACAATCCGTAGCGGCCCATGGTAAACAAAATCCGCGCGCCTGCATTCAAGCAGGAAAGCGCCAGCGCGAAGAAACTGATCATAGCGCCAATTGAAATTAAGACGCCCATCCATTTCAGGCCAAGATTTGCGCTGAGCGTGGAGAGAGGGGCGTCGAGTTGATCGAGTGTAGGAACATTGCCTGCAAGTGCATGTGTCTCGACGTACGTGATGAAAACGAAAAAGGTGCCGGTCAGCAACAGGCTGGCAATCACGGCGCGCGGGATGGTTTTCAACGGCTCGCGCGCCTCTTCTCCGAACGCGGTGGCACATTCAAAACCGACGAGGCTGAAAATCGCTACCACAACGCCCAGACCAATGTCTTTCAGGCCGTGGCCTACCGGATGAAACTGCGCTGCGTCCGCTACACCTGTTTTGCCCAGCGCGAGGAAGGCAAGCATTACGATGAGCAGGACAGAAATGCCTTCAAACACGAGCATTAGAATCGTGGAGAAAGTAATGTCTTTATATGCGAGGAACCAGGCCGCAAGCATACAAATCGCAAAAAGGGTGATCGAAGGATGGGATAAATAGCCGCTCGCCCCAGTTAATCCGATTAATTTCGTCGCGAAATGCGTAAAGCCGGAAACTCCTGCAATTCCGATGAACAGATAGGCCCAGATCAAGCACCAACCAGAAATGCCACCTGTTTTCGGACCAAGTCCTTTAACCGTGTATTCATACATGCTGCCCGCCGAAGTGTAGCGGCGGCTGAACTGGTTAAGGCTGAAGGCAACGAAGAGCAGCATGATCGTGCCAAACAGATAACAAAGCCAACCTGCCGTACCAGCCGTGCCAAACATTAAAGGAACGATCAACGCCGCCGTCATGCTGGGGGAAATCAGCGCAACGGCCTGAGCCAGAATTTCCCAGAAATTCAGCGCGTTGATTTTCAATCTCGTGTGTGTTTTTTTCATTACCTCTTCGTGAGTCATTCCAATTTCGCTCATTGTGCCCCCTTAATACCAACGTTGTGGATTACCATCCAAACGAATCGCCGTTAGGTTGATCCCTATTCTGTTTCGGAAAATTGCCCAACGTCAGGGTGGGGGTAAATCGCACTCATCTTACTGGCAAAATAGAAACCTATTACCGACGAGGTGGCAGCTCAGCGCACATGGCGAGCAATGCAAAAACGCAGCCGGAAAACACATTCATTGACCGGCGTGCCGAAAAACGCAATCGTTGAATCGCTTTTCCTGAAGCGATTCAATACTCTCAATCCACAAATTAGGCGCGCCTCAAAAGTTTGTCCAATCCAATATTTCAATAACTCCGATATCGCCCTGCACAAGTCAAAGGTTGTCACCAACCAGTCTTACGGCGCTTTCTTGTACTCTGAACTTGTGCCCGCATCTGCCGGGTGATCTGTATGCGATTGCGGCAACGCTTCGATCAGAAGCGTATGCAAATTCAAAGATGAGACGCGGAAATCAAGCGTAGCAGGTACCTGGATAGAAATTCACATATATAAGAGGTCTACGGTATCAACCTCTAGTTGACTACGCGATATTTTATCAGCGTGTAAAAGGCATCCCAGGCGTCGCGCAATTTGATCTTCTTGCCCTCTTTGGCCGTTCGCGCTTCGTAGCTGATAGGGACTTCGAAAATTTCGAAGCCGGCTTTTCGCACACGCGCCGTGATCTCCGGACAAAACTCAAATCTCTTGCACCTGAGGGTCATCCCGTCAAGAACTTTTCTTCTGAACACTTTATAACCTGTCGCTTCATCTGTTATGTGCGCGCCATATAATACATTGGACAGAAGCGATAGTAATTTATTCGCAAGATAATTTTGCCAGCGCATGCCTTTTACTTTTCCTGTAAAGCGAGATCCGTACACCACGTCCGCGCGGCCATCGAGCAGGGGCATTAGAAGCTGCTCGTATTCGTTCGGGTCGTACTCGAGATCGGCATCCTGAATCAGGATGAAATCGCCCGTGGCGTAGTGAAGGCCTACGCGTATGGCTGTTCCTTTACCAAAATTCAGAATGGAGCGGTGAATTTTTATGGTGCGGTGACCTTCCAAAGTTTCGAGCATCGTGGTGGTTCCGTCGGTCGAACCGTCATCCACCACAATAATTTCGCGATTGAGATTGGGGGGTATGTGCGCGGACTGAACGCGGTCCAATATTCTTTCGACATACTGACGTTCGTTGTAAATCGGAATGATGATCGAAAGAGTCTGGCGAGCGGCAGCGGGGCGGAGCTCCCTATTTGCGCTCGGTTCGGCAATATCCGGCACAACTTGTGCCGGTTGCTCGACGATTGCAGACGTGCGTGCGTTCTCCGCTACAAGTTTGGCTTTGGCGCCCATGATGCTCCCTCCACTTCTATTCCCTGAACTGCAAGGGATGATTTGGATGGCACTCGCGCATTCACGTTTTCGGGTACAGCCACGAGCGCATAGACAGCCAGGAGTGTGAGAATGGGATCCAGGGGATGCCTGTATCCCATTTCGATATGAGTACTGTAGTACACGCCGGGAAAGACAAAGAGAATGATCCCGACAAGAACCGCTTTATCCGGATGCAGCCGGTAGGCCTTCCACAGTCCGGTAAAAGCCAAAAAAGAAAAAGTCAGGTAACAGAAATTAATCGTCAGACCGAGCACCGCGGATTTGTACTCGCTGTGAAGGCTCCAGAAGCCTGTCCAGACGTAAACAAAGCGGCGAATCGTTCGCCAGACAAACAATCCAGGGTGAGCCTCAACATAGGCGAGTGCCTGGACTTTTTTGCGCGCCATGTAGTTGAGTTCACCGAGGTCAATGTACTCCTGCAGTTCTCCGGAATTCATCGACGGATGTATTGAACCGTTCCACCGATAAGGCCAGTTCCCCACGTTTCCAACGTAGAACTCGAGCCAGAAGTCATCGCGGATAAATACCGGCCTATGAAATACTTCGTAATTTCGTATCAGCCATGGAGCAAGCGCAGCACAAAAAACCACCACGCAAGCGCCTGCTTGCGTTCCCCAATGCTTCCCATTTTTTTGAAGTCGATAGCAGGCCCATCCCGCGAGGAAAGGAAAAATTGTCAAGGTGACAGGATTTGTAAGCGCCGCAAATCCCGCCAGAGCGCCAAATCCGATCCACTCCCACACGCTGGTCGAGGAACCCAGACGAAAAGCGAACAGCAACATTAAACAGACAAGCAAGGTTGCCAGGCTGAAATACCACATGCGATCCGCCGAGAAATACAAAGCGGGAGGAAATGGAACCCAAAGCCAAGAAGCCCACCTTGCTGCGCGAACGCCTACCAACGCTTTTCCGATAAAATAAATTGGGATGCAGGTGAGCGCGGAAAACAAACTTCCGATGCCCAGAATACAAAGTGCGGCTGATTTTGTGTAGATTCCGAATATTTTGAAAACCGCGGCCATGAAATACACGTACATGGGAGGAACTTTCACTGTAAGTCCAATCGGCCCCCAGTACGGATTCGCGTAGCCCTGGCCAGTTACAACCGCATACGCCACGTGTCCCATTTCGTAACCGAATTTCCAATAGTCTTGATCAGGTGAAAGGAAAAGTGGATATACCCTGGCGACGATGGCCAGCCTTACCACCAGTGCGGAAAGAACTGCTCCCGCAAGGAGAGTCATTTCACGAGAACGGTCTGTCCCGCTTTGATCGGTTTCAATTTTCGAGTTGGATTGTTCGGAATGAATTGATGATTTTATTTTAGAAATATCCATTCGGGCTCAACTTTCCAAGATTTTCGCAAAACAGAAATGCGAAATTTAATTTGTGAAATTGGGCAGCGCGGCCCGAAGTCGAACGTGGATGAGTGACTGAGGAAGTTCGATGACTCGCCTGGTACTCACTTCACCTCTACAATTCGATCGCTCAATTCATAATTGCAAGCCCCATTGCTATGTAACAAGACTCACGACAAACGGTCGATACGGCGAATACCTTAGCCGCCATGCCGGAACTCTTTATATTGTGGTTTCGGAATCATTTAATTTTATTTTTGTATTTACTAAATCATGTGCTGCCAAGCAAATGGAATAAAAGAAAATTATTTCATTCCTTGCGATCAATCCCTTCCTTAGAGAGAAAATACCCGACTTTTCGAAGTGGCCTAAGGCTTTCTCTTGATGGGCAGCAGGAATCCGTCCAGTTATATGTGGGGGCGGCGTTATTGCATCAGCGGAAATCCCCGAGTCCAAGTGCTGCAGGATGCCTAAGTCCATTTGCTCAGCCGCCTTAGACCAGCGAAGTTTATTATGAACACAACTTTTTCCATCTGGTGGCGTGAGCATCCCAAACTCACTCTCAGCGCAATCACGCTTATCCCGAGAGCGGCGCTGCTTGCGGCTGCGTATCGTCGCGCCACCCCATTCGGCGACTCGGCGCATGACGGTTATCTGCAAATTGCGCAGGACGTTGTGCAGCGCAATATTTTGGGGCTCGGTCCGAATCACCTCATAACGCGCGGACCACTCTTTCCATTATTGCTGGCTCCGGGTGTCGCTCTCGGGCACCCGCAACTATGGAACGCACTTCTGAATCTTGTGGCCAGTGTCGTCACATGCCTTCTCGTTTTTTCCGCGGCGAAACTATTGACACGAAATGTTATCGCATCTTTCTACGCAGCGGCATTTGTCACGCTCGATCCCTGGCTGATCTGGTTCGTAAAAAATCCGATGACCACTGTTACAGCAACGTGTTTTGTCGCTGTAGCGGTTTATTTTTTTGTGCAACTCCTTTTGCAGAGGCGTCTGATTTTATCTTCGCTGGGGCTGGGCGCTTCCTGCGCTTTGGCCGCGTTGGATCATCCGGCTCTCATCGTGCTTTCCGCAGGTTTCACGCTCGCCATTCTGATCGTAATTGCAGGTTCCTGGAGAAATGCGGAAAAGGGCTTCACGATAAAGCATTCCGCATTGGTTCTCGCAACGATGTGGATTGCTTTTCTGATCGTGCTGATTCCCTACGCGGTCCGAAATTATCGGGACGTCGGAAGGCCTGTCCTGATTTCGGATGGCGCGGGCCTTTCTTATTTCATGGGCGCGACGCGCTATACGCTGTCTCCCTATCCATGGGCGAATGTGGTGTGGCCATTCACGGACGTAGCAAATCGCCTGCATGTGAGCGTTTCTGATCTGGATGTTCAATATTTCACGATTGACGATCGCTACTATCCGGAGCTGAGCAGGCTGGCTAAAGCCGACATTGAATCGCTGGCAATCCATCATCCCGCGTATCTGGCGAAGAGAACGGCCGTCATGGGTTTCTGGTTTCTGGCGGGAGATTACAGTGTGTCGCGCACGGTGGCGCATTGCATATTTCTTGCTCTTATTGCGATTGGATGTTGGGTCTCCTGGAGGACAAACGGCTGGAAAGTTACGGCGCCGTTTCTGGTCATCATTCTTCCCGCGCTTGTATTGCACTCTTTAACCATGGCGCTGATCGGCCATGCCGCCTACGCAATTCCTTATGTCGTCCCGCTATCGATGCCGATTGCCTTCACATTTATGAAGCAACCGGTTCCGGCAATGTCTTTCTATGCGGCTGGCCAGGCCGGGCGAGAAGCCTATGGCGTTGAATAACATTCAGGCCATTGTTTTTGACGTGGACGGCACGCTGTATCCGCAGCGGCCGCTGCGCATACGACTCCTGTTTGAGCTTGCGGCGCAGTTCGCGAAAAAACCTGTCCGCCAGCTTCGCACGCTAAAGGTTTTGCGCGCGTATCGCAAAGCTCACGAATTGGCGCGCACGAATCGCAGCGATGAGACGGCGCAAAAACTTCAACTCTGCATTGCATCCGAACTCTCCGGCGAACAACCCGAATTCGTTGAGCGATTGGTCCGCGAGTGGTTTCAGCGCCGTCCACTGCGCCACCTGAAAGCCGTTCTCTACCCGGATCTTGTTGCCTTGCTGCGCCAGGCGAAGGAACACGGAATTCGTCTGGGCGTTCTGTCCGACTATCCAGCGGCCGACAAACTCAGCGCCATGGGAATCATCGACTATTTCGACGCAATCGTATCCTCGCACGACGAATGCGTCGGTTATTTGAAGCCGCATCCGCGAGGATTGCAAACTTGCCTGCAGCGACTGGATGTGAAGCCAGGACAATCCCTCTATGTCGGCGATCGCGCCGACGTTGATTTGCCCTGCGCAGCCAGCGCTCATACCCAATTTATTCTTTTTGGCAAGGCGCCAAATCACGCTCCGTGCGTTTCTGTTTCCAGTTACAACCAGCTCAGTCAGGCACTCGGTTTTCAATCTTAGATTTAATTTTCGGGGAGTCTCTCTATGCAGGATATGCAACTGAGCCAGGCAGCAAGGCCACACGCGTTACCGTTAAGAGTGGTGCTCGGCGGCCACCTTGCGATTGCGCGCTTTGACCATGCCATAAAAAATATTTTCGTGCTGCCGGGAATCGTCCTTCCCTTAACCGCCGCGCCCTACTTGTTGAATCGCGCATTAATTCCAAAATTAATTCTCGGCGCGATCGCCACGACCCTGGTAGCCTGCAGCAACTATGTGATTAACGAAGTCCTGGATGCTCCATTCGACCGGCTGCACCCGACAAAATGCATGCGTCCAGCCGCGGTGGGA
>Ga0210386_10004973_pt1 | contig 10877 bp, 12 predicted proteins | sample IncBWH32OmetaG_FD_160091 | JGI IMG/M metagenome (GOLD analysis project Ga0210386, IMG submission 160091) | Forest soil microbial communities from Barre Woods Harvard Forest LTER site, Petersham, Massachusetts, United States - Inc-BW-H-32-O ... | reverse complement strand
GTCGGAAGTCGGCCGTATCGGTGCCACTCGCTACTGCACCTCGGGCGCTGCCAAGGGCTTTAGCTCGATGATTCCGGCATCTAATAATTTGTTCAGCCGATGCTCGAGCTCCGCCCGCAATTCCTCCGCCGTGGCGCCATCCCAAGGACTTACAGTGTTCGGATTACCAGCGAGATTCAAGGCCGACAGCCGCGCATGCCGATACGGAGCGATCTTCTCTGCGATCTGCACCGCCTGGATCATCGCAGCATCGATCACCTCGTCGGGTTGCTTCGTCTGCTTCGCCGCCATCGCGCGCACGTAGAAGTGCCGCATGCCTTCTTCCATCACTCCGAGGCTGTCGAGAAAGTCCTGCTCGTGGCGTAGAAGGCCGCGCGCCACCATCGCCTAGACAAGGCCAAGGCGATCGACACGATTAACAAGGGAGAACGCGGTTTCCTGGACCGCGATCTCTATGTGTTTTGTTTCAACGTCGGAGATGGAAAAGCCGTCGCTAATGGCAGCTCTAATCCAGCGGCAAAGAAAACCGTTGGTGTCGATGTGAGGACGCTAAAAGACGCCACAGGCAAAGTGTTTGGCCAAGATCTCTACGCCGCCACCAAGGATGGTCAAATCACCGAGGTCAGCTACATGTTCCCAAAGCCAGGAACTGACATAACACCGGTTGCCAAGGTTAGCTTAGTAACCAGAATCGGCGATCTCGGCTGCGGCGTGGGGTATTACAAATAGGCAGCTTAATCCGATTGGGCGGCTTCGGCCGCCCCTTTTTTTGAATCATTCGCTTTTTTATTATCTGAGGAGAACATGGCCTTTATGCGCGCAGTAAGGCGAGTGGATATAGTCCCTGACTGGCAGTTGCGCTCACGATGTGCCTGGTGGTCCTCGGCCGCCACGTCGATCAGCCTAAGTTTCTTGATGAGATGTTTGGCGACGTCCTGAACCTGCCGCTGATCAAAGCGGGGCGGCCACAAGTGCAGTCGTACCGAGATACAGAAGTCCGCCTACGCTAAGGACGAGGTAGGCGATGAGACAGAGATTGATCAGAGCTTCGCGTAGCATGACGATTACCTGCGAGAAGTTTCACAGGTAGGTATGCTCGTAGATCAAGTCCTTGAAGGCGGATTCCTGAATTGTGTGATGGTGATCACGCCCTCTCGCGCATACGTGACCGCAGAATCATCTGGCTATTTCAATGGTGCCGGCGGCCGATCGCTTATTTAAGTATGCGGGGTTACAGACGTGACGAATTGCTCGCCGTGACGCCCTCAAACTCCGTCTCGCCCACCGTGGGGCCTTCTTTTGCCCGTATCTAGGAGCGCGGCGGTAGCCTTCGTCGTGCTGGTGACTGCCCGATGAGTCAGCGAGTCGTACGCCGCGTGCTAGCCGATGTACGCTGCCCGGGATGTGACTCGCATAAGTTTCCGGCGGTTACGCTCTTTCATACTCACGACGCCATCAGCTGCTTGGTGTTCCACAGGCGCGGTCGAGCGGTCTTCAGAACGATAATGGCGCAACCATTGCCGCATGTCCTCAGCCGCAAGTCGGCGAAGGTACTTGGCGGCTAAACTTTCCCATCTCTTATCGTCGGTTTCTGCACTCATACTTGGTTCAGTTCCGCGATGGCTTCTGCTGATATGGCCCGGGGGGAAGCCTGGCGCGCCAGACACGCGCCAGAACCCCGGTTCGAATGCGGTCCATCCCCGTCCCGCAACGTTCCTCGCCAAAGGTAGCCGTCGGTCCTTACCGACGCCTTAAGCTCGGCTTTAGGATGATGTTGGTATCGGGAGGCCTTTCTAAAGCCATCGAGACACGCGCAGCATCTTCCTGAATGACGATTTCTGTATCCACGGTCGCTTTCTACGTTGATGCGAGATTATCAGCGGATGAGTTGACGCGCGTTTGGATTTCCTCGGCGATAGGTCTTGAAGCAAACACAAATAGGCAAATACCGGGGAGCGATGAAAGAATGGATTGCATTCGCTTTATTCCTTGTTGCGACGGCTTTATTGGTGACGTTGCCAGTGAGTGGCTTGCTGTGGTGGCTTTGCACTGGAGCTTTCGCCCCATTCTACGTTTGGGCGATCGTTGCGATGACTGAGGCTGAAGACGTCAAACTATAGGATCGAGCGGGATTTGGCTTTAGGGACGTCCCCGGTCGTGTTGCGCTTGGCGCAGCTGCACGAGCCGAAGACAATTATTGTGACCCGTCTATTCAGATCGCTCGCCTGGCGGGGAGCAATTAGCCTAACGGCTGGAACGCATTGAGAGGAACGACGCTCCCTTTGTTTGCGTTGTGCGGTCAAACACTGAGGAGCGTCAAATGACCTTAACTTCCGATTCACAAAAGACCGCGCCCCCCACCGGCAACCCAACCGACCGAACGCAGATCTATGAAGCTGCCGCGATGGCTGTCTTTATTGTGCTGACGGTCCTATTCGCTACCGGCGTGGCGCCGGCGCTCGGTGGCTGACGAAAAAAAATCTCTGTGGCGCGCAGAAAAACGAGGCGAACATCGGCCAGCTCAACGAAAAGCCCCGGCCAGACGGGGACCGGGGCGAAGTCACAATCGTGGAAGAAGCGCCTATTCAGCCAAAACGCTCAGTGTATGTCAAACATTTGACCGGCCAAAAAATCAAGAGAGCGGAGCCATTGCTGACCCCGCCCCGTTGAGAAGAGATAAAGCCGCCACGCGCCGTAGCGCACGGGGCCGCGTTTCAGAATTTACCCGGTGTGGCCATGACCGCCCATGTCAGCGGCACTCACGTGAGAATCGCCGCCCGTGAGGGCAAGGGTGAACGAGTTGTTCTGGATGTTGGCCCCGAGAACGATGCTCTGGGTGAACGCGTCGACGGTCGCGGCCGCGGAAGTCGCACCCTGCAACTGGCCAGTGGCCAAGGCGCCTTGGCTGATGTCGCCGACGGTGATGCCGCCAGTTTCCGTCGCGCCGCTGGCCCACATGCTCGAATGATCCGAGTTGTGCAGATCTTGTGCCGAGTTGTTCGCAACCAGGCTGTTGATCTGGTCGAGGGAGATAGCGGTATCGGTGCCGCCGGCTGTGAAGGTTTGATCAATGTTCTGCGGCATGTACAGAGCAGTGGCGTCGCTCAGATCGCCGATTAGCGGCGTGATGTTCCCATCGACGCTGACATCGACAGAAACCGTGTCACTGCTGTGATTGATGTTGGCGTTGATGTTGCCGTTGAGATTGCCGTCGGCGTTGAGGTTGCCGTTGCCATTCAGATTGCCGTTGCCGTTGCCGTTCAGATTGCCGTTCAGGTCGGCGGCAATTTGCGCCTGGGCCTGACCTTGGCCCTGGAGGCTCAGCTGGCCCTGGCCTTCGCCTTGGCCCTGACCTTGATCTTGGTTCTGATTGTTCGGATCAAAGAAAATCGGGATACCCATAGTAAGTCTCCTCCTGACGCGAAGACCTACCCATCACTTCCGTATAATCGCTGATCTTCTGCGCCTGCGATCTACGAACGATCTGCGGTAGTCATTCACGTCGATTAAGATTGATTTGGACTTTGAGTGTTCAGGAGATCGGTTCGAAGCAAACGACCCGCCAAAATCGCAAGGCGATCAGTCCCGACGCTGATCGAAACTAAAAAAGCACATCCGTGTCCCGTTTCGGCCGCCTCCCTCTCTGCCCGTCGGAATCCACCCTCCGACACAGCAGCAAATAACTATCTTTGATTGAACCGATCAATCGATCATTAGGTAAAGTGGCGGCAACGCGCCGTTCACGTCGTTTAACCGAGGGCGATTTCGGTCAAACGCCCGCGCCGTGGCAATCGCGCCCCACGCCGAACACGGCGCCGGATTAAGCGTTGACGGCAGGAGAAGTTGATTGTCTGAAGACAACGAGCACACGAAGGTGCGCTTGTTCAGGTCCGCGAGGCTTTGGTGCGCCGGGTCATGGCGACTGCACTCCTGAAGGCCCCCCGTTGGGGTGCAGAACGCGATTAATTCACTTGAGGAAGTCATCAAACAGGAGCGAAGCCGAGCCGCAAAGCCGTGATGAGATCAAGCGCTGGAATCGCAAGGAGATCGCTCCCATCGCGCCGACCGACTAATCGTCACATCAGATAAAGGGTTTGCCGCCCGTCACGGCAACCGTCGTCCCTGACGTATAGCTTGAAGCGGGGTCGGCTAGCATGACGTAGGCGGTCGCGAGCTCAGCGGGCTGTCCAGCCCTTTTCATCGGCACCTGTTTGCCGAAATTGGTGACCGCGTCCTCCGGCATCGTGGAAGGAATAAGGGGCGTCCAGATTGGGCCGGGCGCCACCGCGTTAACGCGAATCCCCTTCTCTGCCAGCATTTGCGCGAGGCCGCCGGTGAAATTCTGGATGGCGCCTTTGGTCGTCGCATAGGCGAGAAGGATCGGGTTGGGCATGTCCGAATTGACGGACGCTGTATTGATGATCGCGGCGCCGGGCTTCATGTGCGGAACGGCTGCCTTGGCGAGATAGAACATCGCATGGAGATTGACTGCGAAGGTCATCTGCCACTCGTCGTCGGTGATGTCGCCGATGTCCTTGAAGGTCGCCTGGTGCGCCGCGTTGTTGACAAGAATGTCGATGCCGCCGAGCTCGTCGGCCGCGCGCCGGACGACTGAGCGGCAATGATCGGGATCGGATAGGTCGCCGGGGACGAGGACCGCTTTGCGTCCTTCCCTTTCGGTCAGGGCCTGGACCTCCCTGGCATCCTCATCTTCGTTCAGGTAGGCGATGAGAAGATCGGCGCCTTCGCGGGCGAAAGCAATGGCGACAGCCCGGCCTATGCCGCTGTCGCCGCCGGTGATGATGGCTCTTTTGCCAAGAAGCTTTCCCGAACCTTTGTAGCTGGACTCTCCGTGATCTGGTCGCGGATTCATCGTTGCCGTCGAGCCAGGCATGGACTGTTTCTGTGTGGGAAAAGGCGGCTTCGGAAAATGCGCGGTCATGTGAACTCCGTCAATTCTCTGACGTAAGAACAAGTCGGGTGCCGAAAGCGCGTTCCGAAATGCCCGACCTTCCGGCTGTTGCCTTGGCCCGATACGAAGCGAGGTTCGATATCTCTTCCGGAATTGAATTCACTGGCATGGTGCCGCTCATAAAGCCCCGGCGGGCGCATGTGCGCCCGCCGGGCACTTCCCGCCAGAGCCGTACCGCTGGGTTTGTGGGGAGCTAGGCTCTCCATCGGCCCTGGAAGCAGAATATTCGAGCGCTTGGGCGGAGTTCAGGCTGGCGAAGTGGAGCGGCTCAGCGGCAGCACAACGCGGTGGCGCCTGAGACGCGGTGAGCCCAAAGTGTCTCCGCATTTTTGGCATTCGTAGCAGACGGTTTTGACGGGGTGAGGCGTGAGAGGGTCAAAGATTGTCGTGACGGTCGCCATCGGTATTTTGCGCAGTCGTTGCAGATCGGCGCTGGAAACTTGACCTCGACGCAACGGACTGACTTGTCTGACATGCTGGGCGCTCGCTGTTCGCAAGAGGATAATGCCGGGCAGGCAATGCCCGTTCCGCCGCAGCTTTCGAGCCTCGGCTTGCAGGGCCCGGAACGCTGGGGGGCTTTGGGATTTGAATCTGCAACCGGCCCCCGTCTCTCGGCTTTGTATGCGTGCGGAGGTCGGGGGGAGCCCCGCCCGATTCGGCGGGGCTTCGGTTTGGTGCGTATACCCAACGAACGCGCAGTCTGTTCAGTGCTTCGAAGCGAACCCGGATATTGACTTCGGAGCGACCGCCGGCTTCCGGAAAGTTTACCGCATGCTCATGCGGCCACTGCACGAGACCGCCCGGATGCAGGGCGCTCCGCTTCGCGGGCGAGCCGGCTGCGGAGCAGCGCGAGGACCGCCGCCTCTTCCGGCTTCAGGTTCGCCACTTCCCCGCGCAGCTCGCTCTCTGCCTTCTCTTTCAGCCCAAGCACGAGCTGGCCGTCCAAATACGAATCCATCACTTCCGGATGCACATAGCATTTGCGGCATATCGTCGGCGTATTGCCGAGCCTGCCGGCCACTTTCTCGATAGCGGCGCGAAGATTGCGCTTTGCCTGCGCGGCGCCGTCGAAGCTTTCAAGTTCGCTGAGTGCCATTGCGGCAAGCACCGTTCCCGCCCAGGTCCGGAAATCCTTCGCCGTGATATCCTTGCCGGTGATCTCCCGAAGATAATCGTTGACGTTGCCGGATGCGACATCCTGACAGGTGCCCGCTTCATCCACGTACTGGAGCAATTCCTGACCCGGCAATTCCTGGCACGCTTTTATGATCTTGGCGATGCGGCGGTCCTTCACGCGAAGCGACCACTGCTTGCCGCTTTTGCCAGTGAAGCGGAAGCGCACTTCATTGCCGTCGACGGCGACGTGGCGGTTCTTAAGGGTAGTCAGGCCGTAGCTGTTGTTCTGCTCGGCGTACTCATCGTTCCCGACCCGGATCAGCGTGGTTTCAAGAAGATGCACCACTGTCGCGAGAACCTTTTCACGCGGCAGCCCGCGGAGTGCCATGTGCTTTTTCACTGTGTCGCGGATCATGGGAAGCGCGTCGGCGAAGGCCACCACGTGCCCGTATTTGGTGCTCTCGCGCACTTCGCGGAAAAGCGGATGGTAACGGTACTGCTTTCGGCCCTTGGCGTCCCGTCCCGTTGCCTGGACATGGCCGTTTTTGAAGGGACATATCCAGACGTCGGTCCAGGCCGGCGGAATCGCGAGCGACTTGATCCTGCCGAGGACATCCTTTTCGGTCAGCCTCGACCCATCTGCCCGCGTGTAGCTAAAGCCCGTCCCGATTTTCCGGCGGCGGATACCGGGCCGCGCATCCGAAACGTACCGAAGGCCCGCGGACTCGGCAGCGTCCTTGGGGTCAACAATCGTCTCCACGCAATCGGATGACTCAAGCAGCAAGAAGGTCTTTCCCTTAAAAGCGCGAACTGCGACGGTGCAGTCGCACCTGCACGGAACTCCGAAGTTCCAACGCCGGCCGGCGCGTCGGGTTCCTGTGACGGCGCCATTCAGCGATGTCCGGCCCTTTCCTTCTGTCTGCGTGCGGGAAGAAAGCTTGCGGACGGAACGGTGTTTTGAAAGGCCGGTTCAATGACGAGACGCGCGCTCTAAGAGGCTTCTTTGAATGCTTGCGAGGGTCCAGCATTTCCTTCGTCTTTGGTTGACGGCAAAGACGGGTCTGACGGCAAGTTTCCTTCTTCTTGGATGCGCGGCCGCCTTCGCCGCGCTTGCTTCGTTTATCTTCTTGTGTGTCAGCCTCTATGCCTGGGCGGCGGTCAAGTTGGGGCCCGTATTTGGGGCGCTGGTGACAGCCGGAGTTTTTCTGATCATTGCCGCCTGCTCCCTGGCTGCCGCGTCGCTGAGCCGAAGCCGCGCACGGCAGCGTGCCGCGCTCGAGCGTGCGGCCCGGAGCGGCGGCTCGGCGCTGCTCGACCCCAGGGTGGTGCGGATCGGTCTCGAGGCGGGGCGCCGCATCGGCTGGCAGCGGCTTATTCCGATCGTGCTGCTGGGCTTTCTCGCGACCCAGTCTGTGCGCGAGCAGCGGGCCCGCGGGGACGGCGATCCTATTTGATTGCCCGGTCAGAGGGGTCTGCATTCGTGTTTTCCAGCGCTTTTTCCGGCTGCTGTTCCACGGCGGCCAACTCGTTGCGAGCGCCTTCAAGGGCGAGGATCAGTTCCGAGAGCTTGATCTGCAACGCGAGGGTGTCGCGATTCTGCGTCGCCTGTATCAGGAAGACCATCAGGAACGTGATGATGGTCGTGCCTGTATTGATCACGAGCTGCCAAGTGTCGCTGAAGTGGAATAAAGGACCCGTCACCGCCCGTATGGCGACGACGGCGACGGCCCCTAAAAAGGTGATCGGCTTGCCGGTGAGGATGGCGGTATGAACCGCTAGCCGGCTGAACCAGTCGGATTGAGCCGAAACGGAACCGGAGAAAGCGGCGATCGGCTGGGCGGCGCGCATATTTTTGACTCCTGTCGTGGCAGCGGGCTTCGCGGAGAGGCAGATTCGCCGAAAGTGCGGCGCGGCCTGCTTCGTTTCAACAAAAGAAATGATCCAAGGAGGCCTGCGCTGGATGCGAACGGGAACATTGCCTAAGGGGCCACGTTGCACCGCTGATCCGGGACATTATCGCGAAAGGAGTGAGTCATGGATGAAAACCGCATCTCGGGCACTGCCAGGAATATTGGCGGCCAGATCGAAGAAGGCGCTGGCGTCATCGGAGGCGATGCGCGAACGCAGCTCCAGGGGAAGCTCGATCAGGCGTCGGGCGCGGCTCAGGATCTTTACGGTCAGGCCGCCGATGCCGCGCGCGAGAGCGCAGCCGGCCTCGACCAATGGCTGCGGAAGACCATTGAGACGCAGCCTTATACAGCCGCCGCGATAGCCCTCGGTATCGGCTGGCTGCTCGGTCGTCTTCACGAGCCCCTGTGATCGTCTACCATGGCCGGCGACCCGTTCCGCGCGCGCAACACCGGAGTTGCGGTCGTCCTGCCTCTGCTCTGCTCGGCCGTGCTGATTGCCACGATGTTTGGCGCCGAGGTCGTCCGGGTTTACCGCGCGCAATCGCGGCAATCGCCTGGGGGCAAGCCTCGTCCGGGGAGTGCAAGCCAGCCTTGCGCCGCGCAACAAGAGCGGGCGCTTGAAGGGGCCCGTGGCCGCCACGCCGCCGCGCCTTGGCAGATACCGGCGAGAGGATGGAAAGACATCTTGTGGCGGACCTACGAGCGCATCGGCGAAGATCGCCTTCTCGCCGTCGCGGCCGGCGTTGTTTTTTATGGCCTTCTCGCTCTCTTTCCGGCTGTCACGGCCATGGTCTCGCTCTATGGCCTGTTTGCCAAAGCCTCGACCATCAACGAGCATTTGTCGGCCGCGGCCGGCGTTCTCCCAGAAGGCGGAGTGAGCATCGTCCAGGATCAGGTCAATCGATTGGCTGCGAAAGGAGACGCGAAGCTCGGCTTCGGCTTCATAGTGGGCCTTGCCATCGCGCTCTGGAGCGCAAATTCCGGGATGAAGGCGATCCTCGACGCCCTCAACGTCGTCTACGAGGAGAAGGAAAAACGCGGTTTCATCAAGCTGACGTTGATCTCGCTGTGCTTCACCCTGGCAGCAATCGCCGCCGTATTGATTGCGCTGGGAGCCGTCGTTGTCCTGCCTGTTGCGCTTAACTACATCGGCCTGCATGCGACGACCGATTTCCTTTTACGGGCCCTAGTTTGGCCCGTGCTCCTCGCGCTCATCGTTACGGGGCTGGCCGTGCTGTATCGTTTCGGCCCGAGCCGGCGGGAGCCGCGCTGGCAATGGATCAGCGTGGGCAGCGTTGTCGCGGCATTTGCCTGGCTTCTCGCATCCGCGCTGCTGTCCTGGTACCTGACGAATTTCGCCGGCTACGATGCCACCTACGGCTCCCTTGGCGCCGGCATCGGTTTGATGATGTGGATGTGGGTCTCCTCAATCGTGATCCTGTTCGGGGCTGAGCTAAACTCCGAGATCGAGCACCAGACGGTGCGGGATTCCACGATCGAGGGGGACAAGCCTCTCGGCGCCCGCGGAGCCGTCATGGCGGATACCGTCGGCCCCGCCCGTTAGCTGTAATCTGGCACCCTTGGAGCGGGGGGCGCAAACGGGGCTGCCGGCCGTGTGGCAGCCCCGCCGCGCAAGTATCAAGCCGCCTCGGCGTGTTTGTTGACGTGCGATTCGGCAAGCTTGCTCAGGGTCGCATCCGTTTTTTTCTCTTCGGCGAGGGTTTGTTCAAGCAGCCGGGCAGCGCCGGTGAGACCGAGCTCTGTGGCCCAGGTCTTGAGGCTGCCGTACCGTGAGATTTCATAGTGCTCGACGGCCTGTGCGGCCGCCAAAAGCCCGGCGTCGAGGGCGGGCATACCCTTATATTCTTTCATGATCTCCTGCCCTTCTTCGATGATGCCCATGATTGCATCGCAGGTCTTGCCCCGCGGCGCCTCGTCGATCTCCTCGAAGACCTTTTCCAGCCGCTCGACTTGGCCTTGCGTCTCTTCCTCGTGCTTTTCGAACGCCTCCTTCAGATCCTCGGACTGGGCGGCTTTTGCCATCTTCGGCAGCGCTGAGAGGATTTTCTTTTCCGCGAAGTAGATGTCCTTCAGTGTGTCGTGGAAAAGTTCACGCAGGTCCTTTTGCTTAGCCATTTGACGCTCCTATGGTTGGTTGAAATTCAATTCGCCATGTCCGCACGGCGTCGCCATGCAAACATCATAAATCTGCCGGCCGCTCCTCGTTCCGCGTGTCATCATCGAGCGCACAGCGATGCTGGCAGCGAAACGTGAGCCGTCGGAAATGCACGCAACATGAGCCAAATCAACCGATGGCATTGCATCATTTGATAAAAACGGGAGGCGGATTTTTGCGTCGCACACTAACGGGCGGTCTGAAGATGGCCGTGAAGGTACAGGGGATCGAAGTCACCTTGGGCTGCGAGCAATTTCGGGTCGTGTATGGTCAGGCGGCCACCCCCCGTTGAGACTTTTTTCATTTGTGGGTGTGCGATGGGCTTATGACACCCGACGAATGCCACCAGCGCGCCAGAGAAGCCAAGCGAAGAGTAGGAGCGGTATGCGGCGTGCTGCTTGAAAGCGGCGCCCGGGTTACCTGATCAAGAATCACGACGCATCCTCCGCGAAATGGCCACCGAATGGCTAAGACTGGCGGAGGCAATTCAGGGACCCAGCAGGTCCGAACTTCGCAAAATGGGATGATGCAGGCCGCCCCTTTTGGAAACTGGGGGTGATCCAGATGAACCGGTCGGCGTACGGCAATGGGCCGGCTGAGCCGCGGCGCATCGCGGTTAAACATTCATTGCCAAGCTGCTGGAACCTGCTGTGGCGGCCTTGAAGAGTCCTGCCCAAGGGGGGCGAGGAGTGTTGGGGGTGGC
>Ga0210386_10004971_pt1 | contig 10881 bp, 8 predicted proteins | sample IncBWH32OmetaG_FD_160091 | JGI IMG/M metagenome (GOLD analysis project Ga0210386, IMG submission 160091) | Forest soil microbial communities from Barre Woods Harvard Forest LTER site, Petersham, Massachusetts, United States - Inc-BW-H-32-O ... | reverse complement strand
CGACTGCAATCCGGAAGTAATCTGGTTTTGGAGCTACTTCCCGGTTGGCGGTTAACCGCCCGGAATCCAGCGATTCATTTTGTATGGCCTTTGAATTCCTCCCCGACCTTGATGTTGGGGTATTCCTGAATACTCCGTTTGTATTCTCCGATGAGTTTGAAACTCGGCGCCAGTATCCAACCGCAAGTCATGTCTGAATTAAACAGATTATTGTCTTCGTGGGGATCGTTGGTCAGGTCATAGATAACATTGGGAACTGCGGGCGATGTAGGGTTTCTCCAGGGCTGGAGTCTCATTCTTTCGCGTTGCGTGGCGAATAGTTGTCAACCCCCCGGAGTTCCACTCGCGGACCCAACCTCCTGATTTCACGCGACATAAATGGTTTGCTCCCCATTGCAGGCTATTTCCTCCAATTTGCTATCCTTGAACAGGACAACATAGAAGGTCTCGCGCGGCAGCCCATTCGATGCCCGGATCTTTCCGCTAAGTCTTCTCAGATGAAATATCTACAGCCAAATCCAATGGCATGAAATATTTGACGGCACCCCCTGTCCGTAGACCGCTGAAAACAGGAAACTTCCATGTAGAGACCGGGTAATAGGGTATAGCACGCAACCATTTGGTTGCATACTTCGGAACGGAGCTGAGCGCAATCGGCTGCGCGTCGCGATTATCCTGAGAATGACTCGAACGCCTTGGTCGCTGCCGTCAAAACCCGCATCGATGTCCTCCTTGTTGACCGCGGCCTCGTCCAAAGTCGCGAGCGTGCCCGCGCGCTGATCCTCGCCGGCCGCGTCCTCGTCAATGAGCAGAAAATCGACAAGCCCGGCACCGCGGTTCCCAATGACTCCGCCGTCCGGCTCCTCGGCGACGACATGCCTTACGTGAGCCGCGGCGGCCTTAAGCTCCAGGCCGCCCTTGACCACTGGAACATGGACGTGACTGGCCGCAATTGTCTGGACATCGGCGCTTCGACTGGCGGCTTCACCGACTGCTTGCTCCAGCGCGGTGCCGCGCATGTGACCGCAATCGACACAGGCTTCGGCCAGATTGCCATGAAGCTTCGAATCGATCCGCGCGTCCACCTGGTCGAGCGCGCCAACGCCCGCCACCTCGCTCCCGGCGCGCTCGCCGAATCTGGCCAGCCGACGCTCACTCTTCTGGTCATGGACGTCTCCTTCATCTCCGCTACACTCCTTCTCGGCCCCGTTTTTGCCGCCGCACCCGCACTCACCGAAGCGGTCATTCTCGTCAAACCGCAATTCGAAGCTGGCCGCGGCAACGTGGGCAAACGCGGAATCGTCCGCGATCCCGAAGTCCACAAATTCGCCGTTGAAAAAGTCACTCACTGCATCACCGAGCTCAACTGGCGAGTCGTCGAAGTCATTCCCTCACCCATTACCGGCACTGAAGGCAACGTGGAATTTCTGCTCTACACACGGCGGGGACAGGTCCCTGGTTCCTAGTCCCTGCTTTTGAACACCATCCGTTACACTGAAATCGAATGACTTGCGTCGCAATTGTCAGTAAGCCGCGAAAGCAGGAGCTTGTCCAGTTGCTTCCCGAACTGATTGACTGGCTCTGCAGGCACAACTTCAAGCCCCTGCTCGACCACGAAGGCGCAACCTATACCAATGCCGCCCCGGCTGTCGATCGCTCGGACTTGCCCGCGCATAATCCGCAACTGGTAATCGTTCTGGGTGGCGACGGAACATTGCTCTCCGTCGCGCGCATCTTCGCCGCAACCGGGACGCCCATCCTGAGTGTCAACCTGGGGTTTCTTGGCTTTCTCACCGAGGTGCGTCTCGCCGACCTCTACACGACGCTTGAAAGCTGGTGCGAAAACTGCCACGCTCTCGATGCGCGCATCATGCTTCATTCCGAGGTAATTCGCGACGGCGCGCCAGTTAAAGCGTTCGAAGCTTTGAACGAAGTGGTCGTCTCCAAGGGCGACATTGCGCGCATGGGCGAATTCGCTGTCGAACTCGATGGGAAACATGTTGCCCGCTTTCGCGCTGACGGCGTCATCGTCTCCACACCAACTGGCTCAACTGCCTACACGCTCGCTGCCAACGGCCCCATCCTCACTCCGGACGTCGACGCGCTGGTTGTCACGCCCATCTGCCCGCATCTGCTTACCCTGCGCCCCATCGTGGTGCGGGGGGATGCCTGTCTCACGGTTCGCGTCGAAGGAGTTCCAAGTCAATGCCTGCTTACCGTCGACGGTCAAACAGGATTCGAGCTGCACCTCGGCGACGAAGTGCGGTGCAATCGCTCTGCTTATACCGTCAACCTGATTCGCCTGAGCGAGAGCGGCTTTTTCGATGCACTTCGCAACAAGCTCAGCTGGGGCGAGCGATAGTGACGATCCAAAAATGAAATGAGTCAAGGGAAGGGAAGTTTGCCCTAGGGGTGCAACTCGTCCAGCAGCACTTTCGCCTTGAAGGCGAGTTTGTTTGCGCCATCCACATCCCCCGCCGTGAGTTGCTCGCGTGCCTGCTTGAGGTACTCACGGACCTGGGCCGCCGTCTTCTGTTCCTGGTCGTTCAGCTTCCGCGTGATCCCGTTCAGCGTCTTCTCGGTCGATGCGATCGAATTATCCGTCTGCTGCCGCATATTCGGCGGATCGTCGGTTGTCAGGTTCCCAATCGCTGACACGGCAGGCGTTCCGTTCGAGGCCACTTGCGTATTTGTATTCGTCGGCTTCTTGTGCTTGACCGGCTTTTTCACCGGTTCCGCCGGAACAGGGAGCTGCGGCTCCGGCTGAACCGGAATCGTGACCTCGGGCGGAGGAAGATTCGTCGGAGCAGGTTCGGGCTTGGGCGGAGGCGTGTCCTCAATCGGTGGCGCGAATGGCTGATTTTGCGCGACCTGGGTCTTGTGAATGCACCCCGTCAGCAGCAATGGCAACAGCCAAGCAGCGCTCCTGGCGCTCAACTTCATGTCTCCAACCCCTTTGTCTCTTCCACAATTGCCGGTTGCAGATGCCGGCGTCCCCATTCCGCGGCGGCGAGTGGAATGCGCAGAGAGAATTCCGTGCCACGGCCTACCTTCGATTGTACGTCGATGCTCCCGTGGTGCAACTGCAAAATACGGTACGTCATTGCCAGTCCAATGCCGCTTCCGCCGCTCTTTGTCGTGAAATACAGATCGAAAATCTTCTCTCGAATTTCCGGTGGAATTCCCGTCCCTTCATCCGCGATTCGCACCACCGCCATCTTGCGATCATCTTCAAGCGTTACACGCAGTCTGCCGCCATTGGGCATCGACTGTGCACCATTCAGAATTACGTTGATTGCCGCCTGCTTGAGCAGGTCCGCATCCACGTTCGCAATCAGCGGATGGTCGGGGAGTCGCCCCTCGAGCTTCACATTGCGGGTTGAGAGTTCTTCATCAGCCAAGGCCAGCACGTCGCCGATCACCGTGCGCAGATCCTGTTCCTGGAGACGCAACTCCACGGGCCTTGAGAAATCGACGAGCGTTTGTACCACACGATCCAACCGGTGAATCTCCGCGTCAATCACATCGAGATGCCGGGTTGCCGGTGCCTGGTTCTCTCCCAGTTTGTTTTTCAGCAGTTCAAGATGCACTACGATCGCGTTGATCGGATTCTTGACCTCGTGGCCCACGCCCGCTGTCAACCTGCCGATCGCCGCCATGCGTCGCGAAAGCTCCAATTCCGACTCGATTTGCTCTACCGATTCGAGATCGTGCAACGTGACCAGGGCGCCGAGACCCATGCGCGTGTGGTCATCGTAGATGAAATCCACCGATGCCTGTATGCGACGTCCCGTTTCGGTCTGGACCTCTTCCTGCACCAAGGTGACTCCCGCGTCGAAAGCCTCGCGAAGCGTTCTTCCCAGCACCGAGGAATTGTCGAAGATTTCGCGGGCCTGCAAACCCAGAATGTTATCGCTCTCGAGGTGCAGAAAGCGCTGGGCTGCTTCGGAAACCAGCACTGCCCGCCCGTCCCCCGTGAACAACAGGATGCCGTCTTGCAGGTTTCCGAGAACCTGGTCGAGATTTTCCTTCAGGGCAGAGAAGACCTCCTCTACGTTGCGCATGCGCTGCCCGATCTGCTCGATCTTTGTCGAAACCCTTTCCGCAGTATCGAGCTTGGGCAGCTCGCCTCCCGCGGGTGCATTTTCCACCGGCGTAGGGTTCCAGTAATCCAGCTGCATGCTGATCTCTTCGAGAGGCCGCAGCGCAAGGTTGCTCAGCAGAAACGCCGCAATCAGCGCCGTTCCCGCTGCAAAGGCCATCAGCGAGAAAGCCTCCTTCAACGACGGCTCATAAACCGCCTGCAGCAGCGTCGTCCGCACTCCCACGTGAACGCTGAGAAACGGTGCGCCGTTGCGATCCTGCGGCGCCACGATGTCAAATACTTTGGCCGGCCCGTAGATCTCACGCATCTTCGCGATTGGATCGGCTGCAAGCAAGTCATCGTATTTCGGCCGCCACGGCAGCACTTTACCGTCGTTGTCAGGAAACGTGCTCAACAGAATGCGCGACTGCGTATCCACGATGTTCACGTCGTATTCCGTTACCGAATACATGTTGGCCGAGTCGAGCGTTGCATGCAGCAATTCGCTGTCCTGGATCGCTGTGTCAACCAGTTCGCGTAGCTTGTTCTTGTCGTTCGGGTCGACCGTCTGGTCTTTCAAACCCGTCTCCAGCGCAAGTTGCAAGGCATTGCGCACCTGGTTGGCAATCATGCGATTGGCATCGTACGACTGCTGTATAGCCGCATCCACAAGGTGACTCACGTAGACCAGCGACAACAGCCCCGCAATCAGAAACACCAGCCCCGTAATCGCGAGCACGAGTTTTGTCTTCAATCGCATCGTTCACGTACACAGCTTGTCGGACGCCAGTCCGATCTCAATGAAAAATCAGCAAACCTCATCCAGGGAATTCTTCGGCGCAAAAAATCACAGCCCTCATCGGCTCAGATGCCAAGTCACGCTGGTTGATCTTCGCGAGAGTGACTGTATTCTTTGAGCTTGTTGTGCAACGTCTTCAGGCTCACCCCCAGAATCTCCGCCGCACGCGTCTTATTTTGTCCCGTCGATTCAAGCGTCCGCAGGATCAGCATTCTTTCCGCCTCATCCACCGTCGTTCCCACCCGTACCGGCACGACATTGGCATCATTCGCACGCGGCGGCGCCGGTAGTTGCGGCGTGCCAAACGTCCGCGGCAGATGCGAAGTATCCAGCGGCGTTCCATCCGGGCACAGAATCACCGCGCGTTCAATCGTATTCCGTAATTCGCGCGCATTTCCAGGCCAGTCGTAGGCCAGCATCCGGTCCAGAATCTGATCTGAAAGCCCTGATACATGCCTTGTGTGCTTCTGATTCATCTCGCGGACCATAGCCTCGGCCATCACCTGCAAATCCTCAAGGTGCTCGCGCAGGGGAGGCATATGAATATGAAACACATTCAACCGATAAAACAAATCCGCGCGCAGATGCCCATGCGTCACCGCATCCTGCGGATCGCGATTGGTCGCCGCCAGAACCCGCACATCCACATCCTGTTCGGTACGCCCTCCAAGCCTGCGCAGCTTCCGCTCTTCCAGCACGCGCAGTAACTTGGCCTGCGTGCCGATCGGCATTTCGCCCAATTCATCCAGCAACAAGGTACCGCCCGTGGCCAATTCAAAACACCCGGCACGGCGCTCGACTGCTCCCGTAAACGCGCCTTTCTCATGCCCGAAGATTTCGCTCTCAATCAGTGTTTCGGGAATCGCCGCGCAATTTACGGCAAGAAACGGCCGCCCCTTCCGTGGGCTCAGGTCATGCAGCGTGCGCGCCACCATCTCCTTGCCTGTGCCACTTTCGCCTGTGATAAGCACTGAGACATTTGAAGGAGCAATCTGCTCGATTAGAGCAAAGATCTCCCGCATCGCTTTCGAACTGCCTACCATCGAGCCCAGGATGCCGGTATTCCGCAGTTGCCTCCGTGTAACCTCCAGCTCAATCTCGGTGGCGCGCTGTCGGGTTGCGTTGGTCAGGATCGATCTCAGCCGCGCCGCATCCACGGGCTTCTGCAGGAAGTCGTACGCGCCCAGCTTCATGGCATCCACCGCCAGCTGGATCGACCCCTGCGCGGTCAGCAGCACCACCGCGACATTTGAATTCGAGCCCTCCGCAAGCTTTGTCAGCAATCCGATGCCGTCCATCCGCGGCATCTTCAAGTCCGTGACCACAATTGCGGGACTCCAGGCGAGCGCCTTCTCCCAGCCCTCGATGCCATCGCGCGCCGTCTCCGTCTGGTATCCCCAACCGGATATCAATTCCGCAAGCCCCATCAGGGCGTGGGGTTCGTCCTCGACAATTAAAACCTTCACCGGGTTATGCATATCATCTTTCGATGCAGATGTTTCGCTGCGTGTCATCGAAGTTGAGCTTTCACTTCAACTTACTTTCCGGTCCTGCGCGCCAGTCCTGCACACAGTTTAGACTGCCTTGTCGGTCAATTCAGCCCACCGGGCGTAGAGTACGTCGTTTTCTTCCTGGGCCGACTCCAATTCCCCCAGCGCCGCCTGCAAGGCCGCCGCATCTGACGCATTCGCCTGTTCTTCCACCCGATCTCGAGCCGCTGCCAGCCGCGCGTCACTCCCCTCCACTCGTTTTTCAATCGTGGCGAACTCTCGCGCTTCCAGATACGAAAGTTTCTTCTTCTGCGCTGTCTCGCGAGTTGGAAGCTCGCCGGCAGTCTTTGTTGACCCTGTCCCCGGTTCCCCATTCCCGGTCTTCTGTTCTTCCAGCCATTGCTCCCACTGCGCATAATCCGCAAATTTCCCGATATGCCCGTCGCCGTCGAGACCCAGCACGGTTGAGGCCACGCGATTCAGCAGGTAGCGATCGTGTGTCACCAGCACCAGGGCCCCCGGAAACTCCAGCAGGTTATCCTCCAGGATTTCCAGCGTCGGAATATCCAGGTCATTCGTCGGCTCATCCAGCAGCAGCACATCCGCCGGCTCCAGCATCAGCTTGGCAATCAGGACACGGGCCCGCTCTCCGCCGCTCAAGTTTCGTACCGGCTGATTCAGTTGTTCTCCCGTAAACAGAAACCGCGCTGCCCAACTTGCGACATGCACATTCCGGCCCTGGTAGACGAGTCCGTCGCCCTCCGGGGCGAGTGCCCGCCGCAACGTAAGGTCTTCGTCCAGCTCCCTCATTTGGCTGAAATACACCAGCCGCAGCGCATCCGCTCTCCGAATGCTTCCTGTGGCCGGTTCAAGTTCGCCTCGCAGAAGCCTTAGAAAGGTGGTCTTTCCGCTTCCATTCGGCCCCACAAGCCCCACCTTTGATCCCGCCGTCAGAACGAAATTCAAACCACCGAAGAGCCTCCGATCGCCAATGTCGCACGCCACATCGTTGAATTCCACCAGCCGCTTCGTCTTGCGCTGGGTTGCGGCAAAATCAATGCCCGCCGAATTCACCGTGGTCCGCGAATCCATTGCCGCCAGCTGCCCGATCATCTCGTTGGCGGTATCGATGCGGGCCTTCGATTTCGTAGTTCGCGCCTTGGGGCCGCGTCGCAACCACTCAATCTCCGTGCGCACCCGGTTGCGCAAACTCTCCTGCTGTTTGCTTTGCGATTCCAGATATGCCTCGCGCTCCTCGAGAAACCGGCTGAAAGTGCCTTTCACACGAAACAGGCCTTCCGCATACAGCCGGTTCAGCTCGATGATTTCGCTGGACGTCGCTTCAAGGAAATATCGGTCGTGGCTCACGGTCACCACTGCAAAATCCGCCGCCGCCAACAGCTCCTCCAGCCACTCAATTCCCGCAAGATCCAGATGATTAGTAGGCTCATCCAGCAGCAATACGTCTGGATGGCTTACCAGGGCCTCGACAATCGCCAGGCGCTTGCGCCACCCGCCCGAAAGCGATGCCGCCTCTGCGGCCAGGTCCTCGAAACCCGCTCGGCCTGACAACTCCCGTAGCCGTCCTTCGCGTTCACCCTCATTCACATGTGCCGCTCCCAGCGCTGTCTCGAGCACCTGCCGCACCGTCAGCCCAACCGCAAATCGCGAGTCCTGTGGCACATACGCGGCCCGCGCCCGCTTCCGAACTGCCAGTTCGCCTGTATCCGGCTCAACTGCCCCCGCCAAAATCGCCAGCAGCGTCGACTTTCCCGCGCCGTTCGGCCCAATCAGTCCGATCCGTGCCCGATCCTCCACTGTGAACGAAATGTCCTTGAAAAGAGGCTTCGCCCCGAATTGTTTCGTAATCGTTTGTGCATTCAAAATCGGCGGCATCTCTTCCAGACTAATTTCCCCGGGTTGCTTCAAGCGACTCGTCCGTCCCACTAAACTGGATTCATGCTCGAATTTGAGATTTCCGCGACCGACGCGGCTACCCTTCTCCGCGAAAATAAGACCCACCTCATCGATGTCCGCGAGCCGTGGGAACACTCTACCGCCCGTATCGAAGCCAGCACCCTCATGCCCATGGGCGATGTCCCGGCCCGCGCCCACCAGGAGCTCGACCCCGAAGAGCACATCACCGTTCTTTGCCATCACGGACAGCGCTCTCTCAACGTCACTGCATGGCTGCGGAACCAGGGCTTTGAAAAGGTGCAATCTCTCCGCGGGGGAATCGATGCCTGGTCGGCTGAAGTGGACCCCAAGGTTCCGCGGTACTAGAGCAGTTTCGGAATACACGTAGACTTTTTGAGCGTATTGAAGGGTGGCGTTTTCTTGACGAAAAAGCCACTTAAGTTCGTGCCTTCGGTCTACAGCAATTCCGAAGCTGTTTTAGCGGCCGAAGGCGTACGTTACCTGGAATACCCCGCTGTCTATACCGGGATTAGTGTCGGCGGTGTCGTGATTGGAAATATGATGATAGCGATAATCGGCGCGGATCGACTGGCTGTTCGACCGATAGAACTCCAGGCCGGCACCGAGGTCGAATGTGAAGTTGAATGACCCCGCGAAGTCGATTGGAATGGCCTGCGAGCTGTACATGTATCCGCCATGCCCCATCACGACCGGTTGCAACCTGTGCCGCGGCCGGAAATTCCATTGGAAGCCGACCGGAGAAAATGCCTCGCCCACGGTCCATATTCGCTCGCAGGTGGTAACGACGGTCCCGCTGTACGTTACACCATTTCCAAGCGTATCCGAGTAGGCGAAACTACCTCCTGCGCACGCCGACGGCTGTCGGAAATTCGATACGTACACGTCGACCGTTGGAGTCTGCTGACTGACCACGGTGTGAACAACAGGATCGCTTTCCATCGCCACCGGCGCGAACTCTACGCTGTATTGCCAGTTCACAATCGAGCCCAGCCTGAGTCTTCGGTTGTAGGCAACGCCGATATTCATGAGCTTGCGATTCTGCGCGTAGCCCAACACGATGTGGCTCGAGTCTCCGGAATACGCTCCGAATACCCCGAATGTATTCACACGCGCATAAAAGGGGTCTTCCGGTTTCGTTTGCGCCGCCGCAGACTCTGCAAATCCCAAAAGCGCGACAAAAACTGCGAGACACAGGCTGCGGACAAGGCCCGCCGGGCAGACACCATCGCGTTTTGGCAAGAGAGTAACCCCTTCAGTCGATTGGAGTCAGCATAACGCCTATACTCTTCTTTGACTGTGACATCCGCTTTTGAGGAGCGATATTCATGTCTTCGCCTGCTGTAACTTTTGCGACCCGGAACCACCCCCGCTTCCTGAACGAACTGAAAGATCTTCTTCGCATCCCGTCTATCTCGACGCTCCCGGAGCATAAAGACGATTGCCGCCGCGCCGCCGAGTTTTTGGTCTCGGAACTCAAACGCATCGGCATCGAGAACGTCCGCCTCATTGAGACCTCAGGCCACCCGCTCGTTTACGCAGACTGGCTCCACGCCACGGGTAAACCCACCGTGCTCATTTACGGCCACTACGATGTCCAGCCCACCGATCCGATCGACGAGTGGACCTCGCCGCCTTTCGAGCCCGTCGAACGCAACGGCAACATCTATGCCCGCGGCGCCGTCGATGACAAGGGACAGGTATGGATGCAGGTCAAAGCACTCGAAGCCCTGCTTGCCTCGAACAAATCTCTCCCCCTCAATGTTCGTGTTCTCTTCGAGGGTGAAGAAGAAGTGGGAGGGGAGGGAATTGCCGAGTACGTCGCATCGAAACCCGCGAACCTCAAGGCGGATTTCGCGCTTGTCTCCGACACCGAGCTTTTTGCGCCGGGCTTGCCGACGCTCTGCGTTGGCCTGCGGGGGATGATCTACACGGAGCTTGAAGTCCGCGGCGCCAAGACCGATCTTCACTCGGGCATGTACGGAGGAGCCGCACCCAATCCATTCACTGCAATCGCACAAATCATCGCTCGCCTCAAGGACGACAACGGCCACATTCTCATTCCCGGCTTTTACGACGACATCATTCCGCCCAGCGCCGAGGAACTCGCGGCCTGGAAAAGCCTTCCCTTCGACGAAGAGCATTACCGCATCTCCGAAGTAGGATCGCGCCAGCTCGTCGGCGAGAACGGCTACAGCGTCCTCGAGCGCACCTGGGCTCGCCCCACGCTCGATGTGCACGGTATCCCCGGCGGATTCACCGGCGCCGGCGCCAAAACCGTCATCCCTGCCAAGGCCCTCGCCAAGGTCTCCATGCGCCTCGTCCCCGGCATGACGCCCACAAAATCCTTCGCGCAATACAGAAGCTTTGTCGAAAAGATCGCCCCCGCCGGCGTCGATGTCGACGTGCGCCTCATCCACTCCGGCGACCCATGCCTGATTCCTGTGAATAACAAATACATTCAGGCTGCCACCCAGGCGCTCCACGAAGTGTGGGGCAAGGACACCGTCTTCATCCGCTCCGGCGGCTCCATTCCCATTGTCGGCGACTTCGACCGCCATCTCGGCCTGCCC
>Ga0210386_10004970_pt1 | contig 10882 bp, 9 predicted proteins | sample IncBWH32OmetaG_FD_160091 | JGI IMG/M metagenome (GOLD analysis project Ga0210386, IMG submission 160091) | Forest soil microbial communities from Barre Woods Harvard Forest LTER site, Petersham, Massachusetts, United States - Inc-BW-H-32-O ... | reverse complement strand
CCCATCCGGAAGAGCCGAACCCCAAACTCGTGCACGTGGTGTTCCTGAACGCCGAGCCGCCGCCCGACGTGCTGGACCGGATCAAGGCCGCGCAGAGCGCGGCCGCGGCCAAGGGCAGCGCGGACACGGTCACGGCGATCGGCCCCGCCCTGTTCCTGCACACGCCGGACGGCTTCGGCACCAGTGACCTGGCCCAGGTGGTGCTCCGCATGCTCGGGGCGCCGGCTAAGACCGGCATCACGGCCACGGCCAGGAACTGGTCCACGTCCACCAAGCTGCTGGCCCTGTGCGAGGAGAAATGACCGCGAACGGGCGCGCGGTCCTGGTGACGGGGGCCTCTCGGGGCATCGGCCGGGCGGTGGCACAGGCATTCGCCAGCCAGGGCGACCGGGTGGCGGTGCATCACCGCGATTCGGCCGCGCTGGCCCGGGAGGTGCTGGCCGGCCTGCCCGGCGACGGGCACACGGTCGTCCGCGCCGACCTGGCCGATGCCGCGGCCGTCCGGCAGATGGTGGACCAGGCCGCCGCCGACCTGGGCGGGCTGGACGTCCTGGTCAACAACGCCGGGATCTACGTGTGGCACCCGATCACCGAGGTGTCCTACGAGCAATGGCAGGACGTGTGGCACCAGACCATGACCGTCAACCTCACCGGGGCCGCCAACGCGACCTGGTGCGCGGTCCAGCACATGAAGGACACCGGCGGCCGGATCGTCAACGTGACCTCGCGCGGCGCGTTCCGCGGTGAGCCCCGGCACCCGGCCTACGGGGCCAGCAAGGCGGGGCTGAACGCGTTCGGGCAATCCATGGCCCGCGCGCTCGCGCCGTTCGGCATCTCGGTCGCAATGGTCGCGCCCGGGTACGTCGAAACCGAGATGGCGGCGGCCGACCTGACCTCGGCGCGAGGCGAGGAGATTCGCGCGCAGAGCCCGTTCAACCGGGTGGCGACGCCCGCGGAGATCGCGGCCGCGGTCGTCTATCTTGCCTCTGACCAGGCCGAATGGGCCAGCGGCACCATCTTGGACCTCAACGGGGCCTCCTACCTGCGCTCCTAGCCTGTTGGCGCGCGTGGCTTTCTGAGCCGTTCTGCGGCTTCCTCTTGACCCCGCCACCCGCGTGGTCTTGAATTCAAATAGGAAAGTTTCTTATTTGATAGGGAAGCCGGGGGGCCCGTCTCAACCGAGGGGATCCGCGCATGAAACGACACGCCGCGAGCCTGGCCGCGCTGGCCGCCGCTACCGCCACGGTGACCACGATCGGACTTGCCGCACCCAGAGCCAGCGCCGACAGCTTGCGTGGGCCCGGGTTGCCCCAGCACGTCTTTGCCCCGTACGTCGAGACCTACGACACCAGCGCCGGCCCGGCCGCCCTGTCACGGCAATCCGGGGCCCGCTTCCTGTCCCTCGCCTTCCTGCAGACCGCCCAGGCCGGCTCGTGCACGGCGTACTGGAACGGCGACACCAGCGAGCCGATCTCGCAGGCCAGCTTCGGCAGCGACATCGCGGCGATCCAGGCCTCGGGCGGCAACGTGATCCCGTCGTTCGGCGGCTATACGGCGGACACCACCGGCACCGAACTCGCCGACAGCTGCTCGAGCGTCTCGTCGATAGCCCAGGTCTACGAGAGCCTGATCACCACCTACAACGTCCCCCGCATCGACCTGGACATCGAGGGAACCTCGCTCAGCGACACGGCCGGGATCAACCGCCGCAACGAGGCGGTCGCCGAGACCGAAGCCTGGGCCGCGGCCCACGGGCGCAGCATCCAGTTCTCCTACACCCTGCCGACCTTCCCCACCGGGCTGCCCGCGGCCGAACTCGCCGTGCTGCAGAACGCGGTCGCGGACGGCGCGAAGATCGCCGCGGTGAACCTGCTGACCTTCGACTACTACATCGGCACCGAGCAGAACATGCTGACCGATACCGAGAGCGCCGCTTCCGCCCTGGTCGGCCAGCTGCAAACGCTCTACCCCGGCGAGCCGTCGGGGCAGCTGTGGCACATGGTGGGCGTCACCGAGATGCCCGGCATCGACGACTTCGGCGCGGACGAGACCTTCACCAAGGCGCAGGCGGTCGCGATCTTGCTGTGGGCTGACCGGATGGGGATCGGCACGCTGTCGTTCTGGGCGCTGCAACGCGACAACGGCGGGTGCCCGGGCACCAAGGGCGCGGGCACGTGCTCAGGGATCACGCAGCCGACCTGGTTCTTCAGCCACGTATTCGAGCTCTTCACCAGGTAGGCGGCTCAGGTCAGCGGCCGCACGCCGTCGCCGGGTCCAGCGGTGGGCAGTGCGGTCATGACCTGACCCCAGGCCAGTTCGGTGCCCGCGGCCAGGCAGCCGTCGGTGACCGCGTCGGTGCCGAGGGCACTGACCCTGATCACGGGCATGACCGGCGCGATCCGGTCGAGTTCAGCGGTCACCGCCTCGGCGAATTCCGGGGCCCGGCCGATCCCGCCACCGAGCACGATCAGCTCCGGGTCGACGACGGTGATGACCGCGCATATGGTCTTGGCCACCAGTGCCGCCTCTTCAGCCACGACCGCCTGGGCGCGCTCGTCGCCGGCCGCCGCGGCTTCGAAGACGCGGCGCGCGGATACCGGACCGCGCATACCCCCGCGACGAGCGGCCCGGACGATGCCCGAGGCCGAGGCCGCCGCCTCGAGTGTCCCGCGCTTGCGCACCTCGTGCTCGTCGGCGCCCGCGCCTCCGGACAGCGGCATGAACGCGATCTCCCCGGCCACGCCGTGCGCGCCGCGCAGCAGCTGGCCGCCGACGATGAGGCCCATGCCGATGCCCGTGCCGATATGCACGAAGGCGAAGTTGTCGACCTCCCGGCCGTGGCCCAGGGCGCGTTCGGCCAGGGCGGCGGCGTCCACGTCGTTCTCCATCACCAGCGATGGCCCGAACGCCTCCCGCAGCCCGGCCAGCGCCGCCGGCCGGTCCCAGCCGCGCAGTCCGCCGGTGAGCTTCATGGCGTTCCGGCGCGAGTCGTAGACGCCGGGACTGCCGATCACCGTCTGGGTGACGGCCGAACGGGTCACGCCCGCGTCCTCGCACAGCAGTCCGGCCAGGTCGACCAGTTCGGCAACCCGGGCCCGGACGCTGGTGGCGTGGGCTCGCAGCGAGGCCCTGGTCCTGATCTCGCCGGTCAGGTCGGCGATCGCGCCACGGACGTACTCGTGTCCGATGTCCAGGCCGAGCACGAGCCCGGCGTCGGGCCGGATCTCGTAGAGCCGGGCCGAGCGACCCGGAACGCCGGTCCGCTGTCCCGCGGTGCGGACCAGGCCGGACCGCTCCATGTTGTCCAGGGCCAGGGACACGGTGGGCTTGGACAGGCCGGAGACGCGGGCCAGCTCGGCTCGCGAGCACGGGCCGCGCTGGCGGATGTGCTCCATCAGCAGCTGCTCGTTCATCGCCCTGATCAGCGAGGGACGCGCCGCGAACAGGCTCGCTCCGGTCCCTTCCGGAGGCGGCAGAGCCGATGCCGATGCTGGCGCGGGCAGCGCGTCATCGGCCGCGACTGCGGACGTGCCTGCCGACATGGCTGTCACGGTCACCTCCTCGACCATTTCGGTTTGCTGCCCTTGTCCCGGGACAGATAGTTAGGATACTGTCCTAACAAATTAAACCGGAAGGGGCAATCCGGTATTCGCCGTAGACATGCCCCCAGAGCAAGGCCGTAGACGTGCCCTCAGGATCAAACACGGCAGTTAGGACGAAGCGGCATGAGACGTCTCACAAGATACGGGATAATCCCTCTCGCGGCCGGCCTGCTCGCGGCTGGCTGCAGCGCCGGCTCCAGCTCCAGTACCGGCTCTACGGGCGGCAATACATCGACGAGCAGCACGCTGACCATCTCCAACGAGAATGGCGCGCTGTGGACGTGCGGATTCAATCCGCTCAACGCCTCCGACACCCTCCTGTCGGTCGGCTTCATGTACGAGCCGCTGGTCTACGTGAACCCGCTGCAGGGCGGCAAGACCACGCCCATGCTCGCGTCCTCCTATGCCTGGGGACCGGGCAATAAGTCGCTGACGTTCACGATCCGCCAGGGCGTCAAGTGGAGCGACGGCACCCCGATGACCGCGGCCGACGTGGCGTACACCTTCAACCTGATCAAGAAGTACCCAGGTCTCGACCTGACCGGGGTCTGGTCGGTGCTCTCCAGCGTGACGGCGACCGGCAACACGGTCACCATGGACTTCAGCACCGTCGCCGTGCCCTACTTCTACTACATCGCGGACCAGACGCCGATCGTGCCTGAGCACATCTGGTCGACGCTGTCCAACCCGACCACCAACGCCATCACCAATCCCGTGGGCACGGGTCCGTTCCTGATGAGCAAGTGCAGCCCGTCGAACATCACCTACACCGCCAACCCGAACTACTGGCAGCCGGGCCTGCCGAAGATCAAGAAGATCGAGTACCCGGCCTACACGAGCAATACCACGGCCAACAATGACCTGGCCAACGGGACCGCGCAGTGGGGCGCCCAGTACATCCCGGCCATCGACACCTTCTACAAGTCCAAGAGCCCGAACTACAACTACTGGTTCCCGCCGACCGTGAATGTGTCGCTGGTCCCGAACCTGACCAATCCGCTACTGAGCAACGTCAAGGTCCGTGAGGCCATGTCGTACGCGATCGACAGGGCGAAGGTCTCCACCATCGGGGAGTCCGGTTACGAGCCGCCTGCGAACCAGACTGGCATCGTCACGCCGACGTTCGCCAGCTCGCAAGACAGCTCGGCCGTCTCGGCCTGGGGCAACGGTTACGACCCGGCCAAGGCGACGTCACTGCTGGAATCGGCCGGCTTCCACATGGGCTCCGACGGCATCATGGTGAACTCGGCCGGGCAGAAGCTGCAGTTCACCGTGCTCAACATCGGCGACTACTCCGACTGGGTCGCCTCGGTGCAGGTGATCCAGCAGGAGCTCAAGTCGGTCGGTATCTCGATCACGCCGGACAACCTGTCCAACACCGACTTCGACGCCGACTTCTACTACGGCAAGTACCAGCTCGCCTACTACGACCAGCAGACCTTCGGCCCGAGCGCGTACTACGAGCTGAACAACTGGCTCAACTCCGCGAACACGGCGCCGGTGGGCAAGGTGGCGGCCAGCAACTACGAGCGCTACAGCAGCCCGGCCACCGACAAGCTGCTCGACCAGTACGCGACCACCACGGACGCGGCCACGCAGCAGTCGATCCTTAACCAGATTCAGCAGGTCATGACCACTGACGTGCCTATCATCCCGGTCGTCGAGGCGGTTGACTGGTACCAGTACGACACTGGGACGTTCAGCGGCTGGCCCACGCCCGGCAACCCGTACGCCCAGCCGTCCGCGTACGCCTTCCCCGACAACGAGCAGGTGTTGCTTCACCTGGCGCCGAAGTAAGTTAGACGCCGCGTGCCAGGGACTAGCCTCCAAGGACCTGGGAACCTGGCACGCGGCGCCGTCCGCCTAACCCGCCGTCCTCCGATCGAACCAGGAATAAAACGAGCTTGAGATACGCGCTGCGCCGCCTCGGCTTCTTTGTTCTCACGCTTTGGGTGGCGCTCACCCTCAACTTCTTGCTGCCGCGGCTGATGCCGGGCAATCCCGCGCTGGCCATGGTGTCGAAGTTCCACGGCGAACTCGGCCCGAATGAGCTGAATGCCCTGGAGACGCTGTTCGGGATCAACACGCACCAGAGCCTGCTCTCGCAGTACTTCGGCTACCTGCACGACGTGTTTACCGGCAACTTCGGCATCTCGTTCTCCGAATACCCGGCGTCGGTCACGTCCGTCATCGGCAGCGCGATCTGGTGGACGGTCGGCCTGGTCGGCATCGCCACCATCCTGGCCTTCCTCCTCGGTACCGGTCTGGGCATCGTCTCGGCCTGGCGCCGGGGCGGGAAGCTGGACAGCATCGTGCCGCCGGTGTTCGTGATCACCTCCGCGATCCCGTACTTCTGGGTGGCCATGGTGCTGGTCCTGGTCTTCGGCATCACCCTGCACTGGTTCCCCAGCCAGGGCGGCTACTACGTGACCACCGACACCCCCGGCTTGAACTTCACCTTCTTCCAGGATGTGGTGAACCACGCCTTCCTGCCCGCGATGGCCCTGGTGATCACCACCATCGGCACCTGGATCTTGACCATGCGGAACACGATGATCACCACGCTGGCCGAGGACTACGTGCGGATGGCCCGGGCCAAGGGACTGCCAGGCCGGCGCATCATGCTCGACTACGCCGCGCGCAACTCGATCCTGCCCAACCTGGTCGGCTTTGCGATGTCGCTTGGCTTCGTGGTCAGCGGCGCGATCCTGGTCGAGTACGTGTTCAACTATCCCGGGGTGGGCTACATGCTGCTGCAGGCCGTGTCCGCTGAGGACTACCCGTTGATGCAGGCCCTGTTCCTGCTGATCACCGTCGCGGTGCTGTTCGCGATCCTGGCCGCCGACATCCTCACCGCGCTGCTCGACCCTCGGACCAGGACGGCGCGCTAACCATGGCCATGCCAGTTTCCGGGGTTCCGACCGGAACTCCCGCCGCGCAGGTGCCCGCCGGGCACGCGCTGGCCCGCGTCGGCCGCGCCGTCCGGTCCAATCACAAGGCGACCACGGGAACCATCCTGCTCGTGATCTTCATCTTGATCGCGCTCTTCCCCGGCGTCATCGCCCATGCCAGCCCGACGCAGGATGCCTATCCGCCGCGCCTGGGCCCTTCGTCCGCTCACCTGCTCGGCACGAACGCCTACGGGCAGGATCTGTTCGCGCAGGTAATTTGGGGAACCAGGAACGTGCTGATCATCGCGTTCGTGGTCGGGCTGGCTACCACCGGGCTAGCGGTCCTGATCGGCGTCGCCGCGGCCTACCTCGGCGGGGGCTGGGATGGCACGCTCAGCGTGCTGACCGACGTGCTCCTAGTCATCCCGCTGTTCCCGCTGCTGATCGTCATCGCGGCCTACGCGCACGGCGAGGGCACCCTGGTCCTGATTACGGCGATCACCCTGACCAGCTGGTCCTACACCGCACGCCAGCTCCGATCGCAAGCGCTCACGCTGCGTAACAGAGATTTCCTCGAGGCGGCGCGGGTGCGCGGCGAGCGGAAGCTCTATGTCATCGTGATGGAAGTCATCCCCACCATGACCTCCCTGATCGTGGCGAGCTTCTTGACCAACGCCCTGTATGCGGTGCTGCTCTCGTCGAGCCTGCAGTTCATCGGCCTCGGCGACCCCAACACGGTGAGCTGGGGCACCACGCTGTACTGGGCGCAGAACAACGCCGCGCTGCAGACTGGCGAGCCGTTGTGGGCCATCGCGCCAGGCTTCTGCATCGCCCTGCTCGGCGCCGCCTTCGCCTTGCTCAACTACGCGTTCGACGAGATCGGCAATCCGGCGCTGCGGCCCGTGCGAAGGAGCAAGCGTGTCCGAGGCACATGAGATCCTAGAGGTCAGCGGCCTGTCCGTCGATTACGTGCTGCCCCTGCAGGACGTCCGGGCGGTCGATGACGTCTCGTTTACGGTCGACCGAGGCGAGTTCCTCGGCATCGTCGGTGAGTCGGGCTGCGGGAAGTCCACGCTGCTGTTCGCCGTCGCCCAGTTGCTCGCCCCCCCGGCCCTGATCGCCGCGGGCAGCGTCAAGTTCGAAGGGACCAACCTGGTCGGCCTGACCGACAAGCAGCTGTCCGCCATCCGCTGGCGGGACATGTCGGTGGTCATGCAGAGCGCCATGAACGCGCTGAACCCAGTCAAGTCGATCGGCGCGCAGTTCAAGGACGCGCTGCAGGCGCACGGCAAGCCGTCCAAAGAGGAGATCGCGACCCGGTCGGCCGAGGTCCTGCGGATGGTCGGCATCGACCCGGTGCACCTGAAGAGCTACCCGCATCAGCTGTCCGGCGGGATGCGGCAGCGTTCGATGATCGCCATGGCGATGCTGTTCACCCCGGACCTGATCATCATGGACGAGCCGACCTCCGCGCTGGACGTGGTAGCGCAGCGCTCCCTGATGACGCAGATCAAGGAGCTCCAGCAGGCCTACGGCTTCGCAGTCATCTTCGTCACCCATGACATGTCCCTGATCAGCCACTTCTCCGACCGGCTCATGGTGATGTACGCCGGCCAGATCGACGAGCTCGGCGACACCAGGACGATCTTCGACCGGCCCCCGCACCCGTACACCCAGGGCCTGCTGGAAGCCTTCCCGTCCATCCGCGGCCCGCGCGTCCCGCTCAAGGGCATCCCGGGCAATCCGCCCGACATGGCCGCGATCCCGACCGGCTGCCGGTTCCATCCGCGATGTCCGCACGCGGTCGAACGGTGCACCGTGACCGCGCCCGACTTGTATCCGCTGGACGGAGACCTCGTGCGCTGCCTGCGCCGCCAGGACGGCACCCTGCCCAAGGCCGACCAGCAGGGGAGCCTGAGCAGATGAGCGAATTGCTGAGGGCCGAACACCTGACCAGGCACTTCAAGATAGGTGGGATGCTGTCCCGGCGGACGCTGCACGCCGTGGACGACGTCAGCTTCAGCATCGGCGAACGCGAGATCGTGGCGCTGGCCGGGGAGAGCGGCAGCGGCAAGTCCACGATCGCGCGCGTGCTGGCCCGGATCTACACGCTGACGAGTGGACAGGTCTACTTCGAGGGCACGCCGCTGTCCGCGATCCGCTCCCGGCGCGACGGGCTGCGCTACGCCGGCCTGGTGCCGATGGTCTTCCAGGATCCGTTCGCCTCGATCAACCCGGTTTTCCGCGTCCAGCACGGCGTTCTGCGCATCCTCAAGCTGCATCGTCCCGAGCTGTCGGCCAGGCAGCGCCTGGATGAGGCGGAGAGGGTGTTCGGAGTGGTCGGGCTGGGCGCCGACATGCTGGAGCGCTTCCCGTACGAGCTCAGCGGCGGCCAGCGACAGCGGGTCGGGTTCGCCCAGGCCCTCGCGATGCGGCCCAAGCTGATCCTGGCCGACGAGCCGGTATCGATGCTGGACGTGTCGATCAGGATCGGGCTGCTCAACCTGATGGCGAAGCTGCGCGACGAGGAGGGGGTGTCGATCCTGTACATCACCCACGACATCGCCAGCGCGCGGTACGTGGCGGACCGTCTGATCGTCATGTACGCGGGCCAGCTCGCCGAGTCCGGGCCGATCGAGGACGTGCTGACCGCCCCGAAGCATCCGTACACCCAGCTGCTGCTGTCCGCGGTGCCGGATCCGATGGCCCCGCTGTCGCAAGTGAACGACCGCGGCGAGCCGCCCAAGGTCGTGGATCCGGCGCCCGGCTGCCGGTTCCGCTGGCGTTGTCCGCTGGCGATCGAGACGTGTTCGACCGTCACTCCCATCCTGGCGGAATTGCAACCGGGCCATGAAGTGGCCTGCCATGTAGCCCAGACGGGCGCGGAAGTGAAGGCCTTCGCATCATGAAGCTCGCGGTGATCGGCGGCGGATCCACCTACACGCCGGAACTGGCCGACGGCATCGGGCGGCTGCTGCCCGACGTCAGTGAGCTGGTCCTGGTCGACCCGGATCCGGGACGCCTGGCCGTTGTGGGGCCGGTCTCGGCCCGGATCATGGCCGCGCACGGGCATCCGGGCCTGGTCCGCTGGACCGCCAGCGTGGACGACGGCGCCGACGGCGCCGACGCGATCTTGTTCCAGTTGCGGATCGGCGGCCAGGCGGCCCGCCAGCGCGACGAGACCTGGCCGCTGGACTGCGGCTGCGTGGGCCAGGAGACCACGGGGGCGGGCGGCCTGGCCAAGGCGCTCCGGACCGTGCCCATTATTTTGGATTTGGCCGAACGGGCCAGCCGTCGGGCTTCGCCCTCAGCGTTCATCATCGACTTCACCAACCCCGTGGGGATCGTCACCCGGGCGCTGCTGTCCGCCGGTTACCGGGCTGTCGGCCTGTGCAACGTGGCGATCGGGTTCCAGCGTCACTTTGCGGCCCTGCTGGGTGTGCCTCCGGAACAGGTCCGGCTCGGCCACGTCGGCCTGAACCACCTGACCTGGGAACGCTCGGTGCTGGTGGACGACAAAGACGTGCTCCCTGACCTGCTCGCCACCCAGGCGGACGAGATCGCGCCGCACACCGGGGTGTCCGCCGACTTCGTCCGCCACCTGGGCATGGTGCCGTCGTACTACCTGCGCTACTACTACGCCCACGACGCGGTGGTAGCCGGGCAGCGCGGAGCGGTAACCCGAGCTGAGGAAGTGGCCCGGCTGGAGACCGAGCTGCTCGCGCTGTACGCCGACCCCTTGGTCACCACCAAGCCGCCCCAGCTGGCGCAGCGCGGCGGCGCGTGGTACTCCGAGGCGGCGGTGGACCTGCTCGTCTCGCTGCGCCGTGACCGGCGCGACGTCCAGGTGGTCAACACGGTCAACGGGACCACGCTGCCGTTCCTGCCCGCCGACGCGGTGATCGAGGTGCCGGCCGTGATCGGCCGCGGCGGCGCGACGCCGGTCCCGGTCGATCCGGTTGAGCCGCTGCTGCGCGGCCTGATCGCGCACGTGTACGCGTACGAGGAACTCGCGCTCGACGCGGCGATCCGCGGCGGGCGCGACCGGGTGTACGACGCGCTGCTCGCGCACCCCCTGGTCGGCCAGGCCGAGACGGCGCAGTGCCTGACCGACCGCCTGATCGCCGAGAACGCGCGCTACCTGTCCTGGGCGTGAGGAGAACCACCGATGAGACGCACTTGGCCGACGATCCTGGCGGCGACGGGTATCACGCTGGCTGCCGTTGTTCCTGCTGCCTCGGCTGCTTCCGCTGCTTCTGCTGTTCCGGCAGCTTCCGCGGGAGCGGCGCCAGAGGTCCGCGTCAACCAGGTGGGGTATCCGTCTGATGGGCCGAAGGCTGCCTACGTCATGCTGGCCGGGCCGGTTCGCTCGGTGAGCTTCGAGGTCAC
>Ga0210386_10004969_pt1 | contig 10883 bp, 13 predicted proteins | sample IncBWH32OmetaG_FD_160091 | JGI IMG/M metagenome (GOLD analysis project Ga0210386, IMG submission 160091) | Forest soil microbial communities from Barre Woods Harvard Forest LTER site, Petersham, Massachusetts, United States - Inc-BW-H-32-O ... | reverse complement strand
CGGAAAGAATAATCAGCGCCTTGCGCCCCTGCTGCTTGCTCATCAACTCATTCGAGGCCAAGTAGACGGCGTCGTACAGCAGCGTGCCCGCGCCTCGTTGGTGTTGACCTCTCCCGCCGCCACCGCTACCGCCGCCACTACCACTACTTCCGCCACCGCCGCCTCTATAGCCCCCATCCGATTGCGGCGTTTGCAGTAATTGCAGCGCCGCCTGCAATTTCGGTCGCGAAGGCGTGAACTCCTGCAGCAACTCCACTTCCCTATCGAAATGAATGACAAACGCCAAGTCCTTGTCCACTCTCAGCAAATGATCCAGAAAGCTGTAACTGGCGGTCCGCTCCTCCTCCAGCACCCGCCGCTGGCTCAAACTCGTGTCCACCAGCAACCCTAACCGCAGAGGCAAATCGGTTTCCCGCGTGAAATAAGTGATCGTCTGTAGCTTGCCATCTTCGGTCAGAGCAAAATCATCCTTCGTGAGACTCGATATCGTTTTTCCGTGTTTATCGCGCACCGTGGCCAGCACGTTAACGACTTTCACTTCGACCGCAATCTTTTGCTGAGGCGCAGGCGTACTCTCTTGCGAAGGCGGTTGCGCTCGCGACTGTTGCGCTTGGGGTTGTTGCGCTTGCGACTCCGGTGATGCTGTTCCGGTCAAAGCGTAGCCCAATATCGCCAGGAATACCAAAGCCAGCCTGCAAAGTGGCACAGGCATTCTTGCCTGTGTCCCAGCGCACGTCACAGCGTTGTCCCCGCGAAGCGCATGACCAATCCGAACGCCACTCCAGAAATAGCGCAAAAGCGTCCTTCCGGGCCGGCCCTCAGCAAACCAGCACGACGCGACGCGCTCAAGAAACCCCACCTCATTGTTTGGGCCCCGACATGACCACCGCTCACACACCCCCACTTAACATTCCCTTGCATGCACGAATTCGTTCCAAGCGAGCCTCTTTCCAACGTCCAGCCTTCTAACTTCCATCCTTTTCCGCTAACTTCTTGTAACCAAAGCCTCGAACACCCAGTAATAAGGAACAGAGAGTGCCGGATGGACCTCCTGGAACGCTTTGCGGCCGGAGACCTGGAAGCCTTCGAGGTGCTGTTTCGCCAGCACCAGAGCCAGGTTTACGCCTGGATCGTTCGCATCGTCCGCGACTCCGGCATCGCAGAGGACCTGACCGTGGAAACGTTTTGCCGCATCTACCGCTTCCGCGCGCGCTTCGATCCCGCCGGCAGTTTCGGCGCCTGGGCTTATCGCATCGCCAGCAACGCCGCCCTCGACCACCTGCGCAAGTCGCGCCGCGAGACCGAACTACCGGCAGATCTCGCCGCGGACTCCCAGCCCGACTCCGCCGTACAGCGCGAAACCCGCGACTGCATCCGCAAAGCCTTCTCGCAGCTGCCGCCCAAGTATCGCCTCGTAGCGACCCTCGCGCTGATCGAAGACGAGCCCTACGAAAAAATTGCCACTGCCGCAGGAATCTCCGCTTCCCTGGTCAAAGTTCAGGTTTTTCGCGCCGTACGCATGCTGCGCAAACAACTCGCCTCTCTAGGCATAAAGGACGCCAAATCATGAATCCACATGACGACCAAGCTCTGCGCGATCTTCTCAAACAATCCATCACGCCCGTGCGAGACGCCGAGCTCCGCCGCGACCTCTGGCCGCAGATGTTGCAGCGCCTCGACGAAGCGCAACCCGTCCGCGTCCCGTGGTTCGATTGGGTCTTGGCCGCCCTGGCCAGCGCCGTTCTCATCTTTTTTCCGAGCGTAATCCCGGCAGTGCTCTATCACTTGTAACGAGGCTCTATGAACAAGCACACGTACCTGCGCGCCTACATGGCTGGAATCGTGACACCCACAATTTTTTTCCTCGTGATCGCCACGGTGTTTTATATGTGGCGCTACGTTTACGACGTGCCGGTCCCCATCGAGCGCGTCCTCATCTTTCCCATGGCCGTCGTCCCCAACCTCTGGGGATTGTGGAACGTCTTATTCATCGCGTCTCACGAGCGCACACACTTATCGATTGGCGTGCACGGCGCGTTGCTGCCCTTTGTGCTCGGCCCGCTCGGCATTTTGTTGACGCACGCCTTGGACTTTCCGGCGGTACCCTACGCTGGGCGAATCTTTCCCATTGCCGCGCCCATCGCCCTGATCGCTTACTACCTCGTCTGGAAATATCTGGTCAGCTTCTTCAATGGAGTTCTGGCCATCGCGTGATTTCACCCTGCGCAGCCTTACGCACGCTTTACACGCGCGCTTTCTAAATGACGCAGCAATTCCGTATGATGAGTCGGCAACTTGCCCAGTAAATCGTCCAAGGAAAAAGTGATGCTCAAATATCACGGCTTCGGAATCAACCTCGCAGCGATTGTAGCGATAGGCACTCTGACCGCGTTAGGCTGCGCCACCGCGAAAGCGCAATCCACGCCGCCAAGCGCGCGCGAAATCGTGAAGGCCATTCAGGATCACGTTGGCATTCCCTGGATGACGCAAACGGTGGACACCTTCAAAGCCGGCGACCCCGATACCCGGGTCACCGGCATCGCCGTAACGATGATGGCTACGCTCGACGTCCTGCAGCGCGCCGCAGCCAACCACCAGAATCTCATCATCACGCACGAGCCCACTTTCTTCAGCCACCAGGACACTCCCGAAGGTATGGACCAAAGCGACGCCGTCTGGACCGAGAAGCGCGCCTTCATCGACCAGCGCCATCTGGTCATCTGGCGCTTTCACGATCACTGGCACCGGATGCACCCCGACGGCATTCTCGCCGGAATGGTCCACGCATTGGGCTGGGAAAAATACCAACACGCCGACGATCCGAAAGCGTTCACGATTCCGGAAACCACGCTAGCAAAGCTAGCCTCAGACACAGCCAAGCGCCTCGACGCTCCCACGATGCGTGTCGTCGGAAATCCCGACATGAAAGTAACTAAAATCGCGATGACCCCAGGGTTCGCAGGTTTCGTGCGAGAGACTCATGCCCTGGAGCAAGACAATGTCGAAGTCCTGCTAGCAGGTGAAACCCGCGAGTGGGAAACGGTAGAATACGCCGCCGACGCGGTCACCGAAGGCAAACGCAAAGCCCTCATCGTCATCGGCCACATTCCGAGCGAACAAGCCGGCATGGAAGAATGCACCCGCTGGCTAAAAACGTTCATCACCAGAGTTCCAATCGAATTCGTCCCAGCCAAACAACCCTTCTGGCTGCCGCAATAGAAGCGCTGCGTACTAGCGTCCTGGGCGCAAGAAATTCCGACCGGCCTGCCCGAAGCAAGCGGCAGAGGTCAAAACCCGCACCCTTAAAATGTCTAGTCCCAAGGCATGCTTAAAAAACCAAGGGTGCGGCGCCCTCCAACGACTCTCTGCGCGTCGTTCACGTGCTCGAGTAGCGCTGTTCTTTCCACGGATCGCCGTATTCGTGGTAACCATTGCGCTCCCAAAATCCCAACTGGTCGTGATCGAGCAGGGTGAATCCGCGCACCCACTTCACACTCTTCCACGCATACAGTTGCGGCACGATCAACCGTAACGGTCCACCGTGCTCGGCCGTTAGCGGCTCCCCATCGTGATCGAAGGCGAACAGGACATTTGGCCGCAGCAGATCCTCCATGGGAACGTTGGCGGTATAGCCCTCCTCCGCGAGTACCAGCGCGAATTTCGCTTCTGGTTTAGCCGTAACCAGCTTCATCAGGTCCGTGAACAATACGCCCTTCCAGTGATTGTCGAGGCGGCTCCACCGCGTGACGCAATGAAAATCCGAAGTTACCTCCGTCTGCGGCAACCGTCGAAACTCCTCCCAAGTCAATCGCTTCGGCTCCTCCACCAATCCCGTAATCCTGAAATCCCACTTCGCCGGATCGAAGTGCGGCACACCTCCCGCATGCAACACCGGCCACTTCAGCGTCAAGGACTGCCCAGGCGGCAGCCGCCCGTCTGCCTTCGCTTTCTTCTCCAAGTCTCGCCGTTCATCTCCGAACATACGTCTCCGTGTCCTCTGTGGCTCTCTTGCCCTCTGTGTTAAAGCTTTTCTCTTGCGCTCAAGCCGAAACGGACACTGCCGACCTAAGCCACTGCTCCATGGTGTCGTGGCCAACCACGCCAGCCTGCTGCATCGCCACTCGCCCGCCGGAGAAGACCATAAAGTTGGGGATGCCGCGAATCTGAAAGCGCATTGACAGCTGCGGGTTCGCCTCGGTATCGACTTTGAGCACCACCGCTTTCCCAGCCATATTGGCAGCCGTTCGCGCCACCTCTGGGGCCGCCATCTTGCAAGGGCCGCACCAGTCGGCCCAGAAATCCACAAGCACCGGCACCGCCGCATTCTGAATAACTTCGTCAAACAATGCTTCATCAACCGCCAGGGGTTCCGCGACCGGCGGCAGAGGCGATTTGCACTTCCCGCAGCGGCCGGTGTCCGCAAGATGCTTCGCGGGTACGCGGTTCTGTTGTCCGCAGTGACTGCAGGTACGAATGATAGGCATGTAAGTCCCTCGCTTACCTGGTCATACGATGCTGCAGGTCATGTCTAAGACTCAATGGAACGGGGTCGGCCTCCGGTTGGCCATTTCAACATCGCCGGGGACAGAAGCGCCCGCTCGGAAAGTGGCCGCTACAACATCCTACAACATCTAACCGAGGCGAGTGGCCGAGCGGAGGGATGCGGCGTTGCTCATGGTGGAAGCGATCTCACCGGGAAAGCGGGTGACGTTGGGAGGGGCAAGAACTACGACACGCAGGAATTCGTCCGAGAAACTGCGGGGGATGAACAGCACTCCGCATGTGGCGCAGAACACGACCAACCGCAGAAGCGCGGTGGACGAGCGGACCACGCGGCACACAGGGAATGAGGTGAGTCAGCGGAAGCGAAAACGAGTGGAGCAGTCGTTCGGGTGGATGAAGATGATCAGGATGCTAAAGAAAGTAAAGTTGCGAGGGATCGCCAAAGTGGGGTGGCTGTTCAACTTCACCGGAGCTGCTTACAACCTCTGCCGCTTACGAAAGCTGATGGCCAGAACATGATGCAGAGTTTTGATTTCGGCCAGGCACCGTAATGAGTGCAACCTAACCGCCAGCTCAGGACGCAGCAAGATCCTAGTTAAGAAACCACTCAACCAGTTGTTCTAGAGTCGCTTTGCCCTTCGCCAGGCTCACTTCTGATTCCTGACGATCGCGATTCCATGCGTTGTCGACAATCACGCTCCGAAGATCTCGAACACCTACAAGCTGCAACCAAAAGTTCAAATAGGTTGCTTGGTGATCGAATCGCGAGGGCGGTATAGGAGTACCCTCGAGGAAACGTGAACCGCGTGTATAGACGACGATTGCCTTTTCCACCTTCAAGAGAGGGCCGTACTGTTTGCCGTCGTAAGTAAACAAATAGTTTCGCTGCGCTACGAGATCAATCAATTGTTTGAGCTTGTAAGGCAGGCCGAAGTTCCACATTGGAGTTCCTAAGACGATTCGATCGGCGTTCTTAAATCGTTGGATCAACGATTGAATACGCTCCCATACGTTGGACTCCGCCTCCGTCATCGTTTCGTGCTTCACTGCTTTGTACTTCGCTCCAATTGCCTCGTAGTCGAACTCCGGTAGCCGTTCATGCCAGACGTTCAACGTATCCACAACGATCGAGTCGTTGTCGGACTTGCAAGCCTCGATGAATGATTTGGTGAGGGTGATCGAGTCGGAGGATTCGCCTCTTGGTGACGACTGAATTTCGAGAAGTTTCACTTGGTCCTCCGGGTATGAGCCCGAGCCATTTCGAGACCGCACGTGCTGCATTTTCAATTACATGTGAGACTTCCTCGGCGAGCGAGAGAGTTTTATCGGCGGCGGCAATCATCCGGGTAATTTTGCCGCCGGTACCGGGCCGATGTAGAACTCTCTCGGGACACGTACCAAAGCACTCCTGATACTGATGAAGCGGCAGAAGAGAATGCGTTTTAACAATTTAGTCGGTTCCGACAGAATTTTTTCGAGCAAGTCTCATGGAACTACATCAATTTGTAGTTTCATCTCTCCATGGCCTTTGCCGCAGAAATGCGCGCATTGGCCTATAAAGTGACCGGTTTGTTGTGGAGTGAGGTGAATCTCGGTTTCCTTGTCTTTCTTTACGTCGCCAGACTTGACATTCAACCCGTCCACCTTAAGACCGTGTGTAACGTCGATGCTGCGCAGCACTAAGACAACTGGCTCACCTTTTTTAAGAGTGATTACGTCTGGGTCGTAGGTAAATTTCTTGGCGGTAATCTCAATTCGCCGGGGTGATTCGGCACGGCTCGCCGCTAGGCTCCCGACAATAAATATGGCTGCCAAGAACACTGCTAGTTTGACTGCGGTCACTTCTTTTCTCCTGTCATTTAAAGGCAACTGCCGCGCGTGACATTATATTGGAGCGGGTCTAGCGCCTGTTTTCAACGCTCATCCATAAAACGTATACATAGCGTTTGATGTGCTCGTCGCTGTGACAGTCACAGAACAGGTTGTAAAGGTTTCGTCACCGATAGCGCGGTAAATGAACGACAAGTAGATGGGACCCGGAAGTTTCCCCAATTAAAGAGTTTTAGTTCTGCGCATCAGAAGACCCGCCGAGGGGCCCATTCGGTTTTAAATGGGACTCCAAGAAGGGACCCAGAAAAGAACTTTACGGCTCGACTAAAGAGGGCGCATCAGTCTAAACCACTGTGCGCCCTTAATTGTTTCTAGGGGAATTTTCAGTTTGAGTGCCCGCTAAGCAGCGTAGACCCGCCGCCCAATTTCCTGTTTTACTTGGTGCTTTTCCCAGCAACTCAGTTCCTCTCCGGCGAAGGGTTCAGCGTGGTAGCAGCGGTAGTTTGCACCACGGCCGTCGAGTGCGGGTTCGTAAATTTTCTGGCGTACCCATCTTTGCTCTGACAGGATTGCCGATTGGCAGTAGGCGCATCGTTTCGCCATCATTTTTCTCCTATTCCTCAGCTAACCGCTGTAACACGCTCGGAAAATTCACGTTCAGCGATTATTGCGTAGAATTCTTCGCGCTGTTGGAGTGCTGTCAGAAGCGCCAGCGCTTTGCCGTAAGCAGAGATCGCTCCCGTCAGACGGTGGAACGCCGGGGAGTCTTTGGGTGTTTGGCGCCTTGTTATTTGAGCGCCCGCTGACAATTCGAGTACCCGTTCTATGGCTTGGCCTGCGTGACCCGAACTGGATTTCCTCATGGGACCGTGCCTCCTTACATATGATGAGACGCGATTTTCAGAAGGAAGTAGCGGAATCAAACGTAAACAATGTGTCTTGTATTCGTCGCCGATCTGAGGATTCAAGTTAAAAGGGAGAGCGGACTCTTTGCGCAAATCGAGCGAGCACGGAGCAATGTCAAACTGATACTTGAGCCTTAGAGTGTTTACGCTGGTGACGCCCTTAATTTTTGTGCGGGCAAACTTCAATCGAATAGAGAGATTCCGCAGGTCTTCGCATGAAGTTAACGATCATACGTCTCGTAATGCGATGAAGTCGGCTCCAGTTCAAGCAGGAGGCTTTTATCGAAATCATAATATTTCGCCTCCCTGATGTCGTCTCCCGCGAAGGCCCGGATTGCGTCTTCGGATTCCCAGAATGTGACCATCAGGAAGTGCGCGGTATCGTCCTCGATCCGGCGCAGCGCGTAAGCGCCCTTGTTGCCAGGGATCGAGCGGTAATCGGAGATGGCGACAGTACGCATCAGATTGAGGTATTCAACGCTCTTTGCCGCCGTTGTCCTGCCGTGCCAAATGCGAGTAATCATGTTGACCTATGGCCTCCCGCTGACAAAAAGGAAGGCGGCTCTGTGAGAGCCGCCCAAGTCCAGACACGTTCTTAGCAGTTAGCTCGACGAACCAGCTTTCTGCGTTCGTGATTCACCTTCATCGTGGATTGCGCCCTTCACTTTCGACAAAACCTCGGGCGGGATATTCTCCATCTGATGGGCCGTCTTGGCGTGCTCTGCAGCTTTTCTTAAGACGTCGTGTTCTGAATCAGCTTTTATTTCGAAGTTACAACCCGGATTAATATCTCCACATTTCAGAACTTTTGCCATACGGAGTCTCCTTCAAAGGAATTGGCCGGGCGGACGTTTATAGTGGACCGCGAAACTGTTGCAGTCAATCAAACGTGTGAAGCCAAAACGCGCTAAGTTTAGTGAACAAACCGACTGTGCCGGGTTATGTCGGAAAGCTCTTGCGCCCTCATTTGATTAGCGGAACAAGAGTGGCTTCTCAGGCTTGACTTTGGCTCCTGCGGCAGCTTCGCCATCGCGACCTGATCGGCTCTGAATGGAGCGTTTGAATTCGCAAAGCCAATTAGAATCAGGCACAAGTCTACTGCGGTTAAGGGCCATTCCGTTTTTTATTGCCTGTACAACAAACGCTCAGAAGGTGAACTTTCCGCCGAGTTGCAGAACGCGCGCAGGCAGCGAACCCGTAATCTGTCCAAAAGAAGTCGAACCGACGTTGTTCACCGTGGGAGCGTTCCAATTGACCCGATTGAAGGCATTAAACGCATCGGCCTGGAACTGCAGGTGCATGCCTTCCCGGAATGGCAAATCAAATGTTTTCCGCAGGGAGAGGTCCCACTGATAGAAGTTGGGCCCGATGATATCGTTGACCGGGGCGTCACCGGCACCCAGTGCGCTCTCTGCCGCAAAAGCGTTCGGATTAACCCAGCAGATTGCCTTGGAGTTGGAACAAGTCCCACTAAACGAGGTCGATTGGCCTGCAACAATACTTGCGCGCCGAGCGATATTCGCTCCGTTTAGCCCCACGGCCACGGAGTTGGTGGCAGTGAGAGGCGATCCGCTCTGGTAGTGCATCAAAGCGCTCAGCAACCACCCTTTGGCTGCCGCGCCGGCCACGCCGGTGAGGTGTCTGCCCCAGGGTGATTCCAGGGTAAACGTGGCCGAGATGATGTGGGTGGCGTCAAAGCTCACCTTGCCGTAGTTAAATTCTTTCCAGCTTTGCACCACTCCGCCGGTTTGCGTTCCACCGGCGACGGCCTTCGTCGAACCGTTGATCAAGACTGGGTTCCCGGCGGTGCTGACAAGGCAGGTGAACGGGCATTCTGGTTCTGGATTTTCATTATATGCATCGGCGGCGCCGCCGCCCTCGCCCAGCGTCTTCGAAAACGTATAGGCTGCCGTAGCCGTGAGAATCCCCGCACGCTTCGTCAGGCTAACTTGCAAAGCGTTGTAGTTCGAATCAACGTCGCTCAACGCCAGGTTGACGCTCGAATATCCCAAGTAGGGTCGAATTTGGTCCTTCGACAGGCCGGCCGGTGCAAAACCCGCGGCTGAGCATCGAAAGGCCGCCTCATTAATACCCGCTGGGCACGCCAGGTTGTTGGGGTTTGGCGAGACCGGGACGAAACCTTGGTCCGTCCAACTGGCATTATCGATGCTCGGCGTACGCAATAGGTGGCGTCCCAAGCTGCCCACGTAAGCCACTTGAATCAACACACCTTGCGGCAGCTCCCGCTGCACGCCGAGGCTGTACTGGTAGGTGCGCGCAACCACCAAATGGGGATCGACGCCACTGACGCTAAGAGTGGACGGGACAGGTACGGAGCCCGCACCAGGCGCGCCATCGAACTGCGACAAGGATGCGTTGGTACCAGAGATCGAGGCCGACTGTGCCCACGGGACGTAGCCTTGGGAGTTGATGCCATTACCTAAGACATTGCCTTCCGGATGATCGTAGAAAATTCCGAACCCCCCGCGCACCACCGTCTTTTCATCTGCGAATGGCGAATACGCGAAACCCACCCGCGGAGCAAACAGGTTCTCCGGGCTGTAGAAACCCCGCTCTGCATTTGGGTCTATCTGCGACAGCAGTTGGGGATCCGCGGACGTAACCGGAACCCTGATCGCTTGATCGGAGGGCACTTGCCCGGGTCGTTGCAATCCATTGCATACGACCGTGAGCACCGGCGTACCGACCACGTTAAGGAGCGGGCCGCTGCACAGACCGGGCGACGTGGCACTAATAGTGCTGCTCGACAAGCCGCCCGTAAAAGTCGGGTCCAAACTGGGGTTGAACGCATACGGATTGAAATTCGTTATGTTATTTCCTTGCGCGTAGGTAGGCGTTGAGTACGAATACCGCAGACCGAGCACCACGCTAAGTTTGCGGTTAATTTTCCAGGTGTCTTGCAGATACGATTCAATCACGTTGAACCGGAACGAGCCCGTCGTGACCGCCGAGCTTTGCCCTAGACTATTAAAGTTTCCCAGCAGTGCGTCCGCGAAGGGGTCTCCCGTCGAGTTTGCTCCTGTAGTCGCCCCGGCCGTAGCGCTAAAATTGAGGATCCCGTCGTAGTTCGTCCGCGAGTTCTGGGTTTTGCGGTTCCGCGCGAACTCTCCTCCGAACTTTATGGTGTGGTTCCCTTTCTGCCACACTACGTTATCCGCGGGATTAATGTCCGCCGTGGGAGACTCCAGGAAATTCGGCGCGGGGCCGTTCACGCCGGCCGGCGCCGAGGTGGGGAAACCTGTGACCGCCGTAAAGCCTATCGTCGGAAGCCCGTCCGGGAACTGCGCGGGATTTCCGAGTGGTGGGATGAACTGGAATCCATAACTGGACTTCAGATACGCTGTGCCTTGGAGCGGGGTGGTTTGCTTGTGCCAGTCGGCGTTGAATTTGACTTCGTTGATCAGCGTCGGGCGAATGGCATAGACCCAGCCGAATTGTGTGTTGTATCCCGGACGATTGCGTAAGTCCGGATCCACCGGGAGCGCTCCGGCGGTCCCGAATGTTGAGTACGGATTGAAGATGTCAACGTTGTCGTGAATGTAGCGGAAATAAAAACTGTGCTTGGCGTTCGCGTGCTCATCCACGCGAATGATATCCTCTCGTAGATTTAGCGGATTGGCCAGG
>Ga0210386_10004967_pt1 | contig 10885 bp, 7 predicted proteins | sample IncBWH32OmetaG_FD_160091 | JGI IMG/M metagenome (GOLD analysis project Ga0210386, IMG submission 160091) | Forest soil microbial communities from Barre Woods Harvard Forest LTER site, Petersham, Massachusetts, United States - Inc-BW-H-32-O ... | reverse complement strand
GCGGAAAAGCCACCCCTCTACGCAGGGATTCGGTTTCCAAGCCCACCGCCCTAAGGGAGGACACGGTCGGGTGCGTATCACACGGTCAGGTGAATGGGGTCACCGACCTGTACCGCACCTTTAACCTGGTCAGGCTTGCTCGGTCCGGCGAAGGCTCTCAAGCGTAAGCCAGACTCTGGTGGCCAGGTGGAGGTCCAGCCGGGTCGATCCGTCGTTCAGATCCTGACCGAGCAGCTCCCGGACTCGCTTCAGGCGGTACTTCAGCGTGCTCCGGTGTATGGAGAGCATCGCTGCCGCCTGGTCGATATTGCAGCCACTGTCAAAGTACTGCGCGAGCGTGGCGAGAAGGTCGGTGCAGTCCGTTGCCCGCGGCCGGGCGGGATCAGCTGGCGGGGCATCCGGATTACGCTACGGCGGCCTGCGCAGCAGGCGGGCACGGTCCGGCGGCCTGGCGGCAACCCAGGGTGGCGGTGGCGTCGTCATGGTGCGCGGTCCGCAAGCAGCGCTCATCCGTACGCGGTCATCGCGTCACGGGCGGGGACGGTGGCGAAGTCCACCTCGCCCAGGCTGGCGGCGAGCTCGGCAGCCGCCTCCCGGATACGGGCCGGCAGGCCGACGTCGTCCGGCTGGTCGGTCCAGCGCTCGAACGCGGTGCGGAAGATGGCGATACCGACCTGCGCGAGCAGCGTCGCCTCCGATTCGGCGGTGCCTCGGTCCCGCAACGCGTCCGCCACCGCGTCGGTTACGGCGGCGAACTTGGTCCGCCCCCGTTCCTGCAGCTCCGGGCTGGCCCGGACGACCGCGCGCCGTTGTGCGGCGAGCGGGGCCTGGTCGGCCAGCACGCCGGCGACGTCTACGAGAGCGGTTAGGAGGGCCTCGAAGGACGACAGAGCGCTGTCAGCATCCCGGACGGAGCGGGCGAGGACGGCCGGAAGTCGTTCCGACCCGGCAAACAGCACGTCCCGCTTGTCGGTGAAGTAACGGGAGAACGAGCGCCGGGCCAGCCCGGCCCTCTCGGTGATCTGCGCGACGGTGACGTTCTCGTACCCGTGCTCGAGGAACAGCTCCAGCGCTGCCCCGCGAAGCCGGTCTTCGGCGCATGGGTCCCATCGCGGCATGGCCACCATCATAACAGTGATGACTCAGTGAGTTATCGTCGCTGCTATGCTGATGACTCAGTGAGTCATCAGAGTCCGAGGCATAGGAGTAGGCACCATGGCTCTTTCAGACCAGCGCATCGTCATCATCGGCGGCAGTTCAGGGATGGGACTGGCCGCAGCCCGCGCCGCAGCGGCGGCGGGGGCGGCAGTCACGATCGCGTCGAGCGACCAAGGGCGCCTGAAGGCCGCGCTCGCGGAGTTGCCGGACACCTGTGACGGGGCCGTCGTCAACACCCGCGACGAGGCTGACGTCGCCGCCCTGTTCGCCCGCACCGGCGAGCTCGACCACGTGATTTACACAGCAGGCGACACGGTGCGCCCACAGCCGCTGGCGGACCTGCCACTCGACGCTGCCCGGGAGCTGTTCGAGGTCCGCTTCTGGGGGGCCGCCGCCGCGGCCAAGCACGCGGCGCCGCACATCCGGCCGGGAGGCTCGATCGTGCTGACGTCCGGGACGGTCGCTGTTCGCCCCGCACCCGGTACAGCGCTCGCGGCCGGCGCCGCCGCCGCCATCGAGGGCCTTACGCGAGGGCTGGCCGCCGAGCTCGCCCCGATCCGCGTCAACGCTGTCCGGCCGGGAGCAATCCGGACGCCGCTGTGGGACACGGTTCCGGAGCCGCAGCGTGCCGCGCTGTTCGCGGCCCTCGCCAATCAGACGCTTACCAAGTCGATCGGGGAAGCGGACGAGATCGCCGCGGCGCACCTGTACCTGATGGAAAACCGCTTCGTCACCGGAACCGTGCTCACGGTGGACGGAGGCGCCACTCTCGCCGCGAACTAGTGCAGCAGATAGAAATTCGGTGGCAATCCGACCCGAACCACAGGGCGCACCGGACGAGCGGCAGATCGACGCGCTCGAAATGGCCTGGATCACCACCAGCGACGGCGGCAGGCTCTTCCGCGGCGGCGGCGCTGCGCGGGGCGATGCTCGGCTTGTCCGACCGCGAGCTCGTCCTCTACACCACTGGAAGCGTGGAGCTCTACTCCACCTACCCCGGGCACTACGTGCCGCAGCCCATCGGCATACGACCGACTCGTCCGGTGCGCAGCCCCGAGAGGCCTGCGCCGAAACCCTGGCGCTGACCAAGATGAACTGGAATCAGACACGGCTCGACGGGCACCTGCCCGTCACCCTCCGGACCGCGAATAAGGTCGAGGCGATGTTGCGCTTCTGCCCCGCCTGAGCAGGCCGTGGCCACCCGATACGCCCACTACATGTAAGAGCTTCGGAAGCTCGATAAGCGCTGTGCACATCGAGCGGACGGCGCACCCGGTTCTGACAGGTCGCGTTTCCGCAGATCAGAGACACTATGTGGTCAGGGACAGGATCGAACGGTCGACCTTCCGCTTCAGAGCGGGGAGTCAAGACTGCGCGATCACTCATACCAACGTGTCTCCCACGCTGGACGCAGGGCGTCCGGCCCGAGAAGCGGACGCGTCGGCAGCAGGCATATCGCTAGCGTTTCCGACGCCTTCTCCTTTTACTTCGATTCGGAAATGGCCGACGCTTACCGCTAGGCCTCTGCTTTGGCATATCTTTGCGCGCATTGCGCTTATCCTGGGCTTGCTTTTCCGGTCGGTTCGAGTTGCTTCGCGGCGTCGAAATGCGGTTGTCATCGGATGTTCGCACTGGTGAATATTTATGGGAGTTGCCGCTATCCCGACTGCCTATTGCTATTGCTGAGTTCTGTGCGCGACGCGCAGCGGGGCGCTGCCGAAGCGCTATCTTTACTTCCCTCTGCCGCCTCACTCCAGTGCTGCGCAAAGCTTCTCAGCGGAACGGGGTAGATTGGCCGCGTCCAGCCCGCCTTGGCCACTGACCTGTAGCCCGGTGCAAGCATAAATATCGTGAATATCACACCCGCCAGGAGCGTGTAAGCATTAACGTTATGAAACGGGCCGCCGTCGAAATGCAGCAGCATAAACGACATGCCAGTAAGAATCGATGCCCCAAAACTACTAGTCTCAGTACAATGCGCTGCGTCTTCCCTTCTCCCTGCGGATCAATTTGATACTTGAAGGCACGGTGGGGAACTCCAAACGCCAACCAAACTACACCGAAGACCAATCAAGCCTCAGTATAGAATTGAGCCAGCGCCCGCGGCGCCCGCGCCCGCCGCAGCTACGACCGCATCATGGACGACAGCACCTGACCCCGGCCATGGCACGCCCCGTAGCACCCGCGTGGCCGGACCCCGGGCAGTTGCGCGGGATAGGCATGCCCGGGAGGGGCACGGGCACCCCGTCACGCACGACCTCACCCCGGCGGCCGCACCTTCATCACACGGGGCCGAGACCATGCCCGGGCGACGGCAGCCCCGCGAACAAGGCGCTGCTCGGTGCCCGGCGCCGACCCTCAGCCCGAGACCATGGCCATCACGCAGGGTCAACTACCGCACAATGCTGAATCCCCGCCTGTAGCGCCCTGCCGACTATGAGCGGCTGAGAGCCGGGTGGCCGGTGCTGACGGCTGCGCGCAGATGGTCCTGATCTGGGCGCCGCTGCGCGGGCACGCGCGCCGGTGGCGTGCGGGTCAGGGAGTCCAGCAGGCGGTGGCCGGCCGCGAAGTAGGCTGCACTGGGCCTGACCCGCTGGCACGGGATGAGTTCGAGGGCGGTGGCGGTGGGCGACCAGGGCTCGATGTCCAGCCGCATCCGCACCGGCGGGAGCAGCAGCCCGCGGGCCAGCCGGACCTCGATCCGGTAGGTACCGGCGTGGTGATCCCGCTCGATCGGGGCTCGCAACAGGTTGTTGCCGAGGCGAAGTTCGCCGTCGTGTCCGGTGAGCTGCCAGCTGTCAAGCGCGGCCATATAAGACTCGAACGGGATATCGGCGATTCGCCGGAACGACAGCAAATCCGCCAGCTGCCTGGTCATGGTAGGCCTCCTCTGCGGTTCCCGATCTTCGGGAATGACCGGCTACCGTCAGCGTCCCTGACTGTGAGACAACTGTCAGTCACCTGGCTGACCCATCCGCTGTCGGCTTGCTGACACCTGGTTACCCGCGCAGTGGGCATGCCAGGACCTGACCGGGCGCCCTGGCCACCCAGCGTCGTAACGACCACTTCGGGACATAGCGAAGCGGTCGTCTGACGGTGGGGCGGCCGGTCATAACGGCGGACCGGGATGTTCCGTTAACCGGACTCGCCCAGCTCAGGGGCGCACCCTGGATGGGTCCGATCTGGACGACTTGGCCCCCATGACCTGCTCGGATGGCATCCATCCCTGAAGTCGCTCCGCTCACGTGAATAGCCCATGAGGCGGATACTTGAGTACTCAGGGTCGGTCAGGATGATCGCTGAGCGTGATCCGAGCTTAGGCTGGGCCGCTCGCCGGATCCTCGCGAGGCGTCGCATTGAGTTCAGCCGGGTTATCCAGGTGCGTACGGGAGAGCACTACAGTCGGCGCCGCCACCAACCCGGGGTTGCTGCCCGGCCACGTTGATGGCGTCACGGGCGCAGGCCTGGCCGGCCACAAGCTATTCGACGATGACGACGACCTTGCCTTTGGCGTGTCCTTCGCCGAGATACCGCAGCGCTTCGGGTACCTGGCTCAACGGGTAGCGGCGGTCGATGACGATAGCGACCTTCCCCGCCTGACAGAGCTCCACGAGAAGCGCCAGGTGCTGCACGCCGAGCCGGACGGCCAGAAGCCGTATCTTCTTGCCGTCGGCTCTTCCGAGCACCGGCCCGAGCAGCAAGACCTGCAGGAGCGTGCCCACCGACCCGCCCACATACAGATAGCGTCCCCCAGGCGCCAGCGAGCCACGGTAGGCGAATGCTGAACGGTGTGCGGCCAGGTCAAGGATCACGTCGTAGGTGCGCCCGGTGATGGTGAAGTCTTCCCGGGTGTAGTCGATGACGTGGTCGGCGCCGAGCGAGCGCATGAACTGCAGCTTTTCCGCATTGTCCACCCCGGTGACCTCGGCCTGGCCGAGCTTGGCAAGCTGGATGGCGTACATGCCCGAGCCGCCGCCGGCGCCATTGACCAGCACCTGCCGGCCGGGCCGCACCCCTGCGTTGTCGTGGATGCCCTGCAGCGCGATGGCCCCCGCCTGGGGAAGGGCCGCGGCTTGCTCGTAGTTCAGGCCGGCCGGCATTCGCGCCAGGGCGCTCTGCGGCACGCACACGTACTCCGCGAACCCGCCCATAGAAGTGAGGATGTCGGCGAATACGTCCTCGCCCGGCCCGAACAGCGTCGCGCGGCGGCCCGCCGCCTCAACCCGGCCGGCAATGTCGGACCCGAGGATGTGGTGCCGCGGCCGGAACGGGCCGCCGACGCGGGAATACAGCGGCTTGCCCCGCAATACCTCCCAGTCCGAGGCGTTGACCGACACCGCATGCACCTTGACCAGCACCTCGTGGTCCTTGGGCACGGGCGTCTCCACCTCGGCCAGCCGTAGCACGCCGGGCGGCCCGTATCGCGTGTACACAACGGCTTTCATGGGCTGGCTTCCTCCGGCTACTGCGCACTGCAGGTTGCGCCTCACGGCCCCGGGCCCGGCCACCTCAATGCGCCAAGGCGGGCCAGGCAGCGGCGCGGCCGCGAGGACCGCAACAGAGTACCGGCGCAGATTACCCCCGTCTGGGTGCGCTGTTCGAGTAGCAGCCACCAGCCCGTACCTCCGCGCAGATCGCCCTGGTCCGCGGCCTCCAGCGCAGCCAACCCTCACCTGCCCACCGCGCCAATCAGGCGGTACTGGCCGCTACCAGGCGATATCCGGCTGCCTGGCCGGCTGGCGGTAGCCGCCTGCGGGCTGGCTGGGATGACCGTGGTGCCTGACCGCGCCGGCTGTGCTGAGGCACGTCGTCGTGGCGGGCAACACAGTCATTCCCGGCGGCTCGGCCGCGTCTGGCCTGGTGGTGATTCCGGTGCCTGCGCGGCGGGTTCCGCACAGGCGACGAGCCGCCGGAACTGACCCTGCGCGTAACCGACGACCTCGTCATCGTCCATCGCGGCACCCTGGGCGAGCGCAGCGCTATAGGCGGCCCCGCCGAGCGCTTGGCGGGCGAGGGACTGGGCTTCGCCGATCCCCATCTTCTGGTCTTCGTTAACGACAGAGACGTCCGGCGGGAAATGCGCCGAGAACGCCCCGGACAGCACCGCAGCCGGTTCGGCTTCGCCGAGCAAGGCCAGCACCACGGCGGCGAGCTGGAGCGTGCCGCCGAGCAACAGCCGGTTGCCATCGGCGTGTTGCTGTGCCATGGCTTCTTGCAGCGCGGCCAGCGCTCCGGGCAGGTCGCCGTTCCGGGCCCGGATGACGCCAGCCAGCATCGGGGCGGTGCCGAGAATGGGATCGCTGGCTCCGGCGCGGGTCAGGGCCAGGCAGTCCTCGATGAGCATCAGCGCGGTCTGCGGTTCCCCTGGCCATATCGCGCCCGCGGCCGTAAGGAAGGCATATGCCGACAGTGCCGGGTTCTGGACCCTGCGGGCTACCTCGACCGCCTCCATCGCTGGCGGCCGCGCCGCCGCGTAGTCTCCGGCGGCGGTCCAGGCCATCGCTTCGGTGGCCAGCATGTTTCCGACGAGGGCCTCTATACCCAGTTCAGCGGCGTCCTGCCGGGCCTGGCGGGCGAGGCTGGCCCCGCGTTCTGGCTCCCCGGTAAACGTGTAGGTCTGAGCGAGCAGCACTCGCAGCAGCCCGGTGCCGATTGGATCGTTGGCTGCCGCGGCTCGCAGGGCATCCTCGGCCCGCCGCTGCGCAAGCGGAAGGTCGCCGGCCCAGAACGCGCTCCATCCCGCTGCGGCGATGACCATCCCGCGCAACTCCGGCGGGCACTCGCTGATCTGGGCCAGGCAGGCCTCGGCCCAGCCGGCAACAGTGCCGGGCGAGGTGATGGCGAACGCGACCAGGGCGGCGACGATCCGAAAGGCCAGCGGGCGCGCCTGGTCACGGCTGCTCAGCGCCCAGGTGACGGCGGCCTGCAGGTTGTCACGCTCGGCCCGGATCCGCGGCTGCCACTCCAGTTGCGCGGGGCCGGTCACTTCCAGCCCCGCCCGTTCGGCGAACGCCGCGTAGTGCTCGGCGTGCCGGTGCCGCAGCCGGTCCGGCTCGCCGACAGCCGCCAGTTTCTGCCCGGCGTAGGCCCGCATCGTCTCCAGCAGCCGATAGCGGCTGGTCTGGTCCGGTCCCTCCTCCTGCACCACCAGGGACTTGCCGACCAGCTCCGTCAGACCGTCCAGGACGTCCCACCGCGCCAAGCCGCCCGCATCGGCCACCGCGACCGCGGCCTCGGCGTCGAAGCTTCCGGGAAAGACGCCCAGGCAGTCGAACACACGCCGGTCGGCCTCGCCGAGCAGCCCGTAGGACCACTCGACGGTGGCTTGGAGCGTCTGCTGGCGGCGGGCGGCGTCGGACCGGCCGCGGGTCAGCAGCCGGAACCGCTCATCGAGCAGCCCGGCGATCTCGGCCGGGCCCAACGCCGCCACCCTCGCCGCGGCCAGCTCGATCGCCAGCGGGATCCCGTCCAGCCGCCGGCAGATCTCCCCGACCGCGGCCACGTTAGCCGGGCTAAGCGCGAAGTCGCCGCGCACGGCCGCGGCCCGCTGCGCGAACAGCGACACCGCGTCGCTGCCGCTGGCAGCGGCCATGCCCGCGTCCGGGGCCGGCAGCGACAGGGGTCGCAGCGCGAATACCTGCTCCGCGCCGACGCCGAGGGCCTGTTGACTGGTGGCCAGCACGCGGACCCCCGAGCAGCTGCGCAGGATGTCCGCGGCCAGCGCCGCCGCCGCGGCCACCAGGTGCTCGCAGTTGTCCAGCACCAGCAGCAGCGCGCTGCGGGTTCGCAAGAACTCCACCACGCTGCCCGCGGTGGACAGGCCCGGCCGGGGATGCGCCCGCAGCGCGGTCGCGACGGCCTGCGCCATCGCCTCCCCATCCTGGGCCGGGGCCAGCTCGCACAGCCACGCGCCATCGGAGAACGACGGTAGCTGGTCCGCCGCGGCCTGCAGCGCCAGCCGGGTCTTGCCCACGCCGCCCGGCCCGGTCACCGTCACCAGCGGCGACCGCTGTACCGCGGCGGCCAGCCCGGCCAGCTCCCCGGCCCTGCCCACGAACGAGCTCAGCTGGACCGGCAGGTTCCCCGCGAACGCCTCCAGGGAGCGCAGCGGCGGGAACTCGGCCTGCAGGCCCGGCCCGGTCAGCTGGAAGATCCGCACCGGCCGGGCCAGATCCCGCAACCGGTGCTCCCCCAGGTCCACAAGCCCGCACCCCTCGGGCAGGTCATCACGGACCAGCAGCTCGGTCGCCCCCGACACCAGCGCCTGCCCGCCATGCCCCGCCGCCATCAGTCGGGCGCAGCGGTTCAGCGGCTGGTTCAGGTAATGCTCCCCGCCCAGCACCCCCTCACCGGTCCACAGGCCCATCCGCGCGGCCAGCGGCCCGGTCACCTCCCCCCACTCCGCCGCGGCCAGCCCGGCCTGCGCCGCCAGCACCGCCGCCACCGCGTCGCGGGCCGAGGCGAACACCGCCGCCATCCCGTCACCCATGGTCGAGAACACCACCCCGCCGTGCGACTCGACCGCCCCCCGCACGATCGCGTCATGCCGCGCCAGCGCATCCCGCATCTGCTCCGGGTGCGCCTCCCACCGGCGCGTGGACCCCTCCAGGTCGGTGAACAAGAACGTCACCGTCCCCTGCGGCAGCGCCGTCGGCGGCGCGGCGGCCCGGACTGCCACCGTCACCAGCGCCGGGGCGGCGCCCGGATCACGGTCATAACTGGGCAGGCCCAGCGCGGCCCGCAGCGCCTCAGCGAACTCCGCGCAGCTGGCATACCGGTCATCCGGCGCTTTGGCCAGCGCCCGGCCCAACACCGCATCCACCGCGGGCGGCAGCCCGGGACATCGCGACGCCAGCGGCGGCGGCGGCGCGGATAGGTGCGCCCAGATCACCGCCACGTCCTGATCCCGCTCGAACGGCACCGCCCCGCACAACAGCTCGAACGCCGCGCAGCCCAGCGCGTACTGATCGGCCCGTCTGCCCACCACGCCGCCCTGGATCTGCTCCGGCGCCATGTACCCCGCCGTGCCCAGGTACATTCCCGTCCCGGTCAGCGCCGGGCCCGACCCGGACTTGGCCAGCCCGAAATCCGATAGGTACACGTGATCGGGCCGACCCGGCCGCGCGTCGATCAGCATGTTGCCCGGCTTGACATCGCGGTGCACCAGTCCCGCCCCGTGCGCCGCATCCAGCGCCGCCGCCACCGGGGAGATGATCGCTGCAGTCCGGGCCGCCGGCAGCGGCCCCTCCCGGCGCAGCAACCCCCGCACATCACCCCCCGACACTAGGCGCATCGCCAGGAACAGCACCCCGCCCGCCTCGCCGGCCTCATACACCGGGATGATGTGCGGGTCATCCACCGCTGCCGCGGCCCGGGCTTCGCGCAGGAACCGGCGGCGGAACTCCTCATCGGCGGCCAGCCCCGGGGTCAGCAGCTTGAGCGCGACGAGCCGGTCCAGCCGCTCATCGCGAGCGCGGAACACCACCGCCATCCCGCCCGCGCCGATCTCCTCCTCCAGCAGGTACCCGGCCACCCGCGAGCCCGCGGCCAGACCAGGCGACCGGCCGCCGTGCCCCTCGGGCAGCCCCTCGCCCACCACGCCTCCAGCGCTCGCGCCATGCGACCCGGCCCGCACACCACCACGGGGACAAAGACGCCCAGAACGCACACAATCAGGCCAGCCGCCGCCAGGCCCCTCCAAGTATCCGATCCGGCCACAGCCGCTGCAACCCCGGCAAGCAGCCATTCACGCCGGTGTACGATACCGGCGGCCGGCCAGCGTGATCCGGACAGCCCGTGGCCTCAGGACCAGGCACGCCCGGCGGTCCCACCGACCGCCGAACAGCCCGCGGCGGCACGCCGCAACTCCGCACTTGCCGGCCGACGAAGCTCTCCCTGGCCGACCTCAGCCCGTACACCGGCTTTCGCCCGTGCATATCGAGCGACTATGTACCGAACGCTGCCGTCGCCAGCGGGAGGCCGCTCCCGTGCATAGGCGGATCTCGTGTGTGTCATGCCGTCGCCGGGTCGCCACCATCTGTAACGAGAGCCAGTGCGGCGCAGGCGAGCTAGGTGTCCAATCAGGCGATCCCGGCCCGGTAAGCCGCCATGGTGAACCTCGCCATGTCATCGTGAACATCGCCTGCGGCGACCAGACGACCCGGGTGAGGTTCAGCCGGTCTGAACTGCCGGTCCCTGTACGCCGCCGCCAAGAAGATCGTCGACCAGTCCGCCGCGTGCGCCGCCATCAGCGAGGTCATCTCAGCAGAATGAGCATCCAGCCGACACCATGAACACCAAAGCCCCGCCCGGCGCCACCGGGCGGGGTTTCTGCTGTCGCACACACGCTCACCGCCAGATGACACCGCGACGCTCACCGTGAATGGCGCGGAACAATCTGCCCCCGCCGCATGCCGGGCCGGGTGGCCCCCTGGTGCTGGACGAGAGCGAGCCGGCCGGCGTGACCGGGTGACGCCAGCAGCATGCGAGACGCGGATAAGCGGGCCGGGTCGGCTATCTGCGCGTGCGCCCCGGCTAGGCAAGTCCGGGCCGGGGTGTGCGGGAGCGGGTGGTGTGCGGGCCGCCCGGCGGCCTGGTGGTGGTGATGGCACACTGATGCGATGACGCCGTGGCGGGTCCGGGATTTCCACGCCGATGATCTTGATGCCGCCGTCCGGTTGTGGGACAACCCGGCGGCCAGCAGCGAGGCGCCGGCGTTCAGCTTGTC
>Ga0210386_10004965_pt1 | contig 10887 bp, 6 predicted proteins | sample IncBWH32OmetaG_FD_160091 | JGI IMG/M metagenome (GOLD analysis project Ga0210386, IMG submission 160091) | Forest soil microbial communities from Barre Woods Harvard Forest LTER site, Petersham, Massachusetts, United States - Inc-BW-H-32-O ... | reverse complement strand
CTGCAGGCAACAGCCAGTGTCAATGTACCCATATTCTGGAAATGGACGAAGAGCCTGCTGAATCTGCCCACCGTTCCAGAGTGCATTGAATCCGGGGAATGGTTCACTTACGCCAACCGTGTTGCCAGTTACTTGATCCGTAAGATGATTGCCCAACGCGAAGTATTTCTGGTCAATATTGTTAATGTTTTGGATATTGGAGTGCAGGTTCTGAGCTCTGTTTCCCACATATCCAATCGTCATGATCAGGTCCTGAGCGATCTGCTGTTGAAGCTGCAGTGTCCACTCACTGATCATCGCTGGACGGCCAAATTGCGGTTCGATATAAGAACCGCTCACCGGCTGTCCGTTGAAAATGCCAGGATCGAGATTTGGAGGCTGAGCGAAGGCCGGGAATCCATCGTCGACCTGAAAGGACGGGTCGAAGCCATTATTAGGAAAGGCTGGATTTGCCCTATAACCGGTGTTCATACTGCCACCAAAGTCGGAATACTGCAAAGGTCCATAGAAGATACCCGCGCCACCGCGGAAGACTGTCTTACCCTGGAACTGTTCGGGCGAATATGCGAAGCCCACACGCGGAGCGAAATCCTTATACCAGGTATCGGCCCATGCTGTGTTGCAGCCATTGCATGTGCTCCCAAAAACCAGTGCTCCTGGAATGTTAAATTCAGGATTGTTAGCTGTCGGGCTGAAGTTCGATGTGTAGTTCAGGGCTTCATGGCGCGGACGGTCCACGTCCCAGCGCAAGCCTAAGTTCAACGTTAAGTTTCTTGTAACCTTAAAGTCGTCCTGAGCAAAGAGTCCGTAATACCAGGACGTCCATCGGGACTGGTGCGATATGATGCTTTGCCCGCCACCGCATGCGAGGCCAAGCATTTGGCTGGCAAAACCAAATCCGTCGGCAATGCCTGCGGATGATGCCGTCTGATTTCCGCAAAAACTTATCGTGGGACTATTTCCGTCGAGTGGAGAGTATTGCTGCCACCTTAGATCGACACCGAATGCAAGGCTATGACGTCCTTTCTGCCAGACCACGCTTTCATTCAGGCGCATTCCGTTATCAACGTTGTCGTCGTTTTGTGGCGGATTGCCGAGGTTGATAACCTCCCCGCTATTGCCCACGACCGCATGAAACGTGTCCGAATTTGTGATCTGCGGGAAATTCTTGGAAATCGCATTGCCGATGCCCAACTGCTGTGACCAGTTGACGCCCGCAAAGATAGCCTGCGCATAGTTAATGCTATTGCTCCGGTTCGTTCCAAAATTCAGGTGGTTGAGTAAGGTTGGGGAAATGGAAAAATCCCATCCAAAGCGCCCGAAGTGAGTGATGAAATCCTGCTTCCAGGTGCTGGGATCAACCGGATCAGGAAGATATGGATTCCCGCCGGAGATGCGGTTATTTTCGCGGGTACTGTAGGAGCCGTAAATCTTATTCCTGTCCGAAATGCTGTAATCGATGCGGACCGTATATGTGGTGTTATTGATGGGGATCGAACTGGGGAATGTAAAGTTGTTGAACTGCAGGTCATTTGTTGGAAGAGGGTAGTAGGGAAGCAGATTCTGAGCCACTGCACTAAATCGATTTGACTGAATCATATTTCCAGGAAATTGATCACGACACGCAACCGGCCCGGTTGGAGTAATTACTGTCCTTTGAGTTTGCGGATCAAAGATCTCCCCTTGATACACAGGGGCATTCCCCTGGCAGGGGTTTGTTCCAACTGGAGGCAAATCGGTTCTATAGATCAATGGGCTAGAGAAATCACCGTTTCTCATCGCGACCGTTGGCACAGTTGAAATGTTCGTTGCGCCCACGTTGTATTGAAGTTGTTCCCAGGAAAAGAAGAAGAAGAGCTTGTCTTTGCCGTTATAGACTTTAGGGATCCAGACCGGCCCCCCCATCGTCACACCGTAGTCGTATTTCTTATCCTGCGGTACAGCGTATTGCGATCGGCAAGCTGGCGTATTATTGACGCCGCTACAAAAAAACGCTCGATTGCCGTTATTAAACCATGTATTTGCATTGAGATCTTCATTCCTGAAAATCCCATACACCGTGCCGTGGTAGCCATTTGTACCACTCTTTGTTACAAAATTCTCAATACCACCGGTGGTGCGGCCGTATTCAGCTTGGGGTAGAGCTGTCGTGATCTTGAATTCTTGCAAAGCCTCTACGGATGGCGCTTCTTCGTCAAAGGATGATCCGTTTTCACTGCGCTGTTGGCTGGCGCCATCAATCAGGACCTCGTTACCGTAGTTTTGGCCACCTGCGATTTTTGAGAGAAAGATGCCGTTATTGCTGTTGGCTGTTCCAGGCCCAGTCGTTCCAGGAACAAGGAATACGAATGCCTCAGGTGAGCGCAACGCCCCGACCCCTCCCAGGGCAAGTGGCAATTCGACAATCTGCCTGGCTGAAACAACCCCGCCTACATCGGATGACTCAGTTTGAATGGTGGGTGCATCTGCGTTGACCGTAACCGTTTCCGAAGTGCCGCCTGTCTGCAGTACTACGTCGAGAGCTGTGATTTGCTGAATTTGAACTAATACACCTGTAAATGTCCCAATCTTGAATCCAGGCGCGGATACTCGTAAGGTGTAACGTCCCAGTGGGAGTTCTGGAAAGCGGTAGGAGCCCGCTGACGTCGAAACTGTTCTCGTAATATCACCTGTCCCCTCGTTAGCCGCTACTACGGTAGCATTTGCTACCACCGCCCCAGACGAATCGGAGATTGTGCCCGTCAAACCTCCGCGAACGCTCTGGCCGTAAAAAGGTGATAAGCCGGACAATAACAGCGCCACGACCGCTAATGCGATAGGTATGAACTGCCTGACTATTGGCAGCGGCGTGCGATTACGGCTTATGCTTGTTGGTAAATGTTTTCTTGAAACGGGATCTGATTTTGGATTCTCTTGAAAAAAATTACTCTCACCCACAAATCCTCCTATAAATCTTGAAATTCAGGAAATGAAGAGCTGCTTCTCTCCTTGCAGGACTACAGGGATTTGGATCGTTTGTAACCATTTACATCGGAGTAATGGTTTATTTACGGTTCACAATCATCCACCGTCGCGAGACGGTTGTCAAATCGGTAACAGTCATACCAAACTAATAACCGTCATCGTCTTGCAACCCAATTTCGGGAGTGGCCGGGTGAGGAATCGTCAACAACGATTACTGGGTTTTATCTGGTGGGGCAGTATTCAACTTACGCCAGTCTTCTTCCTGCTGAGCGCTCTGGCGATCGGCGGCCTGACGTAATTGCTGATATTTCACTAAAGCAGCATGTGCTTTGGCGATATCACCCATCTTGCGATAGGTCTGAGCAATCTCATACCAGGCACGACGCTGAACCTCCCCGTCTATGGTTGCCGCGCGTTGTAGCTCGCTTATCGCGTCATCGTATTTTCCCTGGATGGCCAGTCCACGCCCCAGGTAATAGTCCGCGACCGTCGGTTTTTCATAAACCTTTACAACCTTTAGCAACAAAGGAACTCCCGTTTCCTCTTCACCGCGCTCGACGCGAACGCTACCCAGGTTGTACATAGCCACCGGATTTCCAGGGGTGAGCTCTAACTGTTGCGCAAAGGCATTCTCGGCTAAGTCGATCGCACCGGTTTTCCTGTACTCCTCACCCAGACCTTCATAAAGATCAGCCTCGCGCGGCGCAATGTGAATTGCAGTTAGATATTCATCGATTGCTTGTTTGTAATGCTCAGACTCCGACGCAATTTCTGCATTCAGCCGGTGAACCCGCCAGGAGCGGGGATCGAGGTGGTACATGTCCGCATAGCTCTGCTTGGCTACCTTCATATGCGCTTGTCCACGGTAATCGAGGATGTTCAGATCTTTGGGAGCCAGTTCTGCGGCACGGTCGAGCGGCCCTGTGGCTTTTTCGGGATGACCTGATGCCAATTCGACAATACCTAGCCACAACTGCGCCTCTGGATTGGTTGGATTCGCATCGATCTCATGTTGTAAATTTTCGATGGCCTGGTCGATGTGATTCATTTGATAGTCGACAATACCGAGAAACATGTAGGCACCAGGGGAGCGTGGATCAAGCTGAATTGCCTTCTCAATCGATGTGGACGCTTCGGCTAGTTTGCCCTCTTTCAACTGCGCCAACCCGAGATTTAAATGTGCCTCGGGCAGATTAGGTGCGAGTTCGGTAGCTTGCCGAAAGTATTTTTCCGCCTCCTCTGTGTGTCCATCACGCATCGCAGCGGCTGCCTCGCGAAAAATGGATTGTAACTGCTCCTGCGCACTGGCATCCTGCTGCAGGCCGTATGCAGGCCACGGGAGTATCGAGAACACGATTGCAAGCTGAAGAATAGACAAGGAAATGAAAATTCGCATGATCGGCCCTTACGCTAGAAGCGCTGCCCAATGAAAGTCAATGCTGCGAACAGCCAGCGCGATTTTCTGAGTCGCCAAGCAGTTCGCCAGCGTTATAGAAGAGGATTCTCTGCTCTACAATGGCTCAACTGAATCAGGCGATTGAATCGGCGATTTTTTATGACACACCAAGTCGCTTCGAGCCAGACTTGACGAGGTCCCAGATGAAACCCGTCCTCCTGCTACTTCTGCTCTCCACATCTTTCATGCTGCAAATCTCTCTCGTAAGCAGTGCCCAGGACATCGCATCGACGGCCGACACTTTCCATAACCCTCTGTTGCCGACTGGTCCGGATCCCTGGGTAGTCACTCACAATGGCTTTTACTACTATATGAACACCACGGGCGCAAACTTAACCTTGTGGAGGACTCGCGATATCACCGACCTGGCACACGCTGAGAAGAAAATCGTGTGGACGCCGCCAGCAACAGGGCCTTACTCGCACGAAATCTGGGCGCCCGAGCTGCACCTGCTGGACGGTAAATGGTACATCTACTTTGCCGCGGATGCCGGAGAAAATGCATCGCACCGAATCTATTTGGTGGAGAACACTTCGGCTGACCCGTTTGATGGTGTATGGAATTTCAAAGGTAAAGTAGCGGACACTACGGACAAGTGGGCAATCGATGCTTCAGTGTTCGAAGACAAAGGCGAAAAATATATGGTGTGGTCGGGGTGGGAAGGTGACAGCGACGGCGAACAACGCATCTATCTGGCTCATCTGAAAAACCCTTGGACGATTGATTCACCGCGTGTCCTGCTCTCTTATCCAAAGTATCCATGGGAGCAGGTTGGCGATCTGCCGGATCGCCCTGAAATGCCGCATGTCAATGTGAACGAAGGGCCGGAGATACTTCAACATGGGGAGGATATTTTTCTTGTCTACTCTGCGTCGGCATGCTGGACCGATTACTACGAACTCGGCGTCGTGCGAGCGAAGTCCGGCTCAAACCTGCTGGACCCGACGTCCTGGACAAAGTTTGATCACCCATTCTTCAAACAGGATCGAGAGGCCGGGGTCTTCGGACCTGGTCATAACGGCTTCTTCCGATCGCTTGATGGGAAGGAAGACTGGATCATCTACCATGCAAACCCAGGCTCAAAGCAGGGATGCGGAGATAAACGCTCACCACGAATCCAACCCTTTACATGGAATGCCGATGGGACACCAAATTTCGGACAGCCAATCTCAATCGATAGATCGATCCAAAAACCATCTCACTGACGATGCGAGATGATGGAAATACAGAAATGGTTAGTGGTCGCCGGACCTTGAACTGTGCGCAAACCCGCATGTTTAACTGACTCCAGCAAGGGGTAGCAGTATGTCACTGCTCTCTTTCGTGCGTATTGTCGGCCAACGGAGTTTGCCGAGAAATGAGAAGTTCAATCCTTCAGCAGCGTTTATAAAGATCGCAGGAAGTTCAACAGGTCCTGTTGTTGACTGGAAGTAAGTCCGCTGAAGTTCCCGATAACTCCGTTCGCCTCAGAGCCGGAACTCGAGTGCGCCTTGATCGCGTCGAGGAGGTCGGTCGTGCGGCCATCGTGCAAGAAGAAGACACGCTGTCCAAGGCCCCATAGAGGTGCTGTACGGAATTCGTTTGGCCCGGCCCCGCCCTGCGAGACACCATCCGCCAGACTGGTGCCCATGTTGTGAACAAGCAAATCTGAATAGAGGTTGGCCCTTGTACGACTGAGGGCTGGGATATTGGAATTTGCAGTTGTCATCGTCGGCGTATGACACAAACTGCATCCGATATTGACGAAATCCTGCCTGCCGTTGGCAATGGATTGCGCGGTAGGATTACCGGAAATGCCGCTGGTCGAGGTCAGCGGCGGCGCAAGTAACCGCATAAACATCGCGAACTGGACGATGTCCGATGGAATATCGGCGCCGGACAGTCCGACGTTGGTGCTGTCTTCGGGTGTGGGATTAAATTTGCAGCTCAACGGCAGGCCAGATGCCAGTTCCTCGTCGGGGCTGGGGCGCTCGTTGGGGAAGAGCTCATTCGTAACGCCCATTTCTACGTTGTATGCTTCGCCGGCGAACATCTCGAGCGATTTGTTCTGCGCTTTCCAGCCAAAGCGGGCAATGGTGCCGTCGTTGCCGTTGCGATTTGGATGACCAGCGATCCCGAGTCCCGTCTTCTGAGATGTGTTCTGCTGCATGTTCCTCAAGATGGTTTCATCGGAAATGTTCTCGATAAGACCAGCACCAAAAACGGGTGTAGGAATGCGGAAGACTACGTTCCCCAGCGCAAGGTTCTGGGCAAAGGCTGGCTGTGCAAGCGTGCAGCCAGCGGCATCCGAGCGCCCCTGAACAGTAAATAAAGCATGAACTCCGCCGTCGCCGCTGGAACTGAGCGTGCCATTGGAGTTCAAGAATTTGACGAACCTGGCTTCGCGCGCTGGACCATCCGGAGTAATGAAGGACGGGAGGGTATTGGTTGCGCCTTCGAGATTGTAGACCAGCGTCTCTGGATTGGGTCCGACGAATGGGTAGACGGAAGCGCTAGGGCTCGACCCACCAACGTTCGGTTGAGAATGACAACTCGAACATTGGTTTGTATTAAATCTTGGTCCGAGGCCGTTGTTGGCTCCTCCGTGAACGCCATCGATCTCAGTAAACCGTGCTTGCCCGTTCGAAAAGAAGTCAGAAGCGCCGGGCGTTTGCGCAAGATTCGGGAAGGGCTGGCCGGCATCGACAGCATCGGTACGCACACCAGGGTCATGTGCACTTTGCGATGTAGATGGCGAGGCCTGGCCTTCGGCTCGTACAAGCTCGATCGTGGCTGGCGTCAGCAGCGTGAAGAGCAGGGCCACGACAACTGGCCGGATTGCTCTCGTCGGTAACTTCGGTTTTTGCGAACTGGCATTTCGCCAGCGATTTATAGACAAGGTTCGGGGGAGGCTCTTCATTGTCGGGTATCCTCAACTTCCTGGAACGTGCGCTCCAGAGTCTGCGATGGCTCGGTTGTGGATCAGCTGTCGCGGAGCAGTCTTGCCCTGGCGCTTCGTGGTTGGTATTTACCTGCTCCTTCCTCAAACTGATCTGAGACGGGCATCTCCCTGAGACGATCAACTGGAGGATCGTCAAGAAGCTGTACGCTTCAACCGATTTCGCAGAACAGTAGCTGGATGGGAATCCTAAGGCGAGTACATGCGCGAGGCAATCAGCAAACGGTAGCGGATGCAATCGTTGTGTGGCGGGAGTTGATGGTGCTTCGTCACCACTGAAGCGGATGTTGCTTTTCAGTAGCGAGAGTTACTAACTCCTATTTGGGAGGATCTTGATCCCGACCTCTGAAGCTGGTTGGAGTGTGACCGTATCGCTTCTTGAAATCGCGGCTAAAGTGACTTCTGTCGCCAACTCCGACGCTCGCGGCAATCTCCTTAACGTTGAGAAATGACTCGTTGAGCAGAGTTTCAGCCCGCTTCATTTTGAGGTAGCGCACATATTGTTTCGGTGAGAATGATGTCTCTGCTTTGAATAAGCGAATGAAGTGACTGGTCGAGAGCCGCACTTGTTCCGCTAGTTCGTTTACCGAAATGTTTTTATGAATCCCATCGCTCATCGTTTTGATTGCAGCCTCAATTCGTCGATCCATACCACGCCTCCATCGGAGTGAATCACTCACGCAACGGAGGCCACAGCAGGCGTGCAGCTTGTCCGGCTCATATTTGCAATGCGAAATCAGATTCGTGGTTCACATCGCATGCGCAAATCCAGGAGCGGGGCAAAATTAACGCAATCTCTTGCTCTAATTCACCGAAAAACGATTTTGTCCTCAGCGTGGACGCAGCCCCTTTAACCTCGGATTCCGGTTTGTCTTTCCTTAAGTTGGCAGAAGAATTGCACGATTGCGAACGAACCTTCGCGCGGAAACAAATGGTAGAGCAGTAAGATTGTTTCTGAATTTCTTGGGAATTATAGCCCAGACGGAATTTATTGCAAGCAAAGAAAGAGAGCATCCACGCTGGCCTGAACCAAAAATTGGCGTCTTTCAAAGGACTCATCGCTGATTGGATCAGTGAATTTCCAACGAGGTGCTGCCGCGTCTCCTCGAAACGCATGGTTCGGTTCCGAAAGACTTATGCTTCTACATAATCAAAGCACCGTGACGCGGTACAGGACGACCCCATGCGATTGGACAATGGCATCGATGGCGCCGCCTGTTTTCTTCATCTCACCTGTCCACAGGTTGTCCAGAGAATAGCCACGTTCATTCCTCGGAAGGCCCAAGGCAGATGCTTGTATGGAGACTTTCTCAGCCTCCCCGCCGGTGTTGAACAAACCGACGATTGCGTCTCCGTTCGGCTCTATCTTGGCGAACACCTGCTGATTGCTGGTATCGACAAGCCTTTTAGCAGCGATCGAGTCCTGGTCAACAGCGAGGACTGCGGTGTTCTTAAGGTACTCGAGATCCAGTTGGTCGAAGTGAGTGAGGTCGACGCCGAGAATGAAGGGCGCCGATCCAAGGGCCCACAGGCTCATCTGAGCCTGACGCTCGACTGGAGTAAGCCCGTTGTTGCTGCCATTCCCTACCTCGATGGAGTCATAGTCGTTGAATTTTCCCGAACCAGCGTAAGGCTGCCACTCGGCAACATAGTTGAAGCGTTTCTCTACATCCTTCCAGCTTGTCAGCGGGTAGCTGCTACCTTTCTTCTCGCAGCTATAACATTCAACGTCGGGTGCGAATTCCCATTGATCCGCGTACTTCATCAATGTCGGAGCGATGGCGTGTGTAAAGCTCCCTTGTGTGACATCGAGGATTATCGGCCGCCCGCTTTGCCGTATTGCATTCGCCCATGCCCTAATGTCAGGGGCGTTGCTGTTTTTCATGCCGTCGATTTTGATGTAATCGACGCCCCATGCCGCGAGCATATCTACCCATGAGTTGATATACTCCTGAGCCCCGGGCTTATCATAATTAATGCCGACCATGCCGTGGCAGTTGTAGTTGTTTTCCGTTATAGACTGTTCTGCAATCTGGGCAGCCGTGTACTGCGTGCCCTGAATCGGCGTGTTCTTGCTTACTGCCTGCTTGGAAATACCGGGTGTAACGTATATCCCGAACTTCAGCCCGAGACTGTGGAGGTAGTCAGCGACTACCTTTATGCCGTTGGTATCTCCATCGGGCGGGAATCTCGATGAGTCTGTTATCCAGAGGCCATAAGGCCCGACGTTGGGACCCTGACTGCCCGGGCACTGGTACCAAAAGTCGTCGAGGTTTATGTATTTGTAACCGATTTTCTGCAAGCCGGACTCCCGCAGTGCGCCTGCCTGGGCTTCGATCTTCGCCGCCGTGGGATGCTCGCGGAGGAAACTCCAACTACTCCATCCGAGAATGGGTGTGCGATCGAGACCACCATTGTCTGCACTGGCGTTCTGCAGGCCGGCCACATGGGCCGGGCCTAACAACAACACGATCACCACCGCAGCCGTTAAGGCATGTGCCAATTTCCTCATAAAAATCATTCCTTCTGTCTATCACAGGACGGGGAAAATCGCTGACCTATTTCGTGGTCGTGGGCTTCGGACAGTTTGAATGATCCGAACGGGCCATTCGCGCTTACGTTGAATGGCGCGAAGTGGGTCTGTCGTAGCGCGCCCATCGAGCAGTGACTTGGTGAGCACGTTCACCGCCGAGACGGGCGTCCTGACCTGCATAATTGATTCCCACGCCGCCTACAGGCGACATCGCGTGCGCCGCGTCGTCGATCAGCCGGCTCCGATATCGGTGACCGTCCGGCCCGCTTTGAGGTGCGTTACGATTTGAAGATGGCGAACAGGCCCAGAATCACACAGTCGAGTATTGCGAAAAAGCTGGGTGTATCAATCTCCACTGTCAGCCGAGCCCTGCAAGGCCATCCCGGATACAACCGGGAGACAACAGAGCTTGTTCACAAGACGGCAGCCGAATTAGGTTACGTCCCCAACCTCACCGCCCGGGCCTTGGTGTCGAATCGCAGACTGCGCATCGGAGTGATCACGCCGCAGCAGATCCTCTCCGTCTATTCGCAGGTTCGTCAGGGCATTGAGGACGAGGTGCGGCCCTTTCTCGCGATGGGCGTTGAGGTCGTTCCATACACATTCTCACGCCTAGGCAAGGGTGAAGTTGAAGCTTTCGATTGCGCCCTGAAAGAAGACATGTCGGGTGTCGTTCTGGTTCCTGGAGATCTGCCCCACCTCAAGCAAAGTTTCACCCGGGCCGAGAAGTTGAAGGTGCCGGTTGTTTGTCTGCTGACGGATGCGCCAGGCTATACGAAGCTGACCACAGTGGCCGTAAACGCCTACTCCTGCGGCTCGCTGGCAGGAGAAATCCTGAGCCGGAGCCTTCCCTTGGACCGGCGCTCTATCGCTATTGCAACCGGCGATTTAATGATTACGGACCACTCCCAGAAAACCTCGGCATTCCAAGCGGCCGTAAAGCTGACGAGTCCCGAAAGCATAATCTACCCTCCTATCGAAAATCACGAGTCGGAA
>Ga0210386_10004964_pt1 | contig 10889 bp, 9 predicted proteins | sample IncBWH32OmetaG_FD_160091 | JGI IMG/M metagenome (GOLD analysis project Ga0210386, IMG submission 160091) | Forest soil microbial communities from Barre Woods Harvard Forest LTER site, Petersham, Massachusetts, United States - Inc-BW-H-32-O ... | reverse complement strand
CCGCCCCAGGAGACGACGGTGACCTGCTCAGCGGCGCGGGCGCGGTTGATGATCGCGAAGGCCGGCAGCGATGAACCTGCTATGGCACCAAGAAGCGTGCGTCGCCGCATGTGAGGTCCCCCAGACTTGTTGGCGCCACCCAACGATGGCGCTGACTGCGCTGCGCAGCATGGCCGGAACACCGCGGCGTGACCAGGGGGCACGCCGTGGCGCAAATGCGAACCCGGGAGACGGCAACGCACCGGACCGCAGACCCACGGTGCTGCCCGCGCGCCGGGTGCGTTGCCGTCCCGTCAGACGGCGTGTGCCGCGGCCACCTCGTCACTGGTCTCGGTCACCAGTTCGAGCTGCCCGACAGTTTCCTTGCCGAACAGCAGTGGGACGCAGGCGCCACACGCCACCACCACTGCGATCGTGCCAAAGAAAATCGTTGCAGACCCGGTGTAAGGCTCCAGCAGAAATGGCGTCAGCACGCCGGAAAAGATCCGTCCGGTCGCCTCACCGAAGAAATGCCCGCGCCCCCGCAGTTCCGTTGGGAACTGCTCCGAGAGATAAACCCGGACCGCGGTGAACGACGACAGTACGGTCAAGCCGGTGATGATGGCGCCCGCGATCATCGCCACCGACGCGTAGGGACCAGTGTTGTGCGCGATTGCCATCAGGGCCAGGCCCGGGACCGCGCCGGCGAGGCAGAAGGTGATGGTCCAGCGGCGGCCGATGATCTCCATGATGAAGCCGGTGAAGAACTTGCCGGGGATCGTGACCATGAACAGCAACGTGCCCAATCCAAAGCTCAGGCTGACGGCAGAGCCTTGGTCCACCAGCGCCTTCGGTAGCAGGATTGCCGAACAGTAATACGCGGTGGTGGCGGCGCCGTAGCAAAGGATCCCCACCACCGTCCAGCGTATCTGGCCGGCGCGGAACAGCGCACCAAACGGGGGAAGCGTGTCAGGTGTGTCGGCGAGGGCGGGGCCGAGGTCGGGCACGGTCATCTTCGGCACGCGGTTGCCGCACCGCGCGATCATCAGGTTGAGCGTCTCGACCGCGGCCTGAGCATTGCCCCTGCGCAGATGCCAACGCGCGCTTTCCGGCAGGCCGAAATGCACCATCAGCGGCACGATTCCCAACGCCAGCCCGCCCGGCAGCGCGATCAACCGGAAGCCGTTCGGGTTGCCGGCAAGCAGGAAGCCAACGAACGGCAGCAGGGTGAAGGCGCTGGCGAGCATGACCTCGAAGATCGCGCCAAAGGTGCGCCGGTGCTGCTTCGGCATCAGTTCGGCAGCGATCGGAAATGGTGCCGAGATGGCGAAGCCCAGGCCGATGCCGGTGATCATGCGGATTATGAGCAGTTGCGTACCGCTTTGTGCCAGGGGAATCAGCAGGGTGAAGAACGTACTGATGACCACGCCGATCTGCATCACGGTCTTGCGACTGATGCGATCCGATATCGCGGAGGCGGTGAAGCCGCCGATGACGACAAAGATCGTCGGCGCGACCGCCAGCCAGCGGATCTGTTCCCCGGTGAGCTGCAATGGCTGCTTGGCCAACACCAGCAGCGAACCGCCAAGCGCCAGATCGTAGCCTTCGACGAAGCCGACGGCGCCAAGCACCAGGATGATGAGCAGGTGGTTGGAGCTGAACGGGATGCTATCGAGCTTGCGGCCGAGAATATGGCTGGCGGGCGTTGACGGCCTGCCGGCGAAACCGGAACTGCTCATGTCGTTTCTCCCAGATTTGTCCAATCCGGAACCGGCTCGGCAGAGGCGACGGCGCGCGACTGTCTTGAAGGTTTCGTGTCAAGGCAGGGGGAGAACGAATGGTTCTTGCGCTGATGCCTCGTAGTTTCCAGTCGCGTCGCTCGACGCCGGGAGGGACTTATTTGCTTTTTGTCGTTTGACGGCACGGGTCGGTCGGAAATTTCCCGAAGACGGGTTCGTGCGGCTGGTCCGAGGTCAGGTTAGCTCGCGTCATGTGTCATTTTCAACGGCGAAATCGCCAGCTCATTGGCGCGGCCGGTCGCCCCAGGTTGCGGGCATGGCCGCATGCGGTAAACACTACGGGTAGAGCAGAAGGAATTGCCCATGTTGCAGCCACCGCCCGCGCGTCCCGGCATGCGCGAGGATGAGGTCGATACCCCCGCCTTGCTGATCGACCTGGATGCGTTCGAGTACAACCTCGACACCATGGCGGCGAAGCTGGCGCCCACCGGGGTGAAGCTGCGGGCGCATGCGAAGACGCATAAGTCCACGGTGATCGCGCATCTGCAGATCGCGCGCGGCGCGGTGGGGCAGTGCGTGCAGAAGGTGGCCGAGGCCGAGGCGCTGGCCTGGGGTGGCGTGCCCGATATCCTGGTAAGTAACGAGGTGGTGGGCGCGTCGAAACTGGCGCGGCTGGCGGCGCTGGCGCGCATTGCCAAGGTCGCGGTGTGCGCCGACGACGCGGCGCAGGTGGCGATGATCGAGGCGGCGGCGGCGGATGCCGGCGTGCGGCTGCCGGTGCTGGTGGAGATCGATGTCGGTGCCGGGCGCTGCGGTGTCGCCGCGGGGCCGGACGCGGTGGCGCTGGCGCAGAAGATCGCGGCGTCACGGCATCTCGTGTTCGGCGGGCTGCAGGCCTACCACGGCAGCGCGCAGCACAGGCGCACGATCGAGGAGCGGATGAAGATGATCGGCGGTGCGGTGGAGGCGTCGCGGCGCACCGTGGAGCAGTTGCGCCAGCAGGGGCTGGACTGCCCGATCGTGGGTGGCGCCGGGACCGGAACGTTTGAGATCGAGTCGGTGTCGGGCGTGTATACGGAAATGCAGGCGGGTAGCTACGTGTTCATGGATGCGGATTATGCGCGCAACATGGATCCGGCGGGCAAGCCGATCAGCACGTTCCAGCATTCGCTGTTCGTGCTGGCGACGGTGATGAGCGTGCCGTCGAAGAGCATTGCCGTGGTGGACGCGGGGCACAAGGCCGTGCCGACGGATTCCGGGATGCCGGTGGTGTGGCAGCGGCCGGAGATCCGCTACGTGGGTGCGTCGGATGAGCACGGCAAGATGGAGGTGGGCAGCGAGACGGCGGCGCCAAAGCTGGGGGAGAAGCTGCGGCTGGTGCCGGGGCACTGCGATCCGACAGTGGATCGGTACGATTGGTATGTGGGCGTGCGGAAAGGGCGGGTGGAATGTGTGTGGCCCGTCTCGGCGCGCGGCGGGATGCACTGATCCCGCGGCGTCGCGCGGATTATCGCACGTCCTCACAATATTGTGGCGCCTCGCGGCGGTCGCGCGTGCCGTCGTCGCGAATCACGCGGACCTGACGAAGCCGCAAGACGCCCTGCGGTGAGCACTGGGGCGACCACGCGCCGGCAGCGCGTTCATCGCGCCAAGACGCCAGCAGCAGGCATTGGCCGGGCACGTAGATGCCGTCGAAGACATCGTGGTCCAGCAGCCCATTCGCGCCAGTGGCGGGCAGCCCAAGTTCGCGCGGCAGGTCACTGGAGGCAGGCGTCTCGCCTGATACCGGCGATGGTTCGCTGATGGTGACGTATTTCGCTTCGCCCATGTCGGTCTGGTCGAACCGGCGCTGCGCCAGGGTCTGACCCTCGAGCACTTTGTTGTCGGCGCTGAACTCACCCGCGCGCAACCGATAATCCTGGAACATCTCCAGCCGGCCGTTTTCCTGGACACGGTGATGCACGGCGCGCGTGCACCAGCGCATCAGCGGATTCTTGTCGCGTCGGGTCGACAGCGACACCAGGCGGCCCTTGTGACGCTGGCTGCCGAACCGTTCGTATTCGATGAAACCGTCAATGCGCTCGATTTCCGGCTTCAGGAACTTGGCGAATTCCAGATAGTCATCCCACCGTTGTGCTTTCGGTGCGCCTCGAAAATAACCGCAAACATCATCTGGTCCTTGTGCTGTCTTGTGGCACGTCGTCTCCATGAAGGAATGAGATTGCCTCACGGTACAGCGCGTAACGATTCTCCTCCAGGTGCATCAGATGCGTGGCGCGGGCAACCTTCACGTCGCGCCGCGGGTGAGAGGCGCGCAACGCGTCGAACAACCATTTCGTGTCCGCATCCGTGGCGAAACTGTCCCACTCGCCGCGGATCAGCGCGACCGGCACGCGGATCAGCGACGGGTCGTAGGCAAGATCGCCCGCCCAGGCATTGGCGATATCCTGCCATGGCCCACTGGGGATTTTGACGCTGGGCGGCGTGCGCGTGCGGCTGTCGGCATCGGAGTCAAGATAGATCTCGCCCCATTCGTTGAATAGTCGCTGCGACAGCACGGGAGCTTCGCCCGCCGGGACATCCGCAGTGAATCGGTCCCATTGGTCCTGTAGCGAAACCAGCCGCCAGGCAGGGAAACGCTGTGGGTCCGCCCGGCGCGGCCGCCAGGTCACCGGCCCGAAGAACGCCAGCCGTTCGACCAGCTCCGGACAGCGTCCGGCGAACCGCCCGGCCACGATCGCGCCCCAGGAATGCGCAATCAATGAAATGCGCGCCACATTTTGCTGCGCGCAGATGAAGCGTGCCGCACGCTCGAGCTGGTCGCTGGCAGTGGCGGCACCGCCCAGCACCGGATTTCGCTCCGCCGCATCCGACATTTCCGGATACGGATCGGATGCGCCGAAGCCGTGGAAATCCAGGCCCCACACGTCGAATCCCGCGGCGGCCAGCGCATCGCGCCAGGACCTTCCATCGAACCGATGCGCAATCGACAACGCCGAGGGGAATGTGCCGCCGTGAACATACAGCACCACCATTTGCCCGCCGTCCGGCGACACGCGCGCCGGCAGGTAGCGCAAAAACAGCTGCATGCCATCGGCGGTGCCTGGGATGCGAAAGTGTTTTTCCGCCGCATCGAGTTTCGGCGCATCTGTGACAAATTGCATGGGTCCCCTGCCTTGGCTGTGAGATCGTCGTCTGCGTCACGCCTGATGTAGTGCGTCGGCATCCACGATGCTTCGAGGTGGGCCGAACCAACATCGATATCGATCAGTTCCACAGTCATCGAAGGGTCGGCGCCGGAAACTCACCAAATAGAACCGGTGGCGCGAACGGAAGGTCGCGCACCAGCGGCTTGGATGAGGTTTCCTATGCAACGCAGACTTGAACCCACGATGTCGCGCTGTGATACCCCCGGCCGAACGGAGCTGCGACGAGCGCTTATCCTGACCGCCGCCAGCCTGGGTTTCGTCGTCGTGCAGCTCGACGTCACGATCGTGAACGTGGCATTGCAGCAGATCGGCCGCTCGCTCGGCGCGGATGTCTCCCACCTGCAGTGGGTGGTCGATGCCTATACGATTGTCTTCGCCAGCCTGATCCCGACCGCGGGGGCGCTGGGCGACCGGTTGGGGGCGAAGCGGATTTTCGTCGCGGGCTTTGCGGTCTTTATTGCCGCGTCGTGCGGCTGCGCCGTCGCCCCAACAATGCCCGTGCTCATCGCCGCGCGCGCGGCGCAAGGCGTTGGCGCCGCGGCACTCGTGCCATGTTCATTGTCGTTGCTGAACCATTCCTTTCCCGACCCGAATGCGCGGGCCAAGGCGGTGGCGATCTGGGCAGCCGGGGCGTCGGTCGCGCTGGCGGCCGGCCCGGTCATCGGCGGGATCCTGGTCGACGGTGTCAGTTGGCGTAGTATCTTCGTGATCAACCTGCCGATCTGCACCACCGGCATCTGGCTGGCACGATGTTTTGGTAGAGAATTATCTCGATCGCGCGCGCGTGGCATCGATGCCGGCGGCCAGGTCGCAGTCGTCCTCGCGCTGGCGGCGTTGGCGACAGCGGCGATCGAGGCTGGCCGGCTCGGCATCACCCATCCCATCGTGATCGCCGCGTGCGGCCTGTTCATCGCCGCCGCGACAGCGTTCGTGCTGATCGAGGCGCGCGGCAGCAACCCGATGTTGCCGTTGAGCTTATTTCATACCCCCGCCTTCTCGGCGGCGATGGCTGTCGGATTGCTGATCAACATCGCTTATTATGGTTTGATCTTCTTGTTCAGCCTGTTCCTGCAACGCGCCAAAGGTTTCAGCTCGCTGCAGACCGGTCTGGCCTTCCTGCCGATGACCATGGGCGTGTTGGTGGCCAATCTCGGCGCCGGCACCGTCGCGGCACGCCTGGGGCCGCGGCTGCCGATGGTGCTGGGTCAGGCGATGATGTCGCTTGGCTGCGTGGCGCTGCTTGGTCTCACACCGCGCACGTCGATCGCGATGATGGCGTTGCCGATGCTGCTGATGGGCGCCGGCGTGGGCCTGGTGGTGCCGCCAATGACCTCATCGGTACTCGGCACTGTGGATCGTGCACAGTCAGGCGTTGCGTCCGGCGCGTTGAACGCCACGCGGCAGGCCGGCAGCGTGCTCGGCGTGGCGCTGTACGGCGCATTGATCGCCGGCCCGGGCGCGCTGACCAGCGGCACGCGCGCCGCGCTTGGCGTTTCCGCCGGGCTGTTGCTGGTGGGATGTGCGGCGGCCCTGCGGTACATCCGCGCCGGCGATGACTGACCGCTCAGGCCACCGCTGCGGCGGCCGTGGCCAATCCGTCGACGCCGCGTTCCCCAGGTAGCGGCACGCGGCGGCTGGTGATGCGTAGGGCGGGTGCCGCTGCGCCGAGATACAGCAGTCCGTCCGCGGGCAGCAGGCCGGCGATGGCGTTCGGCACGCGGGCCCTGGTGGGTTGGTCGAAGTCGATCAGCACATTGCGGCAGAAAACGTTATCGAAACGGCCCAACGTGCGCAGGTCGGTCAGCGGGGCCTGGCGCCGCCGCGGTTCGGGCAGTGCGGCCCAGACGGTGGTGGGATCGGCCAACATGCCGGCGAAATCGGGGGGCCAGGCGGCCTCGGGGCCGTTCCGTCCGGCGACGCGGTCGGCGGCGGCGCCGTCCAGCCGCAGCACGCCCTCGCGGGGCCTGGGTTCGGCGGCAAGCACCAACAGGTTGGCGCCGAGGCGCGCCATGGCGGGGGAGAGGATTGTGGTTGGGGGGAGGCCGTCAGCGTCGAGGGCAATGCGGCGGGCGGCGAGGTCCTGGGCGCGCGGAGTCAGACAGGGCCGGTTCAGACGGGGTAGGTCGAGCGGCTCGCCGGTGCCGGCCCAGCTGGTGCGCCGCAGGCGAAGGCGGCGGTTGAGAGTGGGGACGGTGTCCGTGGCGAAGGCTTCAGTGGGGGTAGCCTCGGTGACGCGCTCCAGGGTGCCGAGCAGGCTGCCGAGGTCATGGCACAGGCGCGCGGCGCGCCGGTCGGCCAGGTGGAGACGATCGTCCATCGGATGGGGCCCCCTGGGGGTGGGGTGGGCTTTGTCTGTATACTCCGTGTTGGTCTTGTTTCTGCCAGCGACCTGATCCGGGTTCAATACGATTTCGGCAGGCCCAGCACGCGTTCCGCCAGATAGCTCAGGATGAGCTGGGGGCTGATCGGAGCGATCCGGGTGATGAGGACTTCGCGCAGGAAGCGTTCCACGTGGTACTCCTGCGCGTAGCCCATGCCGCCGAGGGTCATCACCGCGCGCTCGCAGGCGCGGAAGCCGGCTTCGGCGGCGAGGTATTTCGCGGCGTTGGCCTCGGCGCCGCATTCCTGTTTCGTATCATAAAGCCAGGCTGCCTTCAGCATCATCAGGTGGGCGGCTTCGAGTTCCGCCCAGGACTCGGCCAGCGGATGCTGGATGGACTGGTTCTTGCCGATCGGGCGGTTGAACACGATGCGCTCGCCGGCGTAACGGGTAGCGCGGGCCAGGGCGACGCGGCCGATGCCGATGGCTTCGGCCGCGATCAGGGTTCGTTCCGGGTTCAGCCCATGCAGCAACGCATGGAAGCCTTCGCCTTCCTCACCGATGCGGTCCTCGATCGGGATTTCCATGTTCTCGAAGAACACCATGTTCGAATCGACGGCGTGACGACCCATCTTGTGGATCAGGCGTACGTCGGCGTGGGCGCGATCGAGATTGCTGTAGAACAGCGTCAGGCCATGGGTGCGGCGCTTCACCTGATCGCGCGGGGTGGTGCGGGCCAGCAGGAGGATCTTGGTCGCCTCCTGCGCGGTCGAGGTCCACATCTTGGTGCCATTCACGACGTAGCGGTCGCCACGACGTTCGGCGCGAGTGGTAATTTCCGTCGTGTTGAGGCCGGCGTTGGGCTCGGTGACGCCGAAGCAGGCCTTGTCCTGGCCGGCGATCAGCGGCGGCAGCATGCGCTGCTTCTGCGCGATGGTGCCGTAGACCACCACCGGGTTGAGGCCGAAGATGTTGATGTGGATCGCCGAGGCGCCGGACATGGCAGCGCCGGATTCGGCGACGGCCTGCATCATGATGGCGGCCTCGGTGATGCCGAGGCCGGCGCCGCCGTAGTCCTCGGGCATGGCGATGCCGAGCCAGTTGCCCTCGGCCATGGCGGCGAAGAATTCGTTGGGGAAGGTGGCGGTGCGGTCGTGGTCCAGCCAATAGGCATCGCCGAAGCTGGCGCAGAGGCGCAGGACCTGCTCGCGGATTTCGCGCTGGGGGTCAGTGAGGGTGAAATCCATGGTTGGGCTTTCAGCGAGGGAGTGTCGTGTATTGCTGCCACGTCTGGCCGCTTGTTGCACGCCTGGCATTTGGCAGCATGCGATATGGGACTGACGTGGCGGCGGCGCAGCAAGCCGGCTTTACCATGAGGACACCAAGACTCGTGCCACATACGCGACGTTCGCGGGAGGGCACTGGTGATGATAGCGCTCCGCGCGAAGCGCTATAGTCGTCGATGTGACTCATCGGACATCACGGGTCCGGCACGAATCTTGGTGTCTTGGTGTCTTGGTGGCGAAGCCGCCTTGCGGATCCGCGACGCGGATCGCGCGATGATCACATGTCTTCGGCCCGGGTTGAACGCGCCGTCGTCGTGCCCATTATGGCGGGTGGCTGTGGCGAGCACGACCAGAAGGAGCAAGTGATGAAGTCTGCGCCGGTCAATCATGCGGCGCGGACCGCCGTGGCCAAAGTTCCGGAAGTGACGCTGGTATTCTGGACCATCAAGGTCGCCGCGACGACGTTGGGGGAGACGGGCGGCGACACCGTCACCATGACGCTGAACTGGGGCTATCTGGCGGGCAGCGCGTTGTTCTTGGGACTGCTGATCGGGCTGGTGATCGCGCAGATCCGTGCGCGGCGGTTTCAGCCGTATCTGTATTGGGCGACCATCGTCGCCTCGACCACGTTCGGGACCACGATGGCGGATTTCGCCGACCGGTCGCTGGGGATCGGCTACACCGGCGGCTCGACGCTGCTGTTCGCCTGCCTGCTGGTCGTGCTGGGGCTTTGGTACTGGTCGCAGGGGACGATCTCGGTGAACACCGTGGCAACGCCGAAGGTGGAGCTGTTCTACTGGGCGGCGATCACGTTTTCGCAGACCTTAGGGACGGCGCTGGGGGATTGGGCGGCGGATACCGGCGGGCTGGGGTATGGCGGCGGCGTGCTGCTGTTTGGCGGGGGGTTGGTGCTGCTGCTTGGGCTGTATGCCGTGACGGGCGTGTCGCGGGTGCTGCTGTTCTGGGCGGCTTTCATCCTGACGCGGCCGCTGGGGGCGACGGCGGGGGATTTGCTGGACAAGCCGGTGGCGGATGGCGGGATGGCGCTGAGCCGGCCGTTGGCGTCGGCGGTGATCGCGGTGTTCATCCTTGCGTGCCTGCTGGTGTTGCCGCAGCGGGCGGGGCGCCATCCGAGGGCGGCTGTCGTGGCGGGCGACTAGCGGCGCTCTTCCGCGCGGCACGTCGCCGCGCCATATTGCTTGGATGTATGCCCAGGCGCTGAACACGGCGGAGGCGGCGAGCACGGAACCGGCGGAGGCACTGGACCGGTTCCAGGCGCGCGTCGACGCCGAGGAGCGGATTGAGCCGAATGACTGGATGCCGGCGTCGTACCGCCGCATGCTGGTGCGGCAGATCAGCCAGCACGCGCATTCCGAGATCGTGGGGATGCTGCCCGAGGGCAACTGGATCACCCGCGCGCCCAGCCTGAAGCGCAAGGCGGCGCTGCTGGCGAAGGTGCAGGATGAGGGCGGGCATGGGCTGTATTTGTATGCCGCGGCCGAGACGCTGGATGTGTCGCGGGAAGCGCTGGTGGAGCAGTTGCTGGAGGGGCGGGCGAAGTATAGTTCCATCTTCAACTATCCGACGCTGAGCTGGGCGGATATCGGGACGATCGGCTGGCTGGTGGACGGAGCGGCGATCATGAATCAGATCCCGCTGTGCCGATGTTCGTATGGGCCATATGCGCGGGCGATGATCCGTATCTGCAAGGAAGAGAGTTTCCATCAGCGGCAGGGATACGAGATCATGCTGACGCTGTGTCGCGGCAGCGACGAGCAGAAGGCGATGGCGCAGGATGCGCTGAACCGCTGGTGGTGGCCGTCGCTGATGATGTTCGGGCCGCCGGATACGGAATCGCAGCATTCGGATGTGTCGATGCAATGGAAGATCAAACGGTTCACCAACGATGCGCTGCGGCAGAAGTTCGTGGATGCGACGGTGCCGCAGGCGCGGTTTCTGGGGCTGACGGTGCCGGATCCCGAGCTGCGGTTTGATGAGGCGCGCGGACATTGGGTTTTCGGTGTGATTGACTGGGTGGAGTTTCGGCGGGTCTTGGCCGGCGGCGGACCGTGCAACCGCGAGCGGCTGGCGGCGCGGCAGACCGCGCATGCGGAGGGCGCGTGGGTGCGCGAGGCAGCGCTGGCACATGCGGCGAAGCAACGGGCGGTGGAGAAGGCGGCGTGACATGACCGAAATGGCAACCCCTCTGTGGGAAGTGTTCATCCGGGCACGGAATGGCTTGTCGCACCGGCATGTCGGGTCGGTGCATGCGGCGGATGCGGCGATGGCGCTGGCGGCAGCGCGGGATGTGTACACGCGGCGAGGCGAGGGGCTGTCGATCTGGGTGGTGCCGTCG
>Ga0210386_10004962_pt1 | contig 10890 bp, 10 predicted proteins | sample IncBWH32OmetaG_FD_160091 | JGI IMG/M metagenome (GOLD analysis project Ga0210386, IMG submission 160091) | Forest soil microbial communities from Barre Woods Harvard Forest LTER site, Petersham, Massachusetts, United States - Inc-BW-H-32-O ... | reverse complement strand
GGGTTGAACTGCGCGATGTAGCGGTAGATGTGATCGGTCTCTCAAAGCGCGGCGGGTGACCAGATTACTTGCACGGAGGCGGGACGATCTCGCCTTTCGCGAGTTTCAACAACCACTCCCGCACCTCGGCGTGCGGCACGCCCTTGCCGGCATCGATCTCGGCTTCGGCTTCGGCAATTGCCCGGGCCTCGATGTCGGCATCGATTTCGTCAAAAACGCTTTTTGTCTCGGCCATAACATTCTCCAGCATTATTTTGTGGTACTATCACACAGCTTGCTTACCGGAAAGCTAATGTTTCCGCCGCGCAGCGCAAGCGTCAACGCGCCCGGTGTCACACCGCAATCGGCAAAACCCGAGGCGGACTGGGTCGGATTATTGGTAAAGCCATGCTGCTCAGCCCATGTCTAATGCGAGAGACGCGCCTTGTCGTCTCCGACCGCTCGGCTCCCGAGACTGCGGGTTCCGGGACGGTAACGGGCACCTGGGGCTGCGGCTTCTCGCCACAATCGGGTCTTATGCTTCTCGACCGTCGAGCGAGGGCGGAGCGCCGCGTGAAAATCGATCGATTCGGAGGCGGGAACGGCGGCTCGTTCCGAGGGGTGCGGGCGGCAATTCCCGTAATTCCCGATTAAGCGGAAAGAATTCCCGTTAAGTCAAAAAATATTCCCGATTATTGTCGCGATATTTTGCCACAACCTATTGAAATAGCTTATAAATCGGGTATCCGGCTCAAAAAATTCGTGGTTATTTCCCGGTTCGACGGGAATTTGCGCGCTATAGATCGGTCTCGGTCGTCTGGCCGGGAAACAGGGTCGCCCGGCTCCATTCCGACCAGTCGCCGGTAACCGGGTTGTTCGGGTCGCGGTCGTGCCGCCAGCAGATGGTTTCGGCATTTGGCGCCACGACCTTGTGGGTCTGGCCTTTGGTCATCACGAAATCCTTGGTGGCGACGTAGCCGTTGGCCCGCTCGCCGCAATCCTCGCTTTTGGTGATGACCGCCTCGACATTGACCCGGTCCCAGGTCGGGTTGTCGAGGACCAGGGTGGCCGATTGGTCCGACCCCGAAGAGCAGCCGGAAGCCATCGGCAGCGCCGCAATCAGGGCCGCCATCAAGACTGGATAACGCATCGCCTCCCTCCCAGAGCGCGCAGCAGATAGAGGCGCGCATCGCCGCCGCGCAAGCGGTAATCGCGGATCGGCGCGACGGGCGGCGGAGCAGGGAACAAACGAGCTTGCCGATCCTAAAGGTCAATCCGAACCGGGCGACGGCGCCGGTCAGTGGCCTCGGTCACAAGCGGCGAGCTGAGGGAGGCCAATACGGCGCAGGAGATCCTGAAAACGCGGGTCGGATCGGAGCGGATCGAAGGCCGGCCGCAGCAGGATCGATGCTTTGAATCGCGCTCCATAGGCCTTGTTCAGCGCGATCATCGCCCGGTCCCGATCGCCGAGTCCCACATAAATCAAGGCGATATCGGCATCGGCAGAAGGGTTTTGATCATGCCGGGCCCGCAAGTCATCGACAATTTTGATTGCCTCTTCTTTCTGTCCTGACATCGCGTAAGTGTAGCCGAGATAGGAGTCGAAGGCCCCGCTGTGTCCGGAAAGTTCGATCGCTCTCTGGAATTCTACAATTGCCTCGTCATGCAAGCGCTTCTGCTCAAGCGCTTGGCCCAGCTCATAATGGCCGATGGCAAAATTCGGGTCCATCTCCAGGATAGTTTTACTTTTTTGCACTGCCTCGTCATAGCGGCGGGCGACGCACAATGCGTCCGCCATGTCTGCGCTTATGATTAGTGAAAGAGGATCAAGGCTTTCCGCTTTTGTCAACTCGATGATGCCCTCGCTATGCCGCCCCATCATCATCAGATGCCAGGAATACCATTGATGAGCCGGCGCATAGCCGGGATCCAGCTTGATTGCCCGCTTGTATTCGCTCTCAGCGGTCTCCCAATCCCAGCCATAAAGGTCTAGAGCGAAAGCGAGAGAGGCATGGGCCTCGGCAAGCTTATCGTCCAAAGCCAACGCTTTTGACGCCGCTGCCTTGGCTTTGGAAAAAGCCTTCTGCGGAGAAAGGACACCATATTTCCAGTCGCCGGACAATGCGTATGCGTCAGCCAAGCCGGAATATGCCGCAGCGTAGGTTGGATCCCTGTCGATCGCATAGCTGAAATACTCGATCGCTTTCTTCAAGTCATCTCCAGTTCGCTTGTTGATGAAATACCGGCCTTTGAGATAAGCTTCGTAGGCCACTGGGTTCACCGGCTTCGAGTTCTGCAGCGCCGCCTGTTCCTGTTCAGTCATTGTGGCTCGGACCTGCTCGGCAATAGCGCGAGCGACGCTGCTTTGGAGCACCAGCGTGTCCTGAAGATCCCCTTCAAAGCTTTGGGCCCATATGTGGCGTTCAACAGGCACCTGGATCAGCTGGGCGGTAATCCGGACACGGTCGCCAAACCGCAACACGGTTCCCTCGACGACTGCTTCTACGTTCAGCTCGCGAGCGATCTCGGGCAGGAGCTTGCGAACGCGTTTATAAGTCATTATCGAGGTGCGGGAAATCACGCGTAACGCGCTGATTTGTCCCAGCGTGGAGATCAACTCGTCTGTCATGCCATCGGCGAAGTAATCTTGCGAAGGATCGCTGGAAAGGCTTTCCAATGGTAGTACCGCTATTGAGCAAATCTTAGGCGAGGCCTGATTCCGGGAGTGGAGAATCCAAGAGAACGAAGCCACAAACAACCGGGCTAAGCTAAAGACGAGAAGCCTACAGTCAAGAAGACGGGACGGTCGCCGCGATGACGAGCCAGTGTCGGTGATCTCGACAACACCGGCCGGGAGATCCGATGCCTCTTCATGCTCGGTCTCGCGACCGATCAAACTGGAGATCGCGGTCGGAAGGTTGCTCGACGGAGTGGATTGCGGTGCCTCCGCGACCGCGCCACGGTCGACCCGTGTTTCGGCATCAGATGCGGCGACGGAAGTGCGGATCTCAGCGACGAACCGGTAGCCCCGTCCGGACACGGTCCGGATGAAATCCCGATCCTCTCCGAGCGCTTTGCGCAGTGCCGAGATCTGGACCACTAGATTGCTCTCTTCTACGACCGTGTCCGGCCAGACGCGGCTCAGGAACTCGTCCTTGGTGACGAGCGCGCCGCGCGCCTCGATCAGGACCATCAGGATTTCGAAGGCACGGCTGCCAAGCTCGACGGCGACCCCATCGGCGCGGAGCTCGCGGCGGTGCGGCAGCAACCGGAACCGGCCGAACTCGACAGCCCCCAGGGCTTCGTCGATCAGCCTCATAGAGAGCCTCTTTACATCTTTTAATAAAATTTCATATTCGATTAATGCGGTCAAGCTCAGGTTCGAGCAACGCTCCGCAAATGGAATTAGGCGCACCGGCTCTCGCAAAGGTAAAGCAGCTCGTCCCTCCGCGACGACACCGGGTCAAGATAGCGTCGCGTCGCCAAGTGTCGCTTTTAGATGATTTCAGAAGAGATCACCTGCGCCGACAAGGACTTTAATCCGATCCAGCCTCATTCCTTCACCGCATATCGGGGAAGGATCTCAATTGACGAATTATCTCGGAGCAGGCGGAAGGAGCAGCCCGACACAAGGGTTCGGGGGCTTTCTGGGCGCTGGTCGTCTCCACGGGACCACGCCCGCGGTCGACCGTGTCAAGGGGCCACGGCAAGGCGCGCAGGGGAAAATGTCATGGAACACCGATCGGCATCGTCGCGCGCGGTTCGAGGCGATAGCACTGCCCCATCTCGATGCCGCTTACGCGCTCGCGCGATGGCTGACGCGCAACGATGCCGATGCCGCCGATGTCGCGCAGGAAGCGTTTCTGCGGGCGTTTCGCTATTTCGACAGCTATCGCGGCGACGATGCCAAAAGCTGGGTGCTTAAGATCGTACGGCGCACCTGCTACGGCTGGCTCGCGCGCAATCGGCCGGCGGATGTCGTCTCGCTCGAAGCGGAGGAGGAACTCGGCGAGGCGGTCGCGACGTCGGCGATCGATGCCGAGGCGTTGCTGGAAAGCCGGTCCGATTTGCGGCATCTCCACCAGCTGATCGAGGCGCTCCCGGCGGCAATGCGCGAGGCGATCGTTCTGCGCGACCTGCACGAGCTCGGCTACCGCGAGATCGCCGAGGTAACGGGCGTGCCGATCGGGACGGTCATGTCCCGCCTTCATCGCGCGCGCTCCTTGCTGCTCCGCACGTACGATCAAACTGGCGGCACGGCTGCGGCGTCTATGGCTCCGCGTACACAAGAGGTTAGCCCGGAGCACGGATCACCGGTGCCAAAGTCGAGCTCTGGTCATCGATGTGCCGCGTGATGCGGAAATGACGTCAGGCGACCCTAATACCGCGGGCGGATTGCCGGCGTATCGCGAGCTGGACAACACGCTCGGTCTGATCGCGTCAGTAGCCAACTGCTCGCCGATGCTCGCACGGGCAGGGAGCGTCCCGTATCCGTCCACGCCTTCGCGTAGCCACGGCCGCGGGAATAAATCCGCGCCCGATCCGATCCTTGCTCCTGCCGGCCCTGCGAGGGCATGAGAGTGAGGTATTCGGATGCTGCGGGCTGATGGCGATCCCGAACTGCGCGTTTTCGACCCGGTGATCCGGTTCCTGCATTGGTTGACCCTGTTCCTCGTCATCACGATCTTCGCGCTCGCCTTCTCGATCGGTTTCGCATCATCGCGGGAGGAGGCCGTTGCACTCATCCAGCTGCATCGCTCGTTCGGCGTAACCGTGTGGGTCGTGACCCTCGGTCGGCTCGTTTGGCGCCAATTCGCGCGCTTTCCCAACTGGCCCGCCGACATGCCGCAGGCGTTGCGGTTCGCGGCGCAATGGAGCGAATACGCGCTCTACGCCCTGCTGGCGACGCAGCCCATCCTCGGGCTGCTCTGGACCAACGCGTACGGCGACCGGGTGAACCTGTTCTTTCTCGGCTATCTGCCGGCGCTGATCGGCCGGGACCGTCCGCTCGCGAAGCAGCTCGGGCAGGCGCACACGACGGTTGGGTTCCTTTTCCTCGGCCTCATCGCGCTTCATGCCGCGGCGGCGCTCTACCACCATTTCTGGCGCCGCGACGATACACTCAGGGCGATGCTGGGAATGGGGCGCCGGGAAGCGCACCGCGCGCATGAGAGCCAAAATTTTGGGCAACGCTAGTCTAAGCCTCGCTCAACGGTCTGCTCGCCGCCAACCGGTAACGCGCGCTTCTGAGGAAAGACTCCTCAACCCACGAGCCTCGGGAATAAAGCCGCAAGCCCTCTGGTCTGGATCGGCGCAACCACCACGCCATTCAGGAGAGAGAGATGGCCGATCGTGACGGTACCGAGCTGTTGGGCGAGACGAACATCAATCGCCGCGGCCTGTTGAAGTGCATGACTTGGGCGGGCACCGGCGTCGTCTGGAGCCTCGCCGGAGGCGTGCCGCGCACCCTCGGGTTGGTCGGCTCGGCCGCCGCCGCCGAGGCGACGCAAGGCAATCTGACCTTTGTCCAGATCAGCGATAGCCATATCGGCTTCCACCTGCCGCCAAACCCGAACCCGACCGCCACACTCGGCGAGGCCATCGCCAAGATCAAGGCGATGCCGGCCCAGCCCGCCTTCCTGGTCCATACCGGCGACATCAGCCACCTCTCCAAGGAGGAGCAGTGGGACGCCGCCGATCAGGTCATCAAGGGGGCGAACAAGCAGGTGTTCTTTATTCCCGGCGAGCACGACGTGGCCGATGCCGGCAACGGCAAGGCCTATCTCGCCCGCTACGGAAAGGATACGCAGGGCAAGGGCTGGTACAGCTTCGACATGGCCGGCGTCCATTTCATCGGCCTGATCAACGTCTTTGATTTTCAGCCGGGGTTCAAATCCGCCGGGCTCGCCACCCTCGGCGACGACCAGCTCGAATGGCTCGAAAAGGACGTCGCCGGGCGCTCGGCGAGCACCCCGATCGTCGTCCTCGCCCATCTGCCGATGTGGACGATCTATGAGCAGTGGGGCTGGGGCACTGCGGATGCCGGCCGCGCGCTCGGCTATCTGAAGCGCTTTGGCTCGGTCACCGTATTGAACGGCCACATCCACCAAATCATCCAGAAGGTCGAGGGCAACGTCACCTTTCATACCGCGGCCTCGACCGCCTATCCGCAGCCGGCGCCCGGCACGGCTCCGGCTCCGGGGCCGATGAAGAACGTGCCGGCTGGCGAATTGCACAAATATCTCGGCGTCAGGACCGTCGACTACGTCGCCAGCAAGGGCGCGCCGGCCCTGACCGACAGCCCGCTCGTCGCTTGAGGGAGAAGGCCATGTCAACGACCCGAAACCCGATGCCGCGCCGAGCCCGCTTCGGTTTGATCCTCGGCGCGATCGGAGCGGCGGCGCTTCTTGCTGCCGGGCTGCCAAGTCTCGGCGCCGCCGGCAACGCGGTGGTCGACGCCGGCGCAAAAACGACCACGATCGATATCGACAATTTCGCCTTCGCTCCGCCCGATCTCACCATCGCTGCCGGTACGACGGTGACCTGGAAGAACGAAGACGACGAGGTGCACCGCGTGACGGACGACCACAAGGCGTTCTCATCGGCGGCGCTCGACACCGACGACAGCTATTCCCACACCTTCACGAAGCCGGGGGTCTACCATTATTTCTGCTCGGTCCACCCCTACATGGTCGGCAAGATCATCGTTAAGCCCGCCGGGGCGCGGTCTTAAGCCCGGAGGGCGCGATGTGGAAGCATCCCTCTGCCCCCGGTCCGGCGCTCCGCGAGGTGATCGGCGCCTGGCTCGTCTGCCTCGTCGTGGCGGCGGGATGCTTCACTCTCTTGGCCGCCGCCGCGCCCGTCCCCAACGGTCCGGCCAAAGCATTGATCGGCCCCGGCCCGGCCGCTACGGTGGCCGCCGCCGGAGCCGATCGCGCCGACGCTCATCGACACGGGAGATGCTGAAATGCCGGACGACGCCCGCAGACCCAGTTTCGACAAGTCGCGCATGCCGAGCCGGCATGTGACGGTCGGCCCCGAGCGGGCGCCGCACCGCTCGTTTTTGTATTCGATGGGGCTCAGCGACGAGCAGATCGCCCAGCCCTTGGTCGGCGTCGCCACCACCTGGAACGAGTCGGCGCCGTGCAACATCTCACTGTCGCGCCAGGCGCAGGCGGCAAAAAAGGGGGTCGCGGCCTCGGGCGGCACGCCGCGCGAATTCACCACGATCACCGTCACCGACGGCATCGCGATGGGCCATGAGGGGATGAAATCGTCTCTGGTCAGCCGCGAGGTCATCGCCGACTCGGTCGAATTGTCGATGCGCGGTCACTGCTACGATGCGCTTGTCGGGCTCGCCGGCTGCGACAAATCCCTGCCCGGCTTGATGATGGCGATGATCCGGCTCAACGTGCCGTCGGTGTTTATGTATGGCGGCTCGATCCTGCCCGGGCGCTTCAAGGGCCGCGACGTGACGATCGGTGACGTGTTCGAGGCGGTCGGCTCGCACAATGTCGGCGCGCTGAGCGACGCGGAACTGCACGAGCTCGAATGCGTCGCCTGCCCCTCGGCCGGGTCTTGCGGCGGGCTCTTCACCGCCAACACGATGGCCTGCGTCTCCGAGGCGATCGGGCTCGCACTGCCCGGCTCGGCCGGCGCGCCGGCACCCTACGACTCGCGCGACGCCTATGCCGAGGCGTCGGGCCAGGCGGTCATGGAGTTGCTGCGCCATAACCTGCGGCCGCGCGACATCGTCACCCGCGAGGCGGTCGAAAACGCCGCGATGGTGGCGACCGCCGCCGGCGGCTCGACCAATGCCGGACTGCACATCCCGGCGATCGCCCACGAGGCCGGGATCGAGTTCACCTTGCACGATTTCGGCGAGATCTCGAAGCGCACCCCCTATATCGGCGATTTGAAGCCCGGCGGCCGCTATGTGATGAAGGATTTGCACGATGTCGGCGGCGTGCCGGTCTTGATGAAGGCGCTGCTCGACGGCGGCTACCTACATGGCGGCTGCATGACCGTCACCGGCAGGACGATTGCCGAAAACCTCAAGGATGTCGTGTTTCCGACCGGGCAGGATGTCGTAGTGCCGACCTCTCGCCCGTTGGCGCCGACCGGCGGCCATGTCGTCCTCAAAGGCAATCTGGCGCCGCAGGGTGCCTTGGTGAAGGTCGCCGGCATGAAGACGCAGCTTCGCTTTACCGGGCCGGCCCGGTGCTTCGATTGCGAGGAGGATGCCTTCGCCGCGGTCGATGCGCGCGACTACAAGGAGGGCGACGTGATCGTCATCCGCTACGAAGGGCCGCGCGGCGGGCCGGGCATGCGCGAGATGCTGTCGACGACGGCGGCGATCTACGGACAGGGGATGGGCGAGAAGGTCGGGCTGATCACCGATGGGCGCTTTTCCGGCGCCACGCACGGGTTCTGCGTTGGCCATGTCGGCCCCGAAGCCGCGACGGGTGGGCCGATCGCGCTAGTGCGCGACGGCGACATGATCACAATCGACGCCATCGCCGGGACGCTCTCGGCGGCGCTGAGCGACGCCGAACTCACCGAACGCCGCCGCACTTGGACTGCGCGCCGCAACAACTACCAGTCGGGTTGCCTGTGGCGCTACGCGCAGACCGTCGGCGACGCCGAAAAGGGGGCCGTCACCCATCCCGGCGCCCGCGCCGAAACCCACACCTACGCCGACCTCTGACCGATCGGCCCGCTGGGCTCTTAAGCCATAAGCGCCCAATCTCCTGCACGGCCTTGGTACCGGGCCGCCGCGGAAGTATGGTGATGGCGGGTCTGCCGGAAGCTCATTTGGCCGCCGTGGACGAGCGAAAGGTCAGATCGTATCTTCTGTCCAATAGCCATCCGGCGGGTCGCGCGAAGGCGGCATTTTTCCGCCAATTCGGGTTTAGGGCATCTTCATGGCAAAATTTATCGGCCGCTCTGATGGAGCACGCGCTGAACGCCGAAGTCGCTTCGGTAATTGCATCCGCCTTTGGAACAAAGTACATGCTTGAAGGCGCTATCGTAGCGCGCGACGGTCGAACTCCTCGAATTCGCACGGTTTGGTTCGTCGCAAACGGCGAGAATGCTCCCAGATTAGTAACGGCTTATCCCGTTCCGCGAGTTATCGATGATCAAAGAGCTCGATCCGGTTGTGTTGACCGAAAACTTCCCTGATGAGGGGCTCGAGGCGGGCGACGTCGGCTGGGTGGTGCTTGTTCACCGCGACCGCGCCGGCTTCGAAGTCGAGTTCGTAACCTTGGCGGGCGAAACCGTTTCGGTGGTCACAGTTCCTGCCGATGCACTGCGTCCGGTCGCCCCAAACGAAATCGCTCACGTGCGGATGGTTGCGTGACCTGCCGCCCTCGTCCGCGCGCTACAGCCGGGCGGCGCGGTTCACGTGATCGCGGCGGACCGCGGCCGACCGGCCAGCGAGGTTGGCGGACCGGCTTCCGGCGGAACGCCCGTCCTGGTTCCGTAGAGCGTCGGCGCCAGACGCTGGCGCATATGCCACTCCAGGTAGTAGGCGAGCATGGATAAAACACGTGGGCGCGCACGCGATCGGCCAGCCAGTGATAGACCGGTCTGATCTGGAGATCGACTGTCTTGGTTCAACAGCATGCGCTTCTTGACCTTGCCCGCCTCGCGGTAGCTCTCGCCCAACAGGATGCCGGGGGGCGAGCCGCGATTGGGGACCGCTTCGATATACCTGGGAGCATCATGGCGATCCCTTCCCTCAGGCAGCCAAAATCCCCCCAATTACATGGCTACGATTCAATACCACCAATACAAATTAGGCAGCGATATCGACCACTTAAAGAAAGAAGGAAGCTCCGTTTAGCGACGCTCAGACGGCTCGATTTCGCCGACGTTTTTCGCAGCGCAGCTTCCCTCGCACTTCATGCCTCATACCCGTTTTAAGGGCTTCAATTTTTTCAGCGGCTTGAGCTTTTTCAAGCGCTTCGGCCGGCTTGGTTGCTTGGGTCTTACGAACTTTGACAACTTTGCAAACTCCTCAACGAATAGCCGGAGCCGACAGATACGATTTCGGTTACATCTCTCGCCGGGATCATCCAAAGGCCGAGGCTGCGGCCCTACAATTGTCGAGCAAGAGACTGCAGGACCGCGTGCTTGCGGGCTCTCTCAATCTCCGGATCTTCGAACTGAAGAAATTCGACTGCTTGAAAATCGTCCCCCCTCTTTCGATTCTGGCGCGGCTCCAGGCCCTCTATCAGTACCGCCTCCATTGTGGCTACAACCACGTCGACGTTTAACCCGAAATCAGCACCTGCCTCCAAAGTACCCTGATCGCTAACCGGCCACACTCCGAACCACGAGAACCGAGTCCAGCGTCCACCCAAACGATCAACTGTATGTTGGAATAGCCGCCGTCCTAGGTTCTGATCTGTGCCCTGCCCGACGTACACAACCCCTTGAGAATCGTGGAGGAGATACACGGCCTTCTGATCACAGAAATCGACGGGGACAGCTCCCGTTTACTGCTGCCCGAAAATACGTGGACGACCCTCCCACCGTACTTTCGATCGCTCCCAGAACATTCCGAACGCATTAATAATGCCTCTAATCTGCGAAGAGGCAGGTTCTGGGAGATCTTCATCGAGCTGTCTTCAGCGTGTTGCGTGCTACCGAGTCCATAATAGCCTCGGGAGGTTCGGACGAAGGGTGACTGCCCACCCTCGTTTTTGAGTGACCCCACAATGATTGCAACGACAGTGTTTCTGGGGTCGCCCCGAGTTCGTCGTCCTTCCGTAACCCCTTCTAGTGCACTGACGCAAACATAGGATTCAACAGGCTAAGTGTGCTATAGTCGAGGCATGGCACAGGAAGTCTGCGTTGTCGTTGGAAGCGAGGATCGCGCGCGGTTGGCCGCGGTCGTGAGCGATC
>Ga0210386_10004958_pt1 | contig 10895 bp, 9 predicted proteins | sample IncBWH32OmetaG_FD_160091 | JGI IMG/M metagenome (GOLD analysis project Ga0210386, IMG submission 160091) | Forest soil microbial communities from Barre Woods Harvard Forest LTER site, Petersham, Massachusetts, United States - Inc-BW-H-32-O ... | reverse complement strand
GTACCGGCCTGGGGGCAGGGGCGGCATGATCTGGCGGCCGTGAAGACATGCTGGCATACTGCTCGTCACCTGACTTGCCACCTGCGCGCACATGCCGTACGTGGTAATCACCGTAACAGCAAGCCGGTTCTCACCTGGCTCGATAACGAACGGCGCCACCGAGCAATCCGCGGGGAAAGCGACGTCCGGGGGAAACCGGTGATTCGTGACCACCACTGCGTATTGCGGTCGGCACCCACGGCTGAGGGTTGACCAGGACGTCACGGTGCGAGATTGCCAAAGAACGACACCTGGCCGTCAACATTGTCGGATGCGTAGACGGTGCCGGTTGCCTGGTACACCGCAAGGTCCCCAGGCCAGCCGCCCGTCGGCACAATAGCCGGGGTCTCGCCACAACCAGAGTGATGAGTGGCGTTGCAGGTGGCCCCGTCGAACACATCGACGTCGGAGTCGATGATCGAGCTCACGTAGACGGTGTCGGCGGCCTGATCCACAGCGACGCCGAACGGTGCGCCTCCGGTCACCATCGTCGCTGGCCGCTGGCTGCACCCTGACCTGACGCTCGCATTGCAAGTCGCTCCGTTGATCACCGAGACCGTATCGTGGGCGTCCACGGTGTCGCCGCCGAAGTTCTCGGCGCCGAAGTTCGTCACGTAGACGGTGTCGGTGGCCCGGTCGACGGCCACGCCCAAGGGGTCATTGCCGACAGAGATGGTCGGCGGGGTCTGTCCGCATCCTGAGGTGATGGTGGCGTTGCAGGTGGCCCCGTTGATCACCGACACGGTGTTGGCACCGCCGTCGGCCACGTAGACGGTGTCGGTGGCCTGGTCGACGGCCACGCCGTCCGGCCCGGTACCCACCGGGACGGTCGGCGGGGTCTGTCCGCATCCTGAGGTGATGGTGGCGTTGCAGGTGGCCCCGTTGATCACCGATACCGTGTTGTCATTCGCGTTCGCCACGTAGACGGTGTCGGTCCGTTGGTCAACGGCGACGGCCTGCGGGAAGGCGCCAGTGGCGAACGTCGGCCAGGTCTGGCCACAGCCAGAGCTCACGACCGTGTTGCAGGCCGCGGCGTTGATCACCGAGACCGTGTTGTCGTCCTGGTTTGCCGCGTAGACGGTATCGGTTCGCTGGTCCACCGCTATCCCATTCGGCCCAATGCCGACCGTCGTCGTCGGTGCGGTGTGTCGGCATCCGGACTGGTGGGTCAGTGTGCAGGCGCCGCCGTCGAGCACTGACACCGTGTCCTCGTCCTGGTTGGAGACGTAGACCGTGCCGGTGGCCAGGTCGACGTCGAGATACCCGGGGAAGAATCCGGTCGCCAAGTCCGGCGGCCGCTGGTCACAGCCCGACGTGAAGACGGCGTTGCAGATCGCCCCGTCGATCACCGACACGGTGCTGTCCTCGTCATTCAGCACGAATACGCTGTGGGTGACCGGGTCCACCACTACCCCGATCGGGTTGCTGCCGACCGTCACGGTCGGCGCGGACTGGCCGCAGCCAGAGGTCACCGCCGCATTGCAGGTGGAGCCGTTGATCACATAAACGGAGCCGAGGTTCGTCGCCGGGCCCACCGGACCGGTAGGCACATACACGGTGTCGGTGGCCTGGTCGACGGCAGCGGCGAGCGGCGAGAAGCCGACCGGTATCGCGGGCGGACTCTGGGCGCAGCCGGTCCTGACGGTGGCGTTGCAGGTCCTCCCGTCGATCACCGACACCATGCCGAGGCCGCCGTTGTCGGAATCGGGCACGTATACGGTGTCGGTGGCCTGATCTACGGCGGGAACTCCTGGCTGGACGCCGACAGCTACGGTCGCCGGGGTCTGGCCACAGCCAGTGGTAACGGTGGCATTGCAAGTCGCGCCGTCAATCACCGAGACCGTGTTGTCATTCACGTTCGCCACGTACACCGTGTCGGTGGCCTGGTCGACGGCCACGCCATCTGGCCCGCCGCCGACGGCGACCGTCGGCGGGATGTTTTCGCAACCTGAGGTGACTGTGGCGTTACAGGTCCTCCCGTCGATCACCGACACAGTGTTCGTGCCCAGGCCGACCACGTAGACGGTATCGGTGGCCTGGTCGACCGCGGCGTCGACCGGTCCCGAAAGCGGCGCCTGGCGCAGCGTGACGGTGGGCGGGGTCTGTCCACAGCCGAAGCTGACGACTATGTTGCAGGTGGCGGTGTTGATCACCGAGACCGTGCCGTCGTTGCCGTTCCCCACATACGCGGTGTGGGTGGCCTGGTCGACCGCGACGGCAACTGGGTTATTCCCCACCGCGATCGTGCGGCCGCCCGGGCCGCCCGCCTTGCTGCGGGAGCCTGCAAGACCGGCTAGTCCCGCCTCATGGCCGCGGACGCTGAGCCAGCGAGAGAACGGGGACGCGTTCGACGGCCGCGGTCCTGCCATTGCCGCCCGAGGAGCGGAGGCAGATCCGAATGCCGCCGTCGCATTTCCCGAGGCAAATGCGGCGGCGCAGATGACCGCCGCAGCGGCCACCGTGAACTGGGATCTCGCGATCCTTTGAACCACGCACTTGTCGTCCTTCGGCTGTCGCGAGCGCATTCGTGCCACCTGTCATTTACGAGCGAGCGGTGCGCTCGCTTCCTGGACCTGACGGGTCCGGTCGGCGGCGAATCAGGCCTGGGCACGCTCAAGCCGGCCGGGCTGTCCAGCACGATAACCGCAGGGCCTGTGAGCCTGATCGCAAGACGCTCGAATCGCAGGTGGAAGCCACGGCACGGTGCCGCGGACGCCTGACCCTGAAAAAGAACCTGCCGGGAGAGCAGCGGTCAGATCCCGCCCTCGGGGATGCCGCGCCTCGCCAGCGGCAGCACGACTCTCTACTCGCGGCGACCTGAGGGCCAATCGCTTATAAAGACCGGCGAATCTGGAGCTGATCCAGCAGTATTCCGAAGAATGGGTTGTATTGATAGTTAGTTACCCGGGCGGACAGGAAGTCCACATTATTCAGGTTGGCCAGGGGCACCCAGGGAGCCGCGAATGTGACCGCCTTGTCGACGGTCGCCCACGTTGTTGCCGCCTGCGCCGGGTTGGTCGTTTGCTGGGCGTCCGCCAGGTTCATGAGCCGGTCGATCGCCGGATCACAGAAGAACGAGCCGTTCCTTGTGTCGGCCGGGTCGGCCAGCCGGAAAGATGAGCAGCGGAAGAACTGGTCGAAGAAGTCCGAGGCCGAGGGGTAGTCGGCGCCCCATTGGCCGTCCGTGGCCTGGATCTGGCGCCGTGAGTCATTGACCGCCCCCATGGCCTCGGACGAGGCGATGTGCAAGGTTGCCCGGTAGCCGAGTTCGCGGAGGACGGAGACCGTGAACGCGCCCGTGGTCGGGTCGGGGGCAAAGTCGTCCGACCACACGGTGACGCGCATGCCGCTGGTCCCGGACGCGGCCACTAGCTGACGGGCGGCGGTCAGGTCGGGGCCGACCCAGGCGCCGGATGCGCCAGGATCGGTGGTGAACGGGCAGTAGGGCTGGTAGCCCGGAATACCGGGCGGCAGGATCTGGCAAGTCGGGGTGGCCAGGTCCGGGCCGCCGAGCATGGCTACGAAACTGCTGCGATCAGCGGCGAGGCTGAAGGCTCGGCGGACGCGCGGGTCGTTGAATGGCGCGACCCTGGTGTTGAACGCCGTGAACACGATGGCGGGCAGCGGGTTGACGTGCACCTGGGCCGGGAACCTCGCGATGAGCCCGGTCACGTCGGGCAGCGGGTCGTCGGTCCAGTCAGCCTGGCCGTTCTCGATCTCGGCCGTCTCGCTGGTCAGCGAACCGCCGAAGGTCCAGACGATGTGATCCGGAAGCCCTCCGGCTGCGCAGCCGCCGACCATTCCTTGAAGTAGGGGTTCCGCGCGAAGATCACTTCGCGGCCTGGTATGTCGCGAGTGATCATGTACGGGCCGGTGCCTGGCACGGGATTCGTGCCGCTATCACGCATCGACACGTTCTGCGGCACTGGCGCGGTGAATCCGAACGCCAGCTTGTACAAGAAGTCCGGGTCTGGCGCGGTGAGCCGGAACGTCACGGTTCTGGCCGCGTTATTAGTGATGATCCCCCGGCCTAGGTCACACGGTTTTCCGGGAGTGCACGCCGCCGCCCCCACGATCCCGTCCAGGAACGATGCCGCCTGCGCGTTGAGGTCCGTGACACGCTCGAAGGCATAGCGGAAGTCCTGCGCGAGCACGGGCCGCCCGGTCGAGTAGCGCAGCCCGGGCCGCAGCGTGAAGGTGTAGACGGTCCCGCCCGCGCTGACCGTTGGCATGGCCAGAGCCAGGTCGGGTACGAGCTGCAGGCCGGTGCTGCCGCCCGTCTTCTGGAAGGTCACCAGGGTGTCGTAGGTGGCCTGGGGGAAGACCGGCCCCGAGCTGGGGTACTGCAGGACCGGGTCGATAGACGCCGCGGGAATGGTACTGACCACCCGGAGTGTGCCATAACCGGGCCTGGCGCTGACCGCCGCGTCGGCGGCGACCCAGACAGTGCTACCCGAGGCGGTCAGCGCCACCGGACTGCCCCCCATCGGAACCGTCGGCCCGGGGCTGTCAGTTCCGGCGTTGATCCTCGTCAGCGCTGACGCGAGGCGATCAGCCGCCCAGACGGAACGTCCGGCGATCGCCAGCGCGTCCACGCCGTCTCCCGCCGGGATCGTAGCCGTGACGGTGCCGGTGGATGGATCTATCCGCGAGACCGTGCTGTCGAGTCCGTTCGCGACCCAGACCGAGCCCAGCCCGAACGCGATCGCGGTGGGACCGGCTGCGACTGGGATCGGTCGGCCCGGTTGGCCGCTGCGCGGATCAACCCGGATAAGGCTGTCATCATCAGGACTCGTGACCCATACCGCGCCGTCTCCGAAGGCCACGCCAGACGGCGCCGAGGCCAGCGGGATCCTGCCCGTCGGCTGCCCGGACACCGGATCCAGGGCCCACAGCGTGCTGGCCGCGGCATCGGTCACCCAGAGCGACCCGCCGCCCGCGGCGATCCCCACGGGTTCGCTGCCGACGGGAACCGTCTGCACCACTCGGTCCACCGCCGCATTGATCCGGGAAACCGTGCCGTCCAGGGTATTGGCCACCCAGATGTCCTGCCCGTTCGCCGCGATCGCGCTCGGACCCGAGCCGACCGGTATCGCCTGCACCACCGCAGCCGTGACCGGGTTGATGCGGTAAACCGCATTCTCCTCCGAGCTGGCTACCCACACCGAGCCATCGGCTGAGACCGCCGCGTCCGGCGGGCCCGGCAGCGCTACGCTGCGGGCCAGCCCAGTGCCAGCTGCGGTCAGCTCGCCAACACTGTTAGCGAGAACAGTCCCCTGGACTGTCGGCCCCGCGGTCAGCAAGGCCGGCAGGGCAACCGCGGCCCCGAGGAGGATCGCCGCCAGCGGCGCCAGCCGCCGGTCCCAGCCGCGTCGCACGTCGGCAGGTTCGGCGGCTGGCAGACTGGCCGTCACGTTCGCTTGGTCGACCGGCCGGGTTTGCTTTGAGTCCGCAGGAGTGGCCGTAAGAGCTCGCTGACCGGCGCCCTCGCCGTCGAGTTCGAGCTCAGGTGCCTGCCGCAAGATCGCCCCTTGCAGTCCGCGAAGATCCGGGCCAGGCTCGATGCCAAGCTCACCGACCAGGTGCTTGCGGGCGCGCCGGAATGCGTCCAGCGCGTCAGCCTGCCGGGCCGAGCGGTACAGCGCCATCATGAGCTGTGCGTGGAAGCCTTCCCGGTAGGGAGAGTCGGCGACGAGCGCCTCGAGCTCGGGCACCAGCTCACGATGGTGTCCCAATCGCAGCCGCGCCTCCATGAGCTTTTCCAGGGCGCTCAGCCGTTCACCGTCTAGCCGTTCCGCGGCGACGGCAGCAAAGGCCGCCTCCCTGACGTCGGCCAGAGCCGCGCCGCGCCACAGCGCCAGGGCGGAGGTAAGCAAGCTCACCGCTGACGCAGCGTCGCCCCGCTCCACTGCTGCGCTACCCCTGGCAGCGAGATCCCTGAAGTGCCATACGTCGATATCGACGGGCGGCACATCGAGCATGTAGCCAGTTGGCCTGGTCAGCAATGGCACGGCCGAACTAGAAGTGCCCAGGACCTGCCGCAGCCTTGACACATAGGTCTCCACGGTGTGAACCGCGGAGGGAGGAGGGTCTTCCCCCCACAAATCGTCGATCAGCTGGACAGTAGGGACCGTCTGGCCGACGCTCATGACCAGGTCAGCGAGCACGGATCGCTGCCTCGGGCCGCCGAGCGGAAACGAAGTTCCATCCTCGACAACTTCGACTGCTCCAAGCACCCTGAACAACACCGAAGCGACCCCCTGCGCAGGAAGCCCATCTGCAAGAATGCGCACCGTTACATATCGAACCATCTAGCGAAGCACCACCTCAAGGCGCCGAGCTGCCCAGTTCGGCACCCTGAAGGCGCTTGGCAGCGCCAACCGAACCTCGGCGTGGTTCTTAGCCCCCTATCGGCTCGCTCGCGGTGCTGATGGCCCCGGCGCAGCACAGCTCTGGGACTGCTACGACCATGGGTCCTACGCCGTGTCAACGCCGGCGGACCGTTAACACGAACCGCATGGAAGTCCTGAACAGCGCTACATGGGACCATGTCGGCATCCGGTGCACGACCAGGCACTCCGACGAGGCCGCTCACATCAGGACGCTTCAAGGCCACGGTCAGCAGCTGAAGCTTAGGATCCGTTACGGGCCTGCCGCTCCGTGGCTCGGACAGGATCACCGTGAGGAAGCTACCGCCAGGCCAGTCGATTATGTCGCCGCTCCGCGTCCAGGCTGACCCTTCAGGGCGCTACGAGCTGACCAGCCCGAACTTCTCCTACCGTGACCACAACGGCGTTTCCCACCGCGAATCCGGCTTCACCGCCGAGATCATGGTGGACCCGGAACCGGGCCCAATGCCGGAACCGGAGGTTGCCGCCGATGTGGAGACTGCTGAGCTACCTCTTGGTTAATGGAGTACGTTGCGCAGCCGTGTGCGCAACGTCGGAAGCGTTGATGTCTCAACCTTGGAGATCAGTCTATCCGGGCAGATCACTACCGAGAATCGCAGCAAGAGCTTCATGCTGGAGCGGTTGCGGGCCGGCGCCTCGGTGGATGCGTCGTTTTTCGTGCGCGCCCAAGAGGCAGGTACGCAGGTGCCGGTCCATCTTGATCTGGCTTACAACGGACCTAATCGCCGATACCACAGCACCACAACTAGGAGTGTAAGCGTGAGCAGCAATTTGGTGCCTAGGTCCGGGCCCGCGCACAACTTCGGCCCGATCGTGAAGATCCTATTTTTTGGAGCCAATCCTATGGGCACGCCGCAGCACCGGGTGGACGAGGAGATACGCGAGATTCAGCAAACAATCAAGCAGGGCAGTGAACGAGACTATATCTTGGTCGATACCGAGTGGGCGGTACGTCCCCGCGACATTACGCAGGCCCTTATCGATTTTCAGCCGCAATTCGTCCATTTCGCCGGCCACGGTGGCGGTGATGAGGGAAGCTTCGCGGCCGAAGACGATATCGGGTACGCACACGTCATCTCGGTGGATGGGCTGGTACAGGCGTTTAAAGCGGTTGGTCGAGACGTGCGGTGTGTCATCGTCAACGCGTGCCGGACGGAGCGACTCGCTCAGGCAGTGGCAGCAGTGGTTCCGTGGGTTATCGGCATGCGGCAGCCCGTGGGTGACCGGTCAGCGATCCGATTTAGTATCGGCTTCTACCAGGCTCTGGCCGCTGGTAAGCCGGTTGAGACAGCGTTTGATGTCGGCCTCGCCCAAGTGATGATGACACCGCAAGGCGATGACGCCCTGGCCCCGCTGCTGCTTCATGGTCCAGGCGGCACAGGCTAGTCCCGCTAAGGCAAGAACCGGACAACGGATTGCGGGAGGTGGGCGGCGACCGACGTTACCCGCCAGTGCCAGATCGCACTCTCAGGCAGCGTTGCGGCCACGCTCAAGCCGCTCGGCGATCCAGAGCTTGATGATGGACTGGCGGGTAACCCCTAGGCGGCGGGCTTCCCGGTCGAGTGATTCGATCATCCAGGACGGGAAGTCGACGTTCACCCGGCGTTGTTCCAGCGCGGGACGGCGGATGCCAGTGAGGTCCAGATCGCCTGTTATATCTTCGCCGTCGTCAAACTTCTGATCGAACTCTTCAGCCCTCATACAGCGTCACCTCCTCCTTCCGAGACCGGCGCGCCGAGATGATCCTGACCCGGGGCCCGCGGTAGGTCACCACCACCGACCAGTGCTTGCCATCGATCTGGCCGATCACCAGCCACCGTGGCTCATCGGCGGTCCGGGCGGGGATCTCTACCCGCATGACGTCTCGCCAGATCGCCTGGACGGCGTCGAAGTCAATGCCGTGCTTCTCCACGTTCGACGCGCTTTTAGCCGGGTCAAACTCGAATTCCATTCGATCCGGCTCCTTCCGGTATAATAACTATACCATATCGCCCTCTCAGGCCTGCCTGCGCACCTCTTACAGCCTCATCGGCTCGGTGTCGAGCGCAGCTGACAGCGTTTCGCTGAAGGGCTGCCCGACCGGTAGTGCCCGTCCAGGGCATTGGTGCCGTTGGCCCTCACTGTGAGGCGAGCACCTCGTGCCATAGCCCGCCGTTCAGGTTGATGTTGTTGCCTCTGGCCAAGCCGGGGGCGGTGTCGGCGATGTAGGTGTACAGCGGATGTCCGTTGTAGGTGAGCTGACGGGAGCCGCCGGTTCGGATGATCGTGCCGACTCGGCCCGGCACGCCCGGGCTGGCCGCGGCAGTGCCGGTCACAGGCGGCCAGTACGCGGCACAGCTTCCGTAGCATTTCGATGTGGTGGGCGTGTCGGGGCCGAACCAGTAGACGGTGAAGCCCTTGGCATTGGTCAGCACCGTCGCGCCCCCGATCGTGGTGGTCTTCAGTCCGGCGCCGATGCCGGTGGCCGCTGGTGCCCTTGAACTGGCCCCGGTAACCGCGACACCTAGGAGCACCAGCGCCGCGATCGTCAGTGCCGCGGTGATCATTGCGGCTGCTGTGGCGACCGAGGCCGGGATCCGGGCGGAGAACCTGGCCTGGCCGGCGGCCGCCCCGTTGGCTGGAACCGCGCCATTCACCGAGGCGGCCGCCGCGTCAGTGACCGCAGCGGCCGCCGGGGTAGCGGCGAGGGTGAGGGTGAGCGCGGCGAGCACGGCGAAGGCGGCCACCTCGATCAAGCCCGCGACGACGCCTGCGGTCGTGCGGACTTCCTTGAACCCGAACAGCCCGATCCAAACCGACAGCAGGTAGCCGCCGAGGGTAGCCAAGGCGAAGCCGGCTCCTGCAGCCGCAGCCAGCCGTCCGCCCTTGACGAGCCGGCCGCCGATGGCGAGTACGGCGAGCCCCAGGCCAAAGGCGGCGATCACCTGCAGCAGGAACAACCAGCCGATCGTCGGGATCGTCCGGTAGCCGGTCACGTAGAGATCCAGATGGATCGCTGCGGTGGCTATCAGCAGCCCGGCGCCGGATACCCGCAACCCGATGGCCGGCCAGCCAGGAGCCGTCGGCTCAGGGTGTTCCTCCGCGGCTCGTGCGGTCGCTGCCGGCATCGTTCCGCGCCTGATCATCGTTCCTAGTCGTGTCATCGCACTGGTCCGTTCCCTCGCCGTACTCGTTCGCCCGGCCTGCTCAGTAACTTCCGCCGCCGGAGCCCGACGAGGAACTGCCGGCTGATACTGCGCTGCCGGAGGTGGTGACCTCGCTCCACAGCCCCTTGATGCCATTGCCCTTGGTCTGCCCGGGGGCGGTGTCGCCGACGTAGGTGTACAGCGGGTGCCCGTCGAAGGTGGCCTGGGTAGTGCCGTCAGCTCGCTTGATCGTGCCGAACGTGCCCTCGATGCCGGCTGCGGTCACCGGTCCCAGGACTGGCGGCCAGATCTGAGCGCAGGTCCCGACGCATTTCGATGTGGTAGAGGTGTCGGGCGAGAACGCGTACAGCGTGAAGCCCTTGGCGTTGGTCAGCACCGTCGCGTTGCCGATCTGCGCGGTCTTCACGCTGAGCGCGACCGCCGCAGCCGGGCTGCCGCCGCCAGAGGAGGAAGCCGCGGAGGGGGTACCGGGCGAACCGCATGCCGCGAGTGCCACTGCGACCGCGGCGGCGGCCGGCAGGACGAGCAGTATCCGGAGGCGAATCCGGCTGCGGATGGTCCGCTCCACTTTATCGCCGTTGCCGCGATCGAGAATCTTTCGGGTGGCCATGACTTCTCTCCTTGAGTGTCGGTTTGCCGGGGTCACGCCAATGCCGTTGCGAATGGCGGGTTTGGTACTGGAATCACGATCACGCCCCGGAGCGGCGCGGCGCGCCCGTGACAGCCCTTGGCCGGACCCGGGGGCAGTCCCTGGTCGCCCCCGGGTCCGGCCATCCCAGTACCCTGGCGCACACGGAGAGGGACCAGTGGCCCGGAGCCGACCCGGGGGATACCGGTATCGCGGCGATGCGAGCCAATCGGGTGGCGTGCGCATGGATCGCCCGAACTGAGGTGATCCCCGGCAGGACAGCCAGAGCCCGCAGAAATCAGCCACGCCGACGTAACTCCGGATGGCCGGTGGTCATGATCCGCGCGGAAACCTCGGTGCCGCCGGGTGAGGCTTGCCGGGGCTGTGCATAGCATGCGGACATGGGCCCGCGTTTCCGCGGCTGGCCGAAGCAGGCCTATGCGGTACTGCTCCAGCTAAGTGGTGAGCCGTCGCGGGAGACGCGGGAACGGGCGCGGCATGACCGCGAGGCGCGGGTGCGGCAGCCGATGATTGATCTGCTCAGCGACCTTGCCGACGTCGACTCCTGGCGTGAGGACTTCACCGTGTGGCGCCACGCCAGCACCGCGTTCTGATGGCATGGACCAGTGCGCCATCGTGCGCGTAGCCCCGAGCATCGAAATCGGGTTCCGC
>Ga0210386_10004957_pt1 | contig 10895 bp, 5 predicted proteins | sample IncBWH32OmetaG_FD_160091 | JGI IMG/M metagenome (GOLD analysis project Ga0210386, IMG submission 160091) | Forest soil microbial communities from Barre Woods Harvard Forest LTER site, Petersham, Massachusetts, United States - Inc-BW-H-32-O ... | reverse complement strand
GGCGCGGCTCGCCGGTCGTGAGGGCGGCGGTCGCCTGGGCGGCCACTATTGCCGCGCGGCCAAGCCGGCCGCACAACGCCTCCGTCAGCGCGAGGTGCCCCAGGCAGTCGGCTCGTTCGTCCTCCTCGCCCGCCGCGGTCGCGGCGGCCACGCCCGAATCGAGAGTCCGGGCCGCCTGGTCGAGAGTCCGGGCCGCCTGGTCGAGGGTCCGGGCCGCCTGGTCGAGCTGGCCTGACCATAGCTCGACAGCTCCGCGGCTGGACAGCAGGCGGGCCCGGATTCTACGATGACGGGCGAGCTTGGCGTCCGGGACGCTGTTGACCAGCACCTCGGCACGGGCAGCGGCCGCCCCCGCCGCAGCCAGGTCCCCCGTGCGGCGGGCAGCGGCGAGGCGGATCAGCGCGGCGGCGAGTCGGCACGCGGGTTCTTGATCGGCGGGAAGACGGTCCAGGATGCCATCGGCGGCATCCAGCGCGGCGGCGCTGAATTCAGGCCGGCCAGCGGACAACGCGACCGCGGCCGACACCAGGTGCAGCGCAGGTTCGGCCCATGCCTGGCCGTGCGGGATGACCGTGAACTCCTCGGCCAGGGATGGGCTGCCCCACGGCTCGATGATCTCGCTGATCGCCAGCGCGTCGATGACGATTCTGGCCGCGAGCGGCCAGTCGTCGGCATGGGTAGCGTGCCGCACCGCGTCGGTGAGCTGGCCGTTGCGCTCGTACCACCTGGCCGCTCGCCGATGCAGCGGAGCCACCCGGTCCGGGTGCTCACGCGTGAGCTTCAGCCGCAGCACCTCGGCGAACAACGGGTGGTAGCGGTACCACCCGGACCCGGCCGGCTGGACAAACGCGTTCGCGCGCGCCAGGGCCGGCAGGATTCTCCCGGCCTGCTCGTTGCCGGTCAGTTCGCTGGCGGCCTCGCCGCTGACTTGCTCCAGGATGCTTGTGCTGAGCAGAAATTCCCGGACCACAGGGGGCTGGGGGTCGAGGACCTCCGCCACCAGGTAGCCGGTCACGGCGCTGCCCTCGGTGAGCAGCTCCTCGATGAACTGGTCAGGGTCCGGATGGGTGCCCATGGAGATCGCAGCCAGGCGCAGGCCAGCTGCCCAGCCCTCGGTCCGCCGGGTCAGGCACTCCAGCGAGTCCGCCGTCAGCGTGATGCCGTGCCGGGCCATGAGCTCCCCGGCTTCGGGAACGGTGAACGCCAGGTCGCCGGCCCGGATCTCGGTCAGCTCGCCGGCCAGCCGGTAGCGGTGCAGGCGAAGCGGGTCCATCCGCGCGGACACCACCAGGCGGAAGCCCGCCCCTGTGTTCCGCAGCACGTAGTCAAGCCCGTCCAGAACCTGGGGGTCGGTCAGCAGATGCAGGTCATCCAGGACCAGCGTCACCGGCGGATCCTGGGCCGCCAGCGCTGCCGCAAGCTCCAGCAAGAACACGCGGTCCCCCGCTCGCCCCCGCGCGGCGGGCAGCACCGCTGGTACGGCCACGCCGGACCGGCGCAGGGCCGCGACGACATGTGACCAGAAGACTTCCGGCCGGTTGTCGTAGCCGTCCAGGCAGATCCAGGCCACCGTGTCGGGTTGGGCTGCCGTCCACAACGCCAGGGCCATCGTCTTGCCCGCGCCCGCAGGAGCGGTGAGAACCGTTAGCGGGCACCACCGCGTACCCTGGGCGATCAGCTTGGTGATCCGCTGCCGTGTCAGCGCCCAGTCGGGCACGCCGGGCGGGGTGATCTTAGCTGGCACGATCGGAACGCCAGCGGACACCGCAGGCCTTCTGCCGCGGGCCGCCACCTGGTTGGCAACTTGGGTCGCCATCGGGACCTCCCGGCTCCCTCCCGGCCGGCGGCCTGATGACCGCTGGCCCTTTGAGATCACACATTGGGGTGAAGGCCGGGCTCGTGTGCCCGGATGTTTAAGGGAGCCTCGCCTTACCACTGAGAAAGCAAGGTCGCTGGAAGGCGTCACGCGACCGGCTGCCCGCTGACACACGTCAGGCAGCCAGATCCAGGTTGGCGCGGCTGCCGTAGGCGCACAGCCCGTACAGCGCGACGACGTCCACGGCGATGATGGTCAGCGCCCAGAAGGGGTAGGCCGGGACGAAGAACATTATATCGATGTCGTGGTGGACGCGGTTGTCGTTGCCGATGTCATGTTGGCCTCCCGGGCCAGAATCGGTCTGTGCCAGGATCACCGGAGCCTTCGTGGGGACTGCCTGGCGGTTTAAGCCCGATCCTGTTGGAGCCGTCCCGGCGCGTCATACCTTTCTGGGGGTGATTCCCGCCGACTCCCGGGTCACGTCGGGCGGACCGTACTCCTGCGCCCGGAGGCTCTAGCTGATCCGGAGGCACTCTTGGGCGTTCGCAGGTGTTGGGGACGGTCGGCTGGCGGTCAGCTCAGCCGGATCAGGCCGCTGATGGCCAGGTAGGCGCCCAGGAGCAGGGCGATGGTGGCCATGAGCTGCAATGCGTGGCTCAGCAGCCAGTCCTGGCTGTGCTTGAGCAGCGCCTTCGTGGCCTCGGGCCTGAGCTCCAGGAACGCGAACGGGATGATGATCAGCAAGAAGTCGATGATCACGAAGATGACGACGGCGACGACCTGGATCGCGGTCGAGGATTTCCCGGTGACCAGGTTGTGCAGCGCGGTGAGGTAGGTAGCGCCGGGGATGCCGATCAGCGCGCCGACGAGCATGGCGAGCCCGAGCCGGGGCTCACTCAATACCCGCTGTGCCCAGCGGTCCTTCTTTTCCGGTTTGTCCGGTGGCCCGTCCCCGGCCGGGACTGGTGCCTTGCGCCGGCGGTGCAGCCGCCCCGTTGCGAGCAGCGCGCCGGCGGCGAGCAGGAGCAGGCCGACGGCCAGGTCGACACCCGCGCTCACCGTGCCCTGGGCCTTGATGGCATCGGCGTGCAAGACCAGCACGTCCAGCAGGCCGACCGTTGCGGCCACGGTCATGCCGCCGAGCAGCAGGCACAAGAACATCGCGCGCGGCCGCCGGTTCTCGATGAGCAGCAGATCCAGGGCCAGCAGCTTCGGGTTCAGCGCCGACAAGAACGCCAGGGCGAAGAACTCGGCGTTCATGTGCGGTCAGCCAGCATCGGTCACCGCGCCATGTCGGCGCGCGCCGGCTGGCGGTGCAGAACCACCGTCCAGCCGTCCCCGGGCTGATCACGGGTCGCCATGTCCGCCTCCTTCAGCGACGGCTCCGCCAGGCACTCCCCGAGGCTGCATCACTCGCCGGGCCTACCGCCAGGGTCGCTTCATCTCAGCTTCCGGGGATGCGGGAAGGTGCCGGAACCACCTGGTCAAGCCCAACACCAGTCACTCGCATGCTGCATCACCTTGTCCGGGTGAGGTTGGGATCCCCCAGGCCGGTCTGTTGACGGGTCGACGCACCCAGCTGGGGAGCCATCAGTGACGGCCCGGCCCACCACTCCCGCCAGGTGCCGCCCCGCGCCAAGTGGATCGTGATCAGCTGGCCGACGCGCCGAGGACGCTGGCTTTCCCGACACGTGCTGGCTTGAGTGGCTCTTCAGTCTCCTAGCTCGCAGTTGCCTCGTCGGCCTGGATCGAGGCGGTGATCGCCTGGACGGGTATCCGTCCGCCGGCGATCAGCTGGCCACCCGAACGCCGCACCGCCGATGCGAAGGGCGCCGTCCACAGGTTCTCCCAGATGAGCGCCCCGGCCGTGCTTTCCGGCTCCATCGCCGCCGCGAGGTGCTCGACGTCGTCCGCAGCCAGCAGTTCCCCGAGCTCGACGGCGAGCACCTGCAGCTCGCCGAGCTCGCCGCGGTCGGAGAGCTTTGTCGCCTCGACGGTGCCGTCCGCATCCTTGGTGAGGATCAGCACATCGATCATGCGGATGGTGCCCGAGTCGGCCAGCGCTCGCAGCTCGGCGGCCGTCTCACCGGTGAAGCTGCTCGCTCCCGCCGGGAACCCGACGACGAGGTAGTCGACGGGACCTAGCTCATCCAGAGGTACCTCCGGCGCCATCCTGTTCGCTGGCGTGAATTGAGCCGGCCGGCAGTTGGAAGTCTCCTGGCCAATGTCAGCCGACGGCGCCACGACGCTTACGTCGATCAGTTCGAGGCTGAAGCTGGCGATCCGCTGTATTAGCCCGTGAAGGGCACCCTGATCCGCGAGCTCGAGGCGAAGCGTGGTTGTGCTCGGGCCCACGCTGATCGCACAGTCGTCGAATTCTGCCCGGAGGACGCTACCCGCCTGGCCGACGAAAGTGATCTCGTATGTTCGTGATGGCACTAGTTTGGTGCCTCGCTGCCTGCTCTCAATTGACATGTGGTCCGAGTATCCATGGCGGGTGCGGCGGTGTCCTACTCTTTCGAGGGTGAGCCGCTGTCTGTGCCATCACAGTGCCGTCGCCGGGTTTCGCGAGCGCGCGCCGCTGCCAAGCAGGCGCTGTCAACGGCCAGGAGCCGTCTCACCTGGCCTGTGCTTGTGCCGCCGTCTACGATAATGCAGTAACCAGACATGTAGATTTCCGCGTCTGCGGTGGGCGGTGTGGTGGACCAGCAGGGGACGACGCGGCTGAGCACCGCGCGCAGCTTGCGGTTCGCGCTGACGAAGTTCCGCCCGACGACGCTGCCTACGACGCTCCTCACCAGGGCCTCGCTATTGGGGCGGCTGGAGGAGGGGGCTGGCAGGCGGCTGACGGTGGTGGTGGGATCGGCCGGCGCCGGTAAAAGCGTGCTGCTGTCGAGCTGGGCGGCGAGACGACAGGCCGGCGTGACATCCTGGCTCTCCTGCGATGAGGCCGACGCGGACCCGGTTCGTTTCTGGACCGGTTTCATCGAGGCCCCCCGGGCTACGGCGCCGGGATTCGGTGCCGATGCCGCCGAACTGCTCGCGATGGACGGCGCGATGTCCGCCGACGTGACCGCCTCGATCGCGAACGACGCCGCGAGGCTGCCCCCCGGCTCAGCAATCGTCGTGGACGATTTCCACGCGGCAGCGGCCGGGGTCGCCAGGAACATGACCGATCTGGTGGAGCGCTGGCCGGCCGAGACTGCGCAGCTAGTCCTGGCCAGCCGCGTCGACCCACCGCTGCGGCTGCACCGGCTGCGCCTGTCGGGTGAGTTGTGCGAGGTCCGCGACCGCGACCTGTACCTGTCGCTGGCCGAGAGCGGCGCGCTGCTGGCGAACTTCGGCGTGCAGGTCGCCGCCGCTGATCTCGCGCTGCTGCACGAGCGAAGCGAGGGGTGGGTCGCCGCGCTGCAGATGGCTGCGCTGACGCTGCGCGGGGCCAGGGACCCGGCGCAGGCCGCGCGGGCGCTAGATGTCTCAGGCCACGCGATCGCCGAGTACTTCATTGGTGAGGTCATGGAACAGCAGCCACCTGAGGTGGCCCGCTTCATGCTCGACGCTTCGGTGCTGGATGAGCTGACCGTTGAGGCCTGCGCAGCTGTTACCGGCCGGCCGGATGCGGCGGCGCTGCTGCGCAGCATCGAGGCGGCCAACCTGTTCGTCGTCGCGCTCGATGATGACCGGACGATCTACCGGTACCACCATCTAGTGCACCGGGTGCTGCGCGCCGAGCTGCATGCCAGCGACCCGGCGCGGGAGGTTGCGCTGCAACTGCGGGCGGCCGAATGGCTAGAATCCGCGGGTGATACGCGGCGTGCGGCCAGGCACTTCCTTGCCGCGCGGGAGGCCGACCGGGCCCTCGCGCTGCTGCAGGAGCGGGTCATCACCGACTTCCTGCACGATCCGGCGGTGCCCGTGGCGCTCGATCTCAGCACGGTTGACCCCTCGCTGCTCGCGGGTGCCCCTGACCGGCTGCTGGCTCTGGCGGCTGACCTACTGCTGTGGGGTGACTGGGTTCGCGGCGGGGAGTACCTGGACTTGCTCGAGCGCACCCAGCCGGATATCCCGCCCGACTCCAAGATGGCGGCCAGGCTCGCGGCCCTGCGATCAGGGCATCGCGCGCTCACCGGTGAGGTTGACCAGGCGGTGCGTTATGGGCTTGCCGCGCGTGGCATCGAACAGCGTTCGCTGCTCAGGGACGAGTGGAACATGGTGGTACCGATCGTCCTGCTGCGGGCCTACACCTGGCTGGAGGACTTCGAGGCGGTCGACGGTGAAGTGACCGCGGCTCTTGCGATGCCGTCGCTTACCGAGCCGCTTAAGTTGGTTCTCGTGCGCGGGGCGCAGGCGCTCGCGTGGTTCGGGGCCGGCCGTATAGCCCAGGCCGCGGATGCCGCCCGTGCCGCGGATGCCGACGCGAGGCGACTGGGCTTCGAGCAGCATCCCTTCGCAGTGGATTACCTGCGTACTCTCGCGGGCACTGCGCTCGAGCGGCGGGACTTCGACGCTGCGGAGCGTCTCGCCGAGCGGGCGCTGTCGATATCTGAGCATTACCGGCCCGCATTTGAGTACCTCGCTCTGCTCGACCGGGCCGAGATCTGGGCCGCCCGCGGGCAGTTCCGTGCGGCGCTGGCCACCGTCGAGGCGGCCCGCACAGTCCTGGCCGGAACGACACCCGCGCACCTGACCCGGGCCGATGAGCTGGAGGCAGTGTTGCGTCTTGCGCTCGGCGACCTGCGCTCCCCAGCCGAGCTGGCCAGCAGCCTGCCCGCGGCCCGGCGGGGCCTGCTGCTGGCACGGGTCGCGCTCGCCGCGAACGACCACCACGCCGCGCTCAGACACCTGGACGCGTCGCGGCTGGGGGACTTGACGCCGCGGGCCGAGCTGACGCGCCAGATACTGCTGGCCGCTGCCGCGATCCAGCGCGGCGACCCGCGGGCCGCGGGCATCGTGGGCAGCGTGCTCGAGACAGCCCGCCGCCAGGGCTACCTCCATACCATCGTCACGACCGCGCCCGAGGTGGCGCGCTACCTGGTCGAGCACTCCGCGCAGGTGCAGCCGGAGCCGTTCCTGGAACGGATCATCGCCGCGGCCATGGAGGTGCGCGCCGCGAAAACCGGTGCTGCACCATCTAATGGCTTGGTCGCCGAGCCGCTGACCGCTGCCGAGCTACGGGTCCTGAAGCTGCTGCCGACCACGACGTACCTGCAGATCGCAGCCACCCTTTACATCTCGCACAATACGGTGAAAACCCACATCCGGTCGATCTTCCAGAAGCTGGGAGCGTCATCGCGCGCGCAAGCGATCGAGCGAGCGGTGGATCTCCACCTGCTCTAAGACCGTCCCCGCCTGGGAGAGGGTAGAAGGTCCGGTATCTCGGCCGGTCAGAGGGTCTGGACGGCGCCCCGGGGCGGGCTGCAGGGCCGTTAGCGGGGCGTTCCCTGAGAGCCGCGCGCAAATACCGCAATGCGCTAGGCGCCTGAGCCGTCGGACCCCTGACCAGACCTGCACTCCATCGTCCTCATCAAGCCTGGGCTCGCCCGTCCGGTAGCGATCCCGCTGGCCATCGTGGACCAACGGCGGCAGCGGACCTTTGGCAGCCCGGTCTGCGGAATCACCCCGAGAAGGTGATGCCGGCAAGCCTCTGCTGGGCAGAGATTTAGAGGGGACAGCGTAGCGATGGTCCGTAAGGCGTCCTTGCGAATGCGGTTGATGACCTGCCTAGCATGAGCACAGGGGCGGAGCTATCCGCAGCGAGCACTCGCCGGCGGTGTCACGCGCTGCGATACCGGAGGGAATTGCCATGACTGTAGCGGCTGACCGTGCAGCGGCCAGGAAATCTGCTGGCGTAGCGGCCAGGAAATCAGGTACGCCGGGTACGGGGACTTCTGCTCGCCGGCCGGCGCGGGCGCCGGCGGTGGAGCATCTGAGCCGCGCGGAACGGGCGGCGCGGGGGAAGGATGCCCGGGTGGTGGCTCCGCTGGACTCCCATCGCGAGTTCAGCCCGGGCCGGGGGCGGGATCCGGTCGGGCTGCTGCTGGGTCAGGCGGCGTCGCGGGTGCCGGAACTGGTGCCGGTCCGGCACGGGCGGATGCTGGTGTCGCCGTTCACGTTCTACCGGGGCGCGGCGCTGCCGATGGCCGCGGACCTGGCCGGGACGCCGGCCTCGGGGCTGCGGGTGCAGCTGTGCGGGGATGCGCACCTGTCGAATTTCGGGGCGTTCGCGTCGCCGGAACGGCGCCTGGTCTTCGACGTCAACGACTTCGACGAGACCCTGCCCGGCCCGTTCGAGTGGGATGTCAAGCGGCTGGCCGCGAGCCTGGCCGTGGCCGGGCGGGCCAACGGGTTCCCCGCCAAGGCCCGCCGGCAGATCGCCTTGGCGGCGGCCGAGGGTTACCGCACCGCGATGGGCGGGTTCGCGGGGCAGCCGTTCCTGGACGTGTGGTACGCGCACCTGGACATCGAGCCGGCCCTCGCCGAGCTCCGGTCCCAGATCAAGGCGAAGAGGCTCAAGGAGTTCGAGAAGCTGCTGGCCAAGGCCCACAGCAGCGACAGCATGAAGGCGCTGGGCAAGCTCACCGCCGTGGTCGAGGGCCGACGGCAGATCATCAGCGACCCGCCGACGATCGTCCCGGTCGAGGAGGTCTTCAGCGATGTGCAGGCCGACGCGATCTACGAGGTGATCCGCGCTGTGCTGGCCAAGTACCGGCGCACCCTGCAGTCCGACCGGCGGCACCTGCTCGAGCAGTTCACCTTGGTCCAGGTGGCCCGCAAGGTCGTCGGGGTCGGCAGCGTCGGCACCCGCGCGTGGGTCGTGCTGATGGACGCCGGCGACGGGGTCGAACCGCTCTTCTTGCAGGCCAAGGAGGCCCAGCCGTCGGTCCTGGCCGACTATGCCGGGCGCAGCCAGTACACCAACCAGGGCGAGCGTGTCGTCGCCGGGCAGCACCTGCAGCAGGCCCAAAGCGACATCTTCCTGGGCTGGACCCGCATCACCAACCCCGCCGACGGGGTGGACCGCGACTTCTACGTCCGCCAGCTGAAGGACTGGAAATTCTCCGTGCCGGTCGAGCTGATGCTCCCGCCCGGCATGACGGCCTACGCCCGGCTGTGCGGGTGGACCCTGGCCCGGGCGCACGCCCGTTCCGGCGACCGCATCGCCCTGGCCGCCTACCTCGGCGGGTCGGACAAGTTCGACCAGGCCATCGCCGACTTCGCCGAAACCTACGCCGACCAGAACGAACTCGACTACGCCGCGCTGCAGGCCGCGGTCAAGGACGGCAAAGCCGAAGCCATCACCGAAATCTAACGGCACCCTGTCCGCTCACCCGCTCGTCGGGTGATCCGGGGATCAGAACGAGCAGCGTTGCCGGGCATTCCCCGAGGCAGCGGGAATCCGGCGCCGCAGCCGATGACCGGCGACCACCTGGGACGCAAGGCCTGGAGATCGGCGGCGGGGTCAGCCGGGTCGTGGGCCCTGTTCACGCCGCCGCTGCTGGCGTCGGTGGTCGTCGGCGGCGCCGGCGGCGCCCCGGTCGGCAAGTTCGCCCGGCACCGGGTCGAAAGCGGCCTGGAAGAGAAGATGGGCGCCGCGCTGCCACCGGGATCGGCCGGCATCGTCGCCATCGACGACCGCGGCAAAGCTGACACTGTCGACGCGGCGCGGTACGGAAGTCGGTTGCCCACGCCGACGGCGGCGGCGCCAAGAAGCTCAAGGCCGTCACCGGCAACGGATAACAGCCGTCTACAGCAGGGGACCGGGGGGCAGATGACCAACGTCGACCTGGCGGGTGGAGTTCGCGTTTGTGTCAGTCAATCATTTCTTCTTCGTCCCGGATGATCCTTGGTTACGTCGCGCGTGAGGACCTAACCTCCCGGCGCTGTCCCCATTCGGGCCGGCAGGCGGCCCGAGGTGCTTGTCATACGCGGCTAGTGCCGCCTCGAGCGTTCGAGGCCCGCGAAGCCATTGAAGCCGCGGCGGGATCTCGCGGTAATCCAGATAGGGATGGTCGCCGCAGCCGGGGCAGATAAGTTCGAACAGGCCGGTGTAGCCGCCTTCGAAGCGGCCGTCCGCGATGTGGGCCGGCTGGCGCCGCAGGAACGCCGTCCTGCCGTGGCCGGGCTGGCCGGCGGGCGGGAGTGTCACGGCGCCGGGCTCCATGCGCAGCCACGGGTCACGGCGGTCACCCGGGTGCGGTGGGGGGACGGCGGCCGGGAGGGGAGCCGGTCTGGTAGGTGTCAGGATGTCAGGGGCGCTAGGACTGCCCATACAACTCACCGCCAGGCGGTAGTACCGGCCGCTGCCTGGGTCTAGGGCAGCGGTGTCCGCTGTTGTCAGCGGCTGCTGCGGCTCGCGCAGGCTATGCGGTTTGCCAGCCCGTCGGCGAGCTTTCGTGCAATTGGTGGACTGCTGCCGGTCTGGTAAACGCGGGAGCCGCCGCAGCCGCGGCAGTCAGCCCTACGCAGCTACTTTCGGTCACAGCGGAGGAGGGCGCATCACCCCAATGGTATGAATTCGGCCCAATATTGAGAGTTCCGTGCGGGGCCGTACGGATCCTGCCGCGAGATCAGCGGTGCAACCGGCCTGGATCATCTGCCAGGCGTAGTTCGGCCCGGCCGTCGTCATGGCGGACTGCGTCCCATCGCTGGTGGGTCTCCACTCCGCGGACCGGGGCGATCGCCACCCAGCACTGGTGGGAGTGGGTGTAGGCCATCACCCCCTCGGGCCGGTGGAACAGCACGAGGCGAGGACCCCGTTCGGGCTTGACCAGCCACTTCCCCCGGCCCACTCGGAGGGAATCCCTGCGATCAGCGGGCCGAGATACTCCTGGTCGGCGGCCAGCTCCACCAGGAGCCGCCCCCACCTGGTCCATGTCGAGGATGCCGGCGGAACGCAGCTGAGCCAGGAAATGGCGGAGCGGGCCCGGGAAATCGCCAGTGCTTACCTTCTCACCCCTGACCCGGTCCGCCCAGAACCCGGCCTGCGCGCGGCCCGATCGGTTGACCGAACTCAGACCGTCAAACCGCACCTCACGACGATGATGGGCTCAGCCTCCGGGAGGCCCGCCCAGCGCACGCC
>Ga0210386_10004956_pt1 | contig 10896 bp, 14 predicted proteins | sample IncBWH32OmetaG_FD_160091 | JGI IMG/M metagenome (GOLD analysis project Ga0210386, IMG submission 160091) | Forest soil microbial communities from Barre Woods Harvard Forest LTER site, Petersham, Massachusetts, United States - Inc-BW-H-32-O ... | reverse complement strand
GTAGCTCGGGTTAGTTTATTGACAATCGTTTATTGATCAGCAGTGAAGGTTTGTTTATTGGCAACCTGGCAACCAGAGCGCTTTTCCATTTTGACGTCTAGAGGAGAGCTAACGTGTTGAGGACTATGGGATTAGTGAATATATTACATGCTGAGTAGTCAATTGGTGGCCTGAATTTGTTGATCACTAGCATGAGTTTGTTTATTGGCAGCCAGCATTTGTTTCTCGGTAGCATGCGTTCGTTTATAGGCATCCAGCGTTTGTTTGATCGGTAGCTTGGGTTAGTTTGATCGGTAGCTTGGGTTAGTTTATTGACAATCGTTTATTGATCAGCAGTGAAGGTTTGTTTATTGGCAACCTGGCAACCAGAGCGCCTTTCCATTTTGACGTCTAGAGGAGAGCTAACGTGTTGAGGACTACGGGATTAGTGAATATATTACATGCTGAGTAGTCAATTGGCGGCCTGAATTTGTTGATCGGTAGCCAGCGTTTGTTTATTGACATTGACAGCCAGCGTTTGTTGATCCGTAGCATGGCTTTGCTTATTGGCAGCCAGCCAGGGCGCCTTTCCTTTTTTGGCACCTCTTTCCGCTTCCCCCGTCCCCTTTACGTTCAGAGAATGCAGACTAGCCATATGTCCAAAACCACAGCTCTAACTCCTTTAGATCTTTCGCACCTCTGTACAGAATATCTCAGAATCCAATTCCAAAATAAGCTAAATGCGCGCTCGTCTGATGTCACTGCGGCGCCGCTGGCCCAGCCCCTGATGCTTCCGGTAGCTCTAGCATCGGAGCTGGATATAATCGCAGCCACCCTTGTGGATGCATTTTTCAACCGCAGTCAGTAGAATAAAACATACATCTTAACCCCCTGATCATTTATCTCCAGAGACGTTGGGGTGGGATGCTACACGCTATGCGGACTTGGTGCCGAGAAACCATTCAAATCCAAGAACAAAGACATCAAAGAACAAGGAAGCCTCACTAAAACGGCGATATACCCCGTTGAATGGAGTAACGGCCTCGACACCATGCATTATTGTTGACATGCACGGCATTATATTGGCCTGGTACCTTCCAGGAATCTTATCCGATTCTAGACAAGTCAGTTTATTTTCCCTGTCCGATCGCATCGGAAAACCTAAAATGGTGATACCTCTCAGAATGCAATGTTAGCTGCACGAGAAAAGCTGCGCCCGCTGCTGAAACTGCCGCAAAGCGGCACTGGTAGGAGTTGGCGTGATGAGCTGGAAATTTTTCGGGCAGGAGGTGAGGGCCCTCTGGGCTCGGTAAATCTATCGCCTGCATGGTTTCAACAAGGCCATGATGTGGGCGCTTCAGAAAATAGATTTTATTTCTTGGCAGCTCATTATGAATTAGGAAACCGTGCAGGAATACCCACGCATCTCTGCGAGCTTCAATTCTCCTGCTGCATTGGACTGGCTAAATACCATCTCGGAATCCAATGCAGTTTTAAGTGCAATCCTGGGAGTAATTCATCCAAAGCTTTACGATGCAGGATGGCAGATTCTCAAGCGCCTGAGAGATACTCCCGAGATATGTTCTCAAGATATCCTTAGCCGATGGGCATCCGTTTTCAGCGGCGTTGCCGTTATTTCTAACCGCATCACTCCACCGCACCGGGACAGGAACTCAAGAAAAAATTGGTATGACATCTTGGTTACATTGGGAAGGTATCGAAACTGTGATTTGGAACTGCCGGGCCTTGGGATCACCTTGGAGTATGGCCCCGGAACGGTGGTAGGCATATCAGGTTTCGTGTTTCAGCATGCAGTGCCAAGTTTTGAAGGAGATAGAGTATGCTATGCATACTTTATGAGGAACAACGTGCATGAATGGGCAAAAGTCCCTGGGAGCGATTGGATGCATACTAAATTTTACGAGTAGCATAGAATGTGATGGACAAGACATAACATTTTCTGATGTGGCATCATTAGAGAGATATAGGGCAAACCTACAAAAGATCAACAATCCTGCATATAAATGTCTACGCTGCCGAAATGTTCTGAAACGCTTGAGGCTTCGAGATCTCTCTGCAGTATGGCCCTGGAACGGTGGCAAGAATATTAGGAAAAGTGCCGAAGCACGTAGTTCCCGATTTCGAAAGAGGTCCCTAGCGGACAGAGAAGACGTGCGAGAGCCTAAAGGATCAGCAATTGATGCATAGCTGTGCAGACACGAAGAAAATAGAGGAGAAGAAGACCGGAGGGACTCTGTAGATTGCAGGGCTCTACTGGGGACTTAAATACATAGACATCCTTTGTGCTATGAGTGAGGTATAGTACTGGTCAGAGTAAGGCGTGCCAAGGAAAGATAAGGAAAAGTAAAACATGTACAGGGTAACCGAGAGCACGACTTGCACCATTGCACGGGGCGAGTCGTGTTTGACATCAGGAAGTGGGGCAGCGAAGTTAAGGACAAAGGGAAATAAAGTACATGAATGGTCAATGAGTAGGGTAAGGAACTAAAGCTAAAAGAAAAGAACACGAGTAGGTAGCGAAGCTGTCAAGTAAGATAACGATGAAAGAGAAAGGCGGGCGTGCAGGCAAACGCGAGACTTGGGTGTGCTACACGAGGCACAGCACCCTCAGAATCCAGCAGTCCGTTCTACACATGCTTAACAAGAAACAGTGTGTGCGAATGGTTGAACGTCCCAGTTGAACGTCCCAGTAAGTGAATGGATGTATGCCGAATATTGCAAGTGCCATGCAACGCAGGCCAGACATGAAACCTTTTGGCGCGTGTATCACCGAGCTAAATAACACAATGCTTTGCAGACATCAAGTATCCTGTATATTGGTTCTCCCTCATCTAAGCTGCCGAAGAATTCTAAAATATTTGGGGCATTAAAAACAATAGAAGTCCTTTGTTTTTCTTACCACCAAGCACATTGGATCTCACCATATAGCGACGATATCGTGTTTTCGAGAATCCTCCTGCCTAATAGACCCCTTTAGAGCAGCCGAACCTAAACACCAAATAGCTAGCAAAAGATAGTAGTGCAGTGGGGCACTTCTGATATAAATAACCTATGTCTTTGACACCTTATCCAATGAGGCCATGTTTTGCAAGCTCAACACCCTCTTGTTTTTGGGCAGCTCAGAAACAACTCTGGGCCAATTGCATGGAGTAATTTTCTCTCAGTTAGGTTAGATGGCCTACTATGTTAATGGGGCATGCATATTTCGCACTCCTAGGCATCATAAACCAAGCTTTCCAAGCTGGTTTTACTGAAAGACGTGAATTATGCTTTTTTTTGGCCTGGAAACATAGAATCTATTTTGTCACCACGATTATCTTGCCGCGATATAAAGCGTTAAAAGGTGCATTGGCAGATCTACGTAAAGGCCCTAGATCTGGAAGCTGCCGATGAAGTTGGTTGGTAATGGCCCTGAATTAAAGGCGGTCCTTGTTGCCGAATTTTCCGCGAGGGGGCACTTTGCCTGCAAAAAGACATTGACAAGCACTTTTCTGCCTTGCCAATGAGCATGAAAAAAAAAAAGTATTATCAGAGGTAAGTGATCATTCTGATGCTTAAGCCTCCAATTCACTCAGTACAACTTAACTATAGAAACCAAGCAGAACTCCAGGCTTACCAGAGAGAATATGCTCGGCGGAAGCGAGCTCCAGGACATCGGAAGGTTAGCAAAGTGGAGCGGCAGCTGCTGGAGGAACAGTATGTGAAAAAGCAGTCGCTCATGGAGACGGAGGGCCTATCAAAAACCCCGAGCACTGCCGTTTCCCAGTGCGTTAATTCCTCTCTGGGCACTTAGTTTTCTGACAGACATCAAGGGCTTACACATGTTCACTTATTGTTCGTTCGCGGGCTGTGGATGCCCGGCGCACTGCATGCATGATTGAGAAGGAAGAAATGGCCCGGCAGCGCTTTGAGACCTTTAAAATCGCTCTTCCGGGGCTATCCCCGCGTTGGTGGAAAAAGGAATTCAAAGGTGCCATTGATGAATTTATTGGAGAGTGCCTTAATAAGAAAGAATTGGCCACTAAGGTGCCGAGCGAAGACGAGGAAGAAGAAGAGCTCGAGCGCATCTACCTCCATGGGCTACGGCGTTTGGTGGCTGGTGCCGTCCAAGAATGGGAGCTAGTACAGCAACCCAAGCACGCTGAAACGTGCGCGAAGCTGGATGGCGCACTTGTGTGGCAAGGTAGAGGGTATGTGATTCCGATTCTGCATGCCATTCCCTCACTCCAACCATCCTTGCAGAATTAATCTGAGAAAGTTTCGCAAACTTTATGGCTGGTAATTGCCAAATTTCTTTTACAAGTTCATATTTTCCCCCTTGTTGTCTACAGTTAGTACCTATATAACTAAGATCTGTAAAAGCCGACCTATGGGTGGCTCATAAGGCCATACGGCATGTATTACCCTGTCCGCTGGTCCAGTGAGTGCGGTTTGATATTCTTGCAGGTCGCGCAGAGAATTCAGGCGCTGCCGGTCCTAGAGTATCAAAGCTGCCGACAGTGCCTTGGGCCACATAAGGGACTGCCCGTCCCAATCAGTCTATTTTTCAACACACCACCCTGTATCCTGTCTCTCAAAGCTCCAGAAAATAAGTTGGAGGCATCTCTTCTCACTATAACAAAGCGCCGAAAACCCAGCCCAACCTATTTTTCCATGCCGCGGAAAAGTGACCTTGTAAAGGCCCGAGATTACCCCCGGACGAAACCAAGAGTCAAAGTGGTAGACTGGCAGCCTCGGATGTACTCTCGAGGAATCAGAGATGTCCCGGTAGAAGTGAGAGCGGCGGCGACGCCAGCGAGTCCACCGAAGCAGAAGAAAAGGCCCAAAAGGACTGCTAGACGGCCGAGAGCAGAGACCAACAATGCGTTGCAGGGTGAAACCAATCCCCAGCCGATGGACGTTGATGACATGTTCTGGGCAGAGGAGTCGGTCATGCCCACTGGTGAAAAGAAAGTAAGGCGGACTGCATGCCTCTCCTCAGAGAACCACCTCACATATCTCCCAGTCCCAGAACACATACATTGAGGATTTCATCCCCAAGATTGGCCCTTACTTATCCTGCCTCCTTGATTCTGAGGGAGTTCCGGCGACGACTACATGCCAGAGCTGCAGGTCTGCTCCGTTCGAGTGGAGGTGCTCTGACTGCTTTCCTGCACTTGTGCTCTGCAAGGAGTGCTGCCGAAAGTCGCACCAGCTGCACCCTTTTCACAGAGTTCAAAAATGGATGGGGAAATACTTTATGCCATCGTGGTTGCAGGAGGTTGGGGTGCGCTTGCAATTTGGGCACTCTGGGGATCCATGCCCAAATCAGACTGTGTGTCATGAAGCATTTCATACCCTGAATCCCGGTTTAAAACGCAGTTACAGATGGAATCCGAACATGAGGAAGAACACGAGAGCAGCAATGACGACATTCTAGCAGATGAATATCCGGCAGCTATCGACCAGGGTGCATTTCAACTTGGCTTCGGCTGCTCAAAACCTGGGGAAAATAACAAAGATGGTAGCCCAGTAATCACCGTCATCGATCGATCCGGCGTCCATGAGATTGGTGTCAGGTGGTGTTGCTGCCTCGATGCTCCCGAGCGCGACATGCAGATGATGACAGCAGGACTCTTTCCTGCCACCTTTCGAAACCCCAAGACGGCATTTACATTTCGGGTACTAGAAGAGTTCCACCTAGACAATCTCGAGTGCAAGACAACCCCAAGCCAGTTTATTAGCCGCCTAAGAAGGCTGACAAGTGATGAGTTTCCAAACACTGTACCGGTAGGTTAGACCAGTATATCTGCCGATAGTGGATTGACCGGCAATATAGGATCGATACCGGGAGCTGCTAAGGGTCAGCAGACTTTGGAGAACTCTCATTACTCGAAAGCGTTTCGGCTTTGGGTTTGGTGAAAACGAAGATTCGAAGCCTGGTTCGATGGCTATATTCTGTGCTTTGTGTGCACAGCCTGGAGTCAACATCCCTGAAAATTGGAAGGACTACGAAAATAGGTGCATTCATAAATATTGCCCCCTGGAAGCTGCTGACGTCGTTCCAGTAAAAACCTTTTTATGCGAGGCTTTATGATGGATGGCAACTTCCAAGCGGAGCACATGAAAATGAGGAACCCTGAAAATGATGTACCCCTTTCTGATGGAACTGGATTTATGGTCAGCAAAAAACCGTACGAGTCGCATCTGAAGTCGGCAGTCGAGAGGCGGCAGGTCAGCTCTGTGTATTGTGTTTCGGCAGGCATTCGTTCACACTCTAACAGAAATCAACGTGCCATGATCACCGCGCCGTAAACAATGTGAACAAGCATAGTGGCCATCTTGAATCAACAGGAATTGGGGCTACGGCATGTATCCATGGGACCTTTGTACCAGATTCCGTAGTTGATTTTCAAAAGGGTGAAGCGTGAGTTTCTATATTTATCGGCATTCCAGGCGAAATTGAGGTCCCGAAAGCCAGAAGAACATGGATTATTCGATATTCAAAGCCCTGAACTTTAACATGGGCGGCATAGAGGCGGCCCTTATTTGCTACGATGTCATGTGTCAATGGAGCGTTCACATGAATGAGAGGGTGGAAGGCAGTAGGCATCTCAAGATTCCTGACGGCCTAGAGCTCAGATTTGGCATCGGCTTGTTTCATATCCACGGGCACCAGGATACCTGCCTTGCTAGGTACTCGCCCAGCTTCATTGAAGGTGGCCGGCAAATAGATGGCGAGACGATTGAAACGCTCTGGGCTCCGCTGAATGAGATCTCTAGGAGTACAAGGGGAATGTCGACATCGCATCGCAGGGAGGTCATAGACGACCACATGAATGACTCAAATTGGAAGAAGCTCGTTGATTTGGGTAGGCTCCCTCACAGGTACCGCATTAGAGGATTTAGAGCTCACAGAGATCACGCAGTCAATGCTGTATCTAAACGCTACCGCCGGGCACTTTCCGGGACAACGCTCAGTTCGGCAGCATTCGATAACTTAGACGCATCGGCAAGTGAAGATTCTACTAGGATTTGGGCTGAAGAAGAGGAACACGCAAAAACGGAGCGAGTACGCAATATCAAAGTCATGGACATATATGATATCAGGTTGGAAAGGCGTGAGTTTGATCATCCATCCTTAGTATTGCTTGACAAATGGCTTCAGTCCCTTCTCGAGCAGAAATACTTCTTGAACTGACAGAAAAAGAGATAAGCACATCGGGGCATAAGGGACATGCTGCGTGGCTTGCCAGTGGATTGAAAATTCAAGAGATGCAGTACGACTTGTTCAGCTTCCTCGTTTGAAGTTGGCACTGAGAAAATATGCAGATTATCGCTTCAAGCGTTGGTGAGGAAGACTGGGTCGCATCCAACAGCCGATCAAAAAAGGGATATCGCGGTGAGACGTTCACAGCTCCAAGATAAGGTCGACGCTTTCCAAAAGCAGGCAGGAAGCATGTACCATGCTGTCTCCAACGATGACGATGACTCCTGGCACGATGACCATGCAAGAGAAATATACACTGGTGCCGAATTCGATGGTATTGATGAAGAAGACGATGGGGACGATTCGGCTGCCGAAGGACCTTATCAGATGCAATTTCTAAGAAGCTGCCATTCTGATAGCTGTATAGATGCAGAGCGGATCTTATTGCACCTCCCCTCACATCTGGGACGCAACTGGTGTGATAATAATGCTGCCAAAGACCTGGCAGACGCAGAATTACGCCTGCGGGAGGGCCAACTCAATGACTCCTTGCATCACATTCGCATTGCCCTGGGCCACAAATCCTACCTGTTTAGAAACAATGTGCGTCCTGCACGTACGCAGAGACTAAAGACACGTGCCTGGACAGAAGTACATGCTGTCGAGTCAACAGTTCAGCATCACGCTCGGGTGTATAATCTTGGGCGGCGGTCGATACTAGATCTTGGCACCGACACCTCTCTCCTTGATCGGTATAAAGTTTTGGAGCGCCAGGATTTGAGAACAGACACCACTGTAATTGCGCCTGAAGTGCGTGGGCAACGGAATAAACCATTGCCTTGGTTTTGGTCTATGGACGTCCGGAGAGATGCCGATGTCGGCGTGTGGATGAGTGACTGTGGGTGCATTTCAGTTCATGTGCGCTCTGATGATGCTCAACAAATAAAATTTAAAATGCAGTTTATCGGGTGCATTGGCTGAGGGCGAAAGCTCAAAAGGCACGGTGGATCGAAGAGCTCCGGTGTCTCCAAGTTGAGATGGAGTCTGCTGTGAGATATTTTCGGCATCAAGATAAATTCTGGCAAGAGAAGCAAGAGCTCGTTGAGCCTCGATTACAGCCAGGGCATACTGCATGGGCAGCAAGACGAAGCGCCATGTGGAATTTAATGGCCACGCAAGCAGATTCTAGGTTTACTGATTTACTTAAGAACTACCCGCCTCCCGATTTTGCTAAAGTCATACGGCCTCATTCCAATAGTTTGCTATCCTTTTCTTAGGTTTCCTGATTATCCCCCGATATTTGTCTGGTATAAGAGCGTTATGTTAAATTCTCGTATGAGCACACGATGTAAAATTGGACTGTTTCCTGCAAATTTAGCTTATTTGTCTATTTCGGGAAAGTTGGCATACACAAAAATAATTATCAAAATAATTATCAAAAATTGAAATCTGAACATTTCGCCGAATACTCGACGTATCGTGCTCGGTCAGGTATCAAATAGATCGGACAAATTAGTAGAATGATATGATCCTGGAACGAGAGGGGAAAACAGGAAAATGAAATTTTTTCGCTTTTTGGGGGGCATTCGGGTGAGAGCCGCACAATAAGACAATGTTACTCCTTACCATCATGACTCGCTGCAGAGAAATACATCCAGATGTTCACTATATCGTCATCTGACTATCTTCGATCATGAAACCAGAGAATATTGCCATTTATACTGGCATTTCACAACAATCTGTTCTTCGCATACTCTGATACTTTGCACTTCATGGTATAATTGAAGACAAGAAAGAACGTAAGAAGAAGGGCGGTCATCCACGTGACATGGACTTAGAAGTGAGTGGTTCTGCCTTTACCTTTACCCTTACAATTAACTGAGATGTTGTCCATAACATGTGGCCAGAAGGCTTCACGATCAGCAATATGGCGAATGCTTCGAAAAGGAGCACCTCCGTATGGATGTCAAAGGTGTCAAGCGGTCCATCATGGGGGATATCGTATCTTCAGCGCAACTTCGAACACTTGTGGATCTCGTACCGCGTTTTGAGAAACAGGCAAACAGGGTAATTAGCGAAAAAAGCGGATTTTTTGAGTACAGCTCGGAATTCTGGCTGAATAAGTGTTTCGAGAAAGAACTCACTCTTTTGCATCATTCTAATTGGATGAACATCGTGCTGACGCGTTAGCAGGTATCCTGAGCTTGAATTGTGCGTTCTCTTGAAGTCGCCAAGTGTCGAAGCGTTTTCTTTTTTTCTATAAACACACCACTTTCCTCATTTCTCTTCCTAATATCCACACCGATTCTTTTTCCTACGCCCTGCCTTTCCTGTTAACCCCCGCTATGTCCCTCGATATTATTATTTGGAAGGACATGTATTCCAGCAAGAAGAATCTGAAAGAACGGCCATTTGGAGAGGAGCGTATTCGACGCCACTTTGAGCTTCGCGCCTTAGCGCGGCGAGGCGTTGCCATCGCAGAACTCGGGTATGTTTTAGCTTGAATGCCGTTCTTTCACTGACGAAACACATTCTATCTCGCAGGGGAACCGGGTGGCATATTGGGAAAACACCCACCAGTGACCCTATCCACTTAACAGTGCATTTCAAGGCCTTGAACGGCGACCACGTGGTGACCCACCACGTGTACCAAACAGACGATATGTACAGGTGAAGGTGAAGGAACCGGAATCGGGAGGGCTAGATTGAGGAGAGGGGGATCGGGAGGGTGAATAATTGAAAAAGCGTGCGGAACGAGTTCGTAGATATTTACAGGTAGGGCCCATATCTGGACCCTTTCTCAGACCTACCTCCGTGCGCGCCCACATGGAACAGCAGGGTAAAGTGGATCCCGAAGCAGGGGGACTGGGATTACCCGCAGGCCACCGTCATACTGGTGGTGTCTCCTACACCTCCGTTTCCCTCACTGACCACGTTCTCTTCCGCGTTCCTGCTCCCCTACTCGTTCGCAGTCATGTTCGTCCATAGGATCCCACTTGGGTGCAGTACAGGTCGTGCTCAACGCTTCATTGGCTAAACTCTACAGCATGACTTCAAACTCCTGACCCTGGTAGCTCGTATCCAATGTTCCCTGGTGCTGATGAAGATTTACAATGTGCTGCCGAAAGGTCTCAAGAGATCTCTGATGCGTATCGCATATGGATTGCAGGTCCTTGACAATCTTCTCGAGTATGTTGTATCTGTTCTTTAGAGCCTGGACATCATTTTTGAGACCTTCGACTAGGGTTATATTGTCGTCTGTGCCTTTAGCAAGCAGCATATATCAGTAACAAAGCGCTGAACAGGAACTCCAGTGAGCATACTTGACTCTGTCTCCCGATCTCTACCTTCTTGAGAAATGTTGTTAGACTTTTCTTCTGAAGGATTAGCTTCCAATGAGCCTGCCTTCCGAGACCGCTTCCCTTTGGCTCTGCGTACTACCCCATCTACCGTTGGACCACGAGTGTTTGAGAGATTGCCTTGGGCACCGGTCGAAGAAGCTCGTCGACGCTTCTTCGTTTTTCTTCGCGTGCTCAAAGGTGCACTGCCTATATGTGCTAAATTGTCTTCCTGGACATGGAATAAAGCTGCCGAATTGCCTTGAATGGCATCTCCCTCCCCCGGGTTGTCTTGAGGGACGGACCCCATGCATTCTCGGCAACCTGCTATGCTACCGATGTGAGCATACAATTTTGATCATTGGGGGG
>Ga0210386_10004954_pt1 | contig 10900 bp, 10 predicted proteins | sample IncBWH32OmetaG_FD_160091 | JGI IMG/M metagenome (GOLD analysis project Ga0210386, IMG submission 160091) | Forest soil microbial communities from Barre Woods Harvard Forest LTER site, Petersham, Massachusetts, United States - Inc-BW-H-32-O ... | reverse complement strand
CGATGGCCTGCTCGAGCACGTGGAAGCCCTCGGCGGCCGCGTCCTCGGGCCGCCGGACGACATGCCGTGGGGGCAGCGCGTGGCCCATATCCAGGATCCAGACGGCAACACCGTCAACCTCGCCCAGCCCATCTGATTCCACCGCCAGCAGGGCGTGCCACACTGGGATTGTGAGCGCTCTTGCTACCCGGCGATGGCAGGATGAGGGAACAGTCTGGTTCGCTGTCAGTGATATCGCCCCCGAACTGGCCGGGGTCGCAGCGCACGTGCTGATGGACTATGAGCACGTCGGGTCGCGGTGGCAACGCGGTTACCCGGCGGGCGCGCCGTACCTGGAGCAGGCATGGGAGAGCTTCGACCGTTGCATCGAGGCGGTGCTGCGCCAGGCTGAGCGACTGGATCCAGTTCCGTGGCGTGATGCGCTGCGTGAGGTCTGCCAGCGCACCAGCGGCCAGCCGGTTGACTGGTGGCTCACCGGCAGTGCGGCGCTGGCCGTGCGCGGCGTCCCGGTCGAACCAGGCGACCTGGACCTGGTCTGCGATGCGCGGGGCGCCACCATACTGGGAGACCTGTTCTGCGACACGCTGATCGAGCCGGTCGTTCCCGTCGGCGAGGAGGGGATCAGCGACTGGTGGGGCCGCGCCTTTTGCGGTGCCAGGATCGAGTGGATCGGCGACGCCAGGCCCTTCGTGGATGAGCCGCTGCCGTCCGACTTCGGGCCGGTGGCCGCCTCGCGGCTGGAGACTGTGACCTTCGGCGGGTGGCCGGTCAGGGTGCCGCCGCTGGACCTGCAGCGGGCTGTCAGCCAGCGCCGCGGGCTTACCGGCCGGGTGGCCATGATCGACGACCTTGCCAGTTACAGTCCGCCTGCCCGCGCCAGGTGACCCCCGGGGCAAGGTAACGCGCCGGACTCACTCCTCATGGCACAGTCAGGTACGCGCAGTCTGGGACCACTAAGACGCGAGATTCCGCGATGACTGGCCCGGCCAGCAGCGCCCGATCCGGCCCGGCGGCCACCGGCATCGCTCTCGCCGTCCTTTCGGCCGGGACCTTCGGCACGTCCGGGATAGCCGGCTCGGCGCTGATCGGCAGCGGGTGGAGCCCAGCCGCCGCTGCGGTAGCCCGGCTCGGCGGGGCGGCGGTCCTGCTCGCCGTCCCCGCTCTGCTGCAGTTGCGAGGCCGCTGGGCCCTGCTGCGCCAGGGGGCGGGCAAAGTCACGATCTACGGCCTGATCGCCATCGGCGGCGGTCAGCTGTTCTACTTCAACGCCATCGAATACATGCCGATCGGGATCGCCCTGGTCTTCGAGTACCTCGGCGTGGTGCTGGTCGTGGGCTGGCTGTGGGCAAGCGGCGCCCAGCGCCCCCGGTGGCTCACCGTGGCGGGCGTGATCGCGGTGATCGCCGGGCTCGCGCTCCTAGTCGACCTACCCGGTCCGGCGCGGATAAGGCCGATCGGGTTCGTCTGGGGCTTGCTGGAGGCCGTCAGCCTCGCCGCCTACTTTCTGCTCTCGGCTGCCGGTACCGAGGAGAGCCTGCCGCCGCTGGTCATGGCGTGGAGCGGGCTGAGCGTCGGCGCGGCCTTCCTGGCCGCGGCCGGAGGGCTCGGAGTCGTGCCGCTGGCTGCCCGTGCCAGCGACGTGGAGCTCCTGCACCGCCACCTCAGCTGGCTGGTGCCGGTGCTGGAACTGTCGGTTGTCGCCGCGGTGATCGCCTACACGGCCGGCATAGCCGCCGCCCGGCGCCTCGGCGCCAAGCTAGCCTCGCTGATAGGCATCGCCGAGGTTTTCTTCGCGGTGCTGTACGCGTGGCTGCTGCTCGGCCAGCGGCCATCCGCCCTGGAGTTCACCGGCGGCGCGTGCATCCTCGCCGGCGTCCTCCTGGTCCGCGCCGATGAGAATCAGGAATGATGCAGGCGGTAGTGCTCGGCCAGCACGTCGTAGCCGAAATCGTCCGCCGGGTTACGCCACACCGAGTGAATGTGGTTGCCGTTGCCCTGGGTGTTGTCGTGCTCGATGAGCAGCGCCGGTCCCTGGATGCGGAAGTAGTGCCGGTGGCCGCGCGCGGTGCTGCCCGCCCAGGCGAAGGTGAGGGTGTCGAGCCCGGCGCGTTCGATGGCGCGCATCTGCACCCCGGCCACCTCGTCGGGCAGCCGTCGGGCGAACGCCCCGACCAGCGCGCCGAGATCCTCGAGCTGCTGCCGGTTCAGCTCGCCGGCGGGCAGGCCCCGGGGGCTGGCCCGGACATAGCTGAGCAGGTCGCGTTCGTCCTCGGTGAGGCGGTAGTCGGGTTCGGGGCCGAACACGGGGTCAGGCCGTTCGGTGTCACCGATCCTGGCCACCATCCGGGTGGCGAAGTCCGGCGGGGAGCGATGGTGAATGACCGCGGCGTGCCGCTGGGCGGCGTCCAGTGAGTCGACAAACAGGTAACCGAGCTCCTCGTCGTCTTCCAGCGGCGCCAGCGTGCCGCACCTGGCGGGCTCAGAGCCGAGCAGGCACGGGGTGGGGGCGATGAGGCGGCTGCCGACGATGGTGAAGTTCAGCGACACGTGGTGCCCGGCGAACTGCCATCCCCAGGCCGCGTCACCCGGCTGGCCGAACACCTTGAAGCAGTACCTGTCCGGGTCGAAGAGGTCGGCGGACGCCGGGGTCAGCGCCCGCAGCACGTGCTCCATCGCCATCACCGAGACGACCTTGGCGTACCCGGCCAGGCTGGTGCCGGTGAGGATCAGCTCGTGCCCGAGCCGGCGCTGGCCCTCGTCAAGCGCGCCGATCGGCAACCCGGCCCGGTGCAGCGACGGCACGAAGGACCAGTCGAGGCGCTCATCGCCGAAGCCGAAGCACGCCTTCTCGCGCTGCGATCCGGTCAACGCCGCCACGAAGGCAGCCGCCGCGGCGGTCATCTGCCCGGTTGTCTCCGGGCTATCCGCGTCTTGCGTCATGGGACTTAACCGTATTCCTGTGAAGTGACACCCGGGTCGTTCGGCCTGAGGATCTTGATTTTCCGCCGTGGCCCGGCGGCGGGTGCGCTGATCTTTACTGCGAGCCGTTCGCAGGCGCGCAGCGGTGGCTGGTGTCGAGGTGCTGCGATGGGATTTTCCGGTCATCCTGATGGAATGAGGGACGAGCACCAGCACGATCACGGCCACGAGCATCATCACGATCACGATCACGATCACGATCACGGGCACGATCATGCGAGCCACGGGGTGTGGGGCCGGCTCAAGCACGCCGTCGGGCTGCACTCGCACTCGCACGACGCCGCGATCGACGCCACCCTCGAAGGGTCACGCGACGGCATGCGGACCCTGTGGATCTCGCTGGCCGTGCTCGCGGCGACCGCGTGCGCGCAGGGCGCGGTGTTCGCGCTGTCCGGCTCGGTGGCGCTGCTCGGCGACGTGCTGCACAACTCGGCGGACGCGCTGACCGCGGTCCCGCTCGGCGTCGCCTTTATGCTCAGCCGCCGGCGTCCCACCCGCAGGTACACCTACGGCTACGGGCGGTCCGAGGACCTGGCCGGCATCGTCATCGTCGCCGTGATCCTGGTGTCCTCCGCGGTCGCCGCGTTCGCGGCCGTCGACCGGCTGCTGTACCCGCGGCCGGTCACGCACCTGGCCGCGGTCGCGGTCGCGGCGGGGCTGGGCTTCGCGGGCAACGAGCTGGTGGCCCGCTACCGGATCAGGACCGGTCGCCGGATCGGCTCGGCCGCCCTGGTCGCTGACGGCCTGCACGCTCGCACCGACGGTTTCACCTCGCTGGCCGTGCTGGCCGGGGCGGGCGGCGTGGCGATCGGCTGGCACTGGGCCGACCCGGTCGTGGGCCTGCTCATCACGGCGGCGATCGCGGCGGTGGGCTGGCAGGCGGCCCGCGAGGTCGGCCGCCGCCTGATGGACAGCGTGGACCCGGCGCTGACCGAGAAGGCCGAGGTCACCCTGCGGTCCACCCCAGGCGTGCTCGGCGCCGGGCCGGTCCGGTTGCGCTGGGTCGGCCGGAGCCTGCGGGCGGAGTGCGAGATCCTGGTCGACCCGGACTGCTCGCTCGTGCAGGCCCACGACGTCGCGGTCAGCGCCGAGCACGGGCTGATCCACGCGATCCCCAGGCTCACGGCCGCCGTGGTGCACGCCGACCCGATGGACGGCGCCGATCACCACGCGCTGCTGGCGGACCACGTCGCCGCTTAGACGCCCGGCAGGATAGCGGCGAGCAGGGTACCCATCCGGCTGGCCGAGGCCTGACCTGCCTCGATGACCTCGGCGTGGCTGAGGCTGTGTCCGCCAAGGCCGGCCGCCAGGTTGGTGACCAGCGAGATGCCGAGCACCTCCGCGCCGAGCTGACGGACGGCTATCGCCTCCAGGGCAGTGGACATCCCGACCAGGTCGGCGCCGAGCGTACGGAGCATCCTGATCTCCGCCGGAGTCTCGTAATGCGGGCCGGGCAGCATCGCGTAGACCCCCCCGGCCAGGCTCGGATCGGCGTCGCGGGCCAGTGCCCGCAGCCGCGTCGAGTACAGGTCCGTGAGGTCGGTAAACCGCGGTCCGACCGAAGGCGGCGGCCCGGCCAGCGGAGATGCTCCGGTCAGGTTGAGATGATCGCTGATCAGTACCGGCTGGCCGACGGACAGGCCGCTCCGGATGCCGCCGGCCGCGTTGGTCAGCACCACCACCCGGCAGCCCGCGGACACGGCCATCCGCACCCCGTGCACTACGGTGGCCGGCGGCAGGCCCTCGTACAAGTGCACCCGGCCCAGGAACACCAGGACTCGCAGCGGCCCCACGGTGACGATGCGCACCGTCGGCGTGTGACCGGCCACGGTGGGCTGGGGGAACCCGCCGAGCTCGGCGAGCGGGATCTCGGTGCTGGCCGCGCCGATCGCGTCGGCCGCCGCGGCCCAGCCGGAGCCGAGGATTACCGCGACGTCGGGCGGCCCGGTGCGGTCGGTCAGGCGGGCGGCGCTCGCCGCCGCGGCGGCAAAGGGATCGTCGGTCACGAAGGCCATCATGTCGCATGCCGCCGCGACCGACGGAGTCGGCCGCAGTTCGCGATACCGTGAGTTGATGGACGAACAGCCGGGGAACGGCGGGGCCGCGGGGGCCGGGGCCGTTCCCGCGACGGGAACGCAGGAGCCGGCGCAGCCGACCGGCATCACTGGGCCGGGGCAGCAGCCGAAGTACCAGGGGACGCCGTGGGCCGGCAAGGCGCGCCGGATCGACATCTTGTGCTGGGGCGCCATCGTGCTCAGCGGCGTCTATTACTACGCGCTGCTGCCGTTCCGAGCGTCGCTGGTCGGCACGCATCCGCTGCTGGGCACCCTGCTCAACGGAAGCACCGAGGACATCATTGCCGCCGCGGCGTTCGCCCGCGTCGGGCACGGATCGCTGGCGCTCGTGATTGTGGCGGCCATTCCCGGGCTGATGAAATTCGACCTGATCTACTGGTGGGCCGGCCGGCTGTGGGGCGAAGGCGTCATCGCGATGCTGTCCGGCAAGCGCAACCGCGGGGCCAAGTACATGGCCCGGGTGGACAAGTGGGGCCGTAAGTTCACCTGGCCTGCCGTGCTGGTCTCGCAGTTCGTGCCGATCCCGAACGCGATCATCTACGTGATCGCCGGCTGGGCCGGGATGAGCTGGTACACGTTCCTCATCCTCGATGCGATCAGCTCGCTGGCGTGGGCGGGCGTGCTGGCCGGCCTTGGTTACGAACTCGGCCATCACGCCGTCGTAGTGGCGCAGGCCATCTCCCATTACGGGCTCTGGGTCACGATCGGGCTCGTCGTGCTGATCGTGTTCTTCCAGTTCCGGTCCCAGCACCGGATGATGCGCGCCGCGGGCGGGGTCCGCGCCGTCGCTGCCGCGCGGGCCGCACAGGACGATCCCGCGCAGGCCGCCGCTCCCGTGCCCGCCGCTTCCGAGGCAGGCACCCCGCCGGGATCTGACGGCAGAGGCGAGACGGCTGGGACCTGATCCCGGCGACCTGACCAGCGCGTACCTGGCCCCGCTGGTCATCCGGGGGGACGTTCCGTCGCTCTCATGGGCTGTGGTCCGCGATGCTGACGTGACGCTCGGCGGCCTGGGCGGCGCGAGCCCGCAGGCCATCTTCCAGCTCGGCTCGGTGACCAAGGTCTTTACCGCACTGCTGCTGGCCGACATGGCCGAACGCGGCGAGGTGAGCCTGTCCGAGCCGGCCGTGAGCTACCTGCCCGGCGGCGGCAAGCGCCCGGAAGGCGCGGCGACCTTGGCCGACCTGGCTACCCACACGTCCGGATTGCCGCGGCTACCGCCCGGCCTGGCCTGGTACTCGCGGCTGAGCCCGCGGGATCCTTACGCGCGCTATCCGGCGTCGCGTTTCGCGCGTGCCGCACGCCAGTCGCTGCGCTCCGCCTCAGGCGCGAGCGGCTATCAGTACTCCAACTACGGGTTCGGCCTGCTCGGCTACCTGCTCGGCCTGGCCGCGGGTTCGCCGTACGAGATGCTGGTGACCGAACGGATCTGCGGTCCGCTGGGGTTGCGCGACACGACGTTCGAGGTTCCCGCGCCCTCCCGCGACCGGGTGGTCCAGGGGTACGCGGGCAGGCGTGCCGTCCCGGCGTGGCACCTCGGCGCGCTGGCCGGGGCCGGCGGCCTGTACTCCACCGCGGCCGACATGGGCACATTCCTGCGGGCGTGCCTGCGGCCGGCCGGGTCACCGCTGGAAGGCGCGATCCGGGCCACGCTGGCGCCTCGCCTGGCCTTCCCCGGCGGACAGGTCGGCCTGGCCTGGCACCTGACCCGCCTCGGTGACCGCACGGTGAGCTGGCACAACGGCATGACCGGAGGGTTCAGCTCGATGGTCGCCTTCGACCCGGCACGGAAGCTGGGCATCGCGGCGCTGGCGAACTCCGCGGGCGAGTTGCCCTCGCCGCTAGACCGCGCCGTCTTCGACGCGCTGCGCTGACTGCCCGGCCGCGCGCTGCGCTGACTGCCCGGCCGCGCGCTGCGCTGACTGCCCCGCCGCGGCCAGCTGCCCGCCCGCGGCGGCCCGCAGCACCCGGTCCAGCCCTTCCCGGCGCATCCGCAGGTCCACGTAGAGCAGCACCACCACGCCGGCGGCCAGCGTCGTGGTGACCGTGTCGGCCAGTATCCGGCCCGCCGTGCTGACGATGACGGCGGCGGCAGGCGGCTGGACCGCGTTCATCGTCAACGCGCCGGCGAGGACGCCGAACGGCGCTCGCAGCAGCCCAGACACCAGGCTCATGATGATGGCCGTGAGCAGGCCGATGCCGAAGACGCGCCACCAGTTGCCGCGCACCAGCTGGTAGGAGCGGCGCAGCGCGGCCAGCGGCCCGGCGTGCTCGAGTACCGCGGCCGGCAGGGCCACCGCGCAGGACACCGCAAGCCAGCTGGTCGCCACCACGAGCGGGATGCCCGCGAGCACGAGGAAAAACACCATCGGGCCGTGGACCGGAAGTCCCCGAAGGCTGACGCCGGTCACGGCGTAGCCGCCCCACAGTGCGGCCAGCAGTAGCCCGGGCAGCGCGATCGTCCCGATCATCGTGGGCAGCCTCGGCCATGCGGCCCTTACCGCCTGGCCCGCGGACATCCGCATGCCGAGCACCAGGCGCCAGATGACCGCGGTCAGCATCCCGGTCAGCAGCAAGTACAGCGCGCCGACCAGCACGACCACGGCCACCGCGGCAGGCCCGCCGTACCCGGCGAGCCCGACGTGCCAGCCCGGGGCGGTACTTGTGTTACTCGCGCTGAAGGCGATCCCGAAGCCCGCCGGGCTGGGGATGGTGTGCGGCGCCAGGCCGAACACGCAGACGCCATAGCAGAAGGTGACGACCGCGCTGATCCCGAGCGTGGCTGCCGGGTTACGCCGGACCGCGGCGAAGGTGCCGCTGAGGATCTCGCCGACGCCGAGCGGGCGCAGCGGGATGATCCCCGGCTGCGGTGCACCCACGTGCACGCCGGACGGCCGGTGGGCGCCACGGCCCGGCCGCCGGGAACCCGCGTGCGGCCGCAGGTACACCGGCCACGGATCCCAGGGCCCGACTGGGGTACCGCCCCGTCCCGTGTCTTCGGCCATCAGACTCCCCACCCGGCCCCCGGCAGGCGTCAGTGCCCGCGCTGGCAATGTTTGCACGCTTTCGCGGCATTTGGAGAGTCGTGATGTATTTGAGAGGAAGGATCAGGAACGAACGCCGTAGAGGTGCTCCAGGGCGAGCTGGTCGAGGTGCTCGTAGCCGAGCCCGCGCTTGGCCAGCGCGTCGATGTCGGCGGTGGCCTCGCGCACATCGCGCCAGGTCTCGCCCGCGGCCAGGGTCGGCGAGCCGAGCTCGGCTACACCGGAAGCTCGCAGCGCGTCGATCACCTCCGGGTCGGACCGGAACGCCCGCACCTTGGCCCGCAGGATCAGGTAGTTGCGCATGCAGGCGGCAGCAGTCACCCAGACGCCCTCGTCGTCCTCGGTCCGCGGCGGCTTGTAGTCGAAGTGGACCGGGCCGTCGTAGCCGCCGGCTTCCAGCGTGTCCACCACCCAGAACGCGCCCCCCACGTTCCCGGCCCCGAACCGCAGGTCCTGGTCGAACCGCGGGCCGTGCTGCCCGTTCAGGTCGATGTGGAACAGCTTGCCGTGCCACATCGCCTGCGCGATCCCGTGCGCGTAGTTCACCCCGGCCATCTCTTCGTGGCCGACCTCGGGGTTCACGCCGACCATCTCGCCCTGAGCGAGCCCGTTGATGAACGCCAGGGCGTGTCCCAGGGTGGGCAGCAAGATATCGCCCCGCGGCTCGTTCGGCTTGGGCTCGATCGCGAACCTGATGTCGTACCCCTGGTCGCTGACGTACTCGCACAGCAGGTTCAGGCCCTCGGCGTACCGGTCCAGGGCAGCCCTGATGTCCTTGGCCGCGCCGGACTCCGCACCTTCCCTGCCGCCCCAGAAGATGTACGTCTTCGCGCCGAGCTCCGCGGCCAGGTCGAGGTTGCGCATCACCTTGGCGAGCGCGAACCGGCGGACCTCCCGCTCGTTCGCGGTGAACGCCCCGTCCTTGAACATCGGGTGGCCGAACAAGTTGGTGGTGGCCGTCGTCACGACCAGCCCGGTCTCGGCCAGCGCCTTGCGGAAAGCGCCGATGCGCTCATCGCGCTGCGCCGCCGTCGCGTCGAAGTCGAACACGTCGTTGTCGTGGAAGTTCACCCCGTACGCGCCGAGCTCGGCGAGCTTGTACACGGCGCGCTCGGCGGGCATGGGCGGCCGCACGGCGCCGCCGAAGACGTCAACGCCCTGCCATCCGACCGTCCAGATGCCGAACGAGAATTTGTCCTCGCGGCTTGGGACGTAGTCCGTGCTCACGTGGCGGTCCTTTCCTGTCGTGGCGCTACGCGTGGCGTCTACTCAACGGCGCTACTCGCGCCCCTGCGTCACACCAATATTCCACCTCGCCCGGCCGCGAACCCCGCGCGCCCCCCGTTCCCCCGAGCGCAGCTAAGCGCAGCTCAGCTCCACCCGGCGGTGGCCTCCCGCAGCGCGGCGTACTGCTGGCGGACCTGCGGGGAAGGATCGGCGGTGTACTCGGCACTGGCCCCGGCGAGCGGCCAGTCCGGCGGCAGGTCCGCGCCGGACAAGGCCCAGGCCGCCTGCCGGGCGGCGCCGAGCGCGACGTACTCGGCGGGTTCCGGCACGGTCACCGGCACCCCGAAGATCGCCGGGGCGATTGCGCGGACGGCCGGCGAACGCGCCGCACCGCCGATCAGGATCACCCGCCGCGCGGCGATCCCGCAGTCGGCCAGGGCGTCGATGGCGTCCGCGAGCGAGCAGAGCACCGCCTCGACCGCTGCCCGGGCCAGGTTCTCCTGCGTGGTGTTCGTGCTGGTCATCCCGCGCAGCACGCCGTTGGCATCGGGCCGGTTGGGGGACCGTTCGCCATCGAGGTAGGGCAGCAGGGTCAGTCCTTGCGCGCCGGGGGATGCGGCCAGCGCGAGCCGGGACAGGCCGTCGGCGTCGGTGCCCAGCATGCGCGCGGTAACCGTCAGCACCCGGGCCGCGTTGATCGTCGCGACCAGCGGCAGGAAGTGCCCGGTGGCGTCGGCGAAGCCGGCCACGCCGCCGGTCTCGTCGGCGGCGGGCCGGGCCGCGACCGCGTACGCGGTGCCCGAGGTGCCGATGGACACCACGACTTCGCCCAGCCCCAGGCCCAGGCCGAGCGCGGCGCCCATGTTGTCACCGGTGCCCGCGGATAGCGCCGCGCCGCTTTCGGTCCTGGCCACGATCTCGGCGGGGGCCGCGAGCCGGGGCAGGCCGGCCGGCTTGCCCAGGGCGGCCTGGGCTATCTCGGGCAGCCAGCGGCCGGCGGCGGGGGAGAAGTAACCGGTACCTGAGGCATCGCCTCGATCGGTCGCCGGCTCGCCGTCCCGTCCCGCCAGCCGCCAGGTCAGCCAGTCGTGCGGCAGCAGCACGCGGGCGGTGCGGGCGGCGGAGTCCGGTTCATGCTCGGCCAGCCAGCGCAGCTTGGTGACCGTGAAGGAGGCCGTCGGGACGCTGCCGGTCTGCTCGGCCCAGCGCGCGGGGCCGCCCAGTTCGGTAATCAGCGCCCGGGCCTGCGGCGCGGACCGCACGTCGTTCCAGAGCAGGGCCGGCCTGATCACCTGCCCGGCGTCGTCAATCACCACCATGCCGTGCTGCTGCGCGGCTACCCCGATAGCGTCCGCGCGCTCCAGCAGCCCGTCTCCGGCCTGGGCCAGGGCCTGCCACCACAGTTCCGGATCGCACTCGGTGCCGTCGGGGTGCGGGGCGCTGGCCTGCCCGATGATGGTGCCATCGTCGGCGTGGCAGAGCAGCACCTTGGTGGACTGAGTGGATGAGTCGACGCCAGCGACAAGCATCAGCAACTCCCTGCTACGCCGTAAACGACCGTCTGCCCCCGTCGAC
>Ga0210386_10004953_pt1 | contig 10900 bp, 11 predicted proteins | sample IncBWH32OmetaG_FD_160091 | JGI IMG/M metagenome (GOLD analysis project Ga0210386, IMG submission 160091) | Forest soil microbial communities from Barre Woods Harvard Forest LTER site, Petersham, Massachusetts, United States - Inc-BW-H-32-O ... | reverse complement strand
CCCGGGTCCCGCCGTTTTCTGGGTCGGGGTCTCTGCCTACTCCGATTTTCTGGTCGGGGGAGGACTAGGGGAAGAACTAGAGCGCAGGATTACGGCGCTACCACTGGATGACCCGGTGGCCTTGGACGAGCAGACCGAACAGATCCGGCGTCTTCTATGCGATGCTGAGATGCCGTCCGATCTTAGTCAGGCCGTTGACCTCGCGTACGAAGAGTTTGCCGAGGGAGGCTACGTTGCGGTTCGTTCGTCGGGCACAGCCGAGGACCTCCCGGAGGAATCCTTTGCGGGCCTCCACGACACGTTGCTTGACGTCTTGGGAGCTGACGGCGTACGGACTGCCATCAAGGAATGCTGGGCCTCTCTTTGGACGGCCCGTGCGGTGTCTTACCGTCATGACAAAGGTTTTGATCAAATGCAGGTAAAGATTGCGGTGGTCGTCCAGCGAATGGTTGATAGCGAATCGTCTGGCGTCTTGTTCACCGGCGACCCGGTTAACGCAGCGGTCGATCAAACCGTGATCAATGCTAGCTGGGGACTTGGCGAAGCGATCGTTCAAGGCATAGTCGTACCAGATCAATACGTTACGGAGAGCCGAACCGGGCGGTTGCTTGATCGGACCCTAGGCTCTAAAGAAACTCAGGTCATCCGAGACGCAGCGGCAGGTCTCGGTACTACCATGCAATCAGTACCGGACGCAATGCGGAAACAGTTCGTGCTATCTGATAGTCAGCTGGCTGAACTCACAGCGCTGGGTCAGCGGATCCAGGACAACTATGGAGGCTTTCCGCAGGACGTCGAGTGGGCGTTCAGCAACGGTTCACTTTGGCTGCTGCAGTCGCGTCGCATCACGGGCGTCGAGTTTTCTTGGGATGCGGAGATCAATGATGATCCCGAGTTCTCGGCACCTGATGACACGGTGTGGAACAGGGGCTATGCCGACGAGCTGTACACCGGGGTCATCACGCCAATCAACTTTACACTTCGATGGGCCTCCGCCAATCGAAGGACACGATGGGGAGCCGAGGTATGTGGCTTTAACGATCTCATCGGCGTCAGCTGCTTCACCTATCACAAAGGCTTTGTGTATCAGAACGCACACGCGGAGAAGCGCTGGCTCGAGAGAACAACTCTGCCGTTTTTGCGACCATACATGCTTGATTTGATCCCGCCGACGTGGCGTTCGGAGCTTAAGGACTGGGCACCGCTCAGCCCATGGCAATACATGCATATGGTCGCGAGGATCGCCCTACGCAGTCCGGAAAACTTCCGATTTACACAGACGCTAGCTCGCTGGAGAAGGCCGGCTCTCCGGACTCGGGTCTCTGGGTACACGCGCGAACAGGCCGGTCACCTCACCGATGAACAGCTGATCGCATACGTCCAGGACAGGCAGGATCTAGCGTTGGAGTACACGCAGGAGAGCACATTCCAATTCCAGATCTTCTTCCGTCAGGCTTGCGCATTCCTTTCGTGGATATTCGACCACTGGTATGACGAAGGCGATCCATCGTTGGAGGCAGATCTACTCAGCGGCGCCCGGTCGCGTACAGAAACCCAGATCGAGAATCTTCGGCTATGGGGATTGGGTGTCCGTCTTCGCGAGTCGGCGGAGTTGCGTGCACTGATCGAGGAGCACGAGAACGAAGCGTTCTTCGACGTGGTGAGACGGAGCGATGTGCCGGCCGTGCGATCATTTGGGCAGGACTATGACAAGTTCCTAGAGGAGTACGGTTTTCGCGGTCACGCGGATCGCGATCTCATCTATCCGCGCCGGGAGGAGGACCCCTCGATCGATTACCGAACGCTAAGGATGTTCGCGACGGTCGACTCTCCTATTGACCCAGAAAGAACTGAGCGGGAGACCAACGAGCGACGTCGGTCGGCCTACGCACAAGTAGTGGCGGACCTCCGCCGGCGTGGACCCCGGGGGTGGGGACGGGCCGCCGTGTTCGCCCTGCTCTATAGGTACCTCCAGAAGTTCATCGTATATCGAGACAATGTGCGTTTTCGTCCGACCGATGAGAACGCTGTGGCGCAAAAGAACGGGGTTCTCGAGGTTGGGCAAAGACTTCACGATCGAGGCGTGCTCGACGCCCCTGACGACATCTATTACATCACTTGGGGAGATGCCTGCGCGCTGCTCCGGGGGCAACAAACCCGGACAGCGTTGCTCGAAGCCAAAGTGGCGGCACGCCGCTCAGACGTGGCGCGTGTCTTGGCAAAGGAGTGGATGCCGCCAATGTTTCTTCGGCAAGGACGATTCATCGACCTCGATTATCCTATCGATGACTCAGATGGCGGAGTTCTCCGCGGTATTCCGACGAGTAAGGGGAGAGTGACTGCCAACGCGCGGGTCGTCCGACTGCTTGCGGACATAGGTCGCGTGCGCTCAGGGGACATTCTTGTGACAAACAGCACCGATCCCGGTTGGACCCCCGTGTTCCTGCTCCTGTCTGGTGTCGTGGTGGAGACGGGTGGCGTTTTGTCTCATGCATCGTGCCTGGCTCGCGAGTACGGACTCCCGGCGGTTCAATTGAGCCATGGAACCGAACTGATTCCCGACGGAGCCACCATCACCCTGAATGGGGACACTGGGACCGTCATAATCGAAGCCGATCAGCCAGACGAGTCCTCCTTGGTGAGTGCCTAGATATCGTGAAAGGAGGTACTCAGATGCCGTCGAGTGCCGACGAGTCTGTCCAGACCGCAACTTTCGTTCGATGGATAGAATTCTCCGGGTGTGCGAACTTTCGAGACCTCGGCGGACTCGTGACCTCGACTGGCGTGCCTGTGCGCTATGGGCAGCTATACCGATCAGATACGCTCGACTGCCTTACCAACGACGACCACATTAGCTTCGCCGCTCTCGGCATTCATACCGTTATCGATCTTCGCGCGCCGAGCGAGATCGCCAAACGCGGGCGCATTGACCTGGAGCGTCAGAACGTCAGGTACCTGAACCTGCCGCTGGTGAACACCGTTGGCGGGTCCGTACGGGACCCGGTGGAGGCCGCGCGGTTCGAGTATCCGATTCTCGGCTATCAGCAGACGCTTGCGGAGGGACCGGACCGGATGGCAGCCGTCCTGCGGGCGCTTGCCGAGCCTGGAGCCCTTCCCGCGGTGTTCCACTGTTTCTCAGGCAAGGACCGAACTGGACTGGTCGCGGCGGTGATCCTGCGACTGCTGGGCGTGTCTGAGTCGGAGACCGCATCGGAGTATGCGCTAAGTCAAGGTCGTAACCGTCATTCGCTTGCGTCGGATGAGCAGAAGCGGAAGTTCCCGCGTATCTTCGGTGCTCCGCCAGACGTCATCCAGGCAGTCCTCAGAGGGCTCGAGGAGGTACACGACTCGATCGAAGGCTACGTTCGTTCGATCGGTGTTGAAGCTGAAGTTGTGGAACGGCTGCGAGTGGCCCTGCTAGCAGACTGAGCATTTAAGGAGTGCGGAACGTGGCAGCGGAAGAGAGTTCGTCGACCAACCATCAGAGCGTCACCTATGCCGTGTACAGCTGGGCATTTAAGGAGGACGCACCCGTTGAGGAGATCGAGCGCGCTTTCGATGAGATGTGCGCGATGGGGGACCCGATCCCGGGAGTCCGCCGGGCCACTTGGGGCCGTAATACAGCTGACGACGGGCACGCACGGGGGCACACCCACGCCATGATCGTGATTGCTGACAGCCCGGAAGCTGTCAGTGCCTACAATGAGCGGACGAGCAAGCACCCGATGGCTGACACACTGCATGGTGCAGAGAAGGCGGGCGTCGGGATCTTCTTCACTCAGTCGGCCTGAGCGACCCTCTCAGCGCCCGCCGTATGGTCGCGTCGGTGCCATGGCCAAGGCCAGGTGCGAAGTAGAGCTCGACCTGAAGACCCGCCACGAGGAGCCGCGCTGTGTATGCGAGCCCCTCAGAGCAGTAGGTCCGTCGGCTATGCATGGCGGAAGCTCGTGCAGCCTAACGGCCATGTCGGCGCGCTGGTGTTCCGGCGCACTGAACGACGGCTGGAGGCCGACCCTGACCTGCGCTACTTTCAGCAAGGACTACCCCGTACACGGCGTCAGGCATCACAACAGCCAGCCAGTGACCGAAAGGAAACAGAGTGGAGTTCGTTCCTATTACCGACCACATCGGTGTCCATGTCCGCGGTCTGGACCTGTCGGTTCCGTCCGACTCGCGCGACATTGCTGATCTGGGTCAGGCCCTCGCCGACCACAAGGTACTGCTTTTCCGGCAGGGGCCGATCGCCGAACAAGATCATATCCGGCTACTGGCGGCGCTCGGGCGCATCATGCACGAGGAGAACGCGGAATCGCTTGTCACGTACGTTGCAAACAGTCCTGGCGCCTACGTTAGCGGCACTGCCCGCCTTCGCTTTCACTCCGACTGGCAGTGTGCGGTAAGCGGCCCGGTCCGGACTATCTCGTTGTACGCCGTAGAGATGGAGCACGATGACCCGACCATCTTCGCCGATATGACGTACGCGGCCAAATCACTGCCCGACGACCTGCGCGCTAAGGTCGAACATCTCGACCTCATTCAATGCCACGACTTCTCCGGTGCCACCCCTATAGACGGCCGCTTCCGGCTTAGCGCACAGGCCCCGGGAGTGCCGGACGAGTACTTCCCAAGAGCGATCCAACCGCTTCTGGCCCGGCACCGGATCACCGGGGAGGAATTGCTTAATGTCAGTGAGCAGCAAACCAGCCATATCGCTGGCATGGATGAGGCAGAAAGCGATGAGATCTTCGCCGAGCTCGCGGCGTATCAGTACGGCGAGAACAACCTGTATGTCCATCACTGGCAGGTCCATGACCTCCTGATCTGGGACAACATCGCGTTGCAGCACGCCCGCCAACAGAGCATGACAGCCAGCGGGAGACGCCTGCGCCGCGTCGCCCTGAACGAGCTCGACTTCGCGGAGCTGTTCGCGGACGTTCCGGGGGGCGCGAAGATGCGCTAACTAACTAGCGGCGAACAACGGTTTGCGCGAGCGAGGATCGCGCTTCGAAACCAGATGAGGAAGTGGATGTTCGACAACTTCGCCGGCCACGGGGCAGTGGTGACTGGAGCGGCTCACGGGATCGGCCGTTCGCTGGCCTTTGCGCTGGCGGGTGAGGGCTGCAAGGTCATGCTGGCTGACGTGGACCCAGCCGGGCTCGAGTCAACGAAGGCTGATCTGGAGGCGATCGGTGCCACCGTCTTCACAGCGGTCACCGATGTCGCCGATCCAGACAAGGTTGGGGAGCTCGCAGAGTTCTCCTTCAATCAGCTGGGCGGGGTGACCGTCCTGTGCAATAACGCGGGAATCGTCGGGCCGACCGCCGACCCGGTATGGGAAATCGATCTGAATGAGTGGAGACGGGTCTTCGAGGTAAACGTCCTGGGTGTACTGAACGGCCTGCGGTCCTTTATCCCGCGTATGCAGCACCTGGGGACCGATTGCCACGTCGTGAACACCGCGTCAGAGTGCGGATGGGTGCCGTCGGCGATGGTTCCGCAGTACTTCGCGAGCAAGCATGCCGTTGTTTCCCTCAGCGAGTCGCTGCGCATGCAAGCGGCCGCGAAATACCCGTGGCTAACGGCGACCCTCCTATGCCCAAGAATCGTCGATACCGGGATCACCCTGCGGGAGAAGGCACGCATCGAGGCGGTCGGCCTGGCCAGCGGATCGGCCTACGCCGAGGGGCAGGCCGATATCGACGAGCAGGCGAAGCAGTCGCCGGACGTCGTGGCGGGACTCACCATCGAGGCTATGCGGGCCGGACGCTTCTACGTCTTCCCTGATCCGGTGTCGAAGGCCGCTCTCGGCGCCGAGTTCGATGAGGTTCTAGCCGCATTCTGAGAGAAGGACATCGTGACTGCATCAGTGAGTCCGGCCGGTGGACAACACTCCGTGCACTTCGCCGTCTATCGCTGGAAGGACGGCTCACCAGTTGCCGAGATCGAACGCGGCTTCGACGAACTCTGCCGGATGGGCACCGAGGTGCCAGGCATTCGCCTGGTCAGCTGGGGAGTGAACGACTCGGAGTTCAGCAAGGGGTACACGCACGCGATGACGATCGTCGGCAACGACATGGCCGCCGTGCGGGCGTATCGTGAACTGGCCCGCAACCACCCGATCGCCAAGGTAATGCAGGAGTGTGAAGAGGACGGGATCGGTGCGGACTACGACTACGCGCCAACTGCGTCCTGACTTCGAAAAAGGAGCGGCTGGGAGATCGGCATGCGTTGGTGGCCGATCTCCAGCCGGCGATCTGTGATATCTCCGGCGTGCATGGGACATGCTCGTCGCCGCTGTTCGATGAGCTCGTGCAGTACGCCGTCAATTGACGCCTCGGCATCGCCCCGAGCCGGCTGGCTCGGCGGCGAGAATCACCGTTTTCGACTCGGTGAATGGGTACACGCCTTCCCTTCCGCATTCCCGGCCGGTTCCGGACTGCTTGAAGCCGCCAAAGGCGATCTTCCAGTCGCTGCGAAAACCGTTGTGGCCCACTGTGCCGGACCGCAGTCGCCGGGCGACCGATAGGGCCCGGTCGGTGTCATTGGTGAAGACCGAGGCGTTCAGACCGTAGGAGGTGTCGTTGGCCAGTGCGATGGCGTGCTCCTCGCTGTCGGCCGGTATGACGCTGAGGACCGGGCCGCAGATCTCCTCGCGGGCGAGCGTCGAGCGGTTGTCGACGTTGGCGAAGACTGTCGGCTCGATGAAAAAGCCGCGCTCGAGGCGCTCGGGGCGGCGGCCGCCGGTGACCAGGGTCGCCCCTTCCTCCTGGCCGGCCAGGAGGAAGCGCTCGACGCGGTCACGCTGACGTCTGATCGCGAGCGGGCCCAGTTGGGTTGACTCGTCGTAGGGATCTCCGATTTTCACGCCGGTGAAGGTGTCCTTCAAGGCGGCGATCAGGTCGTCTTGCCGGTCTCGGGTGACGATGGCGCGGGTCAGCGCGGCGCAGACCTGGCCCGCCCAGTGCCACGTGGTTCCCAGCGCGGACGCGGCGGCGGCGAGGTCGTAGTCATCGAGGATGACCGCCGCGGACTTGCCGCCGAGCTCGAGCGTGCACCGGGCGACGCGGTCGCCGCAGATGGACGCGATGCGCCGTCCCGCCGTGGTCGATCCGGTGAAAGTGATCTTGTCGACGCGGGGATCGCGGACCAGCAGCTCCGAGTTCTCGCGGTCGGCGGTCACCGCGTTCCACACACCGGGCGGCAGGCCCACCTCCTCGGCGATCTCCGCCATGACGTGGCCGGCGCCTGGTGCTTCGGGAGAGGACTTGATCACGACCGTGCACCCGGACAGCAGCGCGGGTGCCGCCTTGAACGCGATCATCGGCGATGGCCCGTTCCACGGGATGATCGCGCCGACGACGCCGACCGGTTCACGAACGAGCATCCGGATTAGCCGGCCGGTCCCGTCGGGTGCGTCCGGGTACCGTTCGACAAACGGGAAGGACTCGGCCAGGTCGGCGTAGAACTCGTAGATCTCGGGCGGCGTTAGCAGGGCGTCGAGCGCTTGGGAGTGAACCGCACCGGTCTCACCGGACCAGAGCATCGCCAGGTCTGCCCGGCGACGACGAACCGCGGCCGCGATGGCGCGGAGATATTCGGCTCGTTCGGTGTACGTGAGAGTAGGCCACGGCCCAGTGTCGAATGCCGCGCGGGCCGCGGCGACGGCCCGGTCGACGTCGTCTGGTCCAGCCGCGGCGGCTCGATAGAACACGTCTTCCGTCGTTGGGTCGATCACGTTGAAGGAAGTGTCTTCCGAGGGCTGTACCCATGACCCGCCGATGAAGAAACGATCCGGATGGCGGATCGGGACGGCCACAGCGTGTCTCGGATTCATAAACGGTCTCCTCGAAGCGTCATCCCCGGTTCCGGTGCCCATCGTGTCAGTGCGGCAGCACCTGGGCGTCCGGGTGTTCCGGCATCCGGGACAAAGCCGATCGTTCCGGGGAGCGAAACGCGGCCGGGCGCGAGGCATTCTGAGCAACTAACGTCTGCGTCCGTGCAGCCCACGGATAACTCGTCAGGAATCAGCGTCGCGGTCGTCGGGCTTGGCTCGTTCGGGATCTCTTTCGTGCCGCTCTACCTCAAGCATCCCGACGTGTCTCGGGTCGTCCTGTGCGAAGCAGACGAGGCTCGCTTGGCCCGGGTGGCCGAGGTATTCGGCGTATCGGAGACCGCGGCCGACTTGGACGCGGTGCTGGGTTCGCCTGGAATCGACGCTGTTCACCTCGTGACGCCGATGCACCTGCACGCGAGGCAGTCGGTAGCGGCGCTTGACGCGGGCAAGCACTGCGCTTGCGCCGTCCCGGCTGGATTGTCGCTGACCGAACTGCGTGACGTGATCGCGGCAGAAAAGCGCTCCGGCCGGAACTACATGATGATGGAGACCGCCGTCTACACACGTGAGTTCTTTTGCGCCAAAGGACTCCTGCAACGCGGCGAGCTTGGCGATATCCAATTCCTCCGCGGCGCGCATTACTCAGACTACGAGGCCTGGCCGGCATGGAAGTGGTATCCGCCGATGGCCTACGCGACCCACGCGATCGCACCGCTTCTGTCTTTGGCTGGCACACGAATGGCGTCCGTCCGCTGCCTGGGATCGGGGCGTATGCCTGCGTCGCTGCAGGGTCCCGAGGCCAATCCGTACCCGGTCGAGACGGCCATTTTCGAGTTGCACGAACTGGCCGTGGCGGCCGAGGTGACGCGGGCTATCTTTCGGACGGCGCGTCAGGTGCAGGAAGCCTTCAGCGTTTACGGTGAGCGCGGGTCGTTCGAGTGGCCGCAGCTCGCCGGGGAGCCGGTCACCGTCTTCCGGGTCACCCCGCGGGACGCGTCGAGCGCCCGGGCGGACTTCCAGCGCCAGCTCGAGGAGTTCGGCGCCAGCCTCGGGGTGGATCCGGGGACCATCGCTGAACTAATACCCCAGCCTCGCTTTCCGACCGTGGCGATCGAACACCCAGGCCTAGAGGCGGCGGCCTCGTCGCTTCCCGAGCAACTGGGGTCCTTCGCGGGTCATGGGGGGGCCGAGGCGCACCTCGTGCACGAATTCGTGCGAAGCATCGTGGAGGCGCGGCCGAGCGCCATCGGGGCGCGGGTCGCGGCGGACTGGACCGCACCGGGGCTGTGCGCGCACCAGTCGGCGATTGCACAGGGCAGCCAGGTGATGGTTCCTGGCTTTGACGATGCCTGACCTGTTCCGCTGACCGCCTACCGATTGAAGCGAGGACGTAACGATGACGCTGAAAGACTTCGAGTCATGCCTCCAACGGGCTGACCAGCGCGAGACCGAGCACTTGCCGTGGGGCCGCCTGGAGTGGTCCGCGTCCGCGCGGATCGGGAACTCCGAGACGATGACCATTGGCACGTGCTTCATCGAGCCCGGGATGCAGAATGGCAGGCACTTCCATCCGAACTGCGACGAGGTGCTGCGCGTCGTACGGGGAGTCATCGTCCAGACGCTAGACGACTTTCAGTGTGAGATGAATGTCGGGGATGTGGTTTGTATCCCAAGCGGGGTCGTGCACCACGCGCGCAACATCGGGGATGAAACCGCCGAGCTGGCCATCTCGTTCTCGAGCGCTCACCGGGAGACCATTGACGTTGATGGCTGACGATGACACGTCCAGCCCGCTCGGTGGAAACGCGGGGGCGGACGGACGGAGCCACGTACCGTTCGAGGTGATCTTGGGGCTGGTACCGTCACGGACCTGGGCCGATGTTGAGCGAGACGCCCTCGGGGAGAGTGATGGTCGCGCTGCTGTTAACTGAGACGGCAAACAACCTGGAACGGCGGACGCGGAGGCAATGAACTGATGGACGAGGGACTCAGCGGGCGGTCCGTGCTGGTGTTCGGTGCTAGCGGGGCGCTCGGCTCGGGAGTGGCCGCCGCCTTCGCCGCGGCCGGCGCCGTCGTCACCGGGACGGACATCGCGGTTCCCGACGGCGGCGCGGCGGTGGACTCGGTCTCCTACGCGGCCGCCGACGTCAGCGATGACGACGCGCTGCGCGCGCTGTTCGACGGACGGCCGGCCCCCTGGGCGGTCATCAACACCGTCGGCGGGTTCGCGCCGCGGCGTCCGCTGGCCGAACTCGACCCGGCGGAACTAAGCCGGCAGCTTGAGCTGAACCTGGTGACCGCCGCGCTGATCACCAAGCACGCGCTGCGCGTCATGCAGCCATGCGGCCAAGGCCGAATCGTGCACACCGCCAGCCGCGCCGCGGTGGCCACCGAGGGCTCGGGGTTCGCCTACTCGATCAGCAAGCTCGGCGTGCTCCACCTAGTCTCGATGGCGGCCCAGGAAGTGCGCGGGACCGGGATCACCGTGAACTGCGTAATCCCCAGCATCATCGACACCCCGGCCAACCGGGCCGCCATGCCGGATGCCGACCATGAGTCGTGGCCGAAGGTGCCGGACATCGCCCTCAGCTACCTGTACCTGGCCAGCCCCGCAGCGAGCCTGGTCAACGGCGCCGCGCTCCCCGTCTAGAGGCAACGCTCCGCGATCCTTTGACGGTGCCTTCTAAGCAGCGGGTCGCGGGTTCGAATCCTGCCTGGCGCACCAGATATCTACGCAGAGCAAGAGCTAGTTTTCGCGCTCTGTAGAGGCATTTCGCGACGCCTTCCCCTGGCGGCGTGGCGCTTTCGTGCCAGATGGTGCGCCGCCGTCCTTGGGGAGGCCGCTTACCGCCCGCTGAGGAAGTCGAGCACCCGGTGGGTGAGGAGCGCGGCGGCGGCCAGGTCGTACGACGGCAGCGAGCTGTCGGCGAAGAGGTGCTGCTCGCCGGGATAGAGGAAAAGCTCCGCGTCCTTGGCTTGGTCAACCAGGGCCCGGGCGGCGTCGATGTCTTCGCCGACGAAAAACGGATCGGCGTCCATCGCATGCACCCGCACCGGCACCCCATC
>Ga0210386_10004952_pt1 | contig 10901 bp, 7 predicted proteins | sample IncBWH32OmetaG_FD_160091 | JGI IMG/M metagenome (GOLD analysis project Ga0210386, IMG submission 160091) | Forest soil microbial communities from Barre Woods Harvard Forest LTER site, Petersham, Massachusetts, United States - Inc-BW-H-32-O ... | reverse complement strand
TGTCCTGATGCTGGCGACGGATTCCGCGGGCACCACCAGAGGGCGCTCCCCCAGGAGCCGGGAAAGGTCGTATACCTGGATCGCACCGTTGTCGTAGATGCGATAGACCCCTGGAATCGAATTGAACTTCTCGAGCTCTGCCGCTGTGAGACGGGTTGGGATCCCGGTTTCGCCAGGTGCGATGTACGCCCCGAACAGCGGCAACGACTCGGTGAGACGCGTGTCGGTCACGATGTAGCGGATGTCATCCTTGCGGATGAGGGCGATGTCAGACGGGGTGAGCTGCGGGTCGAAAAACAGCGGGGCCGGGTTGTCCGACCCGTTGAGAGGACTGATCGGGTCAACCTGCCCGAAGTCGTTGAGCAGCCCGGCGTTGTCGCGGTCGACCGCGACGTGGGAACCCTCGGGGAGATGGGTACTGACCCAGTTCGCCAGCGCGAGTGACGGCGAGCCCAGCGAACGTTCATGCGCGCCGACGATGTAAGGACCATTCACCAGAATGGGCAATGGGCCCCCTCCGTAGAGGGTGCTCCCGAGGAAGCAGACGACGGCGATGGCGATCGTCGCCACCCGTTCGATGAGCCGGCGCCGCGTCAGGAGCCGTCTGGCCAGCCATCCCCCAATGACCACGGCCATACCGAAGAAGATGAAGGTGGTCGTGCGGGAGCCGACGTCCTTGGCGGCAGACGATACGTTCGTGAGCATCGCGAGCGGGTACGTCGCCGCGATCAAAGCGGGCACGTACCGGAGCCTGCCGCCTCTGACGGTCTTCTTCCAGATCACCCCGTAGAGGGAGAACAAGATGGTGAAGCAGAAGAAGACGGGCGCCGCGAAAATCAGGGCTTCTTCCCAGTCCGGCGTTCCGCCGCCCGCCGAGTTCTGGAAGAGCTGTCTATTTCCGTGGAGCTGGCCCACGATCTGAGCCGCGCTTTCGGCGCCTTCCTGAACGATTGGGTCGATGTATCCGGTGAGGACCTTGCCAAGGAACGCGATCCACACCCCGGCGAGAACAACGCCGACAAGAGCAGCGAGGCCAACGATCCGCGCCTGCTCCTTGCGCCTCGCTGACAGACCGGAAGGGTCGGGGATGAAGCGCAGTACTGCCGCCCACACAACGAGGCATCCAACCGTGAGCCAGGCGGTGACGTGGTGGGACACGACCATCCCAGCGATGCAAATGAGCGCGAGCGCGAACAGCCTCCCCCGCTTCGGCTCGGGAGTGTCAATGGTGACAAACAGCAAATAGACGGCTGCGACGGCAAAAGTAAGAGCGAGCGTCTGGTAACCGTACTGCGCGCCCAGCGAATAGAACTCTGGGTTCGCCGCATAGACGAGCACGCCGATGCCGCCAGCGGCCGCTGAATGACAAGCGCGCTCCACGATCAGGAAGACGCAGAGCACGAGCACGATGCGCGCCAGGACGAGAACGACCATCTGGTCGAGCAGCAACGGGAGGCCGGTCAGCCACCTAGTGGCGATCGTCGAGAGTTCGATCCCGGGGAAGTACGGGCTGACCGGCAGGATGGGGTTGTCCTGAAACAGGACCCTGCTGTCGAGAAGCCGGGTGAGGGTCGCCCCGTGGGCCAGTTCATCGAAATTGTCGAAGATCAGCGGACTGCGGAACAGGTAGGAGGCCTGGAGCGCGAGACCGAGGACGACCGAGACCCACAGGCGCTCGCTGCGTCCAGCGGCGGCGCCGGTGAGGCGCCAGGCGCACGGGGCCACGATGCACGTCAGCCCGGCCAGGAAGAGCGGCACGACCGGTGATTGGGGACCCGTCCGGCCAAGGGCGTCACTGAGCCCCACCAGCAGCAGGCCGGCTCCCACGATCGCGAGGACGGATCCGAGCCGGGACCGGCTCGAGGAGACCATTGGGAGCGTAACGAACTGCCGCACCCACGAGCGTCGCAGCTCTGTCGCCAAGCTGACCCCCAAAGTCCTCCACAGTATGTCAGGGAATGCCATCGCCGGAAATCGCGTCCTGCGGTGGTCCCCGTACCCCGGACTACGTTCGCCGTCTCATTGGCGGCCACGAGGAACCGCGAACATTCTGCAGCGCCATTTCCTCGATGTAGCCCGCGGTAGTCGACAAGATCCCCAGAGACAGGGCAGCGAAGCGCTTCAGCGAATCCTTGCCGCCCGGCCGGAAAACCCCGAGTAGTTCACGGCATAGAGCCAGCATGATGGTGTGAGTAACGTAGCTTCGCTCCGAACTCAGTGCGGCTGACGCTCCGGAAAGCCGTGATACCCGGGCTTTCGAGCATCCCTCTGCATGGCACCGGCCGAGAAAATAACGCCATGTGGCACGAGACTGGTCTACATGATGGTAAACCACAGCCCGCGGTTCATAGATGATCCGCGCACCCGGTGACAGCCTGTGCAGGCGGATGCTGAATTCGGTCTCCTCGCAACCGAGTGGACGAGATGAAATGGAGGTGCGCCCTACCGACGAATCAAAAAGCCCGGCCTGGTCGAAGGCTGATCGGCGGAATGACATATTCGCCCCGATAGGGTTGCGGACCTCGGCCTTGACCTCGGGTTGTCCGCGGTAGCTGCAGCCGACTACCCAGAGAAACTCCTCGGGCAACCATGCAGGTCGGCCAGGGGCGGCCCAGTCGGCCAGGACCACTCCGCCCACGCCAAGAACCGACTCCTCGTCGTATGGAGCCAGCAGCGTATCCAGCCACCGGGGCTGGGCTCGGGCGTCATCGTCAAGGAAGACAACGATGTCGCCTGTCGCATGCTCGATGCCGGTGTTGCGGGCACCGGACAGGCCCCTCTCGAATTTGTTGGGAATCACCTCGTGGTTTGGATACTCAACCGCGAGACGATCACAGAGCGCCGGGTTGTGATCGGCTACCACGATCACCTGCCACGGTGGCATCGTCTGATCGGCGATGCTTTCGAGTGCCGCCCGGATCTGCGACAGTCGCTTGTCGGTGTAAACGCACACCACGGCAGATGCCCTGATGCTCTCGCGGGCGTCAGCCACGAGAAAACTCTATCAGCCGGTATGGAATGAAAAGGGGTTAGCATCGACTCGTGAAGGGGGCACAGGAGCTGCCGGCGCGGGCGGCAGAACTACGACGGCTCTTCACGACTTTCGGGTACCTCGTGGCGAAGCAGGGGGCGACGGCGGTACTGGGCCTGGCCTTCTGGGCCTTCACCACCCATCTGTTCTCAGCGGGAGATGTGGGTCTGGCTTCCGCCGCATCCTCGACGGCGTTCTTTCTCGGAGCGATCGGTGCTCTCGGGATCCCGCTCCTCCTGCTGGCCGAACTCGACTCGCTGCCGGCCGCGATCCGCCGCGTTACCTTCAGCACCGGGATGTACATCGCGTGCGCGGCTGTCCTGATCCTGGCGCTGGGCACGCTGGCCCTCTCGCCGTTCCTGGGCGAGAGCCTGAGGATCATCGGCGCCGACCCGACAACCGCCGCTCTGTTCGTGATCGGATCAGTCGCGACGATTGGCGCGCTCACTTTCGACGACGCGTCGATCGGACTGCACCGGGGTTCGGCCCAGCTGTGGCGAGCCAGCCTGACCTCCGCGCTGAAGCTGGTCATCGTGGGTTTCCTCGTCCTCGCGGGGTCCAGAACAGCCCCAGGCCTACTGTTTGCCTGGGCAGTGGCGCTGGTTGTCTCGCTCGCCTGCATGCCCATGCTCCACCTCCAATCAACCCCGGCCGGCGAGAGGGATTTCAGCCATCGGCTGGCACTCACCCGACGCTACGGCGTGCTCTCCCTCAAGCACCACGTCCTCAATCTGTCGATCAATTCCGTCTACTACTTCGTTGGGCTGATCGCGGCTCTCTTGCTCCCGCCACAGCAACTGGCGTACTTCTCGACGGCGTTCCTGCTGGAGTCCACCGCGATGGTCATCCCGTACCTGCTGGCGTTGTCCCTGTTCGCGGAGATATCGGGCGACCAGGGCCTCCTCCACCGCCATGTCCGGCGAACACTCCCTCTCGGGCTGGCACTGTGTTTCGGGATCGTGGTCGTCGCCGAGGTGGCGGCGCCCCTCGCCCTGAGCATCTTCGGCCCCGCTTATGCCGCGAACGGGACCACCGCACTGCGCCTGCTCGTCCTGGTGGGCCCCGCCTACGTGATCAAGGACCACTACGTCGCGATCCGCCGCGCGCAGGGCCGCCTGACCGAGGCGGCCAAAGTGATGGCGGCGGGCACGTTCGCGGAGGCGGCTGGCGCGGCGTTGGGCGGATTCTTCTGGGGGACGACCGGCCTGAGCGCCGGGTGGGCCATCTCCTCCTCGTGCGAGGCCCTCATCTTGCTACCCGCGGTGATCCGGGTTTTCCGCCACGATCCCGAGGCCCAACCCGCTCAGGATTAGACCCGGGACCTGGCGATACGGTCAGTTCCCCATATAATTGATCATGGGAGCGGCCTACACGGGGGGAGGGCGTCGCAAAGTAATGGCGAAGGTATCTCCGCAGTCGTTCCCGTTCCGGCACAAGCGCTCGGACGAAGAACCCCTGTTCAAGCGCAGAGCTCTGGCCTTGGCCAAACGATCGGCCCGCTCGATGGCCCGGCCGCGCCCCGATCAGCGCCGCGTTCTGCTGATCTTCGGATGCCAGCGGTCAGGTACCACGATGCTGCAGCAGACCTTCCTGGACCGATCGTGGCGGATACTCATTCTCGAAGAACACGATCGCCGCCTGGTCGGACACGCATCCGGACCCGAGGAGACGGCCTGGCAGGAGTACTCCACCGTACTGGACCGCATCCACCGCCTCCCGTTCGAGGTCGTGGCAGCAAAACCGCTGGTGGAGAGCGCCTCGGCAACTGCGCTGATGGATGCCGCCGACGGGGTGAAGGCGGTCTGGATGATTCGCCATTACGCGGAGGTCGCGCGGTCCAATGTGAGCAAATTCGGCATGGACAACCCCTTCCTTGACCTGCGGCCCATCCGTTCCCGGGACGCGACGGACTGGCGGTACACGGGAGTGACCGACGAAACGTGGGAGATGGTCACCGCCCTGCTCAACCGGAGGCTTACGCCACTCGACGCGGCCGCCCTCTTCTGGTGGACTCGCAACCAGCTCTACTTCGACCAGCGCCTCTGGGACGACGACCGCATCCGCATCCTCCGTTACGAACGGGCGTGCAACCAGCCTGAGGAGGTGATCCGGTCTCTCTCCTGCCACATCGGACTGACGTTGCCCACCGGCTCGATAGCCCCGCGGGTGAGGGCGCGGCCATCGCTTCCAGAGACCACGGAGCTCGATCCGGAAGTCGACGGGCTCTGCAGGAAGCTGTGGGATTCCTTCGACGGGCACCCGGAATTGTAGAGGGGAACCGGTGAAGCGCAACGGAACGCTCATTCTCTGCTACCACCGGGTCGCGAAAGGCGTCGAAGACCCCTTCTACCTGTGCGTAAGCCCCGACAATTTTGCCGCGCACCTCGATGAGATTTCGAGGGCGCGGGAACCGTCGACGCTCGCCGATGTATTCGTTCCGTCACGTCGGCCGAGAGTGGTCGTGACTCTGGATGACGGCTACCGCGACAACCTGACCAACGCGCTGCCGATCGCCGAATCCAAAGGCGTGCCGATCACCGTCTTCGTAACCAGCGGCATCCTGGGAAACCACAACGGTTTCTGGTGGGACCGGCTAGGAACGCTATTGCGCTCGCGGCCGCCGCACGTGCGGGAGGTCGATCTGCCGGTCGGCGACCGGAACGTCCGCCTCCCTGTCGGCTCGTCCGGGCTCAGGGCAGACCTCGATTCGGTCCGCCGCCACCTGCTGCCGCTACGGGTGACCGAGATCGAACGGGCCCTCGCCGCCGTCGCTGGGCAATGGCAGGTGAGCTCCGCTCCCCCGCCCGACGCGGGCACGCTCACCCCCGAGGACCTCCTGCGACTGGAGGCCAGCGACGTCGTGACAATCGGCGCCCACACGGTGGATCACGTCCGGCTTCGGGATCGTCCGGTGCAAGAGCAGCAGGACACCATCACTGGCTCCAAGCGGGAGCTGGAGCAAGCGATCGGCCGGGCAGTGTCGCACTTCGCCTACCCATTTGGCCACCGCGACGAATTCGATGATCATTCGGTCGACGCCGTGCGTTCGGCCGCGTTCGACACGGCGTGCACCACCATTCCCGGCACGGCATGGCCCTCGGCCGATCCCCACCGCCTCCCGCGACGCCTGGTGATGGACTGGGGACGGTCTCGCTTCAGAATTCAGATGCAACGGTGGAAAATCGGGTTAGCGATGCCCTCGCGGCTGGGCTCCAGCCGGTGAAGGCGCCAGTGTCGACCGACGATGGAAACAGGAGCATCGACTACATCGACGATGCGACGAACGGCCGGCCTCACGCGATCGGCGGCCAGGCAGATCCTCGAGACCCTCCGTCTCATGCGGGGAGTCGATTATGCACGCCGCTTGACACGTCCCGTCAGACCCGCGCCATGGCGAGTGCCCCTGCGCGCGCCGCGGCTGGAGGAAGCACGCTCGAGCGGCGACCTCGGCCAGTTCGACGCGTGGATGCAGACGGGGTATCCGGATTACCGGATGCGCCAGCGATCGAGCTATCTGAAGCGGACGCGAGGTAGCCTGCGCCACCTCGGGCGAGATCGCGAGGAGCGGATCGCGGGCGTGCTCCGGCTGCGAGCGCTTGATGCGGTTGCCCCGGCGGCGCGTGAGGGTGACCCACTGCCGTTGCTCCGGGTCCCGCTCTTGATCGAAGACCGGGACGCCGTGGCCCTTGTGCTGAGGCGCCTCGGGATCAATGTGTTCTTCGTGTACGCGCCGCCGCTGGACGACTACGCCGGGCCAGAGTTGTGTGAGCCGCCCTCCCGCCACGGTTGTCGCGAGACGGGAGCCCGCTCGGCTCCTTCTAATCAAGAAATTCCATAAGATGGGACACCTAATTCAAAATCCCATGGAATGGGACACCGGGACGAGGTAGCGTTCTTACGCTATGGCTCACGACAGGGGGACCCGTCTCTGCGCATGCGGGCATCCTTATATCGCGCACCAGCACTACCGGCGCGGAACGGAATGTTCGCTTTGCCCGGACTGCCCACGATGGCGGAGAAGTCCCAGAGTGATCACGCGCGCCGCAAAGCGACTGATTAGTGGGATTTCATCTGCAATTGTCTACTCAACTTTGAGAAACGGCCCAGAGCCAGCACAGAATCATGGACAGGAATTGTCCGATTACACCTAGTTCGCGCAACGACTGATCGCGAACTTTACCAAAAATTTTCTTCTCATAATGGCTTTCAGGGTTACTATCCTCTAGTGTTCAGTCATGTGACGGAGGAGGTGACGGGGCTAAGAGTCACCACCTATTTCGCCTGAAATTATGAGGGAGCCATGGTGCCTGGGGCCACCAGCTCGGATCTTTCTTGGCCACGAGTATCCGTGGTCCTTCCAACGTGGAATGAAGCGAAAAATCTGCCTTACGTATTCTCGCAGATGCCCGAAAACCTCCATGAGGTGATCGTGGTGGACGGGGACTCGGTAGACGACACGGTGGCGGTAGCCAGTCGGCTGCGCCCCGACGTCCGGATTGTGCAGCAGAATCGCAGAGGAAAAGGGAACGCGCTTGCCTGCGGGTTCGAGGCCGCGACCGGCGATGTCATAGCCATGGTCGACGCGGACGGCTCCGCGGATCCTGGCGAGATCTCGAAGTTCGTGGACGCGCTTACGGCCGGCGCGGACTTCGCGAAGGGAACCAGGTTCGCCGCGGGCGGCGGCAGCAGCGATATCACACGGCTGCGGGGGCTTGGTAACCGCCTGCTCGCCGCGCTGGTCAACCTCTGCTACGGAACGCACTATTCAGACCTCTGCTACGGATTCAACGTGTTCTGGCGGAAGCACGTTCCAGCGCTAGGCCTCGACACCACCTCTCCCCCCTCACCCAGGGGTGACGGGCGGTTGTGGGGCGACGGCTTTGAGATCGAGACGCTGATCCATATGCGGGTAGCGGAGGCAGGACTCCTGGTTGTTGAGGTGCCAAGTTTCGAGCATCCCAGGATCCACGGGGTGAGCAACCTGGACGCCTTCAGCGATGGGCTTCGAGTGCTGACGACGATCCTGGTCGAACATCTTCGCGCCAGTCTCCGTCGCGCTTTCCGGCGTCGTGTCCGGGCCGTGTCGGTCCCCGCCCACGGCCTTTTCCCCGCGCAGACGTTCCTGGTGCGCTTGCTTCACCTCCTTCTGCAGTCCGTCGAGCACGGGCCGCCCTGTCCCCATCCTGGGCATGGTCGCCGGTTATCAAGCGGCGATGGCGAGCGCGACGACTGGGGCACAGTGAAGATCCTGATTTCTGGCGGTGCTGGGTATATCGGCAGCACGATCGCCTCGGCCTGCCTGGATGCAGGGATCACCCCCGTGATCCTGGACAGCCTGGTGACAGGCAGGCGCGAGTTCACCGCGGGCCGGGCGGTCTACGAGGGCGACATTTCCGACGGGCTGCTCGTCGACCGGCTATTCGTCGAGCATCCGGACATCGACGCCGTCATTCACTGCGCGGGCCTGATCGTGGTCCCAGACTCGGTGGCCGATCCGGTCGGTTACTACCGGGCGAACGTCAGCAAGAGCCTGGAGTTCGCCGCCCATCTGCTGCGCAACGGCTGCCGACGGCTGATCTTCAGCTCCTCGGCCGGCATTTACAAAGCCCGCGAGGACCTGACCGTCGACGAGGACTCGGACATCGACCCGCAGAGCCCGTACACGCGGAGCAAGGCGATATCCGAGGTCATGTTCGCCGACATCGCCGCCGCGGAGTCGCTGCACGTGCTGTCGCTGCGGTACTTCAATCCGATTGGCGCGGACCCCAAGATGCGGTCCGGGCTGCAGTTGCGGAGACCAACGCACGCCCTTGGCAGCATGATCCACGCGAGAGACGAAGGCCTGCCCTTCGTGATCACCGGAACCGACTGGCCGACCAGGGACGGGACGGGCATCAGAGACTACATCCACGTCTGGGATCTGGCCACCGCGCACGTCGCCGCGCTGACTCGGTTCGACAGCCTGCCGGGACCGGCGACCGCCATCAACCTCGGCACCGGCAGTGGCACCACGGTGCGAGAACTTCTCGGCATGTTCAACCGCGTATCGGACCGTCCGGTCCGCGCTTTCGAGGCCGGACGGCGGCCAGGTGACACGGCCGGCGCTTATACCCGGATCGACCGCGCGGCACGCTTGCTGGCCTGGAAGCCGCAGCACGACATCGTCGACGGTATCCGCCACTCTCTGCAGTGGGCCGAGATGCGTGACGACCTCCAGTCCGTCAACGCCGACGGACGCCAGGAGCAGCGAGCGGCGGGGTTTGGCTCGCAATTGAACGTGCATAGCGCCGTTGGCGAATGATTACCCAGCGGACGAGGACGGATTCCTGCGCAAAGTTCCCAGTAAGTTGCTGCCATGCCGACAGTAGATGGTGCCGTCGAGGCGGGGGAGAACGGTCCGCCGCACCGCCGGGGGCCGACTGTGGTGAGGACAGGATTGCTCGTCGTCGGCTGGCTGATCGTGGGCGTGCTCGGCCTCGTCGCATTCCTACGGCTAGTGGCGTGGGACTCGGTTGAGCTCCTCGTCGTGCTCGACGCGCTCACCCTGGTCAGCTACCTGCCAGCCTGGATCGTCGCCATCGGAGCCCTCATCGCGCGATGCTGGTGGCTTGTCGCCGCCGCGGTCGTCGTCGCCGCCGCCCAGGTGGTGTTCGCGGTGCCCGAGCTATCGGCCGCCAGCCCCGTGCCCGCCTGGGCGCGGCAGGTCCCGGCGGTACGGGTATTCGACGCTAACGTGGATAAGAGCCTCAGCTTCCAGGCGGGTTACGTCCAGGCTATCGAGCGAGACCATCCTGATTTGATCACCCTCGAGGAGTTCACGCCGCCGGCGCTGCAGAGCATGGCCGCGTCGGGCGTGCTGGCGGACTTTCCCTACCGGTGCGCCGCACCGGCCTATGGCGCGACCGGTTTCCTTATTGCCTCGCGGCTGCGCCTGACCGGCTGTCAGGTCCGGAGCGTGCGATGGGACGGCCAATGGGAGCCGTACATGGTGGAAGCCACCTGGTGGACACCCGGCGGCCCGGTGGCGCTGCGCCTGGTGCATACGCTGGCACCATTGCCAGTCTCCTGGCGGGAGTGGGCTGCCGCCCTGGCCGCCGTTGACCAGTCCGTACACGCCAGCGGCATCAGCAACATGTTGATGGTCGGAGACTTCAACGCCACCTGGGACAACCGCGGGTTCGCCGCCCTGCTGGCCGACGGGCTCACCGACGCCGCCGCGGCACGCGGGAAGGCGATCGACATGACCTGGCCGAACGGCGCGCTCATCCCGCCCATCGTCCGCATCGATCACCTGCTGACCGGAACGAACCTGGCCGCCACCGCGATGGCCACCGGCCCGGGATTCGGCAGCGACCACCGATACCTAACCGCCACAGTCGCCATCCGGGCCTGAGATAGCGACCTATGGCGCCGTCGATCGGGAGGGTTTGGCGGCCACGGGGCTCCGGACACAGGCGGTGAGGGTGTCCTGCGGAAGATTACGATGGCGATGACGATAACCGCCACTATCCCGGCGATGAGCTCCACGGTGCGCCTCGTCAGTGAAGCCCGCCTCGACGGTGTAGATGCGCCCGCCACGCTCGACGTAGATCCGGTCGTACCCGTGGACCATGATCTCGGCCGCGACGCTACAGGCCCAGGCGGCGGGAGAGGTCGGACGCTAGGGCGCCGGACGGGTCGACCTCGGCGCGCAGCTTGCGGAACTCTGGCAGGCGCGGGTACATCTCCTCGAGCACCGAGGCGGGGACGCGGGAATCCTTGGCCAGGTAGACCCGGCCGCCGTTGCGCACGACGAGCTGGTCGAGCTGGTCGAGCAGCGGGCCAAGGCCGGGGGTGCGGGCCGGGAAGTCAAGCGCGAGCGTCCAGCCGG
>Ga0210386_10004950_pt1 | contig 10903 bp, 9 predicted proteins | sample IncBWH32OmetaG_FD_160091 | JGI IMG/M metagenome (GOLD analysis project Ga0210386, IMG submission 160091) | Forest soil microbial communities from Barre Woods Harvard Forest LTER site, Petersham, Massachusetts, United States - Inc-BW-H-32-O ... | reverse complement strand
ATCTTGTCGGTCAGGGCATTCTGGATCGCTGGATCGTGGATCAGCGGCTCCACGTTCGCCACGTACCGGCCGGTGTCGGAAACCTGGTTGGCCGCCCAGACGCCGAGCACTGCTTCCGGAGCGAGCACGCAGCCGAGAAAGATAAGCACAATGGCAACGGAGGTACGCCAGCTGAACCGTCGACGGCGGCTTGCGCCAGCCTGGTGCTTGTGGAGTTCGGCTGTCTCGGCGCGGAGACGTTCCAGCTCGGCTCGCTCATCCGGGGTAAGCGATCCAGCCTCGCCGGCCGGCTGCGGCTTACCGCCGGTATCAGACACGCTCACCTCGCCGTCACCTCCGCTGCGCCCGCAGCACAGCGCCGTGTTGATGCTGCGGTACCCGTATTGCTGGATCTGCTCGGCACTGCGTCCACTCAGCCTGTCTGGCCCGGCCCGGACCTGCCTCACCCCACCGGGATGAATCCGCCGGTGTGGTATTGCCGCAACGGTGTCAAGCGCCGGGCAGGTTCGCGCCTGCGGGAGGGTCCTCCGGAGCAGGCGGAGCCGGATCATGGAGACGGCGTACCTCCACGACCTTCACACCGAGGGTCTGCAGCCGGGCCAGGAGCCCGTGCAGCGCGGCCTGATCCCGCAGCGGACCGTGCAGGACCGTCTCGACCGGCTCCACCGAGGCGCTGAGCAGCTCGAAGTCAAGGAGGGCCTCGGGCGGCGGGACCCCGATGACGCGGATCTCGTAGTACGGCGGTGGCAACGAACCCTCCAGCGTATGGCTATGGGAATGGGCCAAATGCCTTACGTTCTCGCGTCCCGGCGTGTGGCGCATCATGCCCCACGGGCGATCCGTCACCCTGGTGAGATTTCTCAGAGGGTGATGACAGGTCACCCCAATCCGGGTGAGCGTATGTAAGAACATGGGCTCGCAGAGGACGAGCCAACCTACCGGGCACAGCCATGCGCTATTAGAAGACCTAGCTCGTCCGGCCGACAACGGAGCTGGCCGGATCAGGGGGTATCTGAATGACATCCGGCATGAGCGCCCGCGCGGCCGCCCGCTCTACAGGACAGGCGGCGGCAGCTGACGATCCTGTCCTGATCTCCAAGATCACCGTGCCCGGTGTGCCTGCCTGGGCGGTCCGCCGTCCGCAGATCGACAAGCTCATCGCGGAGGGCGCGCGGGGTCCGCTGACCACGGTTACCGGTCCTGCGGGCTCCGGCAAGACCATGGCTATCGCCTTGTGGGCCTCTGCCCGCTCCGATCCCGCCGCCTTGGTCTGGGTCGCCCTTGACGACTACGACAACCGGCCTAAGGTTTTCTGGTCCTATTTCGTGGCGGCATTGCGGCAGGCTGGCATCACCGTCCCGCGGGTTTCGCCGGCCGCGGGCCGCGGGCCAGCCGACCATATATTCCTGCTACGGCTTGCATCCATGCTGGCGGCACAGGATCCGCCCGTGGTAGTAGTCCTCGACGATCTCCATCTGGTGACCGAACAGGACACCCTGGATGGGCTGGCCTACATGCTGAGGAACGCGACGCCGGGCCTGCGTCTGGTGGTGTCATCGCGGATGGATCCGCTCCTGCCCCTGCACCGCTACCGGCTCGCCGGAGAGCTGACCGAGATACGCGCGGACGACCTTGCCTTTAGCGTTCCCGAATCCGCCGTACTCATGGCCCGCCAGGGCATCACGCTCGGCGCGGATGGGCTCGAGCGCATCGTCGGGCGCACCGAGGGCTGGGCTGCCGGAGTCCGCCTGGCCGCCATCTCGCTGGAGGGTCATCCCGACCCTGACCAATTCGCTAAGGAATTCGATTCCGAAGAGAGTGCCGTCACAAGTTACCTGATAGACGAGGTGCTGAACGCCCAGCCCGCCTCCACCAGGGACTTTCTCCTGCGGACGAGCATCCTGAACCGGGTATGCGCAGACATTGCCCGCGAGCTGAACGATGACGAACCTGCGGCAGATATCCTCCCGGTCCTGGCGCAGGCGAACGCGTTCGTCCGGCCGGTCGGACACGGATGGTATCGCTATCACTCACTGTTCGCGGCGGTGTTGCGCCTGAAGCTCCGGCGTGAGTGCCCAGGCCAGGTGCCCGAGCTCCATCGGCGGGCCGCTCGGTGGTATCAGCAGAACGGCTCACTCAGCGAAGCCGTGCGACACGCCGGGGAGTCGGGTGACTGGCCGTTCGCGGCCCGGATAGCCCTGGAAGAGCTCGCGATCGGCCAGCTCATTGAACCGCGAGGAAACCGGTCGCTCGCCGAGAGGTTCCAGCGCATGCCTACGGAGTCGCCCTGGACGCAAGCGCATCCCTTGCTTGTGGAAGCTGCGCTTGAGCTGTCCGGCGCTGACGCCATCCAGGGCGATGCGACGCTCGCCGCGGCGGAAGGCGTCCTTGAGCGCCTTCCCGCTACCGACGAAATCCCGGCCCGGCTGGCTGCTGCGCAGGTCAGGCTGGCCGTATCCCGCCGCATGGGCGACCTGGACGCGGCCCAGGCCGCGGTCGCTAGGGCCGAGACCTTGCTCGGGGAGATCACCGGAAACGATCTCGCCCGGCATCCTGACGTTCACGCGCAGGTACTAGCCGGCCGCGGAGTGGTCGAATTTTGGTCGGGCGACTTCGATCAGGCGGCCGCTACCCTTCGTTCGGCCATCGCCCCCGCGTCCGCTCCTGGGGAGACGTATGAGCGCAGTGACTGCCTCGGGTATCTCGCTCTGGTGGAGGCCTTGCGCGGACGGCTGAGCCACGTCATTGAGCTAGCCGACCAAGCGGCGGGAGCGGCCGAGAACCGCGCCAACGGGCTTGCCGAGTTCGCGAGTCCGGCCGCGAGTATCGCCTTGGCCCGCGTGCACCTGGAACGTAACGAACTGCGGCAGGCTCATGGTCAGCTCAGACTGGCGGACGGCGCTCTGCGGATCGCGCCGGACAAGCTGCTAGGCGCCATTGCCTACCTAATCGCGGCGCGCTGCCAGCTAGCCGAAGGCAGTACCAAGGCCGCGGCGGACATGCTCAGTCGCGCTCGACAGGATTGGTCGCCCCCGCGCTGGCTGGAACACAGGCTGCTGCTCGTCCAGTCCCGGGTTTGCGCCGCTGCCGGGGACATCAAATCCGCGGTTGAGGCGGCCGAGTGCGCCGAGCCGCAGTCCGCGCTCGACGCGGCCGTCGCGCTCGCGCAGGCCTGGCTGGTCGCTGGCGATACCCAAGCTGCGGAGCGCGCTCTGGCCGCCGGGGTGGCCAGCCCGGATGAGCCGCCGGAGCCGGTCCGCCTGGAGGGATGGCTGGTCGACGCCCGGCTCAGTTACGGTGTCGGCGACGGCGTACGGGGCCGCCGATCACTCGAGCGTGCGCTGCGGCTGGGCCAACCTGAGCGGCTCCGGCTGGCCTTTGCCATGGAGCGCACCTGGATCCACCCGCTGCTACGACGGGATCCCGAGCTTGCACACGCCTACCAGGACTTGCTGGAGCCCCGGCAGATGGCCACCAGCAGGATCCCGGCCCCACGGCCCGATCCGGAGCAACCCGCACCGCTAATCGTCGAGCCGCTCAGCGACCGCGAGCGCGAGGTGCTCCGGCTCTTGTCGGCAATGCTCAGCACCGCCGAGATCGGCACCGAGATGTATATCTCGGTAAACACTGTTAAGACCCACCTCAGAAGCATCTACCGCAAGCTGTCGGCGGCTCGCCGCGGCGAGGCGGTCCGGCGTGCAAGGGAGCTCAAGCTGATCTGAACTAACGGAACGCCAATCTCGCGGCCTTTCTCCACTGCGGCGTGCCGGGTGGAGACACCGAGCTTGCGGTAGATCGCCTGGGTGTGGGTCTTGATCGTGTTCTGCGACAGGTGCAGCTCCTGCCCGATCTCGCGGAGCGAGAGCGTTCCCCCGAGCAGATGCAGCACCGCCACCTCGCGTTCGGTCAGCGTATCCGAAGGTGAAATCACCCGCGACTGCCTCGTCGCGATCCGTTGTTCAAGCCCTTCTAGCCTGGACAGCTGAGCCTCCGCGCCGTCAGGCAGCGAGGTCAGTATGTTCCTGGCCTCGTCGAGAAGCACGGCCGCTTCAGCGCGGTCTCCGGTGTCGAGCAGGAGCGATGCGAGCCTGAGCAGGGTTTCCAGGGTGGGCCATGGGCTGAGCCCAGGCCACACGCTTGGTGACCGGAGCGACCGCTCGAATTCGGTGCGAGCTTCCCCGAACCGCCCCTCCAGCACGTGAACCGCGCCGACGGCTGTATGGGCGAGGGAATACTGCGGAGTGCTGCTGAGATCGCCGTCGTCCGAGAGTCGCTGGGCAGCGCTCGCAAGCTCCCGTGCTTGCGCGATCCTGCCTTCCTCGGTCGCCACGAGCGACGCGACGGAAAGGGCCATAATGCGCGCCAGCGGGATGGAGGCCTCGCTCATTATTGCCTTCCGGAGCGGCTCCGCCGCTCCAGGCTCTCCGGAAAGGAACAGGCTGAAGCCGAGCGCGGTCTGCGCCAGCGCGTACCAGCGCGACATGGGGTCGTGTTCTAGCTCGACAGCCCTGGCCGCTGATTCTCTCATCGCCCGGATGCCGTCGAATCCAAAGGCGCCGCCGAGCAGTGCGGCGGAGAAGTCCAGCGACCGCATGCCGTCAGGAAGAGGACCGTCATGCTTGCCTGCCAGGATGATTGGAAACCAGCGCCGCACGGACCCCTGCTCGCCGGACAAGGCGGCCACCCACGCTGCACTGTGCGCTGCCAGTGCATGGGCAGCAATCTGGTTGTCACCGAGCGCGCGCATCCAACCGCGAACCGTCGCCACCCGGCCCGAATCCACGAAGCCGAACCAACGGCTCGCAATGAGATCGACGGCCCAGGCGACGTCACCGGCGGCGAGCGCGTAACCGATCGCCTCGCCCGTTGATCCGTACTCCTGATGCCAGGCGCTCGCGCGCTCGTACAAGGTCGGCCCGATGCCCGGCTCGGTCCTGGCCAACTGCCCGCGAAGCACCTGCGCGAACAGATGGTGATAGCGGTACCACTGGCGGTTGTCATCAAGAGGTACGAGGAAGATGTTCTCGCGCTCGAGGACGTCAATGACCTCTGCCGCGTTACCGGACCCGGTGACAGTCTCGCAAAGAGGCGCGCAGAACCGGTCCAGGACGGCCGTCCGCGCGAGGAACCACCGGATGTCGCTCGGCTGCCGGCTGAGCACCTCTTCGGCGAGAAAGTCGACGATGAACCGGTTGTCGCCGGTGAACTGGCGGATAAAGGCACTTGGCGAGGGATGACCGCGGAGGGAGAGCGCCGCGAGATACAGTCCGGCCGGCCATCCTTCAGTGCGCTCAAGAAGAATCGCTAGGTCGGATTCAGCAAGCTCCAGGCCGGAGACATTGTGTACGAGCTCCGCCGCCTCTGAGGGGTCCAGCCGCAGTTCGGGCGTGCGGATTTCGACCATGTCACCGGCCGCGCGCAGCCGCGCTAGCGGGAGCGGCGGATCGGTTCGCGTGACGAGCGCGAACTGGGCGGATGGCGGAAGATGAAGCAGCAGGAAAGCGGTCTGTTCGTGGCAGGCGGGTTCCTTGATCAATTGATAGTCATCAAGAACGAGAACAACTGGTACCTGAAGTGCGGCCAGCTCTCGCACCAGGAGCGGTATCACCGTGCCCGTGATGTCAGGGACCGGGACTCGAAGCGCCCGGAGGACCTCATCGACGGCGAGGCCCGGGCAGGCTCGCTTCAACGCGTGCACGATATACCACCACAGCCGGCCGGGGTCATCGTCGCCGCGATCGAGGGAGACCCAAGCGAACCGTCGCTCTTCCGACGCGCTGGCCCGCCACTGCGCTGCGAGAGTGGTCTTGCCAAAGCCCGCGGGAGCCTCGATGAGGACGAGCTTGGCGGTGGTGGCAGCCAGAATGCTGATGAGCGTCCGCCGCTCCACCCACTCCTTACGCAAGCTGGGAGCATGGAGCTTAGTTTCCATCGGCATGTCAGGGAGCGCACTGGACCCCGGCCTGGGCACCGCCCGCAGACCGCGCTTTCCCGTCAAGCCTGCTTCGCTCACAGGTACAACCTTTCCCCAATGTACTGGGCCCTACAAGTGGCTAAAGTCCGCAACTTTTACTGAAACGTGATTGACCATAAGGACGGGAAATGTCCTCGATCTGACCGTTGGACAGCCGGCCCTGTCTCGTTTGAGGTTGCGGTCGCCTCGCAGCAATCTCCGGAGTTGGGGTCGTGGGCTGGGATCACCCGTGGCGGGTGGGGCGGGTCGGGGGCGGGGTTGGTGGACTGGGTGGGGTTACTGGCGTATGAGAGGAAGAGAGGGTGTTATGGCTGACCTGATCGCGATCGGGTATCCGGACGAGGCGACCGCTGAGGCTGCTGCTGATGAGGCGCGGCAGCTGGCGAAGGACCTGATCATCGAGCCTGATGCGATCGCGGTGATCGTGCGGGACGCCAAGGGTGATTATCACGTGCATACCCATCATCACCTGGTGGGCCAAGGGGCGACCTGGGGCATGTTCTGGGGACTCCTATTCGGGCTGCTGTTCTTCATCCCGGTGTTCGGGATGGCGATCGGGGCGGGGCTGGGGGCGCTGATGGGTAAGGTGACCAAGTCTGGGATCGATGCGCAGTTCCAGGATCAGGTCCGGGGGATGCTCAAGCCGGGGACGTCGGCGTTGTTCTTGATGGTGGAGAAGGTGACGCCGGACAAGGCGGTGGAGGCGATGAGCAAGTTCGGCGGGACGGTGCTGAAGACCTCGCTGTCCAAGGAAGGCGAGAAGGACCTGCAGGACGCTCTGCACGGCGCTAGCGCCGGGTAACCCCCGGCCAGCACGGCCCGTCCCGGCACGGCCCGCCCCGGCCGGGGCGGGCCGTGCCGATCTAAGAGGATGGCGGAGCGCGAAGACCGCTTCTTCGCCGCCACCGCGATCGCCGGCGGCCTGATCGCGGCCGACACCTCTAGCCTGCCGGGCGGCGGAACCCTGGCGCTGGGCCGCATCGTCACCGCAACCTTGATGAATGTATGCGCGTAGTAAGTTCCCACCGGGTCTGCAGGTTCACCAGGGAAGCCATCGACATTCCTGTTTCCACCGCCCCGCCGCCGCGAGCTGACGGATTCATCCGAACCGGATGAGGGCCTTCGTGACAATTGCCAGGCACTCTGGATGGACGCAGCCTGACCGAGTTGAGCCAGGCAGCCGGGCCAGAGATCTAGCCGCCATTCCGTGGATTCCGCGAGGTGACCATTGTCTGATATCGGTGGTAAATCGAGATCGGCCGTCACCTCTGCCGCAAGCGGGCAGTCCGACCTCGGCCCGCAGCTGGACACTTTCCGCGAGGTGCGCCGGAACCTCGAAGCGTCAGTCCTTCCGCTCGCCACCTCGGTTGACGGGCGCAGGTTCTCTTTTCAGGCCTCGCTATACGGCCTGGAATTGCAGGTGGGCAGCTACGTCGTGTTGGAGGGTGGCGGCACCCGGTATCTCGGGCAGGTTCTTACCCTGGGACTCGACCGGCAGCCGGTTACGGAACTGACGCTGCCGGCCCAGTCGGCGGGCGTCCCGGAGGCCCGTACGGAGGTCCAGATCCGGTACGCCAGCGGCGAGGGCACCGTCCTGGAAGGTCACGGGGCGCCGTTCCACGATGTGCTGGTTCGGGGTGCCTCTGGGGAGGAAGTGCGAGCGTGGCTGCGGCGCAGCGAGCGGGGCTACGCGAAGCTGCAGCTGGGCGAGTTGGCGCTGGTCACCGGCGTACCCTGCATGGCGGACGCCAGCGGCTTCGACCGGCACACGTTCCTGTGTGGTCAGTCGGGGTCAGGCAAGACCTACTCGCTGGGAGTAATCCTTGAACGGCTGCTGATCGAGACGGACCTGCGCATGGTGGTGCTCGATCCGAACTCAGACTTCGTGCGCCTCGGACAGGTGCGCGTGGGCGCTGACCCTACGTTGACCGAGCGCTACCGGGAGGCGGCACGCGGAGTCGCCGTCTACTCCGCGGGCACCCCGGCACAGCGAAGGCTGCGGCTGCACGCGGCCGAGATCGATCCGGCGACGCAGGCTGCTTTGCTGCGTCTGGACCCGGTCGACGACCGCGAGGAATACGCCGAGCTGGCCGACTTGCTCGCCAGCGAGAACCCGCCCACGCTCGCGGCGCTGACTGCAAACGACCATCCTGCGGCGCGCCGTCTCGGCCTGCGGGTCCGCGGCCTGGGCGTCGACCGTTTTTCGGTATGGGCGTCCGGCGAGTCGGGATCGGTCCTGGACGCGGTGCGCGATCAGGGCATCCGCTGCGTGGTCGTCGACCTGGGCTCGCTCCCAACACGCGAAGAGCAAGCACTCGTCGCCGGAACGGTGCTGGGTGACCTGTGGAGCCGGCGCCAGGAGCACCGTCCGATACTGATCGTGATCGACGAGGCGCATAACGTCTGCCCTGCGGAGCCTTCAGACCAGCTCGTCGCGATGGCGGCTGAGCACGCCACGCGGATCGCCGCCGAGGGCCGCAAGTTCGGGCTCTACCTGCTGGTGTCAACCCAGCGCCCGCAGAAGATCCCCGATAACGTCCTTTCGCAGGCGGACAATCTGGTGCTCATGCGGCTGAACTCGCTCGCGGACGCAGCTTTCGCTCAGGCGGCATTCTCGTTCGTCCCACCGAGCTTGATCGAGCGGTCGGTCACCTTTCGTCAAGGAGAGGGCCTGATCGCGGGAAAGATCTCACCCCAGCCCGCGCTGCTCCGCTTCGGCGCACGGATCAGCCAGGAGGGCGGTGCCGATGTGCCCGCGACGTGGGCTGCCGCCCGCTGAAAAGTCCGCGCGACCGCTGCCGGCTGGCGGTGTGGATGGGCGAACATGACCATTGATCCTCACCAGGAGCTGTCGGCGGCCAAGCGGCGGCGGCTTATTTACGGCGCGACGCTGCGCGGTCTGCTGACCGCGATCGTGCTGGTGGTCGTGTACTACGTGGTCCCCGACCGGTCGTGGAATGACCATACGGCGCTGCGTATTCTGGCCGGACTGCTGGTCTTCGCCGGCATCACCACATGGCAGGTCAGGACCATCACCGGCTCCCGCTATCCGGGCCTGAAAGCGGCCCAGGCGCTGGGTCTGATTCTTCCTCTTTACCTACTGGTGTTCGCCTCGACCTATTACGTGATGGAAGGAGTATCCGCGGCGAACTTCACTCAGCCGCTAACCAAGACAGACGCCCTGTACTTCACCGTGACGGTCTTCTCCACCGTGGGCTTCGGCGACATCACCCCCAGATCCGAGCCCGCCCGGGTCGTGCTCATCGTCCAGATGCTCGGCGACCTCGCCGTGCTAGGCGCTGGCGTGCGGGTCCTGCTGGAAGCCGTACGCCGCGGTCGGCAGCGAAGAACAGATACAGGCGACGACGCCGACTCAGCTACCTGACCCGACGCCGATGACAGCCAAGAAACCCGACCGAATGTGAGACAGCCATGACTGTAGAACAGCCACTACCCACGGCGAGCCCGCTCGGCCCGCTCGCCCGTTACGAGCAGAGCGTCATCGACCGCATTGCCGACTTCGACAACCCGCGCCAGGAGTGGCGGCGCCTGGTCTCCGAGCTGCTCGGCACCTTCTTCCTGGTGCTGGCGGCCGCCGGAGGGGGCATGATGGGCCAGGCCTTCCCCGGCGTGATCAGCCACACCGCCGCCGTCACCGCTCCCGCGCTGACGGTCATGGCCATCATCTTGTTCATGGGCAAGATCTCCGGTGCGCACCTGAACCCGGCCGTCAGCATCGCCTTCGCGCTGCGCCGCGACTTCCCGTGGAACCGGGTCCCCGGCTACATCGTGGTGCAGCTGGCCGGGGCGACGCTGGCCGCCCTGGTCCTGCACGCGATCATCAACGTCTCGGCCAAGTACGGGTCCAACTACCCCGCCCACGGCTACTCCGCTGGGGCCGCGTTCTGGATGGAACTGATCTTGACCACCGGCCTGGTCAGCGTGATCCTGGGCACCGCCTCGGGCGCCCAGAACGTCGGCATCATCGGCGCGTTCGGGGTCGGGGCCTACATCGCCCTGGCCGGACTATGGGGCAGCCCGATCTCCGGCGCCTCGATGAACCCGGCCCGCACCTTCGGACCCGACCTGGCCTCCGCCACCTTCACCAGCTACTGGGTCTACATCGCCGGGCCGATCGCCGGCGCCGTCATCGCCGTCGGCATCGCGTTCGTCCTGCGCGGCCGCGGCGGCGGCAAGTCCGGGGCCGGTGCCGCCCAAGGTGACCTGTTCACCGAGGGCTATGAGTCCGGCAAATCCTGAACATCGGGACATGCTTGCCATCAGCGCGGCCCGCGCAGGAAAGACTGCGAGCCCATTCACCGAAGGAGCCCGCAGCCTCGAGGTGCGCTGGATCTTCCCGGGTCAGATGGAGACTGCGGTGGCCGAATGGTTCGGCCGCTTTCCGGCCGAGTCGCAGTCACGCGAGGATACGTACCTCGTCGATCCGCAGTTGCGGGGGCTGTCGGTAAAGGTCCGCGGGGGCGCGGCACTGGAGCTGAAGGTGTACTACGGTAGCCCGGGAATCCTCGATCTGGAGGGACGGGCCCGCGGGCGCATGGAGTTCTGGCGGAAGTGGTCCTGGCCCATGAGCCCTCTCCACCTGGACATCGGTGACCTGGCCGGCTGGCTGTACGAGCCGGGCGCAACTACTCAGTATTCACCCGGTCCAGGTGAGGCTTCGCGGCGCTCTCGGTAGGACTCTGGTGAGTATGCCGCCCGATCCTCTTGCCCTTCTGCGGTCGCGGAGCTATCTAGCACTGCTCGTGCTGGCCGCGATCATCGGCGTACCCGTCTCGGCGGTCGCCTACTTCTTTCTCGCCCTGGTGAGCAAGATGCAGGGCTGGATCTTCACCGACCTGCCCAAGGGCCTGGGCTTCCACGGTGAACCGCTGTGGTGGCCGATCCCGCCGCTGGTGCTGGCCGGGGTGC
>Ga0210386_10004949_pt1 | contig 10907 bp, 4 predicted proteins | sample IncBWH32OmetaG_FD_160091 | JGI IMG/M metagenome (GOLD analysis project Ga0210386, IMG submission 160091) | Forest soil microbial communities from Barre Woods Harvard Forest LTER site, Petersham, Massachusetts, United States - Inc-BW-H-32-O ... | reverse complement strand
GACGCCGGGCACCGCCTCCGCTGGTCACACTGGCGACGCCGCCACCAGCACCGCGCCCGGACCTGCCACTACCAGCGGCAAATAACCCAAGACCATGCAACATAACGATCTACGGCTGGAGTACTAGTCCGTCGGCTCGCTGGCCAGTCTGATCCTGTCTACCTTCCCCGACGTCGTCCGAGGCAGCGCTGGCCGGATCGATATGCGACTGGGCCGCATCGCGGCTGGCAACCGCTCCGACATCCAGCCGCGTACCAGGCGGGCCGTCAGTTCGGGGCCGGCCACGACGAACAACGCGAGGTGCGCCCGGGCCGGGTCATCGGCATCGCGCAGCACCGCGACTGCCTCCCGCACCGCGGGGTGCTCTTCAGCCACGGCCTCCAGTTCCGCCAGCTCGATGCGGTGCCCGCGCAGCTTGACCTGGCCGTCGGTCCGGCCGAGAAACTGCAGCCTGCCGTCGTCCGTGTACTGCGCCTGATCACCTGTGCGGTAGCACCGTCGCGGGCCGTCCTCGGTGTCGCAGACCTCGAACAGCGCCGCCGTGAGTTCGGGGCGGTTCAGGTATCCCGGTGCGACCCCGGTCCCGTAGAGCAGGATCTCAGCCGGGCGACCAGGCTCGCTGACGAGCTTGCCGTCACCGTCTACCAGGCAGAGCCCTCCACCCGGCAGTGGGTCTCCCAGGCTGATCGAGTCGGCGTCCGTGATCTGCGCCGCTGTCGCCCACAGCGTCGTCTCCGTCGGCCCGTACACGTTCCACAGCTCAGCGCAGCCGCCAAGCAGTTTGCGTGCCAGGCCCGCAGTGAGCACCTCGCCGCCTGACCACAGCCGACTGCCGGCGCCCGGGCGCCAGCCCCAGGCCAGCACGAGCCGCCAGAAACTCGGCGTGGCCTGAATGACGTCCGGGCGGCTCGCCCGGACTACCCGGTCGAAGACCTCAGGGTCGAGCCGGGTAGCGGGCGGCGCCGGCACGAAGCGCCCGCCGGTGATCAGCGGCACGAACAATTCGGCCAGCGAGATGTCGAAGGTGAGCGTGCTCATCGCGAGAAAGGAGTCCCCCGGGCCGAACCCGGGAACGCGGGCGAGAGCCTCGAGCCTGCTCAGCAGCGCATCGTGCGGCACGACGACGCCCTTGGGCCGGCCAGTTGAGCCGGAGGTGTACATGATGTACGCGACATCTCGCATGTCGTACGGCGGCAAGCTGGCGGTGTCCGGACGCGGCCTGGGTGCCAGCGGCTCGGCGGTGAGCGTGTCGTCACCGGACTCGCGGAGCAGCACGGCGGGCCTGGCATCGTCCAGCATGGTCTGCCGCCGGGCCTGCGGGGCGTCCGGGCTGAGCGGAAGCACCGGACAGCGGGATCTGGCCGCCGCCAGGATCGCGATGGCCCCGGCGGCAGGGGTCGCCACGTCCATCGCGACAATGTCACCCGGATCGGCCGCCGCCAGGATCAGCCGGGAAGCGTCGGCCGCGCGGTCCATCAGTTCCTGGTAGGTGTAGCCGCGCGCACCACAGGCCGCCGCGGCGAGCGGAGTGCGCTGCGCCTGCGCCAGGACCGCGTCCCAGATGGTCCTCAAGGCTTCGGCTCACCGGACGAGGCCTGGCCTGGCCGCCCGTTGGCGGGCGAGCACCCGCCGCGGCCGGGCGCGTTCTTCGCGATCAGATCGGCCAGCATCGCGGGCGTAGCGTGCTGAATCACGTTGATCATCGACAGCTTCGCCATCCAGCGCTGTTCGATCCTCGATATCAGGATCAGCGCGAGGATAGAATTCCCCCCCATCTCGAAGAAGTTCTCATCCGTAGCCATCCCGCCGATCCCGAGGATCTCCCCGATGATCGTTGCCACCTCACCGGGGGTCGGTCCGGTTTCCGCCTGATCCGGTCCCAGTACTGGAGCGGTACGGCGGGATCCGGTATCGCCCGGCTGCTGATCAATAGTGCTCATCGGCGAATCTCCTCGCGTCAGATGCTGTGAGTACCCCTCCGTGCAGGTCCTGCAGGACCGCGCCGCGGCCGGTCTTCACCATCTCGGCTCCCATCCCGAGCCGGATCCGCTGCAGCCCACGCGACTGCGCGAAGGCGATGGGTTGGCGGAACACCAGATCGAAATACGCGGCCCGCCGGTCGGCTCCCTCCTCGCCGGCCAGGCCGATCTCGCGCAGGTCGAGTTCGTTGTTCCAGAGCACCGCGGTCTCCACCCCGGTTATCACGGGCGATCTGGCGGTGAACACGACGAGTTCAGCCTGCGGGCAGTCGGCCCACAGCCGGTGCCGCATGCGGACGAATTCCGGATGATCGGGCTGATGCTTCCTGATGTTGTGCCGAGCGATCAGCTCGCTCGCAGTGTCCTCGATCTCGGACCAGGAGCAGTGCTCGCTGGTGATCCCCGCCGATGCGATGAGATCCCGGTCATGCCGCAGGTTGTACCTGACCCGCTTGGGCAGCTTGCCCTCCCAGTCCGAATCCGCCAGATCGCGGATGTGTGCCTCTCGGCCCAGCAGGACCCATGCGATGCGCCCGCACGCGGCCGCGGAGAGGGCGTCCCGCGCAGCGGAGGAGAAGTAGGGGAACGACAGCCATCTGTCCTGCCTGGCAGCCGCCTGCGCCATGGCCGCCAGGATCTGACGGAGCTGGCGGGGCTCCCGGGCGAAGCAGTCGACGTGCAGACCGGAGCACCGGTCCTCGTAGCCCTCCACCACCATGCACCTGGCGGCCGTGCGGTCCTCACGTATCGCGGGCGGCAGCCCCCAGGCCCGTGGGTCATAGGCGGGATCAGACCAGTCCGCCGAGTAGCTCGCGTACAGCGGTATCGCGGCCTTCGTCTGGCCACCGTCGGTGCCGTGAACGTAGGTTACCCGCCATCGCCCATCCGCCTCCCGCTGCTTTACCCTCGCGTAGCAGGCCACCACGCCCACGGCCGGATCAAGGCGGTCGAACTGCTCCTCCGGGATACTGGCGATGCGCCCGGTCACACTGATGTCCACAGATCAGCCTCCGGTAACGCCAGGTTGCGGATCGGGCGGGTGCGTCGGCTGACGCTCCTGCGGAGGGCGTGGGATTCGAACCCACGAGGACACTGACGCGTCCTAGCGGCCTTCACAGACCGCCGCCATCGGCCTCTAGGCAAACCCTCCTTGCCGCCGACCGGCCGTGCCAGCCTGGCGAGCGGTTCAGCGAGCCGGGTCGCGCGGGCAGTTCTGGTAGACGGAGAGCCGCCACGTGCCGTCGTCGTCCTTGACCAGGATCCAGGACGCGCGGATCGCCTCCTTGGAGGAGACTTCCTGCTCGCCGGGCGCGAGCACGCCACCGACGGTGATCAGGGCGAAGGCGTCGCTGCCGAGCGGCTTGATCTCAAGCGGGGTGCCGGTGACGCTGGTGCCCTTGTAAGGCCCGGCGTACCCAGCCTCCATGTGGATGCGGATGTCTTCGCGGCCCTTCTTGTACACACCCGGAAGAATCATCGTCCCGTCCTGGATGAATAGCTGAGAAAAAGCCTCGGCGTCGTGCGCGGCCCAAGCCGAGACCAGACGGCCGGGGACGGCGGCGAGCTCCGCCATCAGCGTGTCTGGTACCTCTTTGCTGGTCATGCGTGCCTCACTTCCACAGTGAATTGGGTCAGCGACTTGATATGAATGTATGTACGCGGGGTCCCTTTTTCCTCTCGCACGATGCTGCGCGACAGTTACTGATCCAGGAATCTGTCGATGCCACGGACCGTGGGGTTGGCCATAAAGCCTTTGAGGCTGATCCTGATGCGCAGCTGCGCCATGAGCCTGGCGACCAGGACCGCGGCGAGCAGGGAGTGGCCGCCGAGATCGAAGAAGCTATCTTCGACGCCGACCTTATCGACGCCGAGTACCTGCTCGAACAGGTTGCACAGTTCGCGTTGCCTGATGGTGGCGGGCGCCTGGAAGGCCGCGGCACCGGAGGCGTAGTCGGGCGCGGGGAGGGCACGCCGGTCCAGTTTGCTATTCGTGTTGAGCGGGAGCTCGTTCAGCTTGACGATCGTGGCGGGCATCATGTAGCCGGGCAGGACGCGGGCCGCGGCGTCACGCAGAGCGGCCAGGTCGAGCTCTGCTCCGGTCGCGGGGACGACGTATCCGGCGAGCCGCCTGTCCCCTGGCCGGTCTTCCCTTACCACCACGGCGGCCTGCGCCACACCCGGCAGGCTCGCCAGCACCGATTCGATCTCGCCCAGCTCGATCCGGAACCCGCGGATCTTCACCTGGTCATCGGCCCGACCCTGGTATTCGAGCTGGCCCGCGGTACTCCACCGGGCCAGGTCCCCGGACCGGTACATCCGCTCCCCCGGCGCCCCGAACGGGCAGGCGACGAACCGTTCCGCGGTCAGCCCTGGCCGGTTCAGGTAGCCGCGGGCCAGGCCGCCGGTCAGGTACAACTCCCCGACCACTCCGGGCGGCACCAGCCCCAGCTGGTCGTCCAGCACGAACGCTCCCCTGTTCCACAGCGGTCGCCCGATCGGCGGTGAGCCGGCCGGCTTCTTGGCGTCGTCGAGGGTGTAGGTCGTGTGGTAGACGGTGGTCTCGGTCGGGCCGTAGATGTTGATGGCGCGCGCGCCAGGCACGGTCGACCTGATGGTGGTGACGACCTGCCCGGTCAGCGCCTCCCCGCACAGCGCGACGACCGGGGCCCGCGCGGCTGTTCCCGGTGAGGCCAGGACGTGCGCCAGGGCGGTGGGGACCGCGCTGATCATGCTGCCCCGCCAGGGTCCGAACGTCAGGGCGAGGAGGTTCGGCACGATCTCTATGCTGCCGCCGGCGGTCAGCGGGGTGAACAGCTCGAAGACGGAGACGTCGAAGCTCAGCGAGGTAGAGGCAAGGACCTTGGCCAGCTCCTCAGTGGTGAATTCGGCCCGGGCCCAGAACAGCAGCCCGGTCACGCTGCGGTGCTCGATCAGGACGCCCTTCGGCCGCCCGGTTGACCCGGAGGTGTAGATCACGTAGGCGGGATGCGACGGGGTCAGCGGACCGGCCCGGTCCGCGTCCGCCAGGTCGCTGTCACCCAGCTGGCCGAGGGCGGCCACGACCGCTGAGTCGTCGACCGGCACCTGCGAGGTCCCGTCCGGCAGGCCGGTCCCCGTCTGGACGGTAGTCAGCACTGCGACCGGCCGGGCATCGGCCAGCATGTACCCGATCCGGTCCGCCGGATAGGCCGGGTCCACCGGGACATAGGCCGCGCCGGCCTTGAGCACGGCCAGCACCGCCACCATCATGTCCGCGGAGCGGGGCATAGCGATGGCCACCAGCCGCTCCGGTCCCGCACCCAAGGTCACCAGGTACCGGGCCAGCCGGTTCGCACGCTGGTTCAGCTCGGCGTACGACAGCGTGACATCGCCGCTGACCACGGCGGGGGCGTCCGGGGTGCGGGCCACCTGCTGCTGGAACAGTTCTGGCACGGTGACAGCGGGGATGTCCCTGGCGGTGTCGTTCCACCGGGCTAGCTCCCGCCGCTCGGCGGCGGTGAGGACGTCGAAGTCGCTGACCGACCGAGCCGGGCCGACCGCGACCTGGCGCAGCAGCCGGGTCAGCCGGGCGGCCAGCGCCCGGGCAGTGTCCTGGTCGAACAGGTCCCCGGCGTACTCGAGGGTGGCGCTGATCCCGGCCAGCTCACCGCCGACTTCATGGTCCTGCCAGAAGCCCAGGGTCAGGTCGAACTTCGCGGCCACATCGGGGACCGGTTCGGCTTCGACGCGCAGCCCGGGAACTTGCCAGTCCGACGCTACGACATCTTGGTCAGCGATCATCACCTGGAACAGCGGGTGCCGAGCCGGGGACCGGGCCGGGTTCAGCACCTCGACCAGGTGCTCGAACGGCACGTCCTGGCAGGCCTGGGCGGCCAGCACGTTTTCCCGTACCCGGCCCAGCAGGTGCACGAAGCTTGGGTCGCCGGACAGGTCGGTGCGCAGCACCAGATTGTTTACGAAGAATCCGACCAGGTCATGCACCGCCTCATCGGTCCGCCCCGCGACCGGGGCGCCGAGCGGGATATCGGTTCCGGCCCCCATCCGGGACAGCAGCGCGGCCAGGCCAGCCACGAGCACCATGAACAGGCTCGCCTGGTACTCGCGCGCCAGCTCGGTCAGTTCCGCGTGCAGCCCCGCGTCCGCCAGCTGCCATCGCACCACCCCGCCGCGCTGTGACCGCTCAGCCGGACGCGGCCGGTCAAACGGCAGCGCCAGCTCATCAGGGAGCCCGACTAGGGCTTGCTGCCAGTATCGGACCTGCCCGGCCAGCACCCCGCGGTCCGCCGCGTCCCCGTCCGCGCCGCGCGCGCCGACCGACCCGCGCGCGCCGACCGACCCGCCGGTGCCGCTGAGCAGGTCACGCTGCCACAAAGCGTAGTCGGCGTACTGCACCGGCAGGTCCGGCCAGTCCGGCTCCCGTCCTTCGGCCCTGGCTTGATACGCGGTGGCCAGGTCAGCCATCAGCACCCGGATCGACCAGCCGTCGCTGGCAATGTGATGACACAGCAGCACGAGCACGTGTTCCTGCTCGGCCACCGTGAACAGCCAGGCGCGCAGCGGCAGCTCGGTGGCGAGGTCGAACTCGTGCCGGGCCGCAGCCTCCACCAGGCCCGCCAGCTCATCCTGGCCCGCGGGGGCCACCGTCACCGGTACCGTGGCCGCACTGGCCGGGATCACGTGCTGGTATGGCTGCCCGTCCGCCACCGCGAGCACCGTGCGCAGGGACTCATGGCGTTTCACCACGTCATCCAGCGCCGCCCTCATCGCGTCCGCGTCCAGGTGCCCGTGCAGGCGCCACGCGGACGGTAGGTTGTACGCGGTACCCGGCCCGTGGAGCTGCTCAAGGAACCACAGCCGCTGCTGCGCGAACGACAACGGCAGCCGCTCCGGCCGCGCGACGGCCCTGGTCAGCGGTGGCCGGGCGGCCCTTGCCTCGTCCAGCGCCTCCGCCAGCGAGGCTACCGTCGGATGCTCGAACACCGCCCGGATCGGCAACTCCACGCCGAGCGTGGAACGCACTCGTGACACCAGCCTGGTCGCCAGCAGCGAATGCCCGCCCAGGTCGAAGAAGCTGTCGTCGACACCGACCTTGCCGATGCCGAGAACCTGAGCGAAAACCTCGCCCAGGACCCGTTCCCTGGCGGTGGGCGCGGCCCGGCCGCCCGCCGCGGCAGCGTACTCGGGGGCCGGCAGCGCCCGCCGGTCCAGCTTCCCGCTCGTCGTCAGCGGCAGCCGGTCCAGGATTACGACCGCGGCGGGGACCATGTAGCCGGGTAGGACCCGGGCGGCGGCCGCGCGCAGCTGGGCGGGGTCGAGGTGACTGCCGATCACAGGTACGGCGTAGGCGACCAGTGTGCTGTCGCCTGGGCGGTCTTGCCGCACGGTCACCGCGGCCTGGGCGACGCCGGGCTGGGTGGCCAGCACGGCCTCGATCTCGCCGAGCTCGATCCGGAACCCGCGCACCTTCACCTGGTCATCGACCCGGCCCAGGTACTCGATCTGTCCGTCGCGATTCCACCGGGCCAGGTCCCCAGTCCGGTACATCCGCTCCCCCGGACTGCCGAACGGGCACGCGACGAACCGTTCCGAGGTCAGCCCCGGCCGGGCCAGGTAACCGCGGGCCAAACCGCCAGCCAGGTACAGTTCCCCGGCCACCCCCGGCGGCACCAGCCGCAGCCGCTCGTCAAGCACGAGCGCCCGCGTGTTCCAGATCGGCCGCCCGATCGGTACGGAGCCCGGGCCGACCGCGCCGCCGGAACTCCACGACGTGACATAGACGGTTGTCTCGGTCGGGCCGCAGATGTTGTAGATCCGCGCCCCCGGCCACGTAGCCCGGATGTCCGAGAAGGCACCCGACGTGAGCTGTTCGCCGGCGAGGACGACGGCGCGTGCCCTGACGCTGATCGTCGACGTGCTCATCACGTGCGAGATCGCCGAAGGCACGCCGCTGATCATCCGCTCCGACTCCGGGTTACCGAGCTCGTCCGCCAGCGCGAGCAGGCTGGGCACGATCTCGATGCTGCCGCCGGCGGTCAGCGGGGTGAAGATCTCGAACACCGACACGTCGAAGCTGAGCGAGGTGGACGCGAGGACCGTGGCGAGGTCAGCTGCGGTGAACTCGGCGCGCGCCCAGGCGAGCAACTTGACGACGGATCGGTGCTCGATGACGACGCCTTTGGGCCGTCCGGTGGAGCCGGACGTGTAGATCACATAGGCGGGATGGGTCGGCATCAGCGGAGCGGTCCGGTCCACGTCGTCCAGGTCAGCATCACCAAGGCGGGCGACGGCGGTGATGGTGGCGGGGTCGTCGAGGATGACCTGGGGCGTCGCGTCCGGCAGGTCCCGCCCGGTCAGCGCGGTGGTAAGGACGGCGACGGGGCGGGCGTCGGCGAGCATATAGGCGATCCGGTCCGCCGGGTAGGCCGGGTCCACAGGGACGTACGCCGCGCCGGTCTTTAGCACTCCCAGCACCGCGACGATCATGTCCGCCGACCGGGGCATCGCGATCGCGACCAACCGCTCCGGACCCGCGCCCAGGGTCTTCAGGTGCCGGGCCAGCCGGTTCGCGCGCGCGTTCAGGTCGTCGTAAGAGACGCGCGCACCGCTGTAGATCACGGCGGTCGCGTCCGGCGTCCGCGTGACCTGTTCCTGGAACAGCTCCGGGACCGTGGCGCCGGGGATGCCCCTGGCGGTGTCGTTCCATTCCGCCAGTTCCCGCCGCTCGTCAGCGGTGAGCACATCGAGATCGCTGACCAGCCGGGCCGGGCCCGCCACGGCCTGGGCCAGCAGCCGGGTCAGTCGGCCGGCGAGGTCCGCCACGGTGGCCTGGTCGAACAGGTCCTCCGCGTACTCGAACGAGCCGCTGATCCCGCCCGCGTCACGGTCCTGCCTGAAACCCAGGGTCAGGTCGAACTTGGCGGCCACGTCCGGCACGGGTTCGGACTCGACGCGCAGGCCGGGCAGTTGCCAGTCCGTGGCGGCGACGTCCTCATCGGCGATCATCACCTGGAACAACGGATGGCGGGCCGGGGACCGGACTGGGTTCAGCACCTCGACCAGCCGCTCGAACGGCACATCCTGCCGCGTCTGCGCGGCCAGCACGGTTTCCCGCACCCGGTCCAGCAGCTCGGCGAACGTGGGGTCGCCGGACAGGTCGGCGCGCAGCACGAGCGGGTTCACGAAGAACCCGACCAGGTCGTGTATCGCCTCATCGGTCCGGCCCGCCACCGGGGCGCCGAGCGGGATGTCGGCGCCGGCTCCCATCCGGGACAGCAGCGCGGCCAGGCCCGCGTGCAGGATCATGAAGATCGTGGCCTGGTGCTCGCGGGCCAGGTCGGCCAGCGCCGCGTGCAGGCGGGCGTCCGCGAGCTGCCACCGCACGACCCCGCCACGATGGGACGGCTCAGCGGGCCGCGGCCGGTCGGATGGCAGCGCCAGCTCGTCGGGCAGTCCGGCCAGCGCCTGCCGCCAGTACTGGATCTGCCCGGCCAGCACACCGCCTGCCGCGTCCGGGCCGAACAGGTCGCGCTGCCAGAGCGTGTAGTCCGCGTACTGGACCGGCAGGTCCTGCCAGTCCGGCTGGCGCCCGTCGCGGCGCGCCACGTACGCAGCGGCCAGGTCGGCCATCAGCACTTGCATCGACCAGCCGTCGGCGGCGATGTGGTGACACAGCAGGACGAGCACGTGTTCGTCCTGACTGCAGGTGAACACTGAGGCCCGCACCGGCAATTCGCTGGCCAGGTTGAACTCGTGCCGCGCCGCGGCATCCATCAGCCCGGGCAGCTCGGCGGGCTCCGCGGTGGTGATGGTGAGCGGCACCGTCACCCGTCCCGGCTGAAGCACCCGCTGGTACGGCTGCTCGCCGTCGGCCGCGAACACGGTCCGCAGGGATTCGTGCCTGGCCACCACGTCATGCAGCGCCGCGGTTAGCGCGCCGGCATCCAGCCGTCCGTGCAGCCGCCAGGCGAACGGCAGGTTGTACGCCGTGCTCGGCCCGTGGAACTGCTCGAGGAACCACAGCCGCTGCTGCGCGAACGACAACGGCAGTCGCTCCGGGCGCACCGCGACCTTCGTCAGCGGCGGGCGCGCCGCATCCGCCTCGTCCAGTACGGTCGCCAGCGCCGCCACCGTCGGGTTCTCGAATACGGCCCGGATGGGCAGTTCGGCGCCTAGCGCGGACCGGATCCGGCTGATCAGCCTGGTGGCCAGCAGGGAATGGCCGCCCAGCTCGAAGAAGTTGTCGTCCGGCCCGACCTGGTCGATCCCGAGCACCTGAGCGAACACCCCACCGAGGGCCTTTTCCTGCGGGGTGGACAGGGTTGTCCGCCGGGGTGCGCCGGTGAAGTCGGGGGCGGGAAGCGCGCTGCGGTCGAGTTTGCCACTGGTAGTCAGCGGGAGCCGGTCCAGGACGATGATCGCGGTGGGGACCATGTAGTCGGGCAGGGCCTTGCTGGCAGCAGCCCGCAGCGCGGCTGGGTCGAGCTGGATGCCGACCGAGGGTACGGCGTAGGCGATGAGCCTCCCATCGCCGGGCCGGTCTTCGCGGACCACGACTGCGGCCTGCGCCACTCCCGGCGAGCCCGCCAGGAGGGTTTCGATCTCGCCGAGCTCGATCCGGAACCCGCGGATCTTGACCTGGTCATCGACCCGGCCCAGGAACTCGATCTGGCCGCCGGTATTCCACCGGGCCAGGTCCCCGGTCCGGTACATCCGCTCCCCTGGCGCGCCGGACAGGCACGCCACGAAGCGTTCCGCGGTCAGCGCGGGCCGGTTTAGGTAGCCGCGCGCCAGCTGGGGGCCGGCCAGGTACAGGTCCCCGGTCACCCCGGCCGGGACCGGGCGCAGCGCCTCATCCAGGATCAGCGCGCACATGCCGGTGACCGCACGCCCGATCGGCGGGACCAGCCCGTCGTCAATGTCCGGGGCGCG
>Ga0210386_10004948_pt1 | contig 10909 bp, 12 predicted proteins | sample IncBWH32OmetaG_FD_160091 | JGI IMG/M metagenome (GOLD analysis project Ga0210386, IMG submission 160091) | Forest soil microbial communities from Barre Woods Harvard Forest LTER site, Petersham, Massachusetts, United States - Inc-BW-H-32-O ... | reverse complement strand
AGCGCGGCGAACCGCCGTTTGGGAAACAAGAGCGGCTCGCCACCATGAAACACCAGGAGGAAAATCGGCAGCTCGAAGGCGCGAATGTGCTCCTCGAGGCGGAGACAAAACGTGTCTTCGGCCTCCGGCGTCAGCACGGCCGGCTTGTTGTAAACCTCGGCGTCGCGAAACCAGTAGCAGTAGGTGCACTTGATGTTGCAGCGCGACGCCAGCTTGACGAGGACGAAGCCGAAGGGGCGCGGCGCCGCCGGTATGGTGCCAGGGCGACGGAGCGCCGCCTCCGGTGCGCGAGCAGCGTTGTCGGCGTGCGTCATGACTCGCCCTTGCATTTGCTGCCGCCGCGAAGCGGCCGTTGCGTGTCGCTAGAGCGCGATGGCTTTAGGCTGAATCGACATCGCGCTCTAGATCTTCGGAGGAGCGTGATCTTTTCGGAAAACCGGTATCCACTTTTCCGGATCACGCTCTAGGTTTGATATTACGCGCCTGCCGGGCGAAGCCAAGCTGGTTGCGCTCGCCCTGAACCCACCGATGCACCGCGACGCGCCTGCACGCGACCAAACGCGTCGCGCGCTTCAATCGAGGGCCAATCCGCGTCTCAACGTCAGGCAAAAACATTTCAGGCAAACACTTAAAGGACCGCGGCATCGATCTGCCGCGATCCTCAAAAACGTTCGCAAAACGTGCAAACCGCCTGATGGCGTTGCCGCCTTACCAGCGGTGATACCAGCGGTGGAACCAGCGGCGATACCAAGCTTCTTGCTGAAGCGGCTGCTTGGCGTCGGCCTTCTCGGTCTGCGGGCCGGTGTCGATGATGGCGTTGATGGCGGGGTTGGTCGACTTCAAGGCAACCGTGGCTTCCGGGGCCGGGGACGCCTGCGCGCCAGCGAGGCCGAGCACGAAGGCCGCGCCAAATCCGATGCCAAGTCCCATAAGGCGCTCGCGCAGCCCATGCCGGGACAGCCGACCGTCATTCAATTGCTTGGTGATGTCGCCAACTTCACTGCTGTTCAATCGGCTATTCGCATCGCTCATGATTCGCCCTTCCTTTTCCAATGAACGTCCCACATCACTTACGATACTCAGATTAACACAGTACCACAGGCTACACGTTCCGCAGTGACGTGCAAATGACGTTTTGCGTGTTTCGGGCGATTGTTGCGCGTTTCGCTGAATAGAGAAAATATCGATCTTGGTAGATGGGCGAGGGAGAATGAGCGCCTGCCCAAAACTGACGGCCGTAAACAAAAAGCCCCGGGCAAACACCCGAGGCTTTCTGTTGAGACGTCGGAGCCGCGGAGCTTACCAGCCGAAGCCGCCCGGGCCGCCGAACTTGAAGTTGATGCCGCCGCGGATGACGTTCTCGTTGACCGAGACGCTGGTGGTGCTGCTACCGCAATTGGCGAGTCCGCAGGACGCGTTGGGCAGGCCGACATAGAGATATTCGACCTTAGCACTCCAGTTCGGCAGGAAGGCGTATTCGACGCCGGCGCCCGCGGTCCAGCCGGTCTCGGTGGTGTTGGAGAAGGGGAGCGCGCCCGCGCCGGCTTTCACGTTGGCGAAGGCGGCGCCGCCGGTGCCGTAGACAAAAAAGCGATCCCACGTATAGCCGGCGCGGCCGCGCACGGTGGCGAGCCAATCGCTCTTGGTCTCGCAGCCCACGAAAGCGCATGAGCCGCTCGTTGTGGTGCCGTCGAGATTCTGCCAGTCGCCGTCGCCTTCGATGCCGAGCACGAAGCGGCCGATCTGATAATTGGCGCCGACGGTGCCACCGACCATGCCGCCGGAGACGTTGAAGCTGCCGGAATTGCCGAGCACCGAATCGAGAAAGTTGCTGTTGCCGAACGCACCACCGCCGTTGAGGCCGATATAGAAGCCGGTCCAGCTATAGGGCACCGGCGCAACGACTGGCGCATAGACCGCCGGTCCCCGCACCGGAGCCGGCATCGGAAGATCGGCAGCAAGCGCCTGACCACCGGCGACGAGCGCGAGCACCCCAGCAATTACGATACGCTTCATTGGCAATTCACCCCGAATGTGTGGCCAGCGATTGCGCGCGTGTTTTCGGCAATCGTGGCGATCGCGCCCCGCGATAGAAAGACTCAATCAGCATTGGCCGGATGCCTGACTTGCCGAACAATGACTGATCCCTCGTAGCCCGAACGTCGGCGTAAGCAGCGACGATGGCGCGATGGTGACGACACAATGGCATGGACGAAATTTAAGAAAGGACGGAATGCGACGCGCAGAGGAACTGCGCAGCGCGCGGCGTGCGCGCCATTTCACATCGGCACAATGGCGATGAGCGATGCCGTCGTTATCAGCAACAGAAAATCGGCAACAAAAAAGCCCCGGGCGGAACCCGGGGCTTGATGCGAAACGTTCGCTGGAAGACTTACCACCAACCGCCGCCGCCCCAGCCGAACTTGTAGTTCAGGCCGGCGGTGACGAGTTGGATGGAGCGGCTGTTGCCGCTAATGACATCATTGTTGAATCTGGCAGAGGTCGACGTAACGGTATAATTCTGATTCTGCAGGCCGATGTAGTCGTACTCGGCGCGTGCCGACCAGTTACCCGCAAAGGCCCATTCAACACCGAGGCCTGCCGTCCATCCACCGAGCGTGCTGTTGCTGGAAATCGAGGTCGGGAAGGTCCCTGCGGGCCCAGTGACTGAAACGTTAGAATTGCTCTGCCCGACCCAGGCCCAGCCGCCCTTGCCGTAAAGCATCACGCGGTCCCAGGCATAGCCAAGTTTGCCGGTGGCGGTCGTCAACCAGCGATTGTTGAATTGGGCCGTGCCAGTAACGGGGGCCCCGCTGGGGAGAGTGTTGGTAGCCGTGAGGGTGTTGTTGGTGTTTGGCGTCCAATCGAACATCGCCTCGGCACCGACCACGACGCCATTATAGAACTCGTAATTGACGCCGACCTGGCCGCCACCGAGGAACGAGGTGTTGGAGTTGCTCGAGTTGAACGTGCTGCCAATCGAATCCGAGTATGAGTTCTTCGAGAAACCGGCGCCCAAGTTGCCGCCGATGTAGAAGCCGGACCAGTTATAGGCCGGAGCCATCGGAATGTACGCCGCCGGCGCGCGCGGCGGTGGAGCCATGGGAGGTGGAAGATCGGCTGCGAGTGCTTGTCCCCCAGCAGTGAGCGCAACCGCGCTCGCCAACAACATACGCTTCATGCCAATTCTCCTACTGCCTGCATCAGGCGCCAACGATTGTGCGGCCGTCAGCGCGAAAATTCGTTCGAGCCCCGCTGCTCGAAGAACTAACTGATTGGCCTCGAAAAAGATGTGACCCAAAGGCAACAGAGGGGCACAATTGAACCTCCGAGCCTGTCTAAAAAATGCCGCAATCCGATTGCGCCGCCTCGAAAATCGCAAGCAATGTCCACGCGTAAGATCGTTAATATGTAAGCGGAAAGAGCGCGTGCGGGCGCCATTTTTAGCCGTATTGGGATGCGGACGATTGTAGCGAGTTGGTTAGCTATCCGTATACGAATCTGCGCCGGGTTTTCGACCCGCGACGGCGCGCCGCAGCCGCGCAGGTGTAGCGGCCGAAGATGCGGCGGCTCGGTCGGCGTCAGAGATTCGCTTGCGCAGAACCGGTAATCGTGACGCATTCGCCTTGCATTCCGCCTCAGAACAAAATAAGAACATTGAGTGGTCGCGGTCGGCCTCGTTGAATGCGTGTGGATAACGCCGCCGCTTGCCCCTTCGACCTTGCGGGGGAAGGGGTGGCTAGTAGTGTCGGTGGTGGCGACGTTTCGCGCTTTGCGTGCCGCCAATGCTGGCTGTGCAATCGCGGAGAGCGCGGAGCCGATCGTTCACGGGGCTCATGGTTTTGGGAGCAGCCGGCGGCGTGGCATGGCCGCAAAGCGCGTTGGTCGATACGGAACGAATTGGGATTGATACGGAAAGAACGGAGCGTGTCATGGCAGGTAGCGTCAATAAAGTGATCCTCATCGGCAATCTGGGCGCCGATCCTGAAATCCGCCGCACCCAGGATGGGCGGCCGGTAGCGAATTTGCGTGTGGCGACCTCGGAGTCCTGGCGCGACAAAGCGACCGGCGAGCGCAAGGAAAAGACCGAGTGGCACCGGGTCGTGATCTTCAACGAGAATCTGTGCAAGGTCGCCGAGCAATATCTGAAAAAGGGATCGAAGGTCTTCATCGAGGGCCAATTGCAAACCCGCAAATGGCAGGACCAGAGCGGCCAGGACAAGTATTCGACCGAGGTGGTGCTGCAAGGTTTTCGCGGCGAGCTGACGTTGCTCGATCGTGCCGGCGGCGCCGGCGGCGGCGATTTCGCGGCTGACGACACCGGCGGCGAATTCGGCTCGCCGGGACCGACACGGCGGGTGGCGGCAGCGAGCACCGGAGGACGCGGCTCGCGCGCGGATATGGATGACGAGATTCCGTTTTAAGATTGTCGTCGATGGCGCGCGCCCAAGTGGCATTTTCCTTCCCCTGAAAGGGGAGGGCCGGATCGTCGAAGGCGATCCGGGGACAGGTAACTAAGTGCGGCCCGCAATGCTCACTTCTGAGCTTGGCCGATCGTGATCCGTCCGGGACGTAAAACCACTACCCCCAATTAGGCTTGGCGCCGGCTTTACTCCTCATTGCACATCGGGCGATGATGCATGCAACCTGCGGAAGCAGGATGACGCGAGGGAGAAGACGATGAGGCGGCTTTACGCGGCAACCTGGATTGCGGTCTTGACAATGCTGGCGGTGCCGGCGTGGGCCGAAGGGTCCAGCGAAGCGACCGTGCGGACGACGATCGAGAAATTCTTTACGGCGTTCAATAGCGGTGACGCCTCTGCGGCTGAAGAACTATGGCGTGCGGACGCAGTCGAGATCAACGTCATGGGCATGGTTTCAGGCGAGGCAAAACTGAATGAGCGTCTCGCCGCTGAGCTCAAGCTCGGCCTGAAGCTCGAGCATAAGATTGATCGCATCGAGGTTGACGGCTCGGTGGCTTGGGCCGTGGGGCCATACACCGTGACGATTCCAACCAAAGACGGCGGGAGCACCCAGGGCAACGGGGTCTGGCTGCAAGTTCTGAAGCAGGAAGCCGGTGCCTGGAAGTTCGAGGCGGCGAGCTTCACACGAGTCAATCCGCCGAAGAAGGAGTAAGTGAGCAAAAGGGCGGATTTCGGCGAATGCCCGGAGGGCGACGCCCGGCGCGCGCTCGGCTACGACTTATCCGCAGGAGCGACCAACACCAGGGTTTCGCTCCACGTGCGGTAGATTCCAGAAAACAGCAGGAACGTAGTCGAGCCCGCGACAGCAAAAGGAGCGAACGCCGCTCCTGCGATCAATCCCGCGCCGCCGGCAAGCAGACTGATGCTGCCGATGACGGGAAGCGCGTTGTGGAAGGTCCAGTCGATCGGTCCGTCGATGGCCTTGAGACGGACTTGATTGATCCGCAAACGGACCGCGTTGACTCGGTATACCAAGCCTCCAATTCCCAGCGCGAGAAAAAGAAAGCCGGTTGGCCGATCTGACGGCCAAGGCGCGAGCACAATCATGCCCTGGAGCAGCACGTCGGCGAAGCTGATCAATGCCGGCGTCATCAAGGCGCGTGCGACGTCGAGCCTTCGGGACGTCGAAAGGTCGACGCCGAGCGTGATGACAACAAACAGCAACCCAATAAGCCCAGCCCCCGCCGAACCGGTCAAAGTGAAGAAGCTGCTCCAGCCATTAAACATCCGACTATCCTGAGGTTCTGCGCGATTGGGCGAGCCGAGATCCTACGAAACGGACACCGCAATTCGAGCGTCATTATGCCAATCATCAGCGACCTTCAATGCGGTCGCTTCGCTGCAATGGAGTCATCATGGAATCGTCATCTAGCTAAAAATGAGCGCTGGTGATTCAATGGTGCTTGAGAGGCCAAGCGAAAGGGTTGGAATGTCCGCCTTTGCGTCGCTGTCGGGTGATACGCGGACCATCCACGCGACCCTTATTTGGGTGCTCGATTTATGGGTACACAACCTAACCCCCACCCGGCGTTCCGCGAACGCCGTCCTCCCCCTTCTAGGGGGAGGGTAAGAGTAGCGGCGTCACAATGACTCTTGAGCCGCTTCTGTCGGCGAGCCCCGCGATCAAGCTGCATGCCTTTGCGGCGATGGCGGCTTTCGCGCTTGGCATCGTGCAGTTCTGGCGACCGAAGGGCACGTCGGCGCATCGCGCCATCGGCTGGCTTTGGGCGGGCTTGATGCTCGTGATCAGCGTTAGCGCATTCTTTATTCACGAGCTCCGCCTCTGGGGATCTTGGAGCCCGATTCATCTTTTGGCGATATTGACCCTGGTAACGTTGCCGATCGGCGTGCTGCACGCCCGGCGGCACCGCATCGGACAACACCGCATCTACATGATCTCGATCTTCTGTGGTGCGCTTCTGATCGCCGGTTTATTCACGTTCGTACCGGGCCGCATCATGCATGCCGTCATCGTCGGCAACTAGCATGGTGTCGCGAATCGCCGCTGGAATTGGATCCGGACCGAAGCGTACGAACCAAGAGGACATTTGCCATGTGCATTGCATGCGCTTCTTTGACTGCAAATCGATTGCCGAACCGCCGTCGTTTCCTGTCGCTGGCCGCAGCCGGCGTCGCGGCGGCGTCTGTATTGGGCACGGGGCACGCCTTCGCCGCCGGCGCCACGACCAGCGTCACGGCCGATGAGGCGCTGGCGCGGCTCAAAGCCGGCAATGAGAAATACGTCACGGCGCCGCAAGTCTGCGCCGCCGACCTGCTCAAGCATCGAGAAGAAGTGGCCAAGGGCCAGATGCCCTGGGCCGTGATCCTGACCTGTTCGGATAGCCGCGTGCCGCCGGAATTGCTGTTCGGGGGCGTTGGAGTCGGCGAGCTTTTTGTCGCACGCAATGCCGGCAACATGGCCGACACGGCGACCATGGGCACGATCGAATACGGCGTCGAACATCTCGGCGCTCCGCTCGTCGTGGTCATGGGTCACGAGCGTTGCGGAGCGGTGGCGGCGGCTTGCGAGGTGGTCGAGAAGCACACCAAATTTCCCGGCTCGATCGGACCGATGGTCGATGCGATCGTGCCGGCGGCCAAGGCCGTGCTCGGCAAGCCGGGCGATTTCGTCGACAATGCGGTGCGCGAAAGCGCCAAGCGGACGGCGACGCAGATCGCGACCAAGAGCGAGATCGTCTCGCATTTCGTCAAGGACGGCAAAGCCAAGGTGCTGGCCGCGCGCTACGATCTTGACGACGGCCGAATCGAGTTTCTGGCCTGACGTCGCTATCCGCCGCGGTCCGACCGGCCTCCGGCAGGGTCGCCGCGCGCATGAGAGGGGCAGGCGCGAGCGGTGCTGGCGGCCGCGTCTGCCGCCGGCTGCGACGCCGGTACGAGCCGTTTGTCGCAGTCGTTTGTTGCCGCCATCCACATTTTGGCCACGCCGTGCGATGCCGTTACGTGCAAGCTTCCGATAGAGCATGTCCCGGAAAAGTGGAATCCGGTTTTCCGAAAAGGACATGCGATAACAAATAGTTCTAGAGCACTTCCCGATTCAATCTAATCGGGATGTGCTCTAGTGCTTTTGATTCTGCGGCACTCGGGACTTGCTCGGATGAGGACGGCCGGCGATGGACTACATATACCTGCTGAAATTGATCCACGTGCTCGGCGCGTCGGTTCTGTTCGGCACCGGGGTCGGCATCGCCTTTTTCATGCTGATGGCGCATCGCACCGGCCATGCCGGCGTGATCGCGGTCACCGCACGCTTTGTGGTGATCGCCGATTTGATCTTCACCGCGACCGCGGTCGTGGTGCAGCCGGTCAGCGGCTTCGCACTGGCCTGGGCGATCGGCCTCTCGCCGTTGCGGGAGCCGTGGATCGTCGTGTCGATCCTGATTTACATTCTCGTCGGGCTTTGCTGGCTGCCGGTCGTCTTCATTCAAATGCGCATGCGCGATCTCGCCAACGAGGCCGCGATCAACGGCAAGCCCTTGCCCGATCGCTATCGGCGCTTGTTCCGCATCTGGTTCGCGCTCGGCTGGCCGGCTTTTGCCGGCGTGATCGCGATCTTCGTGCTGATGATCTGGCAGCCACACTGATGCCCGCCGCCGGCAAGGTCGCAACGTAGGATGGGTTGAGTGAAACGAAACCCATCCTGCGGCGGCTAGGTCGCTGATGGGTTTCGCTGGCGCTCAACCCATCCTACGGGAGTACCGGATGATGGCGGCATTGCCGGTCCCCGGAACTCCTGCAATGGACGGCGCATTGGTTGCGTGAGTGCCCCGGCGCAGCGCGTCCGGGTCCGGGAACCCTGGGAGCATCCGATGAAAACCTCCGTACAAAAAGTCCTTCTCGCCGCCGGCGTCTGCCTATTCGCGGCCGGGCCGGTTTTGGCGCAATCACCGTCCGCCGACACCGCGCAACCATCCGCACAGCAGACCATGCCCGCACCGTCGACGGCGGATTTCGTAAAGACCGTCGCGATCAGTGACATGTTCGAAGTGCAATCGAGCAAGCTCGCGCTGGAGAAGAAGGCGAAGCCCGATGCGCAATTCGCCAAGCGCATGATCCACGATCACGGCCAGACCACCGAGCAGCTCAAGCGCCTCGTCGACAGCGGTAAGGTGAAAGCAGAGCTGCCGAGCGGTCTCGACGCCGAGCATCAGCAAATGCTCGATCAGTTGCGTGGCGAGAGCGGCGCGACCTTCGACAAGGATTACGACCAGATGCAGCTCAAGGGCCACAAGGAGGCGGTGGCGCTGTTCGCGGCTTATGCGCGCGGCGGCGACAATGCGGCGCTGAAAAGCTGGGCGTCGAAGACGCTGCCGCACTTGCAGGAGCATCTCGCCATGGCGGAGAAGCTGAGCGCGCGGTGACGGAGTGATAGGATGGGTTGAGTGAAACGAAACCCATCATGCTGAGCGGCGGCGATTGCCGATGGGTTTCGCTGGCGCTCAACCCATCCTACAAAACTACAAAAACAATCTATCCCGCGAGCGGCAAATCTTTCTCGTCGCTCGCGGCGAGCGTGGCGAGCGCGGGCCCGGCCAGCACGTAGGTGGGGGAGGGCGGCAGCACCTGAAATCCGCTTTGCTGATAGAGAAGCTGGGCCGGATTGTCGGCGCGCACCGCGAGCTCGACCATCGGGCTGCCAATGGTCTTGGCGTGAGCGGCAACGCGGGCGATCATCGCGCTTGCCACGCCGTTGCGCCGGAAGTCCGTCTCGACGAACAGATCCTGCAGAAAGACGACCGGCCCGCTCCAGCCGGTGAGGATCCGCTCGCTAAAGGTCGCCATGCCTATGAGTTTGCGTTGAGATTCGGCCTCGGCCACCAAGGCGGCAAAACCCGCGCGTGCGCCAAAGCCGTCGCGCAGCCAATCGGCCGCAGTTGCGGATACGGTGTGCAGGCCGCCTTCGCTCTCCGCCAGCAGGCGCTTGAAGCGCATCAACGCCGGCACGTCGCTCGGCCGGGCCGCGCGCACGCGAAATGCGAGCGCAGGACGTCCTCGCCGCTGCATCATGCAGTGATGTTGATCTTGCTGCCGGTCTGACCGCTGCCGCCGACCGGCGGAGGGGCGGCGCCTGCGCCTGCGCCTGGATTTTGCATCTGTACGTCGGCCATCGACGCATGCTTGCGATGTTTCGTCTGGCCCATCGACAGCAGCGGCGATTGTCCCGAAGACAAGGCACTCGCGGCCGAAAGAGTGTTCATCGACATGGTCCGATCTCCCCGCACGCGCTTCTGCCGCGCCCAAGATCAGGATGAACACGTATGGTTAATAAAGACTGAGCGCGGTTGACGCTCGGCGTCCTCTTATCCTCCCCTTGCGAGGGGAGGGAGCGTTTGCGGCATGCTGGGGGCGCCGCGCGGCGCGTGCTCCAAGATCTGTTTGGCGAAACGCATTGTGGTTGTTCCCGCGACGAGCGTAGCGCATTGAAAATCCAGCGGAAAACCATATATCCACAGGGCCGATAGGGGTGGCGCGAAAGCCCCCGATCGGCTATGAAATAAATGCAGATTCGCGCAGGATTCTTTCAGCTTGGCAGACGACAACGATCTCCCGCCTTCGGACGGCGGCCCGTCCGACATTCGGCCCATTTCCATCACCGAGGAAATGAAGAAGAGCTACCTCGATTACGCCATGAGCGTGATCGTGATGCGCGCGTTGCCGGATGCGCGCGACGGGCTCAAGCCGGTGCACCGGCGCATTCTGTTCTCGATGCACGAGAACGGCTACGAGTGGAACAAGCCGTATCGCAAGTCCGCGCGCGTCGTCGGCGATGTGATCGGTAAGTATCACCCGCATGGCGATCAGTCGGTGTACGACGCGCTGGTGCGCATGGCGCAGGACTTTTCCATGCGCCTGCCGCTGATCGACGGGCAGGGCAATTTCGGTTCGGTCGACGGCGATGCACCGGCGGCGATGCGCTACACCGAGGTGCGGCTGCAGCGCGTGACCAACGCGCTGGTCGACGATCTCGACAAGGACACGGTCGACTTCCAGCCCAACTATGACGGCTCCGAAAACGAGCCGGTGGTGCTGCCGGCGAAATTCCCCAACCTTCTGGTCAACGGCGCCGGCGGCATCGCGGTCGGCATGGCCACCAACATTCCGCCGCACAATCTGGGCGAGGTGATCGATGCCTGCGTGGCGCTGATCGACAATCCCGGCCTTTCCATCGAAGACCTGATCGGCATCATACCGGGCCCCGATTTCCCGACCGGCGGCATCATTCTAGGCCGCCAGGGCATCCGCACCGCCTATCATCTCGGCCGCGGCTCGATCGTGATGCGCGGCAAGGTCGAATTCGAGACGCTGCGCGGCGAGCGCGAAGCCATCGTCGTTTCCGAGATTCCCTATCAGGTGAACAAGGCGCAGATGGTCGAACGCATCGGCGAACTGGTGCGCGAGAAAAAGAT